>Ga0326728_10000100_pt1 | contig 348540 bp, 303 predicted proteins | sample MB3enrmetagenome_FD_207602 | JGI IMG/M metagenome (GOLD analysis project Ga0326728, IMG submission 207602) | Lab enriched peat soil microbial communities from McLean, Ithaca, NY, United States - MB31MN | ecosystem: Environmental > Terrestrial > Soil > Wetlands > Peat | place: USA: New York...
AGGGAGGCTATGCCACCGGCGAGTCCGAGGAAGTCATCGACCTCGTCCGGTAGGCCGGAGCGCCCGCGGGCCCGCTACCTCGGCATCGAGGTGGCGGGCGAACCCGTTCCCTCGCCCCGCCCAACCCCGTGGGGGCTCTGGTTGCGCAACGCCTTGGTCGGCGCGGGCGTCCCGGGGCTCTCCTTCCGCCTCATCCGGAGCGAAGGGCCTAGGGCGGTCGTCAGGGTGGCGAGGCAAGACGCCCCCGTGGCACGCCGGGCGTGGAACACCGAGCGCACCCCCTCGGGCGCGGGACCGCTACGGACCCTACGGACGTGGGGAACGCTCGTCGGCGCCAAGGCCTGGGTCACCGCACCGGAGCAAGGCCGGCACGGAGCCCCTGATAGGACCCCGCGACGCTAGCCCAGAGTTACCGAGAACGTTGCGATCTGGATCGCAAGGGCGGTCGCCGTCACGTTGACGTACACCGTTCCGAGCGGGCCGTTGAACGCGAACGGACCCGTGCATGCGGTCGAGCTCGCGGGAACGCACGCCGTGTGGCTCGCGAGCGACGTGCCGCTCAGGTAGGACGTCCACGCGGCCGCGAACGGCGTCTTCACGGCGATCGACGTCGTGCCGGAGAGCGAGAATCCGCTCGCCGGGAGGTCGACGTTCAGCAACGAGACGAGCCGCACCGAGAGCTCGGCCGTGCCGACCCCCGCCTCCGTGCCGACCTTCCCCTGGAACTCCGGGACCCACAGGCTCAGAGTGCCACCCTGGTAACTGATGGAAGGGTTGACCAGCATCAGCGGCACCCCGCTCGGCTGGGCATAGAGCACGGCCCCCTGGTCGAACGCCACCTCAGCCCTCGGAGTGTACGTGTTCCGCAGGAGGACGACCAGCGAGGCCCCTGCCGAACCCGAGCTCTTCTGGGGAATGGTGACGGTCGTGTAGTACGGGCAGGCGAACTGAGTCGGTTCCGCGAACGTCCCCGTCCATGGCAAGGGCGGAGCCGTCCCGCTCGAGACGGAGGTATCGTTGTACGTGACGCTGTACGTTCCCCCGGACTGGGTGCCATTGTTGTAGACCACATCCGTGCTGGCCGCCAGGTTGTCGACCGGACAGGTCGCCGAGGGGGTCTTTGGGGCGAATCCGTTGAAGTAAGCCTTGACACTGCTCGAGGTGGCACTGATCGTCCCCAGCGACGCGGTGTCGTAAGACCCGTAGAACGAAGCGATGAGGTTGGAGCCGGACAAGCTCTGGGCCCCGGTCGAGAGGGCATCGTAGTTGCCGACGAAGCGGACCGAAACGGTCGAGCTGCTCCACGAGCCGGCAGCGAACGTCACCTGATCGTTGTTCCCGATCACGACGATGTGGAGGAGGTCCGAGGTGCCGGAGATGGTGAAGGTCAGGGTGTCGTTGTTCCCCACGACGAGCACGTAGACGGGAGCGCTCGAGCTCGCGGTGAAGGCAATCGTGCTGCTGGAGGCGGAGATGTTGATGTCGTAGGGCCCACCCGAGGTCGTGATGGAGTAGGAGGTAGAACTCGTGCTGGAGAAGTTCCAGACCACTAGGCTGGAAGTGGAGCAGACCAGCGAGGTCGTGGTCTGCGTGCTGCACGTCTTGTAGGTGGCGCCCCCGGCCGGCCCGACCGCAGGGGGAGCATAGCTCGACTGGCCGACCACGGTGAACGAATCGGTGAGCTCAGAGCCTTGAGCGCCGGGGCCGATCGATCCGCCGTCCGCGGCCCCGAACGGGGGCGCTCCGACCGAGCCGAGCGAGACGGGCTGGGTGAGAACCCGCCCGACGGCATACGAGCCGGCCGCCGCCTGGAGCGACGCGGCCAGCCGCGCCACTTGGTTCTCCACCTCCAGCACACGGTTCCCGTCGTTGACCGCCATCTGGGCCGGGAGCTGCGTGGAGAGGTAGTTCGCCAGCATCGTCACCACCATCGCCAGGCCGAGGATGGTAGCGACTGGGGCGACCTGGCCCCGCCGGCCCCGACGGCGCCAGCCGCGCCGGGCGAACCGGTGAGGGCCCCCGGGCGATCGCGCGACCGCCAGGGCCTTCCGGGTCCGGACCAGACGGACCTGATGCGGCGGCGCGGGGGAGGAACGCCTGAAGCGGCGAACCGCATGGGTCGGCGGTCGAGGCGGCGACCACCGTCCGGGGCGAACACGATGCGGCATCGGCCTTTCCGGGAAGGTACAATAGCCCGGGGTCGGTTACATACGTCTTTCGCCGCCCTCCGACAGTGGTACCGCCGCTCGCCGCGAACCTTATCACCCATCCACCCTCGCGGCTTCGGGTAAGGCGCGTGGCAGCCGATGCCGGGCCGGAGCGTCGGGTGAAACGGGCGCTCCTTTCCGTCCACGACCGAAGCGGCCTTGCTCCGTTCGCGCAGGGGCTCGCTGGCCTCGGAGTCGAGCTCTGGGCGACCGGCGGAACTCGGCGGACGCTCGAGGAGGCCGGCTGCGCGTCCCAATCCGTCGAGGAGCTCACCGGCGTCGACGCCTGGTTCGGCGGCCGGGTGAAGACGCTCCACCCGGCGGTCTTCGGGGGGATCCTCGCCCCGCGGACCCCGCAGGGGCTCGAGGAGCTCACCCAGCGCCGGCTACGACCGTTCGACCTGGTGGTCGTGAACTTCTACCCGTTCGAGCGGCACCTCGCCGAGGCTCCCGAGGCTCTCGACCGGGAGGAGTTCATCGACATCGGCGGGGTCGCTCTCGCCCGAGCGGCGGGGAAGAACCACGACGCGGTCGCGGTCGCGTGCGACCCGGCGCAGTACGCGGGCATTCTGGCCGAGTTGCGCGAGCATCAGGGCGCTCTCACCGCCGCGACGCGTCGACGTCTCGCGATCGAGGCGTTCGGGCGGTGCTCTCGCTACGATGCGGCGATCGCCTCGGGCCTATCCGGGACGACCGACGCGAAGAACCCGTTCCCGCCGGAGCTCATCCTCCGTCCGGACCGGCTTGTGCTGAGGTATGGCGAGAATCCCCATCAGCGGGCCCGAGCTTACGGGTTCGCGGCGCCCCCTCCCGTCGACGATCCGGTCGTTCCGGTCGAGGTGCTGAAGGGATCGGCGCCGTCGTTCACGAACCTCTTGGACCTGGAGACGGCAATCGGCCTGGTCGAGGAGTTCGAGGAACCGGCGGCCGCCGTCGTGAAGCACGCGACCCCCTGCGGAGCGGCGACCGGTGCCACCGTCGGGGAAGCGCTCCGATCGGCGATCGCGACCGACCCGGTCGCCCGGTACGGCTGCGCGGTGGCGGTGAACCGGCCTCTCCGCGCGGACGACCTCGGGGCGTTCCATGGCGTCTTCGTCGATCTCCTCGCGGCCCCCGAGCTCGCGCCCGACGCCTTGGAGGCGCTCGGTCGTCGGCCGAAGATCAAGGTCCTGCGGATCCCCATCTACCATCCGGGACCGCCGCGGTGGGAGGCGCGCACCGCGCTCGGTCGCCTCCTGGTGCAGGAGGCCGACCGGCGGCCCCTCGAGCTCGCGAGCTTGCGCCATGTCGCCGGGCCGCCGCTCGCGCCCGCCGAACTGGCCCCCTTCCGTTTCGCGTGGAGCGTCGTCCGGTATGCCCGGTCGAACGCGATCGTCCTCGCCCGCGGCTCGGCGACCGTCGGGATCGGCTCCGGTCAGCCGACCCGGGTGAAGGCGGTGGAGCTCGCCTGCGGGGTCGCGGGGGAACGCGCCCGCGGTGCGATGCTCGCGTCGGATGCGTTCTTCCCCTTCGTGGACGGGGTCGACATCGCCGTTCGGGCCGGGGTCCGTGCGGTGGTCCAGCCCGGCGGAAGCGTCCGCGACCCCGAGGTCCTCGCCGCCGCAGAGCGGGCCGGGTTGTCGATGTACTTCACCGGCTGGCGGGTGTTCCGCCACTAGAGCTGGCGCCCTTCACGAAGTAGCGCTTGAGGACGGCCCGGAAGGCCACCAGGTCGATCGGCCCGACCTCGCGCCCCTTCTCGGTGCCGGATTCGATGAAGAGGTACGTCGGGATCGCGTGGATGCCGAAGGAGCGGGTCACGACCTCCGCCTCGTCGACGTTGACCTGGGCAAACTTCACCCGGCCCGAGAGGCTGAGGGCGAGCTCCCGGAGCGTCGGTTGGACCACACGGCACGGCGCGCACCAGTCGGCGTAGAAATCGACGACCACGGGCAGGGGGGAGCGGATCACCTCCGCCTCGAACGTGGTGTCGTCGACCCGGACCATCGCCGCCCGTTCCGACAGGTTTTCCACCGGGCGATCGAATTCCTCCCCCGTTTTAAGGATGCGTTTCGTCAGGCGGCGGAGCTCGCGTGCCTCGGCGTTCCGTTCCGGTCGGCGCGGCCGCGCCAGGGGCCCTCGCGGAAGCCGTTCTCGCCTGGTTCCGTCGGGAACGTCGGCCCCTACCCTGGCGGGCGTCGCGCGACCCGTACCGGATCTGGGTCGCCGAGGTGCTCCTCCAACAGACTCGGGTCGAGCAGGCGGTCCCGTACTTCGAACGGTTCGTCGCCCGCTTTCCCGACCTCCCTGCCATGGCCCGGGCCCGACCGGCGGAGGTGTTGAAGGTCTGGCAGGGAGCCGGCTACTACGCCCGGGCCCGCCGCCTTCACGAGGCCGCGCGGGAGGTCGTGGCCGCCCACGGCGGTAGGATCCCGCGCGCCGTCGAGGAGCTCGAGCGGCTGGCGGGGATAGGCCCCTACACCGCCCGCGCGATAGCGGCGCTCGCCTACGGGGCCCGGGTCGTGCCGACGGACGCGAACGTCCTTCGGATCGCCGCGCGGTGGACGAGGGAGGAGCGAGCGATCGACATCCCCTCGGTCCGCTCGGAGCTCGTCGCCTACCTCGAACAGGCGCTTCCGCCAGGGGACCCTGGAGGATTCGCCGAGGGCCTCATGGAGCTCGGCGAAACGGTTTGCCGGCCGCGCGCTCCCCGCTGCGACGCCTGCCCGGTCGCGTTCGGCTGCCGTGCGGCCCGGGAGCTGGACGATCCGGGCCTGCTCCCCCGACGAACACCCCGCCCGCCCCGCCCTCACGTGAGGGCGGCGGTCGTCGCCGTGACCCGGGGGAGTCGCTGGCTCGTCCAGCGAAGGCCGAGCTCAGGGTTCCTCGGCGGTCTCTGGGAGTTCCCGGGCGGGAAGATCGAGCACGGAGAATCCCCGGAGGCGGCGGCCCGCCGCGAGCTCCGGGAGGAGACGGGGGTCCTCGCCGGCCCGCTACGGTATGTGGGGGTCGTGCGGCACGGCTACAGTCACTTCACCGTCGAGCTCCACATCTTCCGGGCGACCGTACGCCGTCCGCCCTCGCCGGCCCGGGGACGGCGCTGGGCGACGCTCGGCGAGATCGCACGGCTACCGCTCCCCCGAGCGACGGAGCTGATCGTGAGGGCCCTGGGCTCGACCGGTTCTAACGCCTCCCTCCCGGCGGCACCCTCGGCGAGCGGATCGCCGGGCGGGCGCCCTGTCAGCCGCCGGTCGGGGTCGCCGGGCCGTGAAGCGCCCGGCGAATCGCCTCGGCCAGGTCCTTGATCCCGAACGGGCGGGCGAGCGTCACCCGGGCGCCCAGCGCTTCCGCCTCATGCTCCAGTTTCTGTTGGCCACGGGGGAGGAGAACGATGGCACGGAGCTCGGGCCGGGTCGCGAGCGCGTCGGCGAGCTCCTCGCGCCAGCGCTCGGCCCCGGAGGCCGCGTCGACGATCAGAAGGGCGACCGGCGGAGGCTCCCACCGGCGGAGCGCCTCAGCGGAGGTCAGCTCGAGGGCGACCGGATGGTGCTGGAGCGTGAGGATTCCCCGCAGAAGCAGCCTCAGGTCGTCGTCCGGAACCCAGAGCACGGCTGGGACCTGATCGACCCCGAGCGGACGGGAAGGCCCGACCGCGGTCTCCCGAGCGCTGCCGCGCCCCCAAGAACCGACCATGGTCCGAACCGAGATTCGCCTCGCGCCGGTAGCGTCCCTGGGTACGGAGGGGCGGCAGGGAGTAGATGAAGGTTCGGTCGCGGGGGGCCTGGAGGGGGCCAGGGTTCAGCTTCCGGGGCTGGAGTCAACTATATAGAGAGCTGCGGTATCCCCATAGTGGCCTCGGGCATCGGCAGGACGCGAGCGGTGGCACCGTCCACGAGACCGACCGCGCCCTGTCGGTGCCTACCTGATGCCGCGCGATGCCTTTCGAACGATAGATTCTTTTGAACCTCGTGCGGACGCGTGGCGATGAGCCTCCTCTTTCGCCCCTCCGAGCACGACCGTCAGGCGTTGCAGTCCGCGGTCCGATCTTTGCAGGAGACGACGGTCGCCGGTCTCGCCGCGGCGCTCTCCTGGAGGACCCGCAAGGTCGAACGCCTGCTGGTCGATGAGTTGACCCGCCCCGGAACGGTGATGGCCTACGACCCTGCACGCCGCGTGGTCCGATGGGCACCCCCGGTCTCCATCGTCTGGTCGGCCCCCCCGCCGACCTCCGTCGAGGCCCCGGTCCCGCCTCGTCAGGTCGACCTGGGCCCGACGCTGGCTGCCCCGCCCCCGGTCTTCCGATCCGGCGGGCTGCGGGCCCAATGCCCGTCGTGCCATGTCGCGCTCGTCGGGTCGACCTCGGCGAGCCTCGACGTCTGCCCGCAGTGCGGTCGCCTCTTTTCGTCGAGGGCCGCGACCACGGCGCGCCCCGAGGGGGAACGACCGTCGGTCCCCAAGACCCCGACCGAGTCGGTCCGCCCTCCGACCACCGTCTTCAGCGACCGACGGTCGCAGGAACTCCTCGCGGCGTACGTCACGGCTCAGCCGATCCCCTGCCCGAAGTGCCACACCCACCTCCGCCACAGGGGGGTCAGCGAGTACTCGTGCCCGAGTTGCGGGGAAACGGTCCGCTTCGGCGCGGCGAGCGCCCCGTCGGACGTTCTGACGTCCCGGCCGGCCGAGCGCGCTCCTTCGCCGCCGACGGTCCCGTAGGTCGGGGGCCTCCGCGGCCCGACGGCGGGCCCGCCGCCGCGACCGAACGGACCCGGCGCGCCGAGCGACCGAGACGGACCGCTCGGGCGTGGGCGAGCGGCCGTCCCGCGGAACGGGATGGGGAATCCCGACCGCCCGGTGACCGGTAGGCCTAGGCCGGGACGGGTACCACGAGATCGCCGCCGGACTTCTGCAGCGACGGCTGCCTGCGGGTCTTCGCGCCCTTCGTCTGCCAGAAGATCTCGGCGAACTCCTGCACGAGCTTCAGGAGCTCCTGGGCGTCCGAGAGGCTCGTCCCCTGTCGGCACTTCGACCCCTGCTTCAGGATCTTCCAGACCAGATCGTGGGTCTGCGGGAACTGCTTCAGGTGGTCCGGCGTGAAGTAGTCGCCCCAGATCACGCGGACGTCCTGCTTCACCCGCTCGGCGTGCAGCTCCTTGACGGAGGTGTAGCGGGACATCTTGGAGACGTAGGCCGCACGCTCCTCGGGCTTGGCGTCGGCCGAGGGCGGCGTCAGGTCGGCGATCAGCTGGTCCATTCGGATCACGGTCAGCACCGCGATCTGCGCCTCGTGCGGGTCATAAATACCGCACGGAATGTCGCAGTGCGCGTAGACGGTCGTCGGCGGAACTACGGCGTCGCAGAGCTCGGTCACCCAAGCACGGAGTCGTGGGAAGGCGGACACGGTCTTGGACACTTCGAAGTGAGGATAAGCTTGCAGGACGACCCCCCAGGAGCCGACTCCCTCTGGCGCCGGCTCCTCCGGCGCGTCCACAGTCGCCGCGTGCGGGTCGTGGACGAGAGCATGTCGCCGACGTTCCGACCCGGGGACCGGCTCCTGGTCGACCTCGGGTCGTACCGGGACCGGGCGCCGACCGTGGGGGAGGTCGTCGTCCTGGCCGACCCTGAGGCCCGGGTCCGGTGGCTGGTGAAGCGGATCTCCGCCGTCGATCCCGTCGCGGCCACGGTCGAGGTCCTGGGGGACGACGCCGAGGTCGCTCGGGACAGCCGACGGTTCGGACCCGTCCCCCTCCGCGCCGTCGTCGGCAAGGTGTACCGGGTCTACTACCCCCCGGATCGCCGACGGGACCTCTGACCGACGACGTCGGCCGGGCCCCGGGTGGTTGCGGGTGAAAGCGACCGCGCTCCGCCGGCTCGGCAATGCGGCGGGGCAGCCCCCTAGTCCCGGACCCCTTCGGTCGTGAGCGAGAAGACCGCCTCGCCCTCGGGCAGGTTCGGCGAGTCGATCAGCCGGGCAATCCGCCTCGGCGGCTTCGACTTCCTCAGATAGACCCGGTACGTCGCCGCGTGGGCGACGATGTTCCCGCCGATCGGTCGGGTCGGGTCGCCGAAGAGGATGTCCGGCCGCGAGGAGACCTGGTTCGTCACCACGATCGCCGCGTTGTAGGTGTCCGAGAAGCGAAGCAGCTCGTGCAGGTGCTTGTTGAGCATCTGCTGGCGCGGGGCGAGCTCGGCGCGCCCGACGTACTCCGAGCGGAAGTGCGAGGTCAGCGAATCGACGACGAGCAGGCGGATCGGCCTCTCGCGGGCGAGCTCCTGCGCCTTCTGCACGAGGAGCATCTGGTGGTTCGAGTTGAACGCCCGCGCGACGTGGATCCTCTCGAGCGCGGCCTCGGGCTCGACCCCGAGCCCCTTGGCCATGTCGACGATCCGCTCGGGGCGGAACGTCGACTCGGTGTCGATGTAGACGACCTCGCCGCCGAGTCCACCCTGCGCCGCGGGCTGCTGGACGTCGACCGCGATCTGGTGGCCGAGCTGGGTCTTCCCGGTCCCGAACTCGCCGCTAAACTCCGTGATCGCCTGGGTCTCGATACCTCCGCCGAGGAGCTCGTCCAGGGCCTTCGAGTTCGACGTGATCCGGCCGAGGTGCTTGCGACGCTCCAGGACCGCGGTGCCGCTCTCGAACCCGCCGACGTCGGCACGGCGTCGCGCCTCGCCGATGATCCGCTGGGCGATCACGACCCCGATCTCGGCCGCCTCCGCGACGTCGCCCGGGGAGGCGACGGCGAGCTCCATCAGGTCGGTGTAGCCGCTCTCGCGGAGCTTCTCGGCGGTCGTCGAGCCGACCCCGGGAAGGTCCTCGAGCGCCACCTCAATGCGCTCTTCAGGGGGAGCGGAGGCGCCGGGGGATGCACGGGACGGGGACTTCGATGGCACGCCGGCTCGAGCGGCGCCATGAAAGATAAGGGTGCGGGGAGAGGGCGTGGAACGGTGGGCGGTGGCTCCCTCGGAGGCTGCGCGGGGCCGTAGTGAGGTGGCGGGCTCCCGCCGCCGGTACGGTCGGTCCCTCCCCGGGCGGCTGCCCGAAGCGGACGCGGTCAATCGCGTTCGGGCGCCCGAGACGGTCGGTTACGAGCCCTGGACGGCGGGAGCGAACGGCTCTCCCGTGAGGCGCTCGAAGACGGTGGTATAGAGCCGGCTCACCTCGTCGACGAGGAGGGGAGGCAGCGGGGGGATCGCCGGCTCCGCGGCGCCGTGCTCGCGGGCCTGGAGGAGCTTGTCGTAGTAGCCGGACTGCCGGTAGTGCTGGCGGACGAACTCCTTGGAGAAGTCGATCTGGCGTCCCCGCACGAACGCGTCCTTGTCCCAGAACCGGTCCTCGTCGGCCGTGCCGAAGGTGTCCACGACCATCAGGGCGCCCTCGGCATCGACCGCGAACTCCTTCTTCCCGTCCACGTGGAGGAGCCCGCGGGGGCCGATCTCCTCCTGCATCGCTCGGTCGACCTTGAGGATCGTCTCGCGGATCTCGTCCAGCTGGCCGCGGTCGAGGGCGGCAAGCTCGAGCGCCTCCTTCGTCGGGAGGAGACGGTCGACCGGCTCGAGCTTGGTCGTCACCTCGAAGTGCGGCTCGGGCAGCTCGAGGCCGTAGGCGACGGAGCGGTCCGCCGGGAAGCCGAGCTCGCGCGCGGTCACCTTCCCCGCGCGGACCCGGTCCCAGAGCGAACCGGCGACATAGTACCGCACGATCAGCTCGAGCGGGACCAGGTAGCCCTTCGGCGACGGACCCAGGGTGCGGGGGTTCGGCACGACGCGGACGCGCCGGACCCGCATCGAGGTCGGGCCGGCGAGGCGGAGGAAGTGGTGGCGGACGCCGAGGCGCTCGCACCGCGCGAACCAGTGGGCCGCGGTCCGGCAGAGCGTCTCCCCCTTGTACGGCACCTCGCTCGGGATGTGCTTGTCGAAGACCGAGATGTCGTTCGTGAAGCGGAACTCGAGCTCGGTCGGCGACACGTCGTAGACCTCCTTCACCTTCCCCCGCCGCACGAACGTCGGCGCGGCGTCAGAAGCCGGGGGGGTCGACCTGGTCATGCCGGCCGAGGACGGTCGCGGGGGATAACGTTCGCTCTCGGAAGCTCGGGAGGCGGGACCTCGAGCGTGCATGTGTGGATCCACGTGACCGACCGGAGCCGGCGCGGGGCGGGGAAGCGGACCGGGATCTCGAGGTGTCCGGTGAAGGAGGGCACAGCGCGAGCCCGGCCGCGCGGGGCCGGCCTAGGGCGCGACGGTGAGCACTTCGGCGCCACCGGATCCGACGAGGACCGTGTGCTCGGCCTGGGCGACGAGACCCCCGCCCCGCTCGACGAACACCGGGTACATCTGCAAGAGTCGGCGCCCTCGCTCGAGCGCGCTCCTCTCCTCCGGCGACCGCGCCCAACGCAGGGTGAACGGGAGCGTCCGGAACCGCGCGAAGAGCCGCCCCAGCTCCGCGTCGTCGGCGGGAGGAGAGCGCCGGAAGCGAACGATGTGGCCGAACGGCCCGTTGGCGATCCGCCCCTCGCCGTTCGTCGCGAACGGCTCGATCGCGATTATCTCCCCCTCGACGAACCGCGCGTCCGACAGGCCGGGGACGTTGGGAATGGATTTCCCCGCATGGAGGACGTAGCGCTCGATCGAGTGGCCGGTGAGGTCGCGGACCGGCTTCAGCCCGCGAGCGTGGATCGCCCCGGCGATCGCCCGGCTGACCTCGTCCACCGGCCCGCCGGCCCGGACCGCGCGGACCCCTGCGGCCAGGGCGTCATGCACGGCGGCGACGAGGTGGGCCTGCCGGCGGCCCCCCCCGACCTCGACGGTATCGGCGGTGTCCGCGACGGCCCCGTCCAGGTGCGCCCCCACATCGACCTTGAGCAGGTCGCCGGCGACCAGTTGCGCGTCGTCCTCGTCGTCCGGGGTGTAGTGGGCCGCCTCGCGGTTCCGGGAGAGGTTCGCCGGGAACGCCGGCTCGGCGCCCCGTTCCCGGACGAACGCCTCGATCGCCTCGGCGATCTCCCTTCGCTTCGCCCCCGGCACCGCTAGGCGAATCCCGAGCTCACGGGCGCCCGCGGCGATCTTGGCCGCCTCCCGCCATCGGTCGAGCCCCGGCGGCGGCGTTTCCGTAGCGGTCATGAGCGAGCGACCATCCTGGGACGCGCCTCGGTGAGGTCGACGAGGGTGGACGGCGAGCCGCTCGGAGAAGGTGGACCGTCGACGTAGGCGGAGACCGCAGGGCCGAAGGTGCGCCGAGCTTCCCCCAGATGGCGCAGGGGAGGCTCGCCGCTGCGGTTCGCCGAGGTCGCGACCAGAGGGCCGGCCCGGCGTGCGAGCTCCAGGGCGAGAGGGTGGTCCGGGACCCTGAGGCCGATGGTCGGGCCGCCGGCGATCTCGGCCGCCAGCGCACGACGGGCCTCGGCCGAGGGGCGGAGAAGGACGGTGAACGGGCCGGGCAGCTCGTCCCGGACGAAGCGACGTGCTCCCCGCCCGAGCCGGGCCCAACGCTCGAGCTCCTGGACCGAGCTCACCGCCACCGACAGCGGGCGGCCGGACGGACGGACCTTGGCGCGAACGAGCTTGGTGACCGCGTCCCGGTCGACGGCGCGGGCCGCGAGCGCATAGAGGGTGTCGGTGGGGTGGACGACCAAGCCTCCGGCGAGGAGGGCACGCGCACCGACCTCGGCCGGCAGGCCCATCGACCTAGAAGTACTCCTCGCCGACGCGCGAGTAGGCGAGGTACTCGTCCGCGGTGAAGTAGAGCGCGAGCTCGCGCGCCGCCGACGCGAGCGAATCGGAGGCGTGGACGAGGTTCGGGGTGACCCCCAGGGCGAGGTCGCCGCGGATGGTGCCCGGCGCCGCCTGCTGGGGGTTCGTCCCTCCGATGAGGAGCCGGGTGACCGCGACCGCCGAACGACCTTCCACCGCGAGGGCGAGGACGGGGCTCGAGGTGATATGGTCGAGGAGCCCCGGGTAGAACGGCTTGCCCTGGTGCTCAGCGTAGTGCTTCCGCGCAAGCTCCGGCGTGACCCGAAGCATCTTCGCGGCAACGATCTTCAGCCCCTTGCGCTCGAGCCGGTTAAGGACCTCCCCGGCGAGGCCGCGCCGGACACCGTCCGGCTTCACGATGACAAGGGTCCGTTCGACGTTCCCTTCCGCCATCGGCCCGCGGAGCCGGCCGGGTGGGTAAAGCTTTGGGGAGCGGTGAGGCGAACGGTTTACCCGACCCTCCCGCTGGAGGTCGCATGTCGCCGGAGGATCGCGGGCGGTCCCGAACGCGAGGGGGCCGGGTGGCGGTCGGGCTCGACCTGGCGGGAAGCCCGCGGCGCAGGACGGGCTTCTGCGCGCTCGGCCCCGGTCTCCGGACACAGACGTGCGTCCTCGGCGAGGACCCGGAGATCGTGCGCGAGGTCCTTTCCTGTCGACCGGCGATCGTGGTCATCGACGCGCCCCTCGCGCTCCCGCTCGGACGGCGATCGCTCGACGTCCCCGGCCCACCGCACCTGCGGGAGTGCGACCGCGAGCTGTCGGCCCTCGGGATCCGGTTCTTCCCGCTCACCCTTGGGCCGATGCGGCAGCTGACCGCTCGCGGCATGGCGCTCGCCGGCCAGCTGAGCCTCCACGGCCTCTCGGTCATCGAGGGGTACCCCGGCGGGGCGCAGGACGTCCTCGGACTCCCGCGGAAGGGCGAAGGCGAGCGGCGCCTCCAGCGCGCGCTCGTCCGGTTCGGGTTCCGGGGCGACGTCGCGCGGCGGCCGCTCACGCACGACGAGCTGGACGCGATCGCATGCGCCTACACCGGCCGGGAGCACCTCGCCGGCCGCTCGCTGGTGCTAGGCGCGCCGAACGAGGCGGAGCTCGTCCTGCCGCGCCCCCGACGACCGGCCCCCCGGAAGAACTCCGGACGGCGGCCCCGATGAGCCGTCGACCGCCCAGGGTCCACCGCCAGGTCCGCGGGTTCGACCGCGTGGCGGAGATGTACGAGCGGGGCCGGCCCGGCTACCCTCGGGCCGCGGTGCGGTTCCTCGTGCGCGAGCTCGGGCTCGGGCCCGGTCGCACCGTCGTCGAGCTCGGGAGCGGGACGGGGAAGCTCACCCGCGCCCTCCTACCCTCGGGGGCGGCGGTCGTCGCCATCGAGCCGACTGCCGGAATGCGTCGCGTCTTCGAGCGCGAGCTGCCCTCCACCCTCGTGGTCGATGGGGTCGCCGAGGCGATCCCGCTCCCGGACGGTTTCGCCGACGCCGTCGTCGCGGCTCAGGCGTTCCACTGGTTCCGGACCGGGCCTGCGCTCAGGGAGATCGAGCGCGTCCTTCGACCCGGGGGCAAGCTCGGACTGATCTGGAACGTCCGCGAGCCCACGACCGCAGTTGCCCGGCGCCTCAACGAGCTTCTCGAGCGCCGGGGGGAGCTGGCCGCGCGTGCCCCAGGGCGCCCCTGGAAGGCCACGTTCGAGCGCGGTGGCCATGGCTTCGGGCGGCTGGACCAGCGTTCCTTCCTCCATTCTCAGTTCCTGCGCTCCGCGACGCTCGTCGAGAGGGTCCTCTCCGTGAGCGTGATCGCCACGCTCCGCCCCGAGCGGCGCCGGAAGGTCGCGGCCGAGGTCCGCGCCATCCTTGCGGACGAGGCGAGGGACGCCCGCGCGACGGTCCGGATCCCTTACCGAGCGGACGTCTATGTCGCTCGGCGCGTCCGTCGCGAGGGTGGAGGGCGACCTGCGAGCGAGGCGTCGCACCGCGGAGACCACACGCAGCGCCCGCACTTCTCCGGGCTCGGGTCGGCCCGCCCATCGTACGGACCGGTCGCGTCCTCGAGGGTCGAGAGGACCCGGGCCCGGAAGCCCGCGTCCCACGGTACGGCGCGCTCGCCGTCCGTGTAGCGCAGCACGCCGAACGGTGGCGGCTGGCCGGTCGCCTCCTCGATCAATAGGCAGTACGCCCCGAGCTGGGTGAGATGGGAGGGGAACGGCCCGCGAGGCGGAGCCGGTCGGTGCTTCAGCTCGACCGGGATGAGGACCCCGTCCGAACGGCGGCGGAGGGCGTCTGGCCTTCCGACCAGACGATACCGCTCCGATCGGAGGGTGACCGGCCGTCCGGCGTCGACGGCGACCAGCGATCCCAGCCGTCCCTCGGCGGCCCGGCGCCGGAGCGAGACGGCCCCGGCGAGGGTGCACGCGGCGCCGACCACCCCCAGGGCGAGAGGGATGAGCGGGTTCATGGGACCGCCACGAGGACGGCGACCGCCACCAACCCCACGCCGACCACGACGGCGAACCAGGGGATCCTTCGGTGTTCGTCACGCCATCGTTCGGAGGACAGACGCCGCCGGTGGTACGTCGCCCCTGCGGCCGCTTCCGTGGAGCCGGGGGCCTCGCCGTGAACTCGGTAGAAGTGGGCTCGCGGACAGAAGACGTACTCTGCGAGGGCGCTCGGCGTGGTCCACGGTCCCCGGTCGGCCACGACCCCGGGTCGTGACCGAGGGGCTTACGGGTTGTGTTCGATGGGCGCTGTCGCCCGGGATCTCACGCGTCGTCCGAGGACGTCTTGGCCGTGGGCTTGGCCGCGGTCTTCCCGGTCGACTTCGCCGGGCTCTTCGCCTTCGGCTTCGTCGCGGCGGGGGCCGGGGCGGCGGGCTTGGCCTCCTCCGTCCCCCCGGTCGCGGGGGTTCCCTTCGGCGGCGTCGACGGAACGGGCCGCTCTTCGGCGGCCCGCGGGGCCGGCGCGCGCGACGCGGCAGCGGCTCCCCGTTCGGCGCTCGACCGTTCGGCCGCGCGCTTGAGCTCGTAGGCCCGGGTCCACTTGAACCGGTGGCCGATCCGCCCGAGGTGGAGGTGCTGCTTGCGGCAGGACGAGGAACAGAACTGGTAGACCGTGCCGTCGCGTTTCACGAAGATCGTCCCGGTCCCGGGCTCGATCTCCTGGGCGCAGAACGAGCACTGGCGCTTCGCGACCATCGCTCCTCGGTTACCGGACGGAGAGCTTGCGGGCCTCGCGCGCCGTCTCGCGCAGGATCAGGACGTCCCCCAGGCGGATTGGGCCGGCGACGTTGCGGGTGATGATCTTGCCGCGGTCCCGGCCGGCGAGCACGCGGACCTTCACTTGGGTCGCCTCTCCGGCCATGCCGGTCCGTCCCACGAGCTCGACGACCTCGGCCGGCGAGCCTTTTTCCTCGGGCATCGACGCGCGCGCTCCGCGAGGGGGCTCACTTCCTCAGGGTCGGGAACGCGCCGGCGATCTCGTCTAAGAGCCCCTTGCCTTCGCCGGCCTCCACGATCGCCACGCTCGCCGCGGACTTCGAGAGCCCGGCCGACTGACCGAGCCGCTGCTTCTTCGGGACGTAGACGTAGGGGATCCGCTTCTCCTCACAGAGCATCGGCACGTGCACGAGGATCTCGACGGGGTCCACGTCCTCCGCCATGACCACCAGCTTCGCTTCCGCCCGCTCGCTCGACTTGGTCACCTCGTTGGTCCCGACACGGACCTTGCCCGTCTCGCTCGCCACTTGGACGAGCTGGAGGGCCTTCTCGGCAAGATCGTCAGGGGTCTCGAACCGCACGTAGATCGGTCGCGCCATGGTTCCTCGCGTCAGCGGAACCCCTCAGGGTCCTCGGCTCACGGGTGGGTTCCCTCCGAGGAGCCCGCCTACTTAACGGTGCCGGCCCGCGGCTCCCGAAGTGTCGGGCGGGAGAGTTCGGCGAGGATTCCGAAGGTCGGCCGCCGCATCGCAGCCCCACGGCTCAGGCCGTCGTGGGTCCGAGGGCGCGTCCGCGACCCGCGAAAGGCCACGCGCGCAGGTCCCGGCCGCCCGCCCCGGATCCGCGAAGCTCTCGGCGGTGGGGGGCTCTCGGGCGCGGCGAAGCCCGGCAGCACGAGCTCGACCGCGCCCTCAGGACGCCGACGCTCCGCCTCGCGGGGCCTGGAACGCCTTGGGGGAGATCTCCGGATGGTCGTCGAAATAGCGACGGGCGGGCGCGAGGAGCCGGTCGAGCGCCGCGGCGACCGCACCCTTGAGGTCGAGGGGGTGGAGCGTCCCCTCGGCCCACGCCCGCTCGAACTGGAGGGCGCCGGTGAACTCCACCGGCCCCCCGTGCTTGGGGGCCCGCTCCACCGAGAGACGACCCTCCCAAGGGAAGAGGATCAGGCGGACGATCTCGACGACGGGGTTGCCGTCCAGCTGGCGGGCCGGGCAGAACGCCGCGGCGATACGTGCCTCGATCTCGGCGCGGTCGGCCGGGACGGGAATCGCCGAGCCCGGGTCGGACTTCGACATCTTCCCTTCGATGACCCCCTCGACCGGGTCCATCCGGGCCCCGCCGCGGAGCGAGCTGAGGAGCGGGGTGTGGATCGCGGCCGGGATCGGCCAGCCGTAGCGATGGGCGACCTCCCGGGCGAGGACGTGAGCGCGACGCTGGTCCATCCCTCCGTAGGCGAGGTCGACCGGGAGCTCGAAGATGTCGGCGGCCTGCATCGCCGGGTAGAACAGCTTCGCCGTGTCGAGGTTCGGCTCGTCCTCCGCGCGGCCCATCACCGACATGGCCCGCCGCGTGCGGGCTAGCGACGTCGCCTTCGCGACGCGCACCACGCGGGCCCAATAGTCGGAGGAGCTGGTGAGCTCGCTGGCCCAACGGTACCTGACCCCCGGCCCGCTAGCCCCGAGCGCCGCGAACGCCGCCTGCATGTACCGTCCGGCCGCTCGGATCCGCTCGAGGTCGCCTCCGAGCTTGTCGTTGATCCACGCGTGCCAGTCCGCCAGGAAGACGGTGACGTCACATCCCGCGCGAGCGAGGTCGGCGATCTTCCGCGCGCAGATCAGGTGGGCCACCGTGAGCGCCCCGCTCGGCTCGAAGCCGATGTACGCCCGTGGTCGGTCGGTCCGCTCGACGAGCGCGCGGACCTCCTCGACGGTCAGCACCTCGACGGTGTCGCGGACGATCTGCTCGACACGGGAGCTCGGGTCCACGTACGTCGGAGGGAGAGACGTATAAAGGCGGGCGGGGCCAATCGCCGGCACCCTCTCGGACCGCGGCCGTCCGGGGGACGTATTATGAGCTTCCGCCGCGCTAGTGACGTTCCCGGTCCCATGGAAGGTTCCGCCGACGGCGCGACGTCGGTCGCCGAACCGGCGGCGTCGCGCAGCAGCGAGCTGGCCCGCGCCCTCGGCGTGAGCGAGGACGGCGCACGCCGCCTGCTCGAGGCCGGTCACGCGAGCGCGGAGGCGGCTCGGGCTCTCTCGGCCGACGAGCTCACGCAGTTGGGCCTTGGCGCCACGGACCGCGATGCGGTCCTCCACCCCGCCCCGGCCGCCGCGGCTCCCGAGAGCGGACCGAAGGATCCGACGGCAATCGATTCGGAGCAGATCGTCGAGCGGTGGGTCGGCTCGGTCGCGAAGACCGAGCGGGCACGGCGGCCGAAGGTCGGGCCGACCACCAAGAGCTCGGCCGACGTCCTCCGACGCTGGGTCGACGGGGACGACCGCGCGATGGAGGAGTGGATCCGGGCCTCGGACGTCGTCCCGGCGGCACCGGCCCCTTCCTCTGCCGGGGAGTTCGCCCCGAGAGGACCTCCCCCCGAGCCGGGTACCCCGGGGTCCGTCCAGGAACGCGAGGAGACCGTCGTGCGCTGGCTCACCGGGCTTCTCGACCGCGTGAAGACCGAACAGTTCGACCCGGGGTCGATGATCCAAGAGGTCCAGGAGCTCCAGCGCCAGCTGTACGACGAGCGGTCGCGGCGCAAGCAGCTGGAGGACCAGGTCGAGCACGTCAAGCGGGGCTCGATCGCCGTGATCAAGTACGTCCGTTCGCGCGAGGCCAAGGAGCGCGAGGCCGCCCTCCGCGCTCAGGAGGAGGAGCTCGCCCGCCTGAAGGAGCGGGTTCAGTCCCTCGAGGGTGCCGTGGCGTCGGCCCCGGGTCCGGCGGGGGCGGCCCCGTCCGCCCCGCCTTCGGCGGACCCCTCGGGCCCGGCGGCCTCGGAGGTCGAGCAGCGGTTGCGCGAGGAGTTCAACTCCCGCGAACAGCAGTACATCGAACGCGAGACCGAGCTGCGCCGGCGGGTCGTCCATCTCGAAGGCGAGGCGCGCCGGCTCACCGCCGAGGCCGAGCAGGCCCAAGCCCGGGGTCCCGGGGCTGCCCCGCCGGACGGCACGGTCGACACCGAGGCGGGCCGCCATCGCGCAGAGGCCGCCCAGCTCGAACGGGACCTCGTCGCGCGCGAGAACGAGCTGCGGACCAAGTTCGAGGAGATCCGCCTCGCCTCCGAGGACCTCGAGCGGCGTCGGTCGCCCCTCGAATTCAAGGAACGGGAGCTCGCCGCCTTCGACCAGCAGCTCGAGAGCCGGCGCCGCGCCCTCGACCTCGAGGCGCGCCGTGTGGAGCAGCTTCGGCGCGAGGCCGGTGCCGGCAAGACCCTCGCCCCGAGCGCGACCGACCAGCTGGATAGGCTCCGCCAGGAGCTCGCGAAGAAGGAGGACGAGCTGAGCCGCCGGGAGAGCCTTCTCTCCGAGAGAACGCGTGACCTCGAGCGCCTCACGAACGCTGCCGCGGCGACCGAGGCGGAACAGCTCCATGCCGACAGCGTCGCGGATAGCGCCGTCGCGCGGGTGCGCAGCGGCGTCCGGCGCCTGGATGACCTCCTCTTCGGCGGCTACCTCGCCGGGACCCAGCTCCTCGTCAATGGGCCGGCCCACTCCGGCAAGGACGTCCTGGGTCGTCTCTTCTGCGTGGAAGGCCTTCGCCAAGGCATCCCGTCGATCTGGGTGGTGACCGACAAAACCTACAGCCAGGTCCGTGACGACCTGGCCCAGCTCTATCCCGGGACCGCCGAAGCGGAGATCAAGGGACTCCTACGGTTCGTCGACCTCTACTCCCTCTCGGTGGGCGCCTCCGGATCGGCCGCGGGCGTACGGTTCCTCCTGTCGACCGACCGCGGGGTCCTCGAGCAGCTCGCGCGGGCGGTCGACAGCTACGCCGAGCAGCTCAAGGAGCAGTTCCGGACGTACCGGATCATCTTCGAATCGGTCTCGACGGTCACCGCCTACCTCGACACGTCCGCGACGTTCCGGTTCCTCCAGCCGTTCATCGGGCGCCGCAAGCTCGACGGCGCCGTCGGCTACTACGAGCTCGAGAGCGGGATGCACTCGGAGGCCGACCTCGAGACCCTCGAGCACATGGTCGACGGCTCGCTCAACCTCAAGATCGACCAGATGAAGACGTTCCTCGCGGTGCGGGGGCTCGGCGAGGCCCAGGCCCGCACCTGGATCGGCTACACGTTCACCAAGCGCCTGTTCAACCTCGGCTCGTTCAGCCTCGAGCACATCCGCTGAACAGGCCCCCGAGAGTCGCGGCCGCCGCCGTGCCATCATCCGCCCGGCGGTCCCTGCGGGCGCTCTCGCGTGCTATCGCCCCGCGGCCCGCCCAGGACGGCCGGCGCTCCGCCGGCCCTCCTCGCCCCACGTAGCGAAGGGCTATGTAGGGCCCCGCGGTCCAATCGGTTGCTAGGCTAGACCGGGGGGTTGGGCGTCCCCTTACACACCGAAACCGTCCTTAGCGGGGGTGACAGGCAGGAGCGACGTTCGAGGGGGTCGCGCGTCTCGCGTGGCTCCGTAGACGCTCTGTTCCGTCGGGCCGCGGGTCCCGCGACGGGTGCTCGGAGGAGCGCCCTAGCGGGTAACCATCACGGGCACCGGGTCAGGTCCTGACGGGAGCAGCCTTACCGTGACCCGTCGACGCTGGCGGGGTGACGGGGCCGAGGGGCGCGCGGGGTCTCCGTGCGGTCCCTTCGGGCGGCAATCCTGCTGGCCTAGCACGGCCTCCTCGGGCCGCGCCTCTTGCCTGCCCATGGAGAGCGAGGTCGTGGTGTCGCCTTCGATCGCGATCCTGCGCACGTCCTCACGCGGGAAGCGGTCGCGGTGGTCCGGGCCGGCGGAGGATCCTCGACGACCTACCTGGAAGCGGCGCTAGGGACCCCCACCCCACCCTTGCGAGTGGAACGGGCCGGCGCGGCCTCCCAGCCGGCCGCGACCGGATCGACGGCATCGGCCTCGAGTCGGCGCCGACGGTCCGCGGGGATTTCGCGCTTGACCGCGCGACGATAGTCGTAGGTGACGATCACGGTCCGCCCGAGAGCTGTCGTCACCGACGTCGCAACATCCCGGAACCGGTAGAGCAGGGCGAAGCTCGTGCGTCCGAGCGGACGCGCGGGCGCGACCTCACCCTCTAGCTCGCTGCCGTACTCCACCGGGGCGAGATAGCGGCAGGAAGCCTCTGCGATGATGATGTCGAGGCGTGCAGGATCACGATGGCCCAGAAGGCCGAGGTAGTACTCGCAGCGGAGCGTTTCCATCATCGGAAAGTACGCGGCATGGTTCAGGTGGCGCAGGATGTCCAGGTCATGGTACGTCACCGGGAAGCGTCGGCGGACCGGCCACGAGCGTTCCGGGAGAGCGGGATCGACCATCGCCGCGGGAGCAGCGCGGTGCCTATATCCGTGCGAGCCGCTCGGTCCCGCTACCTCGCGTGCGGGAGGTTAAGGGGCGGTGCCAGGACCTTCCAGTGGTAACGCGGGGGTGGGAGGGTCAGCCCCCCCGTCCGGCCCGCCGGCGCCCGGAGAGATGGCCGCCACGGTCCGCCGGGTCCGCCAGCTCGCCCGCGCACACTCGCAGAGGTTCGAGCGATCGATCCCCCTGATCGCGAGCGAGAACCTTCTCTCCCCGTACGCGAAGGAGCTCCTCATCTCCGACCTGCACTCCCGTTACGCGGAAGGGGTTCCCGGGGATCGCTACTACGAGGGGAACGAGCAGGTCGACCAGATCGAGAACCTTGCCCTCGACCTCGCCCGGCGCCTCTTCCGATGCTCGTTCGCCGACCTCCGGCCGATCTCGGGAACCGTCGCGAACCTTGCCGTCCTGAAGGCGCTCGCCGAGCCCGGAGAGCCGGTCGGGACGAGTCGCCTCGCGGACGGGGCTCACATCTCGAGCGCCGCGTTCGGAGCGTTCGGCCTGCGGGGGGTCACTCCGGTCTACTACGCCTGGGACGAGAAGCAGATGACGATCGACGTCGCTCGCACGCGCGATATCCTCCGCGCCGCGCGGCCGAAGCTCTGCCTGTTCGGGTTGTCGCTGTTCCTCTTCCCGATGCCGATCGAGGAGCTCCGGCCGACCCTCGAGGAGATCGGGGCGATCGGCTGGTACGACGGGGCCCACGTCCTCGGCCTCATCGCCGGCGGCGAGTTCCAGGACCCCCTCCACGAGGGATGCCCGGTCCTGAGCGCCTCGACGCACAAGACGCTCCCCGGCCCCCAGCACGGCATCCTCCTCGCGGAGAGCGGCGACGAGGCGCTCCTCCAGCGGCTTCGCTCCGGGGCGTTCCCGGGGGTGACGAGCAACCACCATCTGCACGCGATGGCCGCGCTCGCCGTCAGTCTCGCCGAGCACCTCGAGTTCGGCCGGGAGTACGCCCGACGCACCGTCGCGAACGCACGGGCGCTCGCGTCGGCGCTGCACGAGCGCGGGTTCGACGTGCTCGCGCCGGAGCTGGGTTTTACGCGCTCGCACACGATCGCCGTCCGCGTGGTCCGCGAGGGCGGCGGGGCGGCGGTGGCGCGGAAGCTGGCGGACCACGGGATCATCGCGAACAAGAACCTCCTTCCCGGCGATCGTAGTCCGAAGCAACCGGGCGGGATCCGCCTCGGCACTCCCGAGGTGACGCGCCTCGGGATGGGGGAGCGGGAGATGGGGACGATCGCCGAGCTGATGGACGACCTCCTCCACAAGGGCCGCCCGACCGACGAGATGTGGACCCGCGTGATCGAGCTCAAGAAGCGTTTCACGACGATCCGCTACTGCTTCGGTGCGGGCGAGGCCGCGTACCGCTACTACGACCTGGTCGGGCACGAACCGGCGTAGGCATCGCGGGTGAGGGGCAAGGCCCCGCCCTTTCTCCCCCTGGAGCCCTCCAGCCACGATACATCGCCCGCTCGCTCCCCCCTGCCGGCGACGGTCAAGGCCGACGGGCAGACGGCCCTCCGTCGGTCGGCGGCGGGAGCAGGGCCCTGACCGCGGGTCGCCCCCGCGGGCGGGCCGGCCGATCGTCCCGGGGTCCGGTGCGGTGCTCCTAGGGGGCGGGCGGCGGCGGGGGGGTCCCCGCGGGCCCGGCGGGCGGATTGTTGGTCGCCGCGTTCTGCTTTTTCTTCCTCCGCCGGCGGCCGAAGATCAGCAGGAGGATGATCACCAGCAGGAACGCGGCAAGGAGCCCCAGGTAGCCGGCGGCTCCCATCAGTCCTCCGAGGAACGACGGCGGGCCGCTGCTCGACGACGTGCCGAACTGGACCGTCGCGCTCGCGTCCGCACCGTGGACCGCGACCGAGCCGCCCGGCGCCGAGTAGGTGTGGTTCGACGCCGCCGCGGCGTACGAATAGCTCCCGTTCGGCAACGAGGTCATGATCGTCGTGCCGCTCGAGCTGAGCGACGGCTCACCGGTGATGTTGACCCACCACTCGGTCTCCGAGGGCAGGCCCGACTCCGTGAACGTGACCGCGTAGAGGACGAGCGAGAAGGCGACCGTCTTCTCGACCGGGGCGCCGTTCACCTCGAACGAGCTGCCCACGGCTGAGTACTCCTTGTCCAAGGTCGCCACGGCATAGGTGTACGAGCTGTTCCCGAGGGAGATCGTCGCGGTCGTCTCCGTCGAGCTCAGCGGCGCTTGCCCCGTGATGTTGACCCACCACTCGGTGCCGGACGGAAGGCCGGTCTCCGTGAACGTCACCAGGAACGACGCCAGAGAGGTCGGCGTGAAGGTGATCGCCTGGCTCACGTTCTTGCCCGAGACCTGGACCGAACCATAGTCGGGGCTCGCGCTGTAGCCCGCCACGACGTTCACCGAGAAGTCGGGCGTTCCGTTCGCTTCCGTGAAGTTCAGCGAGGTCCCGATCGACCACTCCTCGTAGCCGTACAGCCACACGGACCAGTTCGTGCCGGCCGGGAGGCCGCTCTCCGTGAACGTTACCGTGAACGTGGGCGAGCTCAGCGAGGCGAAGACGACCAACACGGTGACGGTCTTCCCGCTCACCGGGACCGACCCGGAGCTCGGCGTGGGAAGGTAGCTGCCCCAAGGATTGACGGTGTAGGGCTGGGAGCCGTTCGCTTCCCAGAACACGATGGAAGGCGAGAGGGAGGATCCCCACGAGCCGTTCACCTCGACGTACCAATCCGTCCCGCTTGGAAGACCCGACTCCTTGAACACGACCCTGTAGACCGGTACGAACCTGATCGCCTGCGACGCGGGGCCCCCCTCGACCTCCAGGTAGCCGGAGGCCGGAGACGCCTGGTAGCCGCTGATCGAGATGACCGTGTAGGAGAACGATCCGTTCGGCTCCTGGATCGCGATCCGGCCCGACGTGGAGTAGAGCGTGACATAGGTGTCGTTCGGGAGGTAGACCTTGACCGACCAGTTGGTGCCGAGCGGCAGCCCGGTCTCGGTGAAATTGAGCCAGTACCTCGGGCTGAGCGTGAAGACGATCGGTACGGTGACGTTCTTCCCCGAGACGACCGCCGGGCCCGAGCCCGGAGTGGCCGTGTAGCCCCAGAGATCGGTGATCTCGAACGTGTAGCTCCCGTTCGTCACCGAGAAGCTCAGCGTGGCGGTGGTAGACTCGCTGCCGCGTTCGCCGAACGAGCCGCTGAGGTACCCGTACCAGTAGGTGCCACTCGGCAATCCGGTCTCGCTAAGGTTCAGCGTGAAAAGCAGCGAGTAGTTCACGTCGACCGTTTCGGCCGCCCCGGCCACGGTGAAGAAGAACACCGCCGGTTGATTGTAGCCGGAGACCGCCCTCGCCGAGAAGTCGTCCACATCGAGGCTCGCGTTGGGCAGCATAAGGGAATACGTGCGGTTGCTGGTCACGACGATGAAGGTGCCGAAGTTCGTGTAGGCCGTCCCGCCCCACGAAGTGCCCCGCGGTAGGCCCTGCTCGAGGAGCGTCACGTTGTAGAGGGGTGGGGGCACGAACGTGATGTTGACGACCACGGCGGATCCGTCCACCTTGACGGAGCCACTCGCCGGCTTGGCGTGATAGATCCCGGCGGGGTACCCGACCATGAAGCTGTAGGTCCCGTTGCCCACGCTGAGGGCAACCGGGGTGCCAGCCGGTACCGAGGAGTTCTCGGTGAGCTGTTGCGTCGTGTTCGTGATCGAGGCCCACCAGTCCAATCCCGACGGCAGGCCGGACTCGTTGAACGTGAGCGGGTAGAGGACTTGATGGAAGAGGACGCGGATGTAGACCGGTCCCCCGTCGACCTGGAGCTTTCCACCGGACGGGCCCGCGAATCCCGGAACCGCGGGGATCGTGAAGTCGTGGGTTCCGTTGCCGAGGTCGAACACGATTGCGCTCGCGAGGTGGACGACGGTCCCGGAGTGGGTCGCGGCACCGATGGTGACGTTCCACTCCGTCGCGTCCGTGAGCCCTTGCTCGGAGAAGGTCACGGCGTAGGGCGGTGGGGAGGGCGCGACCCCTACGTTGAGCACTTGGCCGATCCAGGTGAGACAATCGGAGGAGTCCGAGTAGACCTCGGCGGTCGTGTTGTTCGACCCCAAGGGAACCGTGACGTTGAACGTCTTGGTGTCGAAGAGGTTCCCGTAGGTCCACTTCGTAGTGGTCGCCTTGGGATCGCTTCCAGGGAAGGCGTTCGAGTCGATGATCGACCCGTTCCAGACCGCCACGTTGTTGGGCAGCTGGCCGTCCGCCACCAGGTAGGTGGTCGTCGCGTTGACGGCGTCGGTGGCGGAGTAGTTCAGCTGGGCCTGGAGGGCGCCGGCGGACGTCGTGTCGGCTCCGGTGTACACGGTCACTTGGTGGATCGTGCTTGCCCCTGATTCGTAGATCGCGACGAGGGAGGCACCTTCGGCCATCGGGTCGGTCTGGGACGCTTCCCAGGGGTCCTCTCCGCTGGTGACCCCGGAGGGAAAGCCGGTCAGATTGTTCAGGCCGTTCTTCACGACCGACGTGACGTCGGCCACGAACGTGTAGATGTACGTCGGGGACCAGCAGGGGGACGGTGTCGCATACGCCGTCCACGTGCCGGTGACGTTGACGCCGTTGAGCGTGCCGTTCGCCGGGGGAAGGGAATCGTCCATGAGCGCCCAGATCATGTACGCGGCGACGAGGTTCGTCTTCGAGGGAGCGCCTGGCCAGGTGAGGTTGACCGTCCCGTAGCCCAGGTCGCGGAGGGCAGCGCCCGCAGCCGCGTACGCATACGGGCCGGTGAGAACCGCATAGGGTTCGACCTGGGAGTTGTACAGCGGCGGAGGGCTCGTGGAGCTCGCGTGGGCCGCGGGAGATTTCGCCGCCGACGTGCGCGCTTCGCTTCCTTCCCCGGTGCGGCAGGCTCCCAGCGCTGGCGTAGGGGTCGAGGCGGGTAACGACCGAAGCGGGACCGACGGTGAGGTGGCCACCGAGGACGACGGCACGCTCGCCCGCGTCGGGGCATAGGCGTGGGCGACGCCGCCGACGGTCCCCAGGATCCCGAGCAGGAACAGTATCGTGACGCCGACCGCGGCCGCTGCCGGCCGCATCGACCGAGAAGCCGCCGGCGGTCTCGAACCAAGGGCCGACCGCCGGATCGGCCTGGGCATGACCGTGTTCGATACGCTGGACCTGCAGCCGTCGTCGCTGTTCGCTCCGCTCATCGATTCCCGTCCCGAGAGGATTTTCGCACCAAGGCCCGCTATTTGAGCGAGAGCGTACCGACACGGTCCGATACCAGCGGCAGGGAGCCGCGTCGGAGCTCGGGATCCAGGAACCGGCCTTCTGGAGGACCTGGATAGTCCCGGCACCGCCCTCCCAGGGATCCGGCCTAGACCGCGACGCCTTCGGTGCGCTCTCGCCCACCTTCAGCACCGAAGCTCGTTCTCGGCCGCGGGTCAGAGAAACTCGCATCGTGCCTTTCGGCGGTCGGCCGCGACCGCCCTGCAGAGCTCAGCTCTCTGAGGGCCCCCGGAGTGTCAGGGCGCCCGTTGGATCATGGCGGGGATTCCCCGGGATTCCCACCCGGGTCGTCCAGCGCCTCATCTCGGAGCCGCAGGCTGCGATCGAGCACCTCGGGGTCGAACGTCACCCGAGGCCCGCCCACCGAGCCATGGGCCAGACAGAAGCGCGCGCGGCCGTCGTCCCCAATCGTCGCCCGGACCGTGCCGTCCGCGACGAGCGACGCGAGCCAGTCGGCGAGCGCCGGAGGCACAGGCTGCCCCCACGCCTCCTCGAGGCCGGGAAGGTCGAGGGCGCCAGCGCGCCCGATCAGCTCGACCGCCCTTGTCCGTCCTTCGGCGAGGCGGCGGAGCTCCTCCTCGACCGGCGCAGTCTCCCGCGCGCGACGTCGGCGCCGCATGACCGCGAACGTCGCGGCCCCGGCAACGCTCAACGGGACGACGGTCGCGAGCGCATCGACGGTGGGGTCGGGAGGCGGGGCTCCCCGGGCGGCAGGGACGAAGAGGGGGCCAAGGACGACCGCGCCCGCCGCGTCGACGATCGTGATCCGCCCGTCCCCGCCGGTCGGGGCCGAGTAGTTGACCCAGACCCCGCTGCCTCCGTCCGGTAGCGTGATCGCGGCGACCACGACGTCGTCGCGCTCCCCGCCGAAGGAGAGCTCGACGGTGAACAGCGCCCCGGGGACCGGGTTGCCGAAGCGGTCCTCCGCGCGCCAAAGCGTCGCGTTCGTCCGCGCCCCGGCGTGCACGACGGTCGGTGAGAAGAGGCGGACGTGCGCTCGGTCGGGCTCGACGCTCAGGCTCATCGAGGCGACCGCGCCCGGCAGGGAGGCTCCGGAGAGCCCGATCGTGACATTCGCCGCGGCGGTGCCCACGGTCAGGTTGACTTCGAGGACCCCATCGACCCAGGCGTTGGCGGGGACCCCGAAACGACCCCCGCCCACGGGAGCGAGGGGGCCGACCGCGGACGCGTTCACCCAGGTCTCGAGCTGGGCGGCGGTCGACCCCACGCTGAGCTCGACCGCCGCCGCGAACGACGTGTCGGCGGCGCCCATGGGATCGAACGCCCCCCAAGCGAGGGGGACCGAGGTGCCGACCACGACCGGACCGGCGGGGGGCGCGAGAACGGGGGCGATCCTCTCGGCCGCAGCCGGACCGACCGAGAGCAAGAGCTCGCTCGTGGCGATGGTCCCGAGGCGGTCGAGGACCGTAAGGGTCACCATCATGGGACCGGCGACCGCCGGCACGTCCGTTGCGGTGAGCGTCCCGTCCGAGGAGAGGTCACCGTCCAGGAGCGGACCGGCTAGGCCGGAGATGTTCCACCAGTAGTGGAGCGGGAGAACGCCCCCGGAGACCGTCGCATGGAGATCGACCACCGCCTCGGCGGTGACGTTCGGGCCGGAGGTGGCGACCGGGCCAAGAGCGAGCGCAGGGACGACCTCGACGGTGAGCGCGGTCGACGCGTTCGTTCCGTCCGCATCCACCGCCGACGCGATCGCGCTGTAGTTTCCCGGCAGGTCGAACGTACGGGAGAAGGACCACGACGGGCCGGGCGTGCCAAGACAGGTCGTCGGCGCGGGGGGAGCCGCGAGGCAGGCGCGGACGTACGGCGGTGCCCCCGAGCCGTTCACCGCCGTCACCGTGATGGCGATCGGAGCGAGCGCGTAACCGATTGGGGCCGCGGGGCCGACCTGCACGTCGGGAGGAGGGTGCACCTCGATGTTCGGGAACCGCCAGAGGGCGCTCGAGTAGCCGTTCGTGACGTTCGCGTACGGTTGGGCCGTGCCGGCGGACGGGTAGGTGATGCTCGCCGCGCAGACGACCTCCACGGTCCCGCCCGTCGTGGACCCGGTCCGGCAGGGTGCCGCCACCTCGGAGAGGCCGAGGCCCGGCTCGACGAACGCCGAGTAGGGGAAGCCGCCGGCGCCGAGGGCGGTCAGGCGGACACCGACCATCCCGCCCGCATCGAGGACGGTCCGGTTCGCCTCCCCGGTCTCGATCTCCGTGGGGATCGCCACGACGTGGACCGTCGCCGTGACCGGCGTCAGCTCGGCGCCGTTCACCGAGGCATCCGCCCGGACGGTGACGTTGGCGGCCGACGCGCCGTCGACGGCCGTCAGGTGGACCGAGGGCCCCACCGCCGGCCCGTCGAACGACCAGCCGGTCCCGTTCACGTTCCAGGAGAACGTCGTGGGAAGCCCGGTCGCGCTCCCGTTCGCGGTCCACGCCGAGGCCGCAAAGCCGGTCGGCGCTCCGACCGAGGTCGTCACGGTCGGTCCCCCGGGGGCGACCGTCACGCTGGCCAGTTGGTAGATGAGCGTGACCGTGATCGGCGAAGACGAACCGGCGACCGTGACGGCGTAGCCCGACGGAACCCCCGCCGCGAGGGAGACGCCGACCGGGGCGGCCGGCTCCGAATACATGGTGCACAACTCGGCGCCGTTGGCCGCCGTGCACGTCGTCGGTGGAATCGGGGGAACGAAGGAGAACGAGCCGACCTGCGTGGTCGTCGCGTTCCCTTCGGCCCGAACACAGCCCGAGCCGAAGGAGATGTTGCCCGGAGTCTCCACCGTTTGGTACCTGAGGACATACGTGTAGGTCAGCGTCAGTCCGCCGGCCGCGCTGGGCGCGAGGGGGCCGCCGTCGATCGTCAGCGACCCTTGTACCCCCGACGCCGGGATCGCCGGTCCGCACGAAGCCGAGCCGCCCGCCTCCAAGAGCGCATGGCCACCGGCGCCGGGAGCGGCCGGTCCTGCCGCGGCGGTCGCGAGGCCCCCGAGGATGAAGAACGCCACGAGGGTGACGATCGGCCCTGGGCCCGGGCTTGCGGTCACCGCCACCCTCGCCCGCACCACGCGCCGCGGGCCCAAAGGGCACCCGGCAGAGCGGTAAAACGTGACGGTCGCTCGATCCGCGTCGCTGGAAACTGGCAGGGCACGCGAAACGGCGTCCGCCGCTCGGCGGCGCGATGACCCGGCCCGCCGTGGGTCATCGGGGCCGGGGCGAAGCCGGACGAATGGCCTTGGAGGGTCCCTCGCGTGCTCGGGCGGTCCGGGGTCCGTCCACGCTCCACGCCAGGGGAACGCCTCCGTGGAGGGCCTCACCTCCGCCGTCCCCGCGGGGGTAGCTGCCCGCCGCCCTGCGTCGGGCGCAAGCCCGGAACGGATCCTGCGGGCGCCGACAGCTAGGAGGGAACGGCCGGGCTGCCGGTCAGGTGGAACGACGCGATTGTCCGGTGGACGGCTCCGCGCGAGCTCAGGACGCTCTCCTTGAGGAGGAGCCGGTCGACCGCGACGTCGCGCGGTGGCGGAGCCGGGCGTGCACCGGCGAGCAGCTCGGCGGCCGCTGCCCGGTCCATGGGCGAGCGGACGCGGAACAGCGTGAGGTGGGGAACGAACTCCTCGGTCTCTGGGCCAAACTCCTCCGACAGCGCGTCGCGGACACGGCGGGCGAGCGCGGTGACCTCCTGGCGGCCTTCCGTCACGCCGACCCAGAGGACCCTCGGTCGCGCCGGGTTCGGGAAGGCACCGACCCCCTCGAGCCGGAGGACGAACGGTGGGCTCCTCCGGGCGACGTCGGCGAGACGTGCGGCGATCGCGTCGTTGCGCTCGGGGGCCACCTCGCCGAGGAACCGCAGCGTGAGGTGGGAGGTCGCGAGCCCCCGTTCCCCCACCCCCTCGGGTCCGACGTCGACCGCGACGAACTCCCTCATGCTGGAGCAGAACGTCCTGGGAGCTTACCGTCTCGGGAGACCGTCCCCGTCCCGGCACCGTCCGCTCCGTGCAGCGTCCAGACCTGGGCTTGGCCGGGCCCCAGGCCCTCGGCCCTCAGGGTGCGACGGATGCGGGAGGCCCTTCTCGCGTCCCCGACGACGAACAGGGGGAACGCCCCCCGGGCGCGTGCTTTCTCCAGGCCGTGTCGCACCCGGGCCGGCCGCAACGCCCCGGAGACCTCCGCCTCCACATGCACGTCCCGGCCCCCAAAGAACCTCCACGCCCACGTTCGCTCGGCCGAAGCTATCGCCCCGGCAAGCTCGCGCGGGGAGCCGCGCCGGCACCGGTCCGGGATCTGGCGGAGGAGGGCGTCCGGCAGGGTCGTATCGAAGCGACCTTGCCGCACGATCTCGAGGCGGTGGCCGTGGCGCGCGAACAGGCGGAACGTTCGCAGGAGGAGCGCGCGGTGCTCCGCGCTCTCCTTCGAGGCGCCGGTCACCGCGTGAAGGCCGAGCCGGCGCTCGCCGGCGGGCGTGAGGTGCCACGCACCGGCGACCTGATGCGCGAGGCCGCCCCGTTCGAGAGAGCCGGCCCGGTCCTCCAGCACCGCGCGGTCGAGGTTGGGACCGGGAATCTCCCGCGCCTCGTCGACGAGCCGTCCGGCCGCGACCGGCGTACCCTGCTCGTCCGAGGCGAGGACCGCGAGGAGGAGCCGCTCGGTCGCGGCGTCGTGGTCCGCGGGTTCCGCCGCCCACGCCGCCGGGAACTCGGCGAGCGTGCGCGCCGTCGCCTCGGTCCATGCCGGATCGGCCGACGGCGGCCCGCTCCCCCCGGCAGGGACGCTCCGGAGCTCCCCCGAGCCCGGGATACGAGTCACGCCGAGGCCGACCGGCAGCTCCGGCAGGATCCTCTGCGCGTCGATCGGGGCGAGGCCGAGCCAGCCGCCGACCTCGGACGCGCTCGCGTGCGGGACCCGGAACGCCACGACGCTCCGGCTCACCCCGGCCGCGGCGAGGCGGAGCTCGGGGGCCAGCCGCTCGGGGTACTGGCTCGCGAGGGCAAGCCGGAGGCCGAACTTGCGCCCCTCCGCGAGCATCTCCGCGACTAGGCGCGGGGAAAGTCCCTGGACCTCGTCGAGGACGACCAGGATCGGTTCGTGCGACCCCAGGGGGCCGCGTCGGGCGGCCAGGCCTAGATAGCTCCGCGCGAGGATGAGGGAGCCGGCGAACGCCGCCGCCTCCGGCCCCACCGACGCGAACGGGATCCTGACCAGGAGCGACCGGCCCACGTCCAGGAGCTCCTCGACCGGGACGCCCTCGTCGGCGGGGGCCAGGAGCTCGGCGAGCTCGGGGACGAGGACGACCTTCGCGAGTCGCGCGGCGGCGGCCCACAGGAACTCCGGGGTCCGCCGGACGATCGGCCCGAGCTCGTCCAGGAACCGTGCGAGCTCCGGCACCCGCGTGGCCAGGCGGGCCGCCTCCCGACGGTCCATGTCGGTCAGCAGCGCATAGAGGTCCCCCAGGGTCCCGCCCGACTCCTGGACGAGGCGAACGAAGGCGTCGAAGATTCTCTCGAGGCGGAACCCCCAGTAGACGTCGCTCCCGTCCGGGCTCAACCGCTTCACGGCGGCGACGAACTGGGCGGCCGCCCGGTCGCTCCGGCCCGCGAGCGCGGCGACCCCGACGACGGGCCGCCGGTCCACGTCGACCGCGACGACCCGCTCTCGGTCCTCCCGAGGGAGGCGGCCGACGATCGCGGGGGCGAGGTCGCCGTGCAGATCGACAGCGAGCACCGCACAGCCCTGGCGGATCGCCCGCGCGGCGCGCTCGGCGAGGAACGTCGTCTTCCCCGCCCCCGAGGCGCCGAGAGCGATGGTGTGCCCGTCCTCCGCGGGGGCCTCCGGAGCGCTCAGGGGGACCGGCTCGGCGGTGAGGTCGGCGCGGGAGGCCGGCACGGCCAACCACGCCGCCCTCGGGAGGGAACGGCTGGCGGCCATCGCCCAGTCGTTCGAGGGCCGCCGCGCCGGGCCCGCCCGGCACAGGACCCCGGTCGCCCGGCTCCATTCCGCCGCCGCGAAGCAGGCCACCGAGCTCCCGCGGAGCTCGAGCTCCTCCGCGCTCGCCGTCCCGAACCGCACGCGACGACCGACCCACAGGCGGCCATCGGACCTGCCGGAGAGCCAGAACGTCTGGAAGTCGAGCCGGCCGGTCGGGCCCAGGAGCGCGAGGGCCTCCGGAACGTCCGAGGCCCCGGGCGTCACGGGGATCGAAGGTGAACCCTCGGCCGGTGAGATCACCCAGGTCGTCTCCAGACGGCCTCCCTCCCCCGCGAGAGGCTTCGTCGGATCGGTGACCTCCGCCCCGAGGGCCCGGAACGCGGGGGCGGCGAACGTCGCCCCGAAGAGCTCGAAGGGGCGCAGCGTCAGCTCGGGGCGGTGCTGCCCGGCCCCTGTCGAGGACTCAAGGACGACGGCGGCCGCGCGAGGGGCGGCGGCGAGCTCCTGGGCAAGCGCACGATACAGGCGGTTCCGGAGCGCACGGTCCTCCGGGGCGCGGAGGGTAACGGCCAGCTCGCGGCCGGTCATCGAGGCACCCCCCAGGCGTGCAGCCACCGTTCGGGCGGGTCGGCCGGGGGTTCCGGCGCGGGAGGCCGGTCAAGGCACGAGCTCTTCTCAGGCCCACACCGGCGCGGCGGAGGATGACCTCCGGTCGACCCGGGGGGCTCTTTCGGCGCGGGGGAGGCGAGAACGGGTTGGCGCGGCGTTGCGGCTCCGATGTTCTCGGGCAAGGTTTCCACCTATCCTGTCCTCCTCGCTCCCGCCGGGAGCGGCAGAGGCGTCGATGCCCGGGCCCGGCGGCCCTGGGGCGGTTCCGCGCACGCCACCCTCCGGCACGATCCCGAGCTGGACCACCGGTGGCCGGATCCGACCCGGGCGTCCGCTCGCGGTCGGCGGCCGGGAGGGTCCGTGCCTCCTCTCGGCGACGTCGCGGGTCAGAACGCCTGGGCCACGGGGCGACCGTTCGGTCGCCGGACGGCGCTGCCGTCGGGGCTGGTCAGCTCCGTGGCTCGCGGGTCAAGGGCGTGCGCCTCGGACGCGGTCGGGACGGGCGGTCGGACAGGACGGTCGGACCGGCGTGCGGACGGCGGAGGCGACGGCGGGCTGGGCATCGAACGTTCGGCCACGCGCTCGAGGGGCAAGCAACGCATCGGCCGCCTTGGAAGGTGAACGGTGGCGTTCGCGATGCGGAGATGGATCCCTTCGAGGTCGGGTGGGAAGGCGCCCCGCACGCCTGGGACGCGGTACCGTCCCCTCGGACGATCTGAGGGAGCCTTCCCTGGGTGGTTGCACTCCTAAGACCGCGCCACGGTACTTGAACCCCGGAACGGGAGGGAGCGGAACGCCTCCGCCGAGGAGGGGTTTCGAAAGTGCCCGAGGTCCCTGGCTAAGCCTTCGCGCGGGGCTCCGGCTGGGCGGCGCTCAGTCGGGGGAGCTCTCCTTCGATCACGGGGGTGCGGCGGGCGGCCGCCCCCGCGCGCAACGCGGCCTGGCGGCGAGGAAGAAGCCAGCGCGTCCCCCACTGACGCAGCTCCCGGGCCGCGGGGGCGAGGCCGAGCCCCATCTCCGTGAGCGAGTAGACGACCGAGAACGGCCGCGTGCTGACGACGGTCCGCTGGACCACGCCCTGGCCCTCGAGGAACTTGAGCGTCGCGCTCAGCGTCTTCGCGTTCAGGCGCGCGTTCGACCTCAGGATCTCGCTGAACCGCTGCGGGCCCTCGAGCAGGCGGTGAACGATGGCGAGCCGCCACTCCGTACCGATCACTCCCACCGCCGCGAGCACAGGGCAGAGCCCCTGCTCTCCTTCGCCGTCGCAACTCTGCAATGCCTCACCGGCCGTGCCGGACGGGTGTCGGGGTCGCTCGGAATGCATCGACGTCCTTCGGGGCGCAAGAACGACGAGGCGGATTTATAGTTACCGCCCTATAGCAACTAACCCAGCGTAACCTCTAGGGCGCTCCCGAGGCACCGGCGGACCCGAGCTGCTCAGCGTACGTTTTCATCGGGTCGGGCCGTCCCACCTCGTGGCCTCGCGCCGGCGCCACGTCGAACTGTCCGTCGAGCGCCCGCTCGGCGCCCGCGGGCCGGCGGGCTCGGTCGCGCGGTTGAGCACCGCCTTCGAGGTCGGAGGGGACGGCGAGGGGCCTAACCCCGCCGAGCTTTCGCGCGCGCTCGACGAGCTTCTGCGCGACCTCGAGGGACTGCTCGGCCCGTCGATCGCGGAAGCCCCGGTCGCGCGAGCGGACCGCGGCCTTCAGGAGCTGGTGGAGACGTACCGCCCGCGCCAGCGCGAACTGGTCGACCTCCTTCTCGCCGATGGCGAGATCACGTCGGCCGAGCACGCGCGCCTGCTCGCGAGCCTGGCCTCCGCTCCGTCCCCGCCACCGGCAACCCCCGCGCCGTCCCGGCCCGAGCCCGCGCTCGGCGAGATCCCGATCGCGGCCGTGCCGCTCTCGGCCGAGCCGAGGCTCCCGCCGTCGCGGCCGGTCCCCGAGCTGCTGAGGACGTTCGAGATCACCAACCTGCGCCAGGCAGGGGCAGTGCGCGCTCGCCGCCAGATCTCCTTCGCCGAGTACATGGCGCTGAAGCGGCACTTCGAATCGGCCGTCCCTGCGGGCGAGCCGAGGTCCTCTTCCGGCGGGTAGGGCGAGGTTCAGGGGAACGGGCGGGACCCGACCGCTCCGGCTCCCGACACCGCGGGGACGACCGCCGCCACCACCAGGCCCACGTCCGTGATGCCGGAACGCATCCGGATCGGCCGCACGACCTCGGCCCGGGCCGCGGAGCCCGGCTCGCCCGGCTTCCCGACGGCGCCCCCCGCGAAGTCCGGCGCGGGCCCGATGGGGCCCGACGTGCGGAACAGCCCGACGCTCATCTCCCTCCGCCGGAGGGTTCCGCGGGCGCGGGCGAGGAACTCCTCGCAAGCCGGGCGTTCGGCGACCCCCTCGGGGAGGTCGAGCGTCGTCGTCGCGAAGACGACCAGCCCCTTCGAGCGTATACCCGGGTCGAGGCGCTCGGCGGCCAGAACGCTCTCGACGCTCGTGACGAAACGGTCCGCGGCGGTCGCGGGGCGGTCGTTCAGGCCGAGCACGCCGACCCTCGCGGTCCATCCCTTGTCGACCACGACGTCGGCCGAGGAACGAAGCCCGTCCGCCGGGGCCGCGACGACGACCGGTCGGTGCTCGGAGGGGGCGTGCCCGTCGCCGGGGCGATCGAGCTCGTTCGGGGACAGCCTGGCGAGCAGGCCCGTCCGCTCGAGGGTCGCTCGAGCATGGAGCCGCTCGGCGTCCGTCACGGGGAACGTGGGGCCTCCACCCACGGCGACCGGTCCATCCCCGCGGTCGACGATCAGGCACTGGACGTCCGCCCGGGTCCCTGTCATGAGCAATCGGCCGCCGACGCCCCCGGCCCCGAGGACGCGGGCGACCTCTCCGACGTCGGCCCCGCTCGTCCCCTGGCCGTGGAGGTCCCGCAGGAGCTCGGAGAAACCCTTCCGGTCGGTCTCCGGTGGTGGGGCCAGCAGCGCCCGGAGGGCGCCCGGGGAAACGAGGAGGAGGAACAGGTCCGATTCCTTCAGGTCCGTCGCGATCTCGCGGGCGGCCTCGACGACCCTGGGGGCGGCATCGTCCCCGCCCCAGCCGTCCCCGACCGTCTCCCAACGGAACGGGACCGTGGCCGGCGGCTTCTCCGGGCCGGCGACGAACCCCTGCGTCACCCGGTCGCCGAAGACGTGGAGCACGGCGAGCGCCATCGAGTTCGCCGCATGCCCGAGCGCGACGAACGCGACCTCACGGTAACGCCCGTCCGGGACGAACCGGTTCCCGATGCGCAGCACCCCTCCCTCGCGACGCACGGCGGAGCGCACGGCGCGGTAGGCATCCCCTCCCTCGACCGCGCCGCGGTAGATCGCGGCGAGCAGGGGGTCGTCCCCGCTCGGCGCCGGCTCGGTCTGCGGGAACGGGTCCCACGGGAACTGGCCGATCACGACCCGGAGACCGGGCGACCGGCTCAAGACGGTGGCGGCACGCCGCGGAAGCCCCCCGTCCGAGACCTACCGGGCGGCCACGAGGAGGTGCCCCCTGGGCCGGAGGGTCCCTACGGGCCGGACCCAAGGTCCGGTCGACCTCATGGGCGAGCGGCGGGCCTAGCCCTTCCCGTGCGGGGTCGGAAGGAACGGCCGCCTCCAGTCCTGAGGCAGGACGGCGGTTTCCTTGATGTTCCGCGGAGTGACCCAACGGAGCAGGTTGAGCAGCGAGCCGGCCTTGTCGTTGGTCCCCGAGCGTCGGGCCCCGCCGAACGGTTGCCGCGCGACGATCGCCCCGGTCGGCTTGTCGTTGACGTAGAAGTTGCCGGCGCTCCAGCGGAGCGCCTCGGTCGCCTTCGCGACGGCGGCCGCGTCCCGGGCGAAGATCGCCCCGGTGAGCGCGTAGGGAGACGTGCCGTCGCAGAGCTTCAGGGTCTCCTCGAACCGGTCGTCCGGGTACACGTAGACCGTCAGCACCGGGCCGAAGATCTCCTCCGACATCAGCTTCCCCTGGGGCTCACGGCTGCGGATCACCGTCGGCCGGACGAACCATCCCTGGGACCGGTCGGTGGTGCCGCCGACCACGATCGAGTACTGCTCGGGATGGTCCCGAGCGTAGGCGAGGTAGCCTTCGATGTTGGTGAACGCGGGCTCGTCGATGATCGCCCCCATGAGGTTCCCGAGGTCGTCGACGCGGCCGATCGGGACCTTCGGGACCTCCTCCTTGAGGATCCGCTCGACCTCGGGCCAACGGCTCTCGGGGATGTACGCGCGGGAGCACGCCGAGCACTTCTGGCCCTGGTACTCGAACGCCCCGCGGATCAGGTTCACGGCCGTCCCGCGGCCGTCGGCCGACGGGTGCATGAAGATGAAGTCCTTGCCGCCGGTCTCGCCGACGACGCGCGGGAAGTTGCGGTACTTCTCCAGGTTCTCCCCGATCCTCCGCCAGATCTGGACGAGCGTGCTGTAGCTCCCCGTGAAGTGGACACCGGCGAGGTCCGGGTGGTCGAGCAGGACGTTCGCCACCTTGCTCGGGAACGGCACGAAGTTGATGACCCCCGGGGGAAGGCCCGCCTCGAGCAGGACCTGGTAGATCAGGTAGTTCGACAGCGTGACCGAGCGCGCGGGCTTCCAGAGCGCGACGTTGCCGAGCATCGCCGGGGCCGTCGGGAGGTTGCCGGCGATCGAGTAGAAGTTGAACGGAGGGATGGCGAGGACGAACCCCTCGAGGGGCCGCCAATCGAAGCGGTTGGTCTCCCCCGGGTACTGGAACGGCTGGATCTCGTAGATCTGGCGGGCGAAGTAGCCGTTGAAGTTCCAGAAGTCGACCAGCTCGGCGAGGTCGATCTCGGCCTCGTACGGGTTCTTCGAGTGGTTGAGCATGATCGCGGCGATGTGCCGCGTGCGCTGCGGACCGGAGAGCAGGGTGGCCGCCCTCCAGAAGACCGCCACGCGGTCGTACCAGCCCATCTTCGCCCAGGCCGCGTGGGCCGCGAGCGCGTTCGAGACGGCCTCCCGCAGCTCCTTCTCGCCGGCGAGATGCGCGCGGGCGAGGACCGTCTTGCGGTCGTCGGGAGCCGGGATCTCCACGACGTTGCCGGTGCGGACCTCTTTCCCCCCGATGACGAGGGGGATCTCCAGGGGCGCCTTGCGCATCGACGCGAGCTCGTCCAGGAGCTTCTCCCGCTCCGCCGACCCCGGGGCGTAGGCGCGAATCGTGTTGACGTCGTTGACCGGCCGCTCCACGTTCCAGCTCATCGCCCCCGCATCGGAGGGGGCCGACCTATGGTTTTCGTGAACTGCCGTTGATGCTGGGTTAATACCGACGGCGCTCGCTCTTAACCGTGGACATGGCCGCTAACGCCCAGGCGCGGGTCGACCGACATCCGGTCCTCGACGTGCCCAAGGACCCGGAGATGGTGGCGTTCACGTTCGACGGCCGAACGCTGCTCGGCCGGAGGTCCGAGATGCTCTCCTCGGCGCTGCTGGCGAACCGCCTAATGGTCCTCGGGCGACACCGCCGCGACGGCTCGCCCCAGGGGATCTTCTGCGCGAACGGCCAGTGCGCCCAATGCCTGGTCCTCGTGGAGGGCGTCGCGGTCAAGGCCTGCATCACCCCGGTCCGGGCCGGGATGACCGTGCGGTCGCTCTCGGGCGACCCCGAGCTCACGGCGGACGACGCCCCGGTGCCTCGGGCGGACCCGCCGCCGCAGGTCGAGACCGACGTCCTGATCGTCGGCGGGGGACCCGCCGGCCTGACCGCCGCCGTCGAGCTGGCCGACCAGGGCGCGACCGTCACGATCTGTGACGACAAGCCGACGCTTGGCGGAAAGCTCGCGCTCCAGACGCACAACTTCTTCGGGTCGGCCGGGGACTGCTACGCCGGGATCCGCGGCCGGGACATCGGCACGCGTCTCGAAGCGGAGGTCCGCGCCCGTCCGAAGGTCACCGTCTGGACGGACTCCCCCGCGGTCGGGGTGTTCGACGACGGGTGGGTCGGCGTCGTGCGCGAGGGACGCTTCACCCTGGTCCGTCCGAAGGCCCTCCTGGTCGCCACCGGGGCACGCGAGAAGGCGCTGGCGTTCCCGGGGTCCGATCTTCCCGGGGTCTACGGCGCCGGGGCGTTCCAGACGCTCGTCAACCGCGACCTCGTCAAGCCGTCCGACCGCATCCTCGTTGTCGGCGGGGGGAACGTCGGGCTGATCGTCGCCTACCAGGCGCTCCAGGCCGGCATCGACGTCGCGGCGCTGGTCGAGCTCCTCCCCGAGTGCGGGGGCTACAAGGTCCATCGCGACAAGATCCTGCGGCTCGGCGTCCCGGTGCTCACGTCCACGACGGTCGTGCGCGCCGAGGGGACGGACCGGGTCGAGAAGGTCCGGATCGCCCGCGTGGACCCGGCGTTCCGCCCGATCCCCTCGACCGAGCGCGAGTTCGCCGTGGACACCGTCCTTCTCGCGGTCGGGCTCTCCTCGGTGAACGAGCTCTACGGAGAGGCGAAGCGGATTGGCATGCGGGTCTACTCCGCCGGGGACGCCCACGAGATCGCCGAAGCGTCCGTCGCGATGTTCTCCGGAAGGATCGTCGCGCGGGAGATCCTGCGGGACCTGGGGCACCCCGTGGAGGTCCCGGCCGCGTGGCAGGCCCGCCGGGAGGAGCTCGGGCGCCGCCCCGGCCCTGCCGTCGGGATGTACCCCGTCCCGGCCCAGGTGGGCGTCTACCCGATCTTGCGCTGCGAACAGGAGATCCCCTGCAACCCCTGCACGGAGGTCTGCGTCAAGGACAGCATCACGATCCCCGAGGGCACGATCGTCGGGCGGCCGAAGTTCTTCGGCGACTGCGTCGGGTGCCTGAAGTGCGTGGCGGTCTGCCCCGGTCTCGCCATCACCTTGGTCGACCGTCGGGTCGACGCGACGGGGTCGCGGGCCAAGGTCACCGTCCCGTGGGAGATGCCCGACGGGGCGATCGGGCCGGGCGACAAGGTGCCGACGACCGGTCGGGAGGGCGAACCGATCGGAACCGGCAAGGTCGTCCGGGTCCTCTCGGGCAAGGCGCTCAACCGTCGCAAGCTCGTGGTCCTCGACGTTCCGTCCTCGGAGGCGGACTTGGTGGCGGGGGTCCGCGTGCGGGTCCCCGAGGCCGGGACCGTGCCCGAGCATTCCGCGCCGGCCGGCGACGACGAGGTGGTCGTCTGCCGGTGCGAGCGGGTCACCAAGGAGCAGATCGCCGATTACATCGCCTCGACCGGCACGCGGGACCTGAACGCCGTGAAGGCCGCCCTGCGATGCGGCATGGGACCCTGCGGCGGCCGGACCTGCGCGGAGCTCGAGATGAGGATCTTCCGCGAGCTCGGCGTCGACCCGAAGTCCGTGACCCCTCCGGTGCGCCGCCCGTTCACCCAGGAGGTCCCGGTCCAGGCGTTCTTGGTGGCGTGTGACGGCGACTCCCGAGCTTGATGCCATCGTCGTCGGGGCGGGGTCGGTAGGGAACCCTACCGCCTACTTCCTCGCCCGCGAGGGCCTCCGCGTCCTGGTGGTGGACGAGCTCGCCTCGTCCGGCCAGGGCCAGAACAAGGCGGCGATCGGCGGGGTCCGGGCGACGCACTCGGACCCGGCGAAGATCCGCCTCTGCCAGAAGAGCCTGGAGGTCTTCGGGCACTGGAAGGAGTCGACCGGAACCGACATCGGCTGGAAGCAGGGGGGCTACTGCTTCCCGGCGTACGACGACCGGGTGGAGGCGACGCTCCGCTCGCTCCTTCCGGTCCAGAAGCGCCACCGCCTGAACATCGACTGGCTCGACGGGGAGGGGATCCGTCGCATCGTCCCCGGCATCGCGCCGGACGGCCTCCGGGGCGGAACGTTCTCGCCCGAGGACGGTCAGGTCAACCCGCTCCGCGCCTCCGAGTCGTTCACGAACGAGGCGCGACGTGCCGGGGCGGTCTACCGCTATGGGGAGCCGGTCCGGTCCTTGCTCGTCCGGGGGAACGCCATCGCCGGCGTGAGCACCGACCGCGGGGAGTACCGCGCGCCGGCGGTGGTCGTCGCCTCGGGCGTCCGCGCGAGCGAGATCTGCCGTACGGCCGGCCTCGAGATCCCGATCCTTCCCGAGAGCCACGAGGCCGGGATCTCGGCCCCCGTGAAGGCGTTCCTCGGCCCCCTCGTCGTCGACCTGCGCGCCGGACCGGAGGGCAAGACGACGAACTTCTACTTCGGCCAGGACACCGAGGGCCAGATCATCTTCTGCTACACCCCCCGCGTCCCGATCGCCGGGGAGAACCGCACGTCGACCTACGAGTTCATGCCGATCGCGGCGGCGCGCCTCGTGCAGATCATCCCGCGCCTGAAGAACCTGACGATCCGCCGCGTCTGGCGCGGCCTGTACCCGATGACCCCGGACGGGAGCCCGATCCTCGGCAAGGCGCCCGGCGTGGAGGGGCTCGTGCTCGGGGTGGGGATGTGCGGCCAGGGGTTCATGCTCGGACCCGGCGTGGGAGCGAACCTCGCGGCGCTGGTCGCCAGGGGGGCTCCGCTGCTCGAGCGCGAGGTCTTCGACCTGGTGAGCCCGGCAAGGGACCTCTTCGGCGGGAAGCGCGAAGCGCTCCGGTGACCTCCCTCGGGAGGGGCCCGCGACCGTAGGGGACGGTGCCGGCCGACGGGGGCCGGGGCCGTGCCGGCGTCGGTCCGCTAGCCGAGCTGGAGCCGCTCCGAGCCCGACGCCGCTCCCGGCCCGAGGAACCGGGCCGGGGAGAACTCCCTCGGGTCGAGGTCGACCGGCTCGTTCAGCACGCTCGAGGCGACCCTTCGGCTCGCCGAAGGAGCGAGCATGAATCCGTGCCCGCCGAACCCGTTGGCGTGCACAAAGCCGGGAAGCCGGGGGTCCTCCCCGATCACGGGGAGGCCGTCCGGGGTGTCGTCGTAGAAGCCCGCCCACGCGCGCAGGACCCCCAGCCCGGCGAGCCGCGGGAGGAGGCCGACCAGCGCGCTCGCCATCGCGGTGACGAACCGGGGCGAGCTCGGGACCCCGGCCTCGGTGCCGGGGGGGTGAGGGACCGCGAGGCCGCCGACGAGCTCGCCGCGCATCGACTGGCTGAAGTAGAGCCCGTCGGAGACGCGGACGACCATCGGGTCGAGGAACGGCTTCACCGGTTCGGTGGCGAAGATCTCGTGCCGGGTCGCCACGTTCGGCACCTTAAGGCCGCACCGGCGGGCGAACTCCCCGGACCAGCCCCCGGCCGCGTTCACGACCGTCGGCGAGCTCACGTGGCCTGAGGAGGTCAGGACCTCCGAGAGCTTCCCCCGGTCGTCCCGGCGCACCCCGAGGGCCTCCACGCCGAGGGCCACCTCGACGCCCAGGGCCCGGACCGCCTCGTAGAGCCCCCAGATCGCCGGGTACGGGTAGAGGGTGCCGTCCGAGGCGAGGTAGCAGCCTCCGACGCAGGCACCGGGGACGATCCCGTCGACGAGCCGCTCGACCTCTTCCGTCCCGACCAGGCGCACCGGCAGCCCTTCGGAGCGCCCGGCGTCGCGGACGCGAGCGAGCCGTTCCAGCTCCTGGGCGGTCCCGGCCAGGAACAGGTAGCCGCCCTGCCGGAACCAGATGTTGTGCCCGAACTCGCGGCCGAAACGGCGGTAGGCCGCGACCGCCTCGCGCGCGAGGCGGATCGTCGAGCGGGTCTCCCACTGCTGGCGGATCCCGCCGCCGTTCCGGCCGGAGCCGCCGGCGGAGAGCCTTCCCCGGTCGACGACGAGCAACCGGCGCTCCCCCGCCTTCGCCAGGTGGTAGGCCGTGTAGAGCCCCAGGATGCCGGCCCCGACGATGACCGCGCGGTAGTCGGTCCGTCCCAGCGTCATGTTCCCGCCTCGGGCGGGAGCTCCCCCCGGAGCGCCGCCAGCGAGCCCAGAGAGGTCGGCACGAGCGGCGGGCGCTGGGTGACGTGGCCGACCTCCGCGGGCGCCCGCCCTTCGAGGATCGCGAGGAGCACGATCGCGTCCGGCAGGCAGTGGCGACCCTGGCAGAGGCCGGTGCCGACCCCGGTGTAGCGCATGGCCAGCTCGATCCCCCGGTAGCCGCGGGCCACCGCGGCCTCCAGCTCGTCGAGCAGGACGTCCTCGCACGGGCAGAGGACCCACTTGCCGCGCCGGGGTTCGCGGAGGAGCTCCCGGTAGTACGGCATGAGCTCGCTCGGCGGGCCAAGGGCCGGGGTCGGGGGCGTGGCGGGGCTCTCGGGGTGGAGGACGGCGGCGGCGACCTGCTCCGCGGCCGGGCCGGCTCGGCCGCTCGGGGCAGCGGCCGAGCCGACGGCCCAGATCCCGGGCACGCTCGTCCGTCCCAGCCCGTCGACCTCGGGATAGTACGCCCCCGGAACGTCGAACCAGCGACGTCGCGCGCCGCCCTGGAACGCGAGCTGGGCGTTCGGCAGGCGTCGGTGGGCCAGGACGACCGTGCGGCACGGGAGCCGGAACGTCCCGCCGCCGTCCCGTCGGGCGAGCTCGAGGGCGCGGACGTGCGAGCGTCCTGCGCTGCGGACGACGCGCGAGCGGGGGTAGAGCGGGATCCCGAGGTCGGCGGCGGCGCGAACGACCTCGGGCACGATCTCTCCGAAGGACACGACGGCGGTCACGCCGCGACCGAGCCGGTCGAGGACCTCCCGGGCGCGGGCTCCGCCTCCGACGACGATGCTCTCCCCGAGGGGAAGACCGGCGCGCGAGAGGGCGAGGTCGGCGGTGATGACCCCCGGCCGGTCCGAACCCTCGAAGAGGAGTGAGCCGTCGTACGCTCCGGTCGCCAGGACGACGGTCCGCGTGCGGACGAGAACGCCGCGGGTGTCGTCGCCGATCGCCAGCAGCGTGAGCCCCGGGCTCTCGCCCGGCCGCGGAGGGTCCAGGATCGTCGCGGTCGTTCCCAGCAAGACCTCGGCACCGGTCGTCGATCCTGGTCCCGGCCCTTCCAGTTCGGCCGCCCCGCGCCGCTCCAGGAGCAGCGGATGCTCTCCCGACCGCACGAGCGCTTCTGCGACGGCCCGTCCTGCCCGTCCCCCACCGACGACCGTGACCTCGGTGGTCAGCGAGCGGGGCTCGCGGGCCGGAGCGTCGACGGAGCGGTCGGGCACCCGACCGAAGCCGGCGAGCCGCCGCGCGAACCGTTGGTAGAGCGGCGCGGCCCACGAGGGGCGACGGAGGCCGTGCATCGTATCCACGCCGTTCGGGAGGAGAAAGTCAAGCGCGCCGAAGAGGTCGAAACGTGGCGTGGGCCAGGAGTTCTCCGTGAGCACCACGTCGCCGTCTCCAGCCGGCCGGCGGCACGACCGTACGTTCGGGACGCCGTTGACGCGCACGAGGCAGCCGGTGCAGTGGCCGACGCCGCAGACCGGGCCTCGGGGTCGATGGTACCGGATCGAGCGGGCGAGCGACGGCCACCCGCGCCGGGCCAGCGCGGCGAGGAGGGTATCCCCGGGGCGCGCCTCGACCTCCGAGCGGCCGAATCGGAAGCGCAGGGGTGGGGCTGGGGCCATCTCGCGGCCGAGGACGCCTCGGCCCGGTATTTAGCCGCCCCCTCCGTCGCCGACCGGCGGCGGCCGGGCGTGCCGGGCGCGGCGGGCTCTCGACGGCTATATAGACGCTGTAGGTCCGCCTCTTCCGGCCGTGCGGACGAGCGGAGGGTTCCACGGACGCCGGATCCAGAAGACCGGCGGGTCGACGTTCATCGTCTCCCTGCCGAAGAACTGGGTCCTCGCACGAGGGCTCGGGCCCGGCGACGTCCTATTGTTCACGCCTCGCGCCGACGGGTCCCTCACCGTGTACCCGGCGTCGGCGACGCCCGCCGAGAGCCAGCGCCGCCTGGTCGAGGTGTCGAACGACGACGAGGAGGAGCACCTCTTCCGGCGCCTGATCGCGGAGTACATCGCCGGCTACCCGCTCTTGGAGATCCGCACCGCCTCGCGCATGAGCGCGAAGACCCGAGAGGTCGTCCGCAACTTCGCCCAGAGGATGATCGGACCGGAGATCCTCGAGGAGACCGCCGAGTCGGTGATCCTCCAGGACGTCGTGGGACAGAACCCGCTGCCGATCCCGTCGATCGTGCGCCGGATGCACCAGATGGTCCGCGCGATGCAGGCGGACGCGATGACCGCGTTCCGGGCGCGCGACGCGTCGATCGCCCGCGACGTCGTCGAGCGCGACTGGGAGGTCGACCGCCTCCATTGGTTCCTCGAGAAGCAGGTGACGAGCGCGCTGCGCGACGCGCGGATCCTCGCGACCCTGGACCTCACGCTCCCGGAGTGCTCGACGTACCTCCTCGCCTCCAGGATCCTCGAGCGGATCGCCGACCACGCCGTGAGGATCTCCGAGACCGTCGAGCTCCTCGGGTCGGAGCCGATCCCCGAGCGGATCCTCCAGAAGCTCGAGCAGATGGCCGGACGTGCCGCGAGCTGTCTGTCGGACGCCCTCGACAGCCTCGACCACCGGGACATCGCGAAGGCGAACGAGGTGATCGACACGACGCAGCAGCTCACGCGCGAGCGCGAGCACATCCTGCGGGAGCTCGTGTCCAAGAGGGGACGCCTTGCCGTGGCGGTCGCCTACGTCCTCGAGAGCCTCGAGCGCGCGGCGTTCTATGCGACCGACCTCGCCGAGATCGCGATCAACCGGGCCGTGGAGGCCCCGTCGCGGTCGAGCGACGTCGCCGAGATCGTCTCCGCCGCGGCGGCGACCCCGTCCCGCTAGCCGGGCCGCCCCCCCGGACGGTCCTTGGAGGCGCTCGCCGCGAGAGCGGTGAGCAATCCCTCGATGTCCTGCGGGGTAGGGACCTTGGGGTTCGCGAGCACCGCGGGAGAGCGGAGCGTTTCGGCGACGATCCGGGCCCGCTCCCCGTCCAGCACCGCGACCTGGGCCCCGGCGGCGGAGAGGTCCGTCGGCGCGTCGGAGCTGGCCGCGAGACGCCGGAGGCGCTCGGCCACAGGGGGCACCGGGCGCTCCTCCGGCAGCCTCAACGCCTCGGCCAGCGCGTCCAGTCGTTCGCGCGCCGCCGGTCGGTCGAACTCGAGGACGGGGGGCAGGAGGATCCCGAGGAGCGTCGCGTACCGGACGCCGGTCGGTCGGGCGAGCGCCCGAGCGAGGGCATGGGCGATCCCCCGCTGGGAGTTCGACTGGGCGATGCCGGCCTCGGTCGCGGCGTAGTGGAGGGCCGCCCGGGCGTCCGGGTCGTCGCTCCACCGCAGAGCGTGCGGCAGCCGGCGGACGACGGTCCTCACCGCGTCCACCGCGAGGGCGTCCGAGAACGGGTTCGCCCACGCCGAGACGTACGCTTCGCACGCGAGCGCCGCCGTTTCGAGCGCCCCGGCGACGACCGCCGCCGTCGGGAGACCCTCGGCGAACAGGGGGTCCACGATCGCCCAGTCGGGGACGAGGGTGCGGTGGGCCAGCTCGATCGGCGTTCCGTCCGGCGCGACGACATCGGCGACCCAGCTCGCCTCCGCCCCGCTTCCGCTCGTCGTGGGGACGGCGACCATGCGGGTCCGGGGCCGGTCCGGTAGCGCGAGGTCGACCGGAGGCGTCTCCAGCGAGAGCTCCGGCCGTTCGAGCAGGAGACGGGCGGCCTTCGTCGCGTCGATCGTGGTCCCTCCGCCCACCGCGACCACCCAGTCGGGGTTGGAGCTGCGGAGCCGGCCGGCGAGCTCGGCGATGGCGTCCGTGCGGTTGGAGACGGAGGCATCGGCGATGGAGGTTACGACGGTGCCAGCCCGCTCGAGCTCCTCCACGGCCCGTCGGGGGCCTTCCCGGTCGGCGACGACCGGGTCGATGACGATCGCCGCCCTCTGGGCTCCGAGCCCGCTCAGCTGCTCGAGCGCCCCGGTGCCCCAGGCGATGGCCGGAGCGGTGTAGAACCCGACCATCCGACCGACGGGCTCACGGGGCGGGGGGCCCTTCCCGGCACCGCCGGCAGGCGCCCGCGAGGGAGTAGGCGATCCGCTCGACGCTCCACCCGTCCGGAGTCACCGCGGCGAGCTCGGTGAGGAGGTGCCGGTCGAGCTCGGTCAGCTCGAGCCCTTGGATCCGGCCGCAGACGCGGCAGACGATGTGGGCATGGGGGTCCTCCCCCAGGGCCGTCACCCCGGGCGCCGGGCGGGCCAGCACCGTCGGCCCGCTCTCCGGCGTGGTCGTCGGTCTCGCGGCCGGGCGGGATCGTACGCGGCGGACGGTCGGCATCGTGGTCGGCGACCGCACCCGTCTATATACGCTCGGAAGGACCCCCGACCCCCACCGTCAAGTCGGGGCGACCTTCCGCTCAAGAACCCCGCGCCAGAGTCCCTCCCTGGGAGAAACGGTCCGTGGCGGACCCATCCCGCGGACCCGGTTCGGTCCTTCCTCGCCTCGTCCTGCTGGGCATCCTGTGGGGGGCGACGTTCCCGATCAGCCGCCTGGGCGTCGCGGCCGGGGCGAACCCGTTCGTCCTGGTCACGATCGCCTTCGGGATCGCGGCGGCGGTGAGCGCGCCGGCGGCCGTCGCGAGCCGGAGCCCGTTCCCGTCCTGGAGGAGCCTTGCCGAGTCGGCCGGCGTAGGGGCGCTCCTGATCGGCGGGATTAACCTCCCGCTCTTCTGGGGCGAGCGGTTCGCGACCGGGGGCGTGGCGTCGATCGTCTACGCGACCGCCCCGATGGTGAGCCTGGCGTTCGTCTGGCTCCTCCGCACGGGCGAGCGCTTCGGCGCGCGCACGGGCTTTGCCCTCGTCCTGGGACTGGGAGGGGTCGTGGTCCTTGCGCTCGCGTCCGGCGGGGCCGCGATCACGAACCCCTGGGGCCTCGTGTCGTTCGGTATCGGCGCCGTATGTCAGGGCACCGGAGCGGTCGCCCTCGGGCGGCTGCGCCCGCGCGGCGAGGGCGCCTGGGGTGAGACGTTCCAGTTCGTCGGCGGGGGAATCGCATCCCTCGCCGTCGTCGCGGTGCTCGCCCCGAAGATCTCGATCGCGTGGAGCGCGTCGGTCGTCGTCTCGGTGCTGTACGTCGGCGTCGTCTCGATGGTGATCGGCTACGCCCTCTTCTTTGACATGATCCGCCGCCACGGCGCCGTCGAAGCGAACCAGGTGACGTTCCTCAATCCGGTCGTCGCGCTGGTCCTGGGCGTGGTCGTCTTCGCCGAGCCGTTCGCGATCGAAGAGATCGGGGGCCTTGCCCTGATCCTTCTGGCGCTGGCCCTTTTGCATCTTCCCGGCCCGCCCCGGCCGAGCTCCCGGACCCCCTCCGGGGGCGCCCCGGGCCCCCCTGAGGAGCCCGAGCGCCGACCTGACCGTACGGACGGTTCAAGAGAGGCTCGCCAGTCCTGATCGTCAGCGATGATCGCGATCCAGTTCCATGGACAGGGAGGGCAGGGGGCGGTCGTCGCCCGTCAAGCACCCGACCAGACCTCGTCGTGGTCCTGGACCCCCTCCAAGTTCGCCGCACCGGCCACCGCTTGATCGCGCGGCGGACCCACCGCCAAGGACCGACGGCCGGTCCCTAGGCCGGCTTGGGGCTCACGCTCGAGGCATCCCCGAGGAGGTCCCGGACAAGCTCCAGGAGGTTCTGCGGTTCCAGGGGCAGGCGGACGACGTGCAGCCGCCCGGCCGACCGCAGGGCAGGGTCACGCGTACCGACGACGACCAGGTCGGCGTCGCGGAGCGCCCCCAGCGCCCACCGGCTCGCGCTCGGGCAGTAGTGGGCGTTGGACGCGACGACAACGACCGGATGCGATCCGCCGGCCCCGGTGTGGTAGCTCTCCGCGCCATGGAGGTCCGCGAAGCGTCGGACCGCCAAGCCGTCCGCCTCGAGGAGGGCGACCACCGAGCCGCCGAGGCTCGGGGTTTCATCGACCACGAGCACCTCGGTCGTCACGCTCGCAAGAGGTGCAAGTTCCGAAGATGAAGCCAAGGTCGAGCCCGGTTGACGCGGGCGCGCCCCGCGCGGAACGTTTTGAGGCCGGCTGTCGTTTCCCTCGCGGTGCCGGGGACGAACGTGCCGGAATCGATCCGCGAGCTGTCGGCCATTCTCGATCAGGCTCCGGTGGCGCTCCTCCTCGTCGACCGGGACGGCACGATCGCCTGGGCGAACGCGATGTACCGGGCCTGGAGCCGGGACGAGGCCGCTCCGAGGCCGGGGAGCGTCGGCTACCTCCGCGACCCCCTCTTGCGCGGGACCGAGCTGGGGGCCGCGGTCGGGCGGGGGCTCGCCGACGCCTCCGCGAAGGGGACCGTCTGGTCCGCCCAGGGCCTCCCGCTCCCTCCGGTGACTCGACGGACCCCAACGCATGCCGACGTGACGTTAAGCGTCGTACCGGCGGAGGACGGCCAGCCTTCCCGCCTCGTCCTGGTCCTGGTCGACGCGAGCGCTCGGCTGCTCGAGCAGGAGCGGGCGCGCTTGCACTACGAGGCGTTCCTCACGTCGACCAACGCGATCGAGGTGACCGACCGGGAGGGCGTGCTGATCGACGTGAACCCGGCGTTCGAAGCGACGTACGGCTACTCGCGCGCGGAGTGCGTGGGCAAGTCGCCGGCGATGGTCGCGAGCGGCCGGAACCGCCGCGAGCTCTACGAACGGATGTGGGCGGACCTGCTCGACCCGACGCGGGGGCACTGGTCCGGGGAGGTCATCAACCTCGACCGATGGGGCCGCGAACGGCCCGTCTTCCTCACGATCACCGCGGTCCGGAACGACGCGGGCGAGACGACGCACTACGTCGGGGTCGCGGTCGACCTCACCGAGCACAAGACCTGGGAGCGGGCCGCCGCGCACTCCGACCGGCTCGCCTCCCTGGGGCAGCTGGCCGCCGGGGTCGCCCACGAGATCAACACGCCGCTCGCGAACGTGATGCTGGTCGCCGAGAGCCTGCGACGCCGCGCGGCGGACCCGTGGACGCGAGGCCGGGCGGAGACGATCACCTCGCAGGTCGACGTCGCCGCGCGGATCGTCCGCGGCCTGCTCGACTTCGCGCGGCGGAGCGAGCCCCAGGCGACGCGCCTCGACCTCACGGACGTCGCCCGGGAGGCGGTGCGGTTCCTCCGCGGCAAGCAGTCGGCGAACGTCGAGGTGGAGGAGCGCTACCCGGCCGAGCCGCTTACGATCCTCGGCGACCGGGGCCAGCTGATGCAGGTGCTCACGAACCTCCTTCTGAACGCTTACGACGCGCTCGAAGGGTCGGCCGAGGGGCGGATCGTCGTCGAGGCCCGCCGCTTCGAGCGTGACACCGAGGTGGAGGTCCGCGACTCCGGGCCCGGGATCCCGCTCGAAGCGCTTCCCCACGTCTTCGAGCCGTTCTTCACGACCAAGCCCGAGGGCCGGGGGACCGGGCTCGGGCTCGCGATCTGCCACGGGATCGTTCAGGCGCACGGGGGAACGATCGTCGCGCGCAACATCCGGGGCGGCGGAGCGAGCCTGGTCGTCCGCCTCCCGCTGGCTCCCCCCGCGGCCAAGCCCGCGCCGCCTTGACCGGGAGCCCTCGGCGGGGTCCCGGGGTCCGCGACACGTCCCTGAGGGGTGAAGAAACCTCAAAACCGACGGCGCGCCTGCCGTCCCGATGCGTATCCTCGTGGTCGACGACGATGCCGTGTTCCGCGAGGAGCTCGCCGACCTGTTGAGGGACGAGCACCACGAGGTCAGCGTCAGCCCGTCGGTCCCGAAGGCGCTCGAAGAGCTCGCGAACGCGGAGTTCGACGTCGTCCTCACCGACCTCAAAATGCCCCGCCAGGGGGGGCTCGACCTCCTCCGGGAGGTCCGCGCCCACTACCCCACCACGCCGGTGGTCATGGTCACCGGCTTCGCCACCGTCGAGACGGCGGTCGCGGCGATGAAGGCCGGCGCGGCCGAGTACGTGCAGAAGCCGTTCAAGATCGAGCAGGTCCGGGAGGTCCTCAGCCGCCTCGAGCAGGAGTCGAAGTTCCTTTCCGGCGGCGACCGGCCCCCGACCCCCGACACGCTCACGCGGGCGTGGACGCGCAAGGAAGGGACCGCCGTGCTCCACCTCACGACACGGCCGGTCCGGCCGAGCCCAGGGGTGACCGTCGAGACGACGGACCTCGAGAACCCTACGGCGATCCGGGACCAGGTCGCGACGTTCCTCGCCGAGCATCCCAAGGCCGGTCTCCTCCTGGAGGACATCGACCTGCTCCTCGCCCATCACCGGAAGTCGGACATCCTACTGTTCCTGGAGGACCTCCGCCGACGCATGGAGGGCAGGGGGCCGTTCGTCGTGACGTTCGACCCGAAGCGGATCTCGGCGACCAGCGCCCGGGACGTCCGCGCCGCGGTCGCCGGCCCGGCGACGCGCCTCACGCTCGAGACCCTCGCGAACCCGGTCCGGCGCGCCGTCCTCCGTCGTGCGGCCGACGGGCCCTGCTCGTTCACCGACGCGCTGAAGGCGGCCGGCCTCGAGGACTCGCCGAAGCTCGCCTTCCACATCCGCCGCCTGGTCGATGACGGCCTGGTGGCCCACGAGGGCGAGAGCTACCGGATCACCCCGAAGGGGAAAGAGGCGGTCCTGTGGCTCAGCGAGGCGGACACCCTCGCACGCCACGACGGTGCGACCAGCGGAGCGTTCGCGCACTCCCGCCCGGACTGATCCCCTGTCGGCCGTCAACCCACACTGGCGGCGAGCTCCCTCGACCCGAGGGACGTGGCCGCGCGCCTAGAGCCGACTGCGTGCGGCGGGGATCCGATGCCGTCCCGAGGCGGGGCGGCCACCCCCACGTCGTGCGCAGGGGACCTCAGGACCATCTTCGGCCGGAGCCTCCCCGACGAGCGCGGCCCCGCCCGTGGCAACCTCCGGGGCCAGCGGGATCAGCAGGTCGACCTCGCCTTCGGCCGGCTCCTCGGTGAAAGCGACCCCGGTCCCTCGGAAGACTTCGAGCATCTCCGGGTTCTCCGCTCGGACCCTGGCCTCGAACCTTTGGATGCCGAACGCCAAGGCGGCCCGGGCGAGCCGCGCGAGCAGGAGCGTGGCGATCCCCTGGTCCCGGAACGGTCCGCCGACCAGGAAGGCGACCTCGGCGACGGGGGAACCGGCGGAGGGTCGGACGTACTCGCCCAAGCCCAGGACCGCGACGCGATCGGGATGGTCGCCTAGGACCAGAAGGCAGAGGCGCTCGTCCGGCGACGCCGGTGCGAGGATCTCCTCCTGCGTGAGCGCCGGCCGGGCCGTGGCCGCGCGGCGCGGTTCGGGCGCCTCCCGCTCCAGGAGGTCGAGAACGATGTCGCGATCCGACGACTGGACCGGACGGACCCAGACCTCGGCACCGTCGCTCAGGAACGCCGGGCCGGCCACCGCGGGGGGCAGCGAGGCCTCGACGTGTGGGCCTTGATAGACCATCGCACGGCTAGTCCCTTCGCCGGCACATGAACGACGTGTGGACCGGAATTGACCGAGGGTGATGCCTCCCTGCCGGCGAGCTCCGTCACGGTGAGGCAGACGAGCCGGGGGTGCCCCCGGCCTCCGTCCGCCGGGGGAGCGACCACCGGCCGTGGGACAGAACCGGGCGAAGCCGGGGAACGAGCCGGCGCGCCTCGGCAGCGATCCCGCCACGCCGTCCTACGCCGGACCGCGCCGAGGCCGCGCGAACTCGGCCAGCGGGACGGCCACGGAGAGACGCTCACCTTGCCGAACGGGGCGCCTCCCGAAGGATGAGGGTCAGGCCCACGATCACGATCACGAAGCCCACCACCTCCCAGACCGTGACCGGTTCGCCGAAGAACCCGGAACCGGCGGCGATCCCCACGAGCGGGATCAGGTAGGTGACCGAGTTCGCCCGGACCGGGCCGACTCGGTAGTGCAGGCGGAAATAGGTGAAGTAACCGACCACGGAAGAGAAGACGACGAGCGCCGCGAGCGCGGCCCAGACCCCCTCACGCCACGGAAGGACCTCGGGGAAGGGAAGGACCAGCGCGATCGCTCCGAGCAGAAGAGCACCCACGCCGAACTGGGCGCCGATCTGCCACAGCCCTTGTCGCCCTCCGCCGAACCGCCGCAGCAGGACCGAACCGAACGCCGTGCTGGCCATCGCCCCGATGACGAAGAACGGCCCCATCCACCCGCCGGTAGGGCCGCCGGCCAGCGTGGGGGCGACCAGGACGACCACCCCGACGAGGCCGACCAAGATCCCGAGGAGGGACCGGGGGCCCAGCCGCTCGCGCGGGATGAGGAAGTAGACGAAGACGACGGTCAGGATCGGTGCGGTCGTGGAGAGGACGGAGGCGTAGCCTCCCACGATGTACTGTTCCCCCCAGTAAAGGCATCCGCCGTACAGCCCAATGAGGAAGACCCCGCCCACGGCGGCCGAGACCGAGAGCCCCCGAGCCGACGGCCACGCCTCCCGGCGGACCGCGGCGATCGTGGCGAACGCCCCGGCCGAGAGCGCGTAGCGAACCGCGGCGAAGGCGAGCGGGGACGCGCCGAGGACAATCCCCTGCCGGATGAACACGTAGGCGATTCCCCAGACCCCCGCGCAGATCGCGAGCACCACGGCGTCCCACGCCGAGAAGGGAAGCGACGCCCGCGCGTGAGACCCGGTCCCGTCCACGGTGGTCTGAGGAGCGAGGGAAGGACCCCCACCCGGGCGAGAGGAGCTCATCGACCGAGGGGGCCAGCTAGCCCCGGTACAAGAGCGGAGTCGCCGGACCCTTCCGCCAGGGCGGATCTCCCCTGCGGCCCAAGCGAGGGCCGGTCCGACTCCCCGCGTGGGCCCGGTGGCGACGGCCGAAACGCTCCCGCGGGCGCTCCCACGCGAGAGGCGAGGGTCGACCAACCGTTAATCCCGCCGCGGTCTTCCCCACCGACCGCGGCCCTCCGCTCGAGCGACGTGGGCTTGGCGGCCCCCGCGACCTCCGATGAAGGCGATGGTCCTCCGCACACCATCCTCGGCCGAGTCGCGTCCGCTGCGCCTCGAAGAGGTGCCCACGCCCGAACCCCGCGAGGGCGAGGTCCTCGTCCGGGTCGACAAGTGCGGGGTCTGCCGGACCGACCTCCACGAGGTCGAGGGAGACCTGCCTCCCCGGCTCTCCGCGGTGATTCCCGGCCACGAGATCGTCGGCACCGTCGCCCGCCTCGGCGAGAACGTTCGATCGGTCTCGGAGGGGGACCGCGTGGGGCTTCCCTGGCTCCACTCCACGTGCGGGCGGTGCGAGTACTGCACCACCGGCCGGGAGAACCTCTGCGAGCGCAAGGAGTTCACCGGCTACACGACCCACGGGGGGTACGCCCCGTACGTCCTCGGCCGAGAAGGGTACCTGCTCCGCCTTCCTCCGGGGGACGCGAGCCGATGGGCCCCGTTCCTGTGCGCGGGGATCATCGGCTACCGGGCCCTCAAGCTCGCCCTGCCGAGGCCCGGCGGTCGGATCGGGTTCTTCGGCTTCGGGGGGTCGGCCCACCTCACGCTCCAGGTCGCCTCCCGGCTCGGGTTCGCCACGGTCGCCTACTCTAGGGACGCCGCCCACCTCGAGCTCGCCCGGAAGCTCGGGGCGTCGGAGACGGTCCTCCTAGAGAAGGGGAGCCTCGCCGGGCGGACACCTACGCTCGACGCCGCGGTCGTGTTCGCCCCTGCCGGGGAGGTCGTGCTCCAGGTGCTCCCCGAGCTGAAGAAGGGGGCGACCGTCTCAATCGCCGCGATCCACATGAGCCCCATCCCGGCGATCGATTACGACCGGTACCTCTCCGGGGAAAGGAAGATCACGAGCGTCGAGGCGAACACTCGCTCGGACGCTAAGGAGCTCCTCGACCTCGCCGCCCGACACGGCCTCGAGAGCACCGTCCAGCTCCGGCGGCTGACCGAGGCGAACGAGGCGCTCCTCGACCTCAAACGGGGCCGGGTCACCGGAGCTCTCGTTCTGGACTGCGCCCGCGAGGCCTCGACGTAGGTCCCGGCGCCACCGGCGTGCCCGGGACCGGCGCTAGGGACGATCCGAGCGTCCAAAGCGTCGGAGCGGCCCGTGGAACGAGGTGTGCGGGTCTTGGTCGTTCGTAGGGTGGGCTGAGGTCATTGGACTCGCCGCCCTGCCATCGCCACGGGCATGATCTAATGCGTCGGAGGCCCGTACGACCCTGCCCCTAGATCCAAGGGTCGGAAGACCACCAACTTGGGAGGCATTGCCCATGTCGGTGGTCCATGAGAAACATCATGGCAATGGAATGCCTCAAAGAGGCGATGGCGGCCTCCAAGGACCCGATGACCAGTCTTTCGGTTCACCGGTCCACCCTAGAAAGCCTTCAGGAGCTCAAGACCGGGGCGGAGACGTGGGACCTATTCCTCGAGCGGCTTGCCGCCTTCTATGAGGACACGCTCACCCCCGAGCTACGCTCCGAGCTGCGACGACGCCCTCGCGGCCCGAGGGTGCCACTTCGCGAAGTTCTCCGCCAGCATGAGGAACTGAAGCGTAGGGATCGTTGAGCCGTGTGGTCGACGATCTCGCCGACGCGTATCTCGAACTCATTGACCTAGCCGAGGATGCTCGACGTGAGCTTCTCGCCCTGCCGTACGACCTACGAGGGAGATTCGTCCCCGCCTTCTCATCGCTCGCGGCTCATCCCACGCGGAGGACCCTCGATCTTGATGTTCGGCGGCTCCATGACCGCCGGGGGCGAATGACCCGCTACTGGCGTCTGAAGGTTCCGGGAGGGTACCGAGCCATCTACCGCGTGATCCGCGGACGGGTCCACGTCGATGCCTTTCGCCCTCGACCCAGCGTGTACTCCTGGCTGTACAAGATCCTCGATCGGCGCCGGTAGAGATTGGCGGCTTCGACCCATCGGAAGCTCCCCCCGACGGTGCGAAGAGGATTCGGCCGGGGGCGTGGGGAGAGGTGCTTGGGAGCCCCTCCGTTCATCGCCCACCAGCCCGGATTGGAACCCCCGGGCGGCTCAAGTGCCGACGATTTTTCAATGGATGTACCTAGGAGTTCTGTGCGGGGAGAGGGATTTGAACCCACGAACCCCTACGGGACCAGACCCTGAATCTGGCGCCTTTGGCCAAGCTTGGCAATCCCCGCGCGGGCGCCGCGAGCGGCGTCCCGCTTATCACCGTTCTCACGGCCCGCCCCCTCGCGGGCGGGTGCGGTCCCGGGGGTACCGGGAGCGCCTACGCCGTCGGAGGCGCGGCGACGACGGGGGCCGGTCTCCCCTTTTCCTCCTCGAGAATCCCGAGCGCCTCGTGGACCGTGGCCTTCTCGTGGATGATCGCCCTGAGCGCCTTCAGCATCGCGACCGGGTGGTCCGATTGCCAGATGTTCCGGCCCATGTCGATGCCGCGCGCCCCCTGGGCGATCGCCCCATGGGCCAGCTCGAGGACCGCACGGTCGCTGTCGAGCTTCGGCCCGCCCGCGACCACGATCGGGACCGGGCACCCGTCGACGACCTTGGAGAAGTTCTCGCAGTAGTACGTCTTCACGATGTGCGCTCCGATCTCCGCCGAGACTCGGCAGGCCAGCGAAAGGTAGCGGGCGTCGCGCTTCTCGAGTTCCTTGCCGACCGCGGTGATCGACATCACCGGGATCCCCTCGTCCTCACCCTCATCGACCAGGTGCGAGAGGTCGACCAGGCTCTGGTGTTCGTGGGGGGCCCCGACGAAGACCGAGAGAGCGACCGCGCTCACGTTGAGCCGGGCCGCGTCGCGCATCGACGTCGTGATCGCCTCGTTCGAGAGGTCATCCTGGAGGACCGTCACCCCGCCCGAGACCCGCAGGAGGATCGGCGTGTTGGCCTCCGGAGGGACGCACGAGCGCAGGATCCCCCGGGTGACCCCGATGACGTCGGCGTACGGTAGGAGAGGGGCGATCGTCGCCCGGATGTTCTCGAGCCGACGGGTCGGCCCCATGAAGTAGCCGTGATCCACCGCGACCATGACGGAGTTGCCGCTCGGAGGCCGGAACATCCGGCCCATGCGGTTGCGCATTCCCCACTGCATCGTCCACCTTAGGGCGGTCCGACGACCGGCCCGAGGCAAATAGCGTTGCGGGAGCCGTAACGTCGCGGCCTACTCGGAGGGGCTGCGCGGAGCGGGACGCAGGACGACCGGGACCCGTCGGTCCTCCTTGACGCGGTTCAGCACCACCTGGGTGTTCGACCGCTCGACATACGGGTCCTGGAGGGTGTGCTTGACGAACCGGTCGAGGTCCCGCCGGTCCCGGAACCGGCCGATCAGGAGCGCGTCGTAATCTCCCGTGACGTCGTAGATCGCGTAGGCGTGGGGGTCGTGGGCGAGGCGCTCCTCCACCTCCCTAAGCTTGCCCTTGGAGATCCGCACCCCGACGATCGCGCAGAGGTCCCAGCCGAGGAGCTCATCATCGAGGACCGGGACGTACCCACGGACCACCCCGTCGGCCTCCATCTGGGCGATCCGAGCGCTCACGGTCGTGGGGGAGACCTTGAGGCGGTGGGCGATCGCGCGATGGCTCGCCCGCGCATCGACGTTGAGCTCCTCGAGGATCGACCGGTCGAGCTCGTCCAGGCTGGACGCACGGGCCATGCGGCTTGAGAGCGGCGGTGGAAGATAACGTGCGGCGTGCGAAAGGTGGACGTGCGTCCAGTTCCGCCCCCTCAGGGCTCTTGTAGCCGGGTTTGCTCGAGCCCCCGGGCGAGACGGGATGGCGGCGCGGAAGGCGGCGAAAGAAGTGGACGGGGAGGCGGTCGTCGAGCGTCTAGCGGCCGAGAAGGTCCGGTGGGTCCAGCTGTTCTACACCGACGTCTTCGGCGGATACAACCAGGTGTCCGTCCCGCGCGAGTCTCTCGACGCCGAGATGTTCCGTTCCGGGGTCCCGAAGCTCGACGGCTCCTCCGTCCGAGGGTTCCGCGAGATCTTCGAGTCGGACATGCTCCTGGTCCCGGACCCGGCGACGATCGCCAACATCCCCTGGGACCCGGAGGCCGGCCGGACGGTGCGGTTCATCTGCGACGTTCGCCTCGGCGCCTCGAAGGAGGCCTACGAGCACGACCCTCGCGGGGTCGCGCGGAAGGTCGAGGGCGTCCTCGCCTCCGCCGGGTTCGACCGCTCCTACTGGGGGCCCGAGGTCGAGTTCTTCGTCTTCGACGGGGTCGAGCTCGTCCCGTCGCACGCCGGGGTCCGGGATGCGTGGGCCGGCGCCGGCTACCTAATCCGCCAGGCCGAATCGCCCTGGGCGTCGGGGAGTTCCCAGCCGACGATCCGCTTCAAGGAAGGCTACCACCGCACCCCCCCGGTCGACTCGCTCGTCGGGCTCCGCGCCGAGGTCTGCAACATCCTTTCCGACGACTTCCACCTGACCGTGGACGCCCACCACCACGAGGTCGCTACCGCGAGCCAGTCGGAGATCAACCTCAAGTTCGACGAGCTCGTTCCGATGGCCGACCACATCCAGGACCTTCGCTACGTCCTCAAGAACGTGGCCCACCGCCACGGCATGCTGGCGTGCCTCATGCCGAAGCCGATCTACGGGGACAACGGGATCGGGATGCACGTCAACCAATCGATCTGGTCGAAGGGGAACAACGCCTTCTTCGACCCGAACGACCGCTACGCCGAGGTCAGCCAGACCTGCCGGTACTACGTTGGCGGCCTGCTCGAGCACGCCCGTGCGCTCTGCGCGATCACGAACCCCATCACGAACTCCTACCGACGTCTCGTGCCCGGCTACGAGGCCCCGGTGTTCATCGCTTGGAGCAAGGCGAACCGCTCGGCGAACGTCCGCATCCCCTTCTACCACAAGGGCCGCGCGGCGGCGAAGCGGGTCGAGTACCGGACGCCGGACTCGGCGGCGAACATCTACCTGACCGAGGCCGCCCTCGCCCTCGCCGGCCTGGACGGGATCCGCCGGAAGATCGAACCGCCCCCGCCCGTCGATGAGAACATCTACAAGCTCACGCCGGCCCGTCGCAAGGAGCTTCAGATCCGCGAGCTTCCGGGGTCGCTCGCCGAGGCGCTGGATTGCCTGGGGTCCGACCGCTCCTTCCTGAAGCCGGCGTTCGCCGACAGCCTGCTCGACACGTACGTCGAGATGAAGCGCGAGGAGCAGCTCGAGCTGAACCTGCGGCCCCATCCGTACGAGTTCTACCGATACCTGGACGTCTAGGGCTGGGCGCCCGGACGAGCTCGTTGTCCGCCGTCAGCCGGGGAGCCGGAGGCGCCGCGTGACCGAGGCCGTGCTGCTCGTCGGGGGCCGGGTGTTCACGGGCCGGAGGTACGCCGAGGCGCTGCTCGTCGAGGGTCCTCGGGTCGTTGCGGTGGGGACAGAGGCCCAGACGCGGCGCGAGGCCCCCACGGGCGCCGACCGGATCGACCTGGGCTCGAACCTGGTCGTGCCAGGCCTGGCCGACGCCCATCTCCACCTCGGTGAGCTCACGCGCGAGAGGGAGGCGCTCGACCTCGGCCCCATGAGGTCGATCTCCGCCCTCCAGGAGCATCTCCGGCAGAGGGCGGAAGAGCGACCTCGAGGTCCGCTGGTGGGCCGGGGCCTCGACCTCGAGACCCTCGCCGAACGTCGCTGGCCGACCGTGGCCGAGCTGGACGCCGCCGTCGCCGACCGCCCGGTGGTCCTCCAGCACGCGAGCGGTCATGCGGCGGTGGCGAACACCGCCGCGCTCGAAAGGGCCTACGGCCCGGCCTATGGGGACCGCGCGGAAGGACCCCGGAACGGCGTGGCGGTCGAGGAAGAGCTCGACGCCCTGGGGCCGGTCGTGCGGGAAGGCCTGCCCCTCACCCCCGAGGCCGTCGAGCGCACGATGAGGGAGCTCGCCGCCCTCGGGCTCACGGCGGTCGGGACGATGAACACCGGCGAGGAGGAGCTCGCGATCCTTCGGCAGCTCGACGGAGACGGCCGCCTCCCGTTCCGAGTCCGGGCCTACCCCCCGCTCGGCCGAGCTCCCGAGGTCGCCCTCCTCCGAGAGCGGCAAGGGTCCCAACTCAGGGTCGTGGGAGTCAAGGCGTTCTTGGACGGGGCCTTCGGCCCCCGGACCGCGTCGATCCGTGGACCCTACGCGGACGACCCCTCGACCGAAGGGATCGACCGGGGAGACGATGCCTCGCTCAGCGGAGCGCTCGACGAGGCGTGCCGGCTCGGTCTTGGACCCGCGCTCCACGCGATTGGCGACCGTGCCGTCCAGCGGGCGGCCCGACTGCTTTCGGGGAGGCAGGCGGAGAGGTCTCCCCCCAGAATCGAGCATGCCAGCCTCACCCCCCCACCCGTCCTCGAAGCGCTCCGCAGGGCCGGGACACACCTCGTCGTGCAGCCCGGGTTCGTGGCGAGCGACGTTTGGCTCTCGGCCAGGCTCGGACCGGAGCGTGCCCGGTGGGCGTACGCCTTTCGGACCCTGAGCAATCTCGGGATGCCTCTCGCGGGGTCCAGCGACGCCCCGTACGATGGGGCGGACCCCTGGCGAGGGATGCGCGCGGCCGTCCGACGGCAGGACGACCTCGGTCGGTCCGCGAACCCTTGGCCGGACCAGGCGCTCACCGAGGTGGAGGCGCTGACGCTGTACGGCCAGGGAGCTCATGGGGCGCTCGGGGACCCCGGCAGGGGGCAGCTCGAGCCCGGCGCTACGGCGGACTTCGTGGTGCTCTCCGTGCGACGCCTCGGAGACGCGGTCCGCCTCGGCGGCTCCGCGGTCCGGGAGACCTGGGCCCGAGGCCGACCTCTCCTTCCAGGCGGCCACGGGTAGAGGGGCCGGCGCTAAGCCGCGCGCGGCCTCCGCAGCACGTGGCCGCTCCGTCCTCCGTTCCCCCTCGTCGCGAGCTCTCTCCCTCGATGCGGGTGGACCTGCTGGTTTCCGACTGGAAGGCAGGCCTCGCCCCTGAGGCCACGGAGGAGGAGCTCGAGCGCCAGCTGTACGGCCAGGCCTGGGACGCCTACGAGGCGGGCGACCACGGCTTCGGCCTGTGGTGCTGGCACGAGTGCGACCGGCTCACGAACAACCTGAACGGCAACGTTCGCGAGGTCACCCGAATCCTCGGCAGCGGTCGCTACCTAGGGTTCTCCCATCGGAAGGTGCTCGCGCTCGAGGTCCCGATCGAGAGGATCTACCGCCCCCGCAAGGGCGACATGAGCACCCCCCGGCCGGACGCGTTCGTCCTTCCGCACTACCAGGTGCTCTGCGTCTACTTCGCGCAGGCATCGGCCGGAGATCCCAAGGCGAAAGCTCTCTTCGAGATCGCCCTCACCGAGCTCGAGGACCGCCGCCGCGCCGACCCGTTCCTGCGCCATTTCGAGACGTTCCGTGACCTCTGGCGGCGGACGAGCGCCCCGGCGCCGACCCTACCGTCCGAGCCGGCCACCGGTCCGGGGAGGGCCCGACGGCCCGCCTCGAATCGAGGCCGGGTCTAGGGAGCGGGATCCCGTGGTCCCGACGCTCCCCCCAGGGGGACGCTCGCCGAGAAATTCCGTGGAGAGGGTCCTTCGGCAGCGCGGGGAGCTGATATTCGGCAGGCGGTTGGCGGGCTGGAGGGCCTCGTGACGAGCGCACGAACTGAGGGCACAGGAAAGGCCGGGGCCGACGCTAGGTTCCGGGCGTTCCTCGCCGATGATTGGCGCCAGTGGATGGCGCAAGCACCCGAAGTGGCGACGGTCGTGGGGTTCCCGGGACTGAACGACCGGTGGAGCGACGATTCCCCCAACGGGATCTCGGCCCGCGACCGCCACCTCAAGGAGAGCGTCCGGGCACTGTCGAAGATCCACGCCCCCGCGCTCAGCCCCCGGGAGCAGGTCAACCACCGGCTCTACGGCCGGCTCCTCGACCTGGCGGTCGAAGGCCGGAAGTTCGGCGACGATCCGCTCCCGTTCCACTTCGGTTCCCCTCGAAACCTGTGGATGCCCCTCAACCAGATGGACGGGATCCAGATCACCGCCGGCCAGATCCTTCCGGTCCAGCCCCGCCGGTCCTTGGCGGACGTCGAAGCGATCCTCTCGCGCTTGCGCGCTCTCCCCGCGGTCGTGGACCAGGACACGGCTCTGCTCGAGGAAGGCCGTCGCCGGGGATACACTCCCCCTCGGATCGCCATTCACGGCGTGCCCGACCAGGTCGAAGGTCTCGTCCCGGAGGATCCGACCGCGAGCGCGCTCTGGGAGCCGTTCGCTGACCTGCCGAAGGCGCTGGTCGAATCGGAGCGCGCCCGACTGATCGAAGAGGCCCGCGAGGCTTACACCGCGGGGGTGAGACCCGCCTTCCTGAGGTTGCACCGGTACCTCGTCGACGTCTACCTGCCGGCAGCCCGGGAGTCGATCGCCGCCGCGGACCTTCCTCACGGTCGCGAGGGGTACGCGTTCCATGCCCGCTGGACGACGACGACCGACCTCACGCCGGAGGCGATCCACGAGATCGGGCTCTCCGAGGTCCACCGCGCGCGAACGGAGGTCGAGGCGCTCGTCCGGTCCACCGGCTTCTCCGGCAGCCTGACGGAGTTCCACCAGTTCCTGCGGATCGACCCCAGGTTCCTCTACCGCTCCGCCGCGGAGTTGGTCGACGGGTATCGGGTCATCGCCAAGCGGATCGACCCCGAGCTCGCGCACCACTTCGGGCGGTTACCTAGGTTGCCGTACGGCGTGGTGCCCGTTCCGGATTTCCAGGCCCCAAGCTCCCCGGGGGCCTACTACCTGCCCGGGGCTCCGGAGGACGGCCGCCCGGGCTTGTTCTTCGCCAACACCCACGATCTCCCTTCCCGGCCGAAATGGCGGATGGAGTCCCTCACCCTCCACGAGGCGGTCCCCGGCCATCACCTCCAGATCGCCCTCGCCGCCGAGCTCGAGGACGTCCCGGAGTTCCGCAAGCACAGCGGGGAGACGGCGTTCGTCGAGGGGTGGGGGCTGTACGCCGAGAGCCTAGGGGAGGAGCTCGGTCTCTACCGGGACCCGTACTCCAAGTTCGGGGCCCTCGACCACGACATGTGGCGGTCGATACGGCTCGTGGTCGACACCGGGATGCACGCGCTCGGATGGACGAGGGACCGCGCGATCGCCTTCTTCCGCGAGCACACGGGCATGAGCGATCTTGACATCGCGGTCGAGGTCGACCGGTATCTCGTCATGCCGGGGCAAGCCCTCGCCTACAAGCTCGGGCAGCTCAAGATACGGGAGCTGCGCACGCTCGCGGAGACCACCCTGGGCGAGCGGTTCGACGAGCGGGCGTTCCACGACACGGTGCTCGAGGAGGGCGGCATCCCGCTCGGCGAGCTCGAGGCCCGCGTCCGCGCCTGGATCGAGAGCCGAAAGGCCGGCTCGGGCGCCGCCTCCTCGACCGCCGCCCGGGCGAGCCGGACGAAGCGCCGGCGGACGACCTCGCGGCGGGGCCCGCGTCCCGCCGGCCGGAAGGCCTGACGGAGGGGTCGCATGCGAGTCGTCGTCCTCGGGGGGGGCGGGCTGACCGGCCGGGGCGCGGTCCGCCAGCTCGGGGTGGGCGGCGTCTTCGATGAGGTCGTCGCCGCCGATGTCGACCGGACGCTCGCGGAGGCGGCTGCTTCGGCCGCCGGCCCCCGCGCCACCCCGGCCTCGCTCGACGTCCGCGACCGGCGGGCGACCGCCGAGCTCCTTCGCCGTGCCACGGTGGTCGTCAATGCGGCCCCGTACGCGTTCAACCTCGAGGCGATGGCCGCGGCGCTCGACGCCCGCGTGCCGTACCTCGACTTTGGCGGGCTCTTCCACACGACGCGACGCCAGCTCGAGTTCGACCCGGCCTGGCGCGCCGCCCATCTCCTCGCGATCCCCGGGCTCGGCCAGGTCCCGGGCGTGTCCAACGTCCTTGCCATGGCGGCGACCGAGTCGCTCGAGCGAGTCGATTCGATCATCCTGCGGGACGGCTGGCGAGACCTCCAAACGGGAGGTCCGGACGTTTCGTTCACGTGGTCGCCGGCGACGTTCCTGGACGAGATGGTCCGGCCCGCGGTCGTCTTCGAGGGCGACCAGTATCGGGAGTATCCGCCGATGAGCGGAGCGGAGGAGTTCGACTTCGCCCCGCCGGTCGGTCGTACGAAGGTCTACCGCACCCTCCACTCCGAGCCCGCGACGCTCCCGGAAAGCCTGAGGGCGAAGGGGCTCCGGCACTGCGAGTGGAAGGAAGGCGGCCCGGGGATTGAGCTGCTCCGCGTCCTGGGCCAGCTCGGGCTCGGTTCCGAAGCGCCCGTCGACGTCCACGGGGCGAAGGTCGTTCCTCGCGACTTCACGGTCGCCCTCTTGCGCCGCGAGAACCTCCTCGGGCCGCCTCCCGGGGCGGTGGTGGACGATTGGGAGATCCTCGACATCGAGATCCGGGGCACGGAGCGAGGCCGGCCGGTCGTGCGCCACGTGACGGCACGGTTCCCCCCGTGGCCGGACTGGCACCTGGCCGCGACCGAGTACGCCGTCGGGACCGCCGGGGCGATCGGAGCCGAGATGATCGCCCGCGGAGAGGTCTCGGGCGAGGGAGTCGTCCCTCCCGAACGGTGCGTGCCGGCAGCGCCGTTCCGACGGGAGCTCGCACGTCGCGGGATCGCGACGGCGATCGTCCCGCCCGAAGCTCCCCTACCCGAGTTTAAGGCCAGGACTGCGTAATTCCGAGCCGATTTCGGCTGTCCGGTGGCGGTGTTCGTAACACAAACACATCCCAAGCTGCAAAATAGACACCACTTCGTGGCAGAACCCCGACGCTAGATGGCAAGGAATATTGTCGTAAAGTCGCTTCTGCGGCTCGGGCATCTATATATACGCACCCCGGGGTGAACCGCCCGCCGAGATGCGTTTCCTATGGCGGACCCCGAAGTCGCCCCGCGCCCGTCGCCGCCGGGGGTCCTCGCCGGTGAACGCCCCGCCCTGCGACTGAGCGCCGAGGGAACGGTCGACCCGTCCAAGGTCGTTGTCCCGGGCCCGGCGGCTCCCGAGGAGCCCACCCCCGCGAAGAAGGATGTGACGGCGGAACCGCCACCCCCCGCGAAGAAGGAGGCGGCCGCGGAGCCGTCGCCTCCCGCGAAGATGGACATGGCGGCGGAGTCGCCGCCTCCCGCCGAGGCCGAGCCGACGCCCCTCCCCATCTCCATCGCAAGGCTGGTCCCGAAGCTGAAGAAGAGCGCCAAGCTGTTCGCGGAAGGGAAGCTGAGGATCCCGAACTCCTCCAGCTCGGTGATCCGGGTGGCCTCCTACGACCCGGTCCCCCCCTTCATCGCCCGCGCGAAGGGCGTTCGGATCTGGGACGAGGACAACAACGAGTACCTCGACTTCAACCTCGCCTACGGGGTCCTGATCAACGGGCACGCTCCGAGCGAGCAGCTCCGGGCGATCCAGGAAGCGATGAGCTTCGGCCTGCATTTCGCCTCTCCGACCGCGCTCGAGATCGAGGTCGCCAAGATGTTCCAGAAGCTCGTCCCGAACGCCGAGCGCGTGGCGTTCTGCTCGAACGGCTCGGACGCCACGATGAACGCGATCCGGGTCGCCCGCGCGGTGACCGGCAAGGACGCGATCCTGAAGTTCGAGGGCCACTACCACGGCCAGCACGACCTCGCGCTGATCAGCGCGGAGGCTCCGCCGGTCGTCTCGGGCCTGGACGAGTACCCCCGGCCGTTGCCGAACTCTGCCGGGATTCCGCCCGGGGTCACCGACTACGTCCTCGTCGCCCCGTTCAACTCGATCGCCGCGTTCGAGCGGATGGTCCGGCGCTACCGGGACCGCCTCGCCGCGGTGATCCTCGAGCCCGTGATGGCCAACTCGGGCGTGATCCCCCCGGCACCGGACTTCCTCAAGCGCCTGGTGGAGATCGCCCACCAGAACGACATGCTCGTCATCTTCGACGAGGTGTTCACCGGCTTCCGCGTCGCCCCGGGAGGCGCCCAGCAGCTCTACGGGGTCGAGCCGGATCTTTCGTGCTGGGCGAAGGCCCTCGGGGGAGGCGTACCGGTCTCGGCGGTCTCCGGCAAGGCCGAGTACATGGACATGATCGCCCCCGGCCGGATCAGCTTCGGCGGGACGTACTTCGCGAACAACATCTCGATGGCCGGGACGCTCGCCAACCTGAAGATGCTCCACCGGGGCGGCAGCGAGCTCTACGCGAAGCTCGGCCACCTCACCTCGCGCCTCGAGAAGGGCCTCGAGGAGGCGGCGCGGGACGCGAAGATCAACGTCCTGGTCCAGTCGGTCACCGGGATGCTCCAGTTCTTCTTCACGCGACGCAAGAAGATCGTCAACTACCGCGAGGCGCTCCAGATCGACTGGAACCTCTACCTGAGGCACCACCAGCTCCTGCTGGACAAGGGGATCTACATCCATCCGGACAACTACGAGCGCATCACGTTCTCGACCGCGCACACCGACAAGGACATCGACCGGTTCGTGTCGACGGTCGGCGAGACGTTCCAGGAGCTGCGCACGCTCCCGCGGGACTACCTCCCGTAGCCGGTTCCGGGTACGGGCTCCAGTCCGCGCATTAATAGCTCCGGAATCGTAACCCCGCGGCCAGGGTCGGCGTGGGCCGGCTCCCCGGACGGGAGGATCGGGGGTTGGGGCGGAGTCCGAGCGATCTCGCGGTCTTCGTGGCGAAGCGCCTCCTCCAGCTCGTCCCCGTACTGATCGGGATCACGATCCTGACGTTCGTCTTCACGCACCTGTCGACCGTCAATCCCTGCGCTCAGTGGTTCCCGCACGCCGACCCCACGACGCTGGCGAACTGCCGCGCCCAGTTCTCGAAGCCGCTCTACGTCCAGTACTGGAACTACCTGGTGAACCTGCTCCACGGCAACTGGGGCGCGTCGGTCCAGGGCCGGCCGGTCTACCCGCAGATCGCCCAGGGGTTGCCGGCGACGCTCGAGCTCGTCCTGGCCTCCCTGTTCCTGATGATCGTCATCGGGATCCCGCTGGGGGTCATCGCGGCCCAGTCGGCGGGGCGGTGGGCCGACCACCTCGTGCGAATCTTCTACCTCTCGGGATGGGCGACCCCGACGTACCTCGGCGCCGTGATCGCGGCGATCTTCGTCGCGCCGTACCTCGGGCTCCCGTCCGGCGGGGAGTACACGAACACGCCTCCCCCGTTCCCCCAGTACACGCACATGTCGGTCGTGGACGCCCTGGTCGCCGGGAACCTATCGTACACCGGCGACGCGCTCGTCCACCTGATCCTTCCTGCGGCCACGCTCGCGTTCATCAACATGGGGATCGCGACGCGGATGACCCGCAGCTCGATGCTCGAGGTGCTCCCTCTGGACTACGTGAAGTCGGCCCGGATGAAGGGCCTCTCCGATTTCTTGGTGATGTACAAGCACGCCCTCCGCAACGCGCTGATCACGACGACGACCGTGCTCGGGGTCACCGCGGGCGGCCTCCTCGCCGGGACCGTGGTCATCGAGACCGTCTTCCGCTGGCCCGGGATCGGGAACTACGCCTACTACGCCATCGGGGGCGGGGGCAACACCCCGAACTTCGACGGCGCGGTCGCGGTCGTCGCCGTCTTCGCGGTCGGCGTCGTCGTGGCCAATCTCATCGCCGACATCCTCTACGGGGTCCTGGACCCCCGGGTCGACTGGAGGTAGGCCGACGTCGGCGCCGAGCTCCGGGGACCGGTCACGGGGTCGCTGGGCCTTGGCGACGAAGGCGCGAAGCGCCGGGCGCGCCGTGCGGACGTTCTGGAACGTCCTGCGCGCGAACCCGCTGACGCTCGTCGGCTTCGTCCTCGTGGTCCTGATCGCGCTCACCGCGCTCATCATCACGGTCGCGCCCGGACTTCTCACGCCGTACCGGAGCGATGTGGCGACGAACGCCTACGCCCAGGCTCCGTCGTGGGCGCACCCGTTCGGCACCGACGGAGGCGGGCTCGACATCTACTCGGAGGTCCTCTACGCGCTGCCGTTCGACCTCGCGATCGCGTTCGCCATCGCCGGGGTCGCGCTGGTCGCGGGCGGGGCACTAGGGCTGATCGCCGGGTTCTGGGACCGACCCGGCTCGGTGGGCGGGGCGGTCTCGGTCCTCATCATGCGGATCACCGACATCTTCCTCGCGTTCCCGAGCCTGATCCTCGCCCTTGCGATCGCCGTCTCGCTCGGGCGGGGCGTCCTGCAGCTGATCGTCGCGGTCCTGCTCACGTGGTGGCCGTACTACGTCCGTCTCGCCCGCGGCGAGACGCTCGCCGTCAAGCACCTGCCGTACGTCACCGCCGCCCGCGCGGCGGGCGTGACCGAGGGGCGGATCGTCCTGCGGCACGTCCTGCGGAACATCCTCGAGCCGGTGATCGTCTACTTCACGCTCGACGTCGGGACGGTCCTCGTCACGCTCTCCACCATCGGCTACGTCGGCCTCGGGGTCAACTACCCCATCACGCCCGAGTGGGGGAGCATGATGTCGACGTACCAGAACGCGGGCCTGATCACGTCGGACCCCTGGACGGTCCTCGGGCCGGGCGTCGCGATCTTCGTCACGGTGCTCGCGTTCAGCCTGCTCGGGGACGGACTGCGCGACGTGCTCGACCCCCGGAGCCGGCGGGTCCTCGCCGGAGCCAGCACCGGCGGTCCGACGTCGACCTCGCCGGCGGAGCGCAAGGAGGAGGCGGACGAGGCCTTGGGCCGGTCCAAGGACCTCCCCGGGGCCGCCCTCGGCGAGGGGAGCCCGGCGCCATGATGGATTTCGCGGTCTCGATCGAAGGGCTCAGCATCGACTACGTCGTCGGCGCCGGTAGGTTCCACGCGGTCTCGGACGTCTCGCTCGACGTGCCGACCGGCCGGGTCGTCGGCATCGTGGGGGAGACCGGCTGCGGCAAGAGCACGCTCGCGCAGGCGATCCCGAGGCTGCTGCCGGAGCCTCCCGCGTCGATAGGATCCGGCAGGATCATCTTCCGCGGGATGGACCTCGTGAAGATCCCGCTCTGGAAGATGCCGGCCCTTCGCGGGACGGGCATCAGCATGATCTTCCAGGAGCCGCTCAACTCGCTCAACCCGGCGTTCCGCGTCTACGATCAGCTGGTCGAGGCGGTGCGCATGCGCCGTCGGCGCGAGGCCGGGGAACGGGTCGCCGGCCCTCGCGAGAGCCCCCCGTTCGATTACTCGCGTCGCCCCGTGCCCGGGGCAGTGGAGGTCCTCTCCCGGCCGGTCGCACCGGGCGGAGCGACCGCGGCGGCGATGCGCAAGACCAGTAGCCGCCACCCCGAGCTGCGCGAGGAGGTCCTCGACTTCCTGCGGCTCGTCCGGATCAGCGACCCGGAGACGATCCTGGACCTCTACCCGCACGAGCTCTCCGGTGGCATGCGCCAGCGGGTGATGATTGCGATGGCGCTCTCGGAGAAGCCGGCGCTCCTCATCGCCGACGAGCCGACGAGCGCGCTCGACGTGACGATCCAGGCGCAGGTGCTGACCCTGATGAAGGACCTGATCGAGGAGGTCCAGACCTCGATCCTGTTCATCAGCCACGACCTCGGGGTGATCGCGGAGATGGCCGACGAGGTGGGCGTCATGTACGCCGGCCGCCTGGTCGAATTCGGGCCGGTCACCGAGCTGTTCGACGCGCCCCGCCACCCCTACACGAAGGCGCTGCTCCGGGCGTCCCCGACGCGCTACAAGTCGGACGGGCCGCTCGCCTCGATCGCCGGTTCGGTCCCGAACCTCGCCCACCCTCCGGACGGCTGCCGCTTCCACCCGCGGTGTCCTATCCCCCGGCCGGTCTGTCGGGTCGACCCCCCGCCGCCGCTGCGGCCCACGGACGGCCCCGCCTCGCCCCATCGGAGCGCGTGCCACTTCGCCCAGGAGGTCGAGAGCCTCCCGTGAGCTCCCCTCCCCTGATCGAGGTCGTCGACCTCGAGAAGCACTTTCCGCTCACTCGGACGGCGACCGAGTACCTTCAGGGGCGCCCGCGTCGGTCGATCCACGCGGTCGACGGGGTCTCGCTGAGCATGCGGGCGGGCGAAACCCTGGGCCTGATCGGGGAATCCGGCTCGGGCAAGACGACCCTGGGATGGCTCGTCGCCCGGCTGCACGAGCCTACCGCCGGAGCGCTCCGCTTCGGCGGAGCGGAGGTCGGCACGCTGGAGGGGACGGAGCTCCGCCACTGGAGGCGGAACGTCCAGGTCGTCTTCCAGGACCCGGTCGGCTCGCTCGACCCGCGGCTCAAGGTCTGGCAGATCGTCGGCGAGCCGGTCCGTGCGCAGGACCAGACCGACCGCCAGATCCTGAGGCGGGAGCGTCGGCATCTCCGCCGCGAGAACGCGCGTCGCCCGAAGGGCGAGCCCGCGCGCCTGCTGCCCCCGATGCCCCCGCGCCTCAACCGGGCGGCGGTCCGAGCCCGCGTCCGGGAGATCCTTCCGACGGTCGGCCTCCTCGAGGACTGTCTCGACCAGTACCCGCACGAGTTCTCGGGCGGAGGCCGGCAACGGCTCTCGCTCGCCCGGGCCCTCATCGTGCGTCCGAAGATGGTCGTCCTGGACGAACCGACGAGCGCGCTCGACGTGGCGGTCCAGGGGCAGATCCTCAACCGCCTGGTGGAGCTCCAGCGCGAGACCGGCATCGCCTATCTCCTGATCACGCACAACGTGGCCGCGGTCCGCTACGTCGCCGACCGGGTCGCGGTGATGTACCTGGGCCAGATCGTCGAGGTCGGACCCGTCCACGACGTCCTCGAGCGGCCGATCCATCCGTACACCAAGGCGCTCCTCGCCGCCGTCCCGGTGGCGGACGCACGGAGGCGGCGAAGCCGGTTTCGCATCGGCGGTGACGTTCCGTCGCTGATCGATCCTCCTAGCGGCTGCCGGTTCGCCCCGCGTTGCCCGTTCGCGGTCGACCGTTGCCGCGACGAGAACCCCTCGCTTCGCGAGATCCCGGGAGCCCCTGCGCAGCTCGTCGCCTGTCACCGGGCCGAGGAGGTCCGCGCCGTCGCCCCGGCCTCCCTGCTCGAGGCCGTCCCGCAGCGCGGTGACGCGCCAGCTCCGGCGACCAGCTAGGCTAGCGCACCCACTGGGTGTTCAGGGTGATGACGTACGGCTCGGCGCTGCCCATCGGGTTATTGTAGATCCCTTGGACGAGCGTCGAGGCCACCGAGAACGACGTCGGTACGACCAGCCAGATGTCGGTGTAGTTGTAGTACATCAGGCTCGTCATCGTCGAGTAATCGCTCGTGAGGTTCGTCGCGTTCGACTCGCTCGCGGCCGCGTAGGTCAGGTTGGTCACGTTGGAGCTGTTGTAGCCGGACATGCAGAGGTTCGCGCTACCGGTGGCCGACGCGTCGTTCTGCGTCCAGTCGTCCGGGGAGATGTAATCGGACGTGTAGAACTCCTGGCCCATGGGGAACGGACCTCCGTTCGCGTTCGTGAGGGTCGTGCAGACCCCGTTCGAGTTCGGGGCCTGTTCGGCGTAGAGCTCGTCGAGCGAGATGGGCGTCGGGATGATGTCGAGGCCGATCGCCTTCAGGTCCGAGGCGAGGAACTGGGCGGTCTCGAACCAGTCGATACCAGTGTCGAGGTAGGCGTACTTGATGGGGCCCGAGCAGCCGCCGCCGGCGCACGGTGAGTCGGCGATCTCCTCCCGCGCGAGGGTCAGGTTGTAGGCGTAGGGCGAGAGGTTCTGGGGGTTATAGTACGGGTAGGCGGGAGGCACAGGCCCCACCCACTGCATCGCATAGCCGCCGAACGCCTCCGTGATGATCTGCGGGTAGTCGACCGCGTGGGCAATCGCCTCCCGCACGGAGAGGTTGTCGAAGGGGAAGACGTTCTGGTTGAGGTAGATCCACCACGACCCCCCCGTCGAGCCGTAAATCGGCGGGAGCGGCTCGATGACGAGGCAGCTCTGGCCCTCGAGGACGTGGATGGTCCCGGGCCCGATGTAGGAGAAGGACGCCTCCCCGACGTACCCTTTCTCTAGGTCGTTCGTGGTGATGTCGACCGAGTTCTGGAAGATTACCTCCATCGTGGTGTTCGCGGGCTGGAGCGCGACGTTCCAGGGCTCGGTCCGCGCGGCCGCCGCTCCCCAGTAGTGGGAGTCGGGCTGGAGGGTGTAGCCCGCGCCGGGCAGGTCGCTGTAGTAGGTGAGAACGTACTGGCCGGTGCCGACCATGTTGTCCGAGAGCCAGCCGTTCGGCTGACCCTCGACGACCCCTCCGTGCGACCGGACGACGTTGGGGTCGACCGCGTAGGAGTTGGGGGCCGAGATCGACGCGAGCAGGTAGGTGTAAGGGCACGGCCCGAGGTAACCGTAGCCCACGTTCAGCTCGATGGCCGAGGCGTTAAGCACCTGGAACGACTGGTTGGCCGTCTCCATCAGAGCTATCTCGGAGGCGTTCGGGTCGTCGAAGTTCCAGCTGTTGAGGTACTGGATCAGCGTCGTATTGTTGGCCGTGACGTTCGCGAGGGGGGAGTAGTAGCTGAGCGGGTTCGACGCGTTGAAATCCGTCGAGAAGAAGTTCTGCTCGAGGATGAACTGGGGACCGCTCTCGAGCAGCAGGCTGCGGTAGAAGCTGAACCACTGGACGTAGGCGTTGTAGGGGTCGCCGTTGGAGAAGTGGACCCCCGGACGTAGCGTGAAGTTCCAGTGGAGGCCGTCCGCGGACTCCGTCCAGTTCTGGGCGAGGACCCCGACGAACGTGGTGGCGCTCGAGTTGTTGTACTGGACGAGCCCCTGGTAGACCTGCTGGACAGCCGCCCAGCCCGGGGTCGAGAACGTGACGCCGGGGTCGAGCGAATCCGGGATCTCGGACTGGTCGATCACGAGCGGGTTTTTCTGGCGGAGGGGAACGCAACCGGTGTTCGCGTTGTGGAGGACGACGACCGTTCCGACAAGCAGCGTTACGATCGCGAGAACGATGGCGGTCCGCCAAGCCGGATTCATCGAGCGCCGCTGAAGGTCATCCCCGCAGAGCGCCCGCTCCTTGAAAGACTATTGGTTTCCCGTGGTCGTTCCGATGGGAGAGCGCCCATCACCGATTCCGACGTCGTCCGTATCGTCGGGGGCTCCGCGCGGCAGTCTCTTTAGAGGGCCGGCCGTAGGCGCCGCGGGGTGTCCGGATGGACCACACGATGCTGATTGGCGGCGAATGGGTCCCGTCCTTGGGTGAAGCTACGATGCCGGTCGTCAACCCGTTCGACGGCTCGTCGCTGGGTACCGTACCTAAGTCGTCCCGCGAGGACGTGCGCCGGGCGGTCGACGCCGCCCGCGAGGCGTTCGACCGTGGCCCGTGGCCACGCCTGCCTCCCCGGTCGAGGAGCGAGGTGTTCCTGAAGACCGCCCAGATCCTCCAGCAGCGGATCCCCGAGATCGCCGAGCTGGAGAGCCGGAACCAGGGCAAGACGATCAAGCAGGCGGCGGATGCCGACCTCCCGTTCTCGGTCGACAACCTCGCCTTCTACGCCGGCGCGGGCCGGATGCTGGAGGGGAGAGCGGCCGCCGAGTACACCGGCGACGGGACGACGATCTTCCGGCGTGAGCCGGTCGGCGTCGTCGCGTCAATCACCCCCTGGAACTACCCGATCATGATGGCGGTCTGGAAGGCCGCTCCGGCGCTCGTCGTCGGCAATACGGTCGTCCTCAAGCCGGCGAGCTGGACGCCGCTCTCCACCCTGCAGCTCGCGCGCGCCTTCCAGGACGCCGGGCTCCCGAGCGGGGTCCTCAACGTCGTCACCGGACCGGGCGGAGAGGTCGGCGACGAGCTCTGCCGCCACCCGAAGGTCGACATGGTCTCGCTCACGGGCGACACCGTCACCGGGCAGGCGGTGATGCAGGCGGCGGGCGCGACCGTGAAGCGCGTGCAGCTCGAGCTCGGCGGGAAGGCGCCGTTCGTCGTCTTCGAGGACGCTGACCTCGACGCGGCGGTCGAGGGGGCGATTGTCGGCGGCTTCGTCAACGGCGGACAGGACTGCACCGCGGCGACGCGCCTAATCGTCCACGAGAAGGTCCGCTCCCGGTTCGTCGAGCGCCTGGCCGAGCGCGTGAGGACGATTCGGCTCGGCGACCCGCTCTCGCGCTCGACCGACCTCGGTCCTCTCGTCAGCCCGGCCCAACAGCGGAGCGTCCTCGCGTTTGTCGAGAAGGGGAAGGACGAGGGGGCGAGGCTCGTCGTGGGGGGGGCGGACCCCCCCAAGGAGCACCCACGGGGGGCGTTCGTCCGGCCGACGGTCTTCGACCAGGTGACGGCCGAGATGACGATCGCCCAGAAGGAGATTTTCGGACCGGTACTGGGCGTTCTTGGGTTCTCGAGCTTCGACCAGGCCATCGAGATCGCCAACGGGGTCGACTACGGCCTCGCCGGCAGCGTGTGGACGCGCGACGTGCGCACGGCGCTCCGGGCGGCGAACGCGCTTCGGTTCGGCGACATCTGGGTGAACGACCACCTGCCGCTGGGCTCGGAGACCCCGCACGGGGGCTTCAAGCGGTCCGGCTTCGGCAAGGACCTCGGCGCCGACTCCCTGCTCGACTACACGGTCGTCAAGAACGTCTACGTCGACCTCACCGGCCAGGCCCGCAAGGGCTGGCACTACACCGTGTACGGGGACCCGTCCTGAGGGGGAGCGACCGTGATCGAGGGCTTCCCGCCAGGAGGCAAGGGCTCCCTATGGATCGGGGGCGCTTCGGTCGAGCCGGACGACGGGCGGTACATCCCAGTTATCGACCCCTCCACCGGCCTCCCCCTCGCCGACGCGCCGGTCGCCTCCGTGGACCAGGCCCGAGCCGCGGTCGACGCGGCGGCGTCGGTCGAGGACGCCTGGGGCGCGGTGCCCGGGCACGAGCGCGCGAGGGTCCTTCGGACGGCGAGCGAGCGCCTCCGAGCCGACCGAGAAGTCCTCGCTCGGCTGATCGCGAGCGAGGTCGGCAAGCCGATCGTTGACGCCCGAATCGAGGTCGACCGGGCCGTGGGGGTCTTCGCCCTCGCCGCGGAGGAGGTCCGCCACCTCGGAGGGGAGAGCTACCCTGCGGACGCCTACGAGCGCCCTGCAGGGAACGAGCGCCGCTTCCTGTTCACTGTCCGCGATCCGATCGGCGTCGTCGTCGCGATCGGTCCGTTCAACTTTCCCCTCAACCTGCTCTCGCACAAGGTCGCCCCCGCGCTCGCGGCGGGCAATCCGGTCGTCGCGAAGCCGACGAGCGCGGCGCCGTTCACCGCCCTCCGCCTCGCCCAGCACCTCGCGTCGGCGGGCCTACCGGGCGGCGTACTCAACGTGGTCATCGGGCCGGGCAGCACGGTCGGTGACACGCTCGTCGAGCACCCGAGCACCCGGCTCGTCACGTTCACCGGCTCGACCGAGGTCGGCAAGGCAATCGCGGGCAAGGCCGGTCGCCACGCGAAGCGGGTGATCCTCGAGATGGGCGGCCTCGACCCGTTCATCGTGCTCGAGGACGCACCCCTCGAAGCGACCGCCGCGGCGGCGGCGCGGGGGATCTTTACCTACGCGGGCCAGGTCTGCACGGCGTCGAAGAGGCTGCTCGTTCAGGAGACGGTGGCGGACGTGTTCGCCCGCCACCTCGCCGAGCGCGCCCGCCGCCTCCGGGTGGGGCCGGCCCTGGAAGAATCGACCGAGGTGGGACCGGTGATCGACCGGAACGCCCTCGACCGTCTCGACCGCCTGGTCGACGACGCGCGCTCCCGCTCCGCGAAGGTCCTGGCCGGCGGCGAGCGCAAGGTGATCGCGGACGGGACGTTCTACGCCCCCACGGTCCTCGATCATGTTCCTACGGAGGCCCGGGTCGTCCAGGAGGAGCCGTTCGGCCCCATCGCCCCGGTCGTGCGCTTCGCGGAGATTGACGACGCGGTCCGGATCGCGAACTCGACCCCCTACGGCCTCCAGGCGGCGGTCTACACCCGCGACCTGTCGAAGGGGTTCGCTCTCGCGAAGAGGATCCGGGCGGGCGGGGTGCACCTGAACGACCCCACGAGCCTGCGATGGGATGCCCTACCTTTCGGCGGGGTCCGCGAGAGCGGGCTCGGACGCGAAGGCGTGCGCTACGCCATGCAGGAGATGACGGAGGTCAAGCTGATCTCCGTCAATTACGCGAGCCTGTAGGGTGGACCGAACGGTCGTCGCGGCGCGGCCCCGCCGCTCAGACAAGCCGCGGTCCACGGCGCACCGTTCGACTCTTCTAGGCCGGGCTGTTCCTTCGGGGCGGGCCGACAGCTGGCGCGGCCCGAGAGGTCAGTGTGGTCGACCGATCGTTCGCTGCAGAGTACGAGGTCTATCGGCGCCTCACGCCGAGATCGCTCGCCCTGTTCGAGGCCGCCTGTCGACGGACCCCACTCGGGGTGCATTCGAACTACCGGTACGCCGAACCGTACCCTCTGTACATCCGCAACGCGAAAGGCGTCACGATCTGGGACGCCGACGGCAACCCCTACCTCGACTTCAACATGGGGTTCGGCTCGCTCCAGAGCGGCCACGCCCACCCGAAGCTGGTCGAGGCCCTGGGTCAGCAACTCGCGAACGGCTCGGTCTACGGCTACGAGTCCGAGGGAACCCCGGAGATTGCCGAGCGGATTTGCGAGCGGTTCGGCATGGAGAAGGTCCGCTTCAGTACGACCGGCCTGGAAGCGACCCTGCACGCTGTCCGGTTCGCCCGGGCGTACACGAAGCACCGCTACGTCCTGAAGTTCGAAGGCTGCTATCACGGCTCCCACGACGGGCTCCTGGTCGGCGTGAAACCCACCATCGAGGCGGCGGGACCCCCCAAGCGGCCCGCCTCGTCTGCGGCCTCCCCGGGGATTCTGCCTGAGGTTGCCGAGCGTACGCTCGTCGCGCCGTTCAACGACCTCGAGGCTACACGGCGGATCGCCCTCGAGCACAAGGACGACCTCGCGGCGGTCATCGCCGAACCGATCCCCATGAACATGGGGTTCGTCCTGCCCGACCCCGGCTTCTTCCAAGGGCTTCGGGAGCTGTGTGACGAGCTCGGCGCCCTCTTGATTCTGGACGAGATCAAGACCGGGGCGAAGTACCTGCACGGGGGTGCGGGTCGTGTCGGCGTTCGCCCCGACCTTATCACCCTCGGAAAGTCGATTGCCAGCGGGGTCCCCCTCTCCGCGATCGCGGCCGGCCCGGGAATCCTCGACGACGTGGGCCCCCGGAAGGTCGCCCACGCCGGGACGTATAACTCGAACCCACTCGCCATGGCCGCCTGCCGCGTCTCGCTGGACGAGATCATCACCGAGGGCGCCCTCGAAAGGTCCGCCCGGCTTAACCAGCGGCTGGCGATCGGCTACCGTGAGGTCTTCGAGACGGCCGGTGTCACCGCCTCCGTGGTCGCCGACGGCGTCTCGGGCACGGTCTACTTCGCCGACCACCCGGTCCGGAACTGGCGAGACTTCCTCGGTGTTGATGGTTGGCGCTCGATGCACTACTACTTCCTCTGTCTCAACCGCGGTCTGATCCCTGCCGGGACCGGCCCGGATGAGCAGTGGACGATCTCGGTGCAGCACACTGAGGCCGATGTCGACCGGCATCTCGATGTGCTTGCCGCCGTCGCTCCCCAGCTCCAGGGAAGACCTGTCGCCGGCGGGATGGAGGAGTCGGTCTAGAGTCCCACGGCCTCGTCCCGTCCGCGGGCCATGCCCTCGGGACGTTGTCGCGTGCCTCACGGTTCACCGCCGTCGAGCTCGTCGCCTCCGGAGCTCGGCGGTGGAACCTAGGGGCCGGGGAGAGAGGGGTTGGGACGCTTACCTAGCGCTTCCGGCCGATGACGTGGAGTCGGTCGACCATTTTCGGAGGCAGCAGGCTGCGCAAAGTGGCGTCGAACGCGCTGCTTGTCGAGACCTTCTTGGTCGCCTCGGCTCCGAACCAGAAGGTGGTCTGCAACGCTCGAGGGAGCGCCTCGGCGTCTCCGGTCTCTCGAAGGGTCCTCGCAATGTCGCGCCAGCGCTCTCGGACGTCCTCGGACGATTGTTCCCACAGGTCCAGCGCCATGCCCTCCACTCCACCCCGCTTCCCGCTCAACCTTGGCGGAGGGCGTTAGCAGATATCGTATGCTACGGTTCTTGGGACGAGTGGGACATGTGGTTCGTGGTTCGGTGATCCGGATCGGGGGCGTCCTCTAGGGTCGGACCCGGCAGATGCGGAACTCCGGGGACCGGTGCGGCATGCTCCGGGGGACGGCGTAGCTCTCCCGCGCCCGACCGGGGGCCCAACCGGCCGGAGGACCGGGCCACTTCAGGGCCGGTCTCGAGGCTCTCCAGCGCTTCCTCGAACGCCATCAACCCTCGCTCGAGGAGCTCGTCCTCGATCACGAGCGGGGCCATAAACCGGAGGACCTGATCCCAAGCGCCGGCGGTGTGCATGAGGACCCCCCGGGCGAGCAGGCCGGCCCGCATCGCCTTGGCTCGCTCGCCCCACGCTTTGCGGCTCTTGCGGTCGCGGACGAACTCGGCGCCGATCATGAACCCGCGGCCCCGGACGTCCCCGAGGGTAGGGTGGCGACCGGAGAGCGTGCGAAGCCTTTCGAGGACCCGAGCGCCGCGGTGTCGGGTCCGGTCGAGCAGGTCCCCTTCCCCGAGGATCTTGAGCGTCTCCGCGCCGACGGCCAATGCGAGCGGGTTCCCCCGGTAGGTCCCGAGGTGGAAGCCGCGGGGAAGCTCGCGGACAAGGTCGCTCCGGTACGCGACGACCGACAGGGGCAGGCCTCCTCCGATCGTCTTCGCGAGGCAGATGATGTCGGGGGTGACGTTCGCGTGGTCGACCGCCCACATCCGGCCCGTGCGGCCCATACCCGTTTGGACCTCGTCCACGACGAGGAGGAGGTCGTGGCGGTCGCAGAACTCCCGCAAGGACGGCAGGAAGTCGTCCGGGGGCACGACGTAGCCGCCCTCGCCGAGGATAGGCTCGACGAGGATCGATGAGACCGTGTCGACGCCTGAGTGGGGGTCGCCGACGAGGTGTTCGAGGTAGGAAATCGTCCCCGCGGCCCCCTCGTCGGCTCCAAGGACCGGACGGTACGGGTCCGGGTACGGGACGCGGATTACCGCGCCGCCCGCGAACGCGTTCGTGGCTCGATAGCGGCGGCCGCTCGTGAGGTTCGCGGCGCCCCCATGGACGCCGTGGTAGGCTCCCGAGAACGCCACGGTGCCGTGGCGGTGTTGGGCGTGGTCAGCGAGGTTCACGGCGGTCTCGACCGCGTCCCCGCCGGTGACCGTGAGGAAGATCCGGGCGTGGCCGCGAAGGTCTCCGGGAAGGGCCTCTTCGAGCGCTCTGAGGAAGCGTATGCGCGCCTCGGTGGGAAGCTCGAGCGCGTGCCAGATCTCCTTCGCTTGAGCCTCGAGGGCGGCGACCAGTCGGGGATGGCGGTGACCGAGGTTGAGGACGGAGATCCCCGAGACCCAGTCGATGAAGCGGTTGCCGTCGACGTCCTCGATTGTCGAGCCCTGCGCCACGTGGGGCGCGATCGGGAAGTAGTGGGGGTAGCCGACCGCGTCCGTTTCGAGCTTGGCTTGCTCGGCGAGCAGGGCCCGCGACCTGGGGCCCGGTGGAGGGACGACGATCTTCGGGGCATCCGGGAAGCTGAGCCATTCCCCATCGCGCGGCATCGGGGCCTCGAGCGGGAGAGGCTCGCCGGGCGTATCAAGCCTCTAGCGGAGGGCGGCCGCGGGGGCAGTAAGGAGATTCCGGGCCGTGTCCATTAAACGGCGGCAGCCCTCCCTACCCCAGCGTGTGATGATGTCCTCCCCGGAGCCACCTCCGACGGAACGTCCCGTGGAGGAGCATGGCGTCTCGCTCCTTCGACCGGTGGAAGAGGCCGCAGGCCTGCGACACCGTCGCGAGCGACCTGCTGAGATCGGCCGTTACCTGCTCATCCTGCTCGGCGCGGTCTGCGGGGGAGCCGGGGCCGCGCTCTGGGTCACAACATCCGTCGCTCTGGTCGGGGTCGCGATGCTCGGCTTCGGTCTGATCCTCGTCGCCCTGGGGGCGAGCCTCCACCTCGTCCTGTTACGGAACCGTGACCGCTGGCCGGAGGCCGCCCATGCCTGGGACGAAGGTATCGAACTCCTCCTCCACGACGGCGAGCTCCGGGCGGCATCGTGGGACGACCCAAAGCTGGCGCTGGACGTCTTCGTGAGGCCGCAACGTCGCTCGACCGACGACGAGCGCCTCCTAGTCTGGAAGATGGATTCGGCGATTCTACCGTGCGACCTCTCCCAGGGGGGCTTCGAGCGGTTGATGCAGGCCGTGGTCGCCCACGACCTACGGCTCGCCGAGTATCGACGGGGACGGGCGACTCGAGAGGCGCGAGCCTACGAGATACGAGGACGCGCGGATCGCCCGCCCCCGGAATTGCGGGTCGCTCCGCCCGACCCGTCGCGGTCGGTCCCATGACCGGTCCGACGGCGAGCCAGGTGGGCCGCCCTCCCCGGGTCGACGCCCACGTTCACCTGAGCGCTTGGTGGCCAGAGATCCGACGGACCGGCTACCGGCTCGACCTCGACTACACCATCCCGGGCCTGATCCGGGAGATGGATCGGAGCCGCATCGACTTCGCGCTCGCGATCCAGCTCTTCCAAGCACCCTCCGACGAGGAGGCGCTCGCCGAGGGCCGGCGAATCTTCGAGAAGAGCGGGGGTCGCCTCCTGCCGGTGGCTACGGTGGACCCCACGAGTGGGGAGGATGCGGTCGCCGCCAGCCTACGGCGCATCGAGCAGGAGCCGCACCTTGTCGGAGTGAAACTGTTCCCCGGCTATCGTCCCTTCTACCCTCACGACCGGCGCCTAGAGCCGGTCTACGAGCTAGCCCACCGACGTAACCTCCCGATTCTCCTCCACCAGGGCGACACGCTCGACGGGGTCGGCCTCCTGAAATTCGCTCGGCCAATCGAGGTCGACGAGGTCGCGGTCCGCTACCGTGACGTCAGATTCGTCCTCTGTCACCTAGGTAACCCGTGGATCGAGGAGGCGGCGGAGGTCGTCTACAAGAACCCGAACGTTTACACGGACACCTCGGGGTTGCTCGGACCCCCATCGTCGCCGTACTTCGATCGGGCGCTCGAGCACTGCCGGGAGCGGATCGAGCGCGCGGTCATCGCCTCCGGGTTGCCCGAGCATTTCCTTTACGGGTCCGACTGGCCCCTCGAGGAACTGGCTACTGCCACCGGTCTGATTGAGCGGCTCGGCCTCAGCAACGCCGACAAAGCAGCGATCCTCGGCGGCAACGCCCAGAAGCTGTTCGGGTTGCTGACGAAGCCTTCCCCCGCTGACCCGAGGTCGCTTGATCCATGCGGAAGGTCAGTTCCGTGTGAAGGCCGCCCCAGTCAATCCTTAAGGCGCAACAAGCCGAGTCCACGATCCACCCCCAGTGGCAAGGGGCCAGTTACCGGACGGAATGCATGACCGCATCCATCGAAGTCTCGAACCTCGTGAAGGTCTACGGTTCACTTCGAGCGGTCGACGGGGTCGACTGCGAGGTCCGCACGGGCGAGGTGTTCTCGTTCCTCGGCCCAAACGGAGCCGGGAAGACGACCACGGTGGAAATCCTCGAGGGGCTGCGCCCACGGTCGGAAGGGGAGGTCAGGGTCCTAGGTCTCGACCCGTGGACTCAGCTCGACCGGTTGCGAACCCGAATCGGAGTGATTCCGCAGGACTTCCACTTCTTCCCCAAGCTCACCCCCCGCGAGGCGGTCCGATTGTACGCGAGCCTCTTCGCGGTGAAGACCGATGTCGACGAGCTTCTCGCTCGGGTCGAGCTCTCGGACAAGGCCAACGACCACTACGATACCCTCTCGGGAGGACAGCACCAGAAGCTCGGCGTCGCGCTCGCTCTGGTCAACGACCCCGAGCTCTGCTTCCTGGACGAGCCCACGACAGGGCTCGACCCGAGAGCGCGTAGATCGATTTGGGACGTGATCCGACGCCTGCGTCGAGAGGGACGGACCGTCTTCCTGACCACGCACTATCTGGACGAGGCCCAACAGCTCGCGGACCGGATCGCGATCATCAACTTCGGCCACATCATGGTGACCGGTTCGCCTGACGAGATCATCTCCCGCTACGGACGGCCCGAACGGCTGCGGATCGTCGGCGAACCCGCCCTCGCGGACCGGCTCGCCGTGCTCGGTCTTCGGGTGGACCGCGACGAGGGCGGAGTCGAAGTCGAACTCACTTCGAAGGCGGACGCGCTCCGAATCCTCGAAGTCGTCACCGCGAGTGGTCTGCGATGGGAGAGCCTTTCCACACGGACTGACACGCTCGAGGACGTGTTCATCCACATGGTCGGGCGGCTCGAGAACGGGTCGCTCCCCACGGGCGCGACACCCGAGGCTTAACCATGAACCTGACCCGGGTAATGGTGTACTTCCCGGCATTCGCGAAGGGGTACATCCGAAATCCCCTCGGCCTGTTCATGTCGCTGATCTTCCCCGTAATCCTGATCCTGGTCTTCGGCGCGGTCTTCTCTAACGCCGGGACCAGTCAGGTACCGCTCACGGTCGAGAACCTGGACCACAATTCTCCGGCGAGCGTTTCCTTCCTATCGGCGTTGAACGCTACCGGAGAGGTCTCGGTCAGTATGGTCTCCTCCGACGTCGAGAACCTATCGACCTACCTCGCGGACCATGACCTGAGCGCGGGCCTCGTGATTCCCGCGGGCTTCGCCGCGGACCTCGCGAATCGCACTCCCGTCCACCTCTTGGTCTTCACGAACCCATCGTCAGCTTCCGAGGCCGGCATCGTCATGGGAGCCATACAGGGGGTCGCGAATGGGGAGAACCTCCGCTTGGCCGGAGGGAGCGAGGTCGTTACCACGGTGGAGCTCAACGTCGGGAGCCAGGTCTACCGCTACATCGACTACCTTGTCCCCGGCCTCATCGGGTTCTCCGTGCTCGTGAGTCCGATGTTCTCTATGGTCAATGTGAGCTCGACCTGGAAGCGTGACAAACTCTTCCGCCAACTCTCCCTGACCCCGCTGTCCCGTTCGGAGTGGCTCGCGGCGACGTTCCTGTGGTATGTCCTCCTCGCGTTCGTCTCCACAGCACTCCTGCTCGGCGTCGGCCGGGTGCTGTTCGGTGCCCACGTGACGCTGACGTTGCTGACCCTACCGTTCCTGGTCGTTGGCCCCATCCTCTTCGTCTCGATCGGCCTCCTCGCCGGTTCGGTATCGAGCACGCCCGAGAGCGCCGCGGTCGTTGGGAACATCATCACCTTTCCGATGATGTTCCTCTCCGGCACGTTCTTCCCGGTCTCGCTGTTCCCCTCCTGGCTCATGGCCATCGCCCACGTTCTTCCGCTGTTCTACATCATCGACGGCCTCAACGCCGCCATGGTGTTCGACAACACGTCGGGCGCCCTGGTCGACCTGCTCATCGTCGTAGTCCTCGCCATCGTTTTTGCCGTGGTCGCGACGCGGGCGTTCAGTTGGAGAGAGAAGTGAAATCGCCAGCTCCTGCCCTTACGCCGGTCAGAAGTTAGTCGTGGCCCCCGAACACGACGAGGTCCGCACGATTGCGGGGCAGCTCTAGCGAGAGCCCGTGTGTGGTTCGGATTGAGGTAGGATGGCCGCGAGACGCAGCGCAAGGGGAAGCGCCCCGCTTGATGCGACCCCTCAGAGACCACCGGGCCATCGGTGAAAACGCGGAACCACGCATTCTTCGTAGCCATGCATAGGTCTTCGGTGGCCGAAGCGACGTCAGGCCACGCCTCATAAACCGCCGTGTATCGAAGCTCTCGTGCTCGAAGGCCACCCGGCGGACGAAGTGTGGCGGGCCTTTCGATTCGCCGGGTCCGCTTCTCAGGCACCAATCCCATCCCAGCCGATCACTTCTCCAGCCGAGAAGCCCGGAGCCACGCCGGCCTCTCCCCCGATGAACGAGTCCGGGTCAAGACGACCCAGGCGCAAATCGTACGTACTCGGTCTAGTGTCGGTGGTGGTAGCGATTGGGCTGGTCGCCGCGGCCTACACGCTCACGGATGGGTTTCACCTGAACGGCAGCACAACTTCTGCGGTCACCTTGATTCCGAAGTGGACATACGACTCGATACCCGGCGACCAGTATGACGCTGTGGCGTTCGTAGTCCACGCGACCTCTCAGCTCAACGGATCGTTCACGAATTCGATAGGGGTCGTTGTCTATCTCATGACCCCAGCTGAGCTCGAGGCCTTGGCGATCAAAGGGGTGGTGAGCGGCTACAACTGGACCTCGGGACAGGTCCCCAGCCTCACTCTTTACGGTCTGAAGGTCAAGGTGACCGTGGGCTCGTGGGACTTAGTGTTCCTGAACCCGGACCCCCTGAACACGACGGTGGTGGACTTCTGGACGACCGTCACGGAGACACCCACGTAGAGGCGCGCCTGCCATGCGAATTCCGTGCCGAGGCTGTCCGTAATCGCTCGAATCCGAGGTTCGAGCCTCCTTGAACCGAGCCGTGTCGGTCATCGGATTTTCCACGTCTCGATGCAGTAGGGCGTCCTCGCAGGGGTCCCTGAGAGGACGAAAGGAAAAAGGGCTCACCCCGGGGGAGATTCGCCCCCCGGGGGAAGGGGTTGTCGTGGCCGATGGCGCGCTGCTCGGTCTAGACCGAGTAGACGCTGACCTCCTGAGACTCCGACGCGAGGGCGATGTTGTTCGCCGGGTCGAGGACGAACGTCAGGAACGCCTGGGCCTCACCGGTCGGGGCGTTCAACGTCACGAGGTCGAACGGCCTCCAGCCGAGGTAGCCGCCCGTCTTGCCCTCGATGCCGTACGCGATGGTTCCGCTGCTCCCCGTCGTCGGGAGGATACCACCGTTGTTGGTGGACTGAACCGTCTGGCCCACTCCGAGGAACGAGACGAGGTTCACGCCAGAGCCGGAAGCACGGGCGAGTCCATCGGACGCGTAGCCGATCGAGTTTGCGTTCGCGGAGACGGCACTGATGACGCCAGGGTTACCGTTGCCAGTGATTGACGCTACGTACCCGCAGTCCGAGATGAGGTTAGAGCTGCCGCACCCGCTGAAGCCCGTGGTGGGGCTGGCGAGCTGCGAAGCGGTGGCAAAGGTGTGGCTGTTGGTGGCGTCGATCAGCCGGGCCTCGAACGATTGGGTCGTACCGCTGGCGTCCGACCGGGCCACGGTCTGAATCGGCACTGCGCCCGAGGCGCAGATCGAGAACCCACATGGTGTCTTGGGGGCTCCGGCTCCGCTCGTGTTAACGAAGATGTCGTTCCCCACCTGGTGTCCGAATGGTCCGACGGTAATGGGGACTCCAGTCGCATTCGTCGTGTTCTCCGTGACTCCGGAGATGACTGCTCCACCGACCGCCGCTGGAATCTGGTTCCAGTTCAGGACTCCGGTCGTCGGGATACCAGTTGGGATGGCGACGTTGTTCTCGTAGTGCGAAATAAGGCTCGGCGTTCCCCCGGCAACATAGCTCGCGTCCTGGTAGATCAGTGCCAGAGTGTCGTAGTTGATGCTGAGCAGCCCGTGCGTGTTGCTCGTCGACAGAATCACATCGACCGCGTCGTAGGCGACGGTGGTCACCACGGCCGTCGAAAGGACCGATGCCGAACAGCCGTAGCTCGAGACGAGCGTAGGTGCGTCCACCGGGAACGATGCCGCTCCGATGTCGACCGCGCCCGAGCAGACGGCGATCATGCCCGCGCCGGATCCACCCTGGTTGTTGCTGATGACGATGTCCGACTGGTTCTGCTGGAACTGCGTAACCGCTAGCTCGTCAAACGGATAGACGGACGTGCTCCCTCCAATCGTCAGCGTGGCCTGGGGGGTGGGATTGCCGATGCCCTTGGTGATGCTCCCCTGCCAGCCTACCAGCCAGAGGTACAGCGCCGCCGCGGCCGCGACCGCGATCAGGATGAGGATCAGCGTCGCCACGACAGGCGACACCGCCTTCTTCTCCCCCCGCAGGCGCCGGCGGAACCTCTGGGTTCGTTCTCTCATGTTCGCTCTCTTGTCGCTCATTCTCTCCTTCGCCGCCTCCTTTCTTAGGTGTAGCTTGGTCCCCGGCCTCTCCGAGACCGCCCCACGACCCTCAGAGGGGATGGAGCGTTCATAGCGCGGGGCGAACGAGAAACCGTAACCCGTTGGAGAGTCCGTGGGTATGCTAGGTCCACCGAGACCTATGCTACGACTGGAGGGCTATCGAGATTACGGCAACTCCGTGGGGGCCGCTTAATCTTCGGAGTCCGGGTAGATGCTTGATGCCCCATCAGGATGCGTCCGCCGGGCCGACGGCCGCGCTGGTCGGACCCCAACCCCCGTCCGTCCGTCGGTCGGAAACGGCGGTCAAACCAAAGGACCGCGCTACCCTCCGAAAGCAGGCACGGGCGCTCGACGCGCTCCTGCGGCCCCACACGATTTCCGAGAAGATCCTGATCCAGAGCGAGCTCGGCTACATGCGTCGGCAGCTCCTCGCCGACCGCAGGTCGGTAGACGTCACCTATCCGGTCCGGGCGCCCTACGCGTTCGTCCGAATCTTCTTCAACCCCGACGACGGGGAGGTGCTCTACCATGTCCTCGAGCCGACCCTTCACCCGGGAGAGCAGGAAAAGATCGGTCGCATCCGGGAACGGATGGAGTCGATGATGGCGCAGCAGGAACTCCCCGTCGGAGAGGGGGAGACCCTGGAGGAGTCGCCCAAGCTCCAGGAGTACCTTCATCAGAAGTTCCTTGCCGCCATCGACCTCTACGACATCGATGTCCCGGAGCGGCGCCGTCCGGTCCTCCTCTACTACCTGCGTCGGGAGTTCGTCGGCCTGGGGCGCACGGACGCCGTCCTCCGCGACCCGTTCCTCGAGGATATCAGCTGCCTCGGGCCGGGAGTGCCGCTGTTCGTCTTCCACCGTGTCTTCGGGTCGCTGCGGACCAACCTCCGCTACGAGGGTGAGCTCGAGCTCAATCGCTACATCTTCCGCCTGGCCCAGATCGCGGGGAAGCACATCTCGATCTACCAGCCGATCCTCGACGCCACGCTTCAGGATGGGAGCCGGATCAATCTGACCCTCGGCACGGAGGTCACCCGCAAAGGCTCGACCTTCAGCGTACGGAAGTTCTCCCAGGATCCGGTCTCCCCGATCGACCTTCTTCGGTTCGGCTCGGTCTCGCCGTTCCAGCTCGCCTATTTCTGGACCCTAATCGAGCATCACCGCTCGTTGCTGATCTCGGGCGGCACCGCCGCCGGAAAAACGACGTTCCTCAACGCGATCTGCATGTTCATCCGGCCGGAGGACAAGATCGTTTCCATCGAGGACACCCCCGAAATCCAGATCGACCACCAGAACTGGATCCAATCCATCGCTCGGACCGGGTACGGGATGGGCTCGAGCGGCGGAGGGGCTTCGGGGGTCTCGGGGCTTACCGGCGTGTACCAGAAGCCGGCCGGGAGCGTGACCCTCTTCGACCTTCTCGTGGCCGCCCTGCGTCAGCGGCCGGAGTACGTGATCGTGGGCGAGGTACGGGGGGTCGAGGCGTTCACCCTCTTCCAGGCGATATCCGTCGGCCATGCGTCCCTCTCGACCATCCACGCCGGGTCGATCAGCGAGCTCCTGCACCGCGTCGAGAACGAGCCGATGAACATCCCGCGGGTGCTGTTCCAAGCGCTCGACGCGGTCGCGTTCCCGGCGCAGGTCACGGTCGACCGAAACCGGGTGCGGCGCGTCACGGGGGTCACGGAGATCCTCGACGTCGACGCTTCGACGAACGAACTCCTGACGAACGACACGTTTCGGTGGGAGCCGATGACGGATACGTTCACGTTCCTCGGCCGGAGCTTCGTCCTCGAGGAGATCTCCCAGCGGACCGGAAAGGATCTCGACGCGCTGACCGCCGAACTGCGCCGAAAGGAGACGTACCTCAAGCTCATGGAGCGCCACCAGTTGAGCTACTACCGGGACGTCAGTCGGGCGATTGCGGCCTACTACGTCGACCCGGCGGACGCCACCCGACGGCTCGAGCAGCGTGCGTCGTGACCGTCGATGAGGTCGACCGCTGCTGAGACCGCCACGCCTCCCGAGGACGCCGCGACGGCACCGGCGACTAAGGCGCCCCCCGTCGACTTCGTAACGCGCTACCGTACGTTCTGCTTTCGCCTCCTCGGCGGACGGGTCGAACGCGGTGGCGGCTCGGAGGTTCTGGCGGAGCGACTGAAGCGCGCCGGCGTCAACGTCCCTCCCGCGGTTCACACGGCGATGCTGGTGGTGACTGCGCTCATCGCGGCGGCCGTGGCCGGGGGGGTGGCGTTCCTCCTGTTCTTCGAAGTCCTCCGGAGCGGTAACTGGTACCTTTATGTCGCGCTCCTAGCCGGTGTGGGGGCGGGCTCCGTGGCCGCCGGGTTCCGCTTCCTCATAGATACGCGCATTGCGAATCGCAAGGATCAGCTGGAGCGCGAGCTCCCGTTCAGCCTGAGCGAGCTCTCCGTCCTCGCGAGCACGGGGACCTCGCCAATCCGCCTCGTCCGTCACATGGCCCAACGAGACCACGACCCGGCGTTGACCGCCACCTTCCGCCAGGTGGCCTACAAGACGGACGTTCAGGGCAAGGACCTGATCTCGGCGCTCGCCGAGACAGCGAAGGAAAGTCCCTCGACCTCCGTGCGGGACACCCTGTGGGACCTCGCGAACATGATTCACCAGGGCGGCAACCTTGACGAGTACCTCCGGAGCAAGTCTGACGAGGTCATGCGATTCAAACGGCTGGTCCAGAAGGAGTTCATCGAGCGCCTCTCGACGTTCCTCGACATGTACGTCAGCCTCGTGCTCGTCGGGGTCCTGATGATTGCCGTAGCGGCGTTCCTGCTGAACGCTCTCGGTAGCACCGCGGCCGGCCTCAACGCGGACGAGCTGCTCCTCCTCCTCACGTTCGGCCTGGTACCGGTCGCGGTGGCGATGACGATGATCATGGTCTCGCTGGCGTACGCGAGGGCCGAATGAAGTGGGTAGGGCCCGCCCTGGCCATCCTTGTGGTGGTCCTTGGCGCCCTCGGCGGACTCCGAGGCGCGGCCGGGACTGCGTGGGCCGCGTCAAATCCGCTGACGATCACCGTCGTGAGCCCTCCCCCGAACGGCACGGTCGGAAGCAACACACCGACGATCCAGGCGACGCTCACCGACCACGTGGCCCTAATCGACACCGGGTCGGTCGCGCTTTTCGTGGACGGGCTCAACGTCACCTCGACGGACCTCGTACTTGTGACTCAGAATTCGGTCTCCTACACCGTCCCCTCCATCCTGAAGCTCCCGGACGGACCCAATAACGCCTCCCTCACGGCGTACGACAACGACGGTAACCGTGCCACAGTGTCCTGGAACTTCACCGTCTCTCCGACAGGTCCCGCCCTGGCGAATCCTTTCTCCGGACTGAAGCCGGCGACCATCCTCCTCTATCTCGGGGTGGCCGCTGGCGTCGGGGGTGCCGTGGTCGGAGGCTACGTGCTTTTCCTGAAGATGACGACGCGGTTCACCCTCCGAAGGTACTTCGCTACGCATCCCGTCCAGCGGACGTACTTCGTCTTCTACCTCCCCATCGCCGCGGCGTTCGTGGTTCTCCTGGTAGGTCTCTCCTACGCGTCCAGCACGCCCGGCCTGCCATCGAACGCCGTCGACTACGTGTTCATCATCGCCACGTTCGTCGCGCTGATCCCATGGGGGCTTGACGCGCGGCAGGAGATGCACCGGATCAGAGCGTTCGAGCGGGCATTCGCTCAATTCCTGTTCGAGATGGCGGACGCGATGCGCGGGGGCATCGACCCGGCGAAGGCGCTCGTCGAGCTCGCGAAGACCCACACGAACATCCTCGCGAAGAACCTGCGTGTCGCCGCGGATTCCGTCCGGATCGGTCGGCCGTTCGAATCGATTCTCCGCGAGATGGTCGCCCCGATGCGGAGCCGGCTCATCACCCGCTATGCCGGCCTCATCGCGGACGCTTCCTCGATCGGCGGGGAGACCGCAACGGTCGTCTACCGTGCGGCGAAGGACATGGACGACTTCGTCAAGATTGAGGAGGAGCGGGAGCAGCAATTGATGCTGCCTGTCGCGGTGATCTACATCGCCTTCGCCGTGCTGATGGCCGTCCTGTTTGCGCTCCTCTATATCGCCCCGACGCTTGGAACGCTGAACATCTCGTTCCTCGGGCTCGGTACCCCGCTCAGCGGAGCGGGAGGGGCCCCTGCGACCACGGTCCCGAGGCTCGACTTTCCGACGCTCAAGGAGCGGTTCTTCGAGCTGATGCTTATTAACGGGCTCGGAACCGGGGCGATCATCGGTGCGTTCACCGAGGGCCGAGCCAGATATGGAATCCTACATTCTCTCGGACTCGTGGCCGCGACGGCCGTTGCGTTCCTAATCCTGTTTCCGTAGATCGAGGGCGTTGCACTAGCCCCAGGGGCGGGCGGCCGAGCGCCCGCTCACGGGGACAGCGTGTAGTCGATGTGCGCAGAGCCTTCCAGCGAATCGCTGCTTGTGACGTTCAGCCAGATCAAGTAGGTGGTCGTGGGGTTCAGATAGTTCGTGAGCTCCACCTCCTGGCCCGAGTAGTTGCCGCAGTCGCTGTTGCAGTTACCTCCGCGGCTAACGGCCACGTTCCAATTCCAGAGGTCAAGCGTCACGTTCCCGGGCGTTCCGCTGCTGGGCTGATAGGAGTTCGAGCCATCGAGTATCGGATAGTTGTCCACGAACGAAAGCGCCGCGATGGCGACCGGTGGCACGAACGATTGCGTAAACTCGTTACCAAGCGACGTGAAGACATTGAATTCGAGCAGGCCGCTCTCGTTAATCGCCAAGGTTGTGTTGGCGGAGAAGGAATAGTACCTCGCGGGCAAGGGATTGAAGTCGAAGCTCAGGAAGACGTGGGAGTCCGCCGGAAGGTCGAGAACGCACGAGTAATCCGTCGTCGTGCTGTACGGATTCCCCATAAGGCAGCCCGGGATGCCGTTGCTGGACACTTGCGATAGCGTCACATTGTAGTTGAGGACGGTCTGTCCGTTGAGCACCATGCTGTCGATAGCTATCGTGTTCCCGTCCAAGCTCGCCAGTTCGATCTGAAGGCCGCTCAGCGTCGTCCCGCTCTCGGCCAGGTCTGGCTTGAGGGCCAGAATACGAAGGTTCTCGAGGCTCTTGTTGTGGGAGAGGGTCTCCTCGGCTGTGAGCTGCTTCTGATAGGAGGCGACGAAGAACGAGAACGCGGTCGCGGCCGCGACGACGATCACCACGAGCATCAGCGTGCCGACGATCTCCGCGAGCCCGCGAGACGTCCGTCGGAGTCGGCGCATCGACCGGACCGACGCTGCCTGAGACCATAGGCGGGATGTAAGGAGATTACGGATTCAGCCGGTTTCCCCATAGTGGGTCCTATTTCCCCGCCATCGCGCTGTTATGCAGGGAGGTGGCATCGCGGGGACCCCATGAGCATCCCTATCGAGGTCCCCGGGCTCGATACGATCATCCCCGAGCTGGCCGAAGGCAAGGTCGTGGTCGTCGAGAGCGGCGCCGATGCGGCGAAGAGCTTCTTCGTCCGGCGGCTGAGCCTCACCGCGGGGCGTGCCGGCTGGCCGGTCACGTTCGTCACGTCCCGGGACAAGGACGAGCTCCAGGCCCTGCTTGCAGTCGAGCGAGGGGACACGCCGATGCCCGCACGCTGGATTCAGATCCAGGAACGCGACGCGGTCACGGAGCTCGAGGAGTTCGCGAGCTCAGGCGGACTCCTCGCGATCGATTCGTTCTCGTTCCTCACCCTCGACCTCGCCCCGGACGCCCTCGCGCGGTCGCTGCGAACGCTGCGCCTGCAATGCCGGGACCGCGGCACGACCGCCGTGCTCGGGACTGATCGGGGCATGTTCGAGCCCAGGTCGGAGGCGGTCGCAATCCATTTGGCCGACGGCTTCCTGCAATTTCATACCCGGGAGGCCCCCGAAGGAGTCCAGCGCTTCCTTCGGATCCCGAAGTGGATGGACGGCAAGTTCGTCGACCGGAACATTTACTACGAGTTCGACGGCAAGCACATCGCGATTGACCTGCGCAGCCGGGTCCTGTAGGAGGGAGGGCTACGCCGAGCGGAAGCTACGAGCGCTACGGCCTCACGGGTAACCCGTTCCGGGAGCTCGCGAGCGAGAACCTCGACGACGTGACGATCTACCACGTCAACCAGGCCGCGGACACCGCTCTTCGGACGATTTTCGACGAGGTGCTCGATAAGGAGAACCGGGCGGTCGTCGCCGTTACGGGAGCCCAAGGGGCGGGGAAGACGCAACGGCTCCTACTCGCCGCGACCGAGGCGAAGGAACACCATGCGTTCGCCGTCTACTTCGATGTCACGACCCAGGGCGGGTGGGCCCTCCGTGGACTTGCCGGGGCGTTCGAGAAGGCGGCCCGCGACGCGAAGCTCGTGAAGATGCTCGGCGCGCCTGGCTGGCTGAGATCCCTCACCGCGATTTCCAGAGCGAAAGGTGAGAGCCACGATCCGAAGGAGGCCGGCCGCCGAATCGGCGAGGCCCTCAACGCGACCAGCCCGTCGTTCCTTCTCCTCAACGACCTCCACAACCTGGCCGAATCCAACGAGATTGGCGTCTTCACGAAGACCCTAGAGGAGGTCATCGGCGTGATCAAACCAGGGGTCCTCCTCATGTTCACCTGCTACGCGAGCTACCTTGCTTGGCTGACGGTGAACCAGCCCGGCTTCGTCTCCCGGGTCAACCGCACGATTCCGCTCGCGACCCTCTCCGACGATGAGGCTCGACTCGTCCTCGCGAAGAAGCTCCTCGCCAAGAGGATTGTTGAGGAGCTCGAACCGACCTACCCGTTCGACCGCGAAGCCGTCCTGGAGCTCAACCGGGCCTCGCGGGGGAACCCCCGCCGCCTGTTCGAGCTCGCGGACGCCGTCCTCGAGCAGGCGGTCGCGACCCGGGCCTACCAAATCGACGGGGAGCTGGTCCGCGCCACGCTCGCCACACGAGAGGCGGCGGCCCCTTCTCCCCCGCCCCTCTGGCAAGAGACGTCGAGCCTTCGCTCGGAAGCTCCGAACCCTCCCGAAGCCTCGAGCCCCACCGCCGCGACCGGAGCCAAACGTCGTTCGATTTGGGGGAAGTCCCGCTGAACGACCCTTACGTCGCCTCGGGGTTCGTGAAGACCGCGAGGTCGATCGCCTCCTCGGCGATCTCCGCGGCGTAGACCGCGATCCGCCCGAGGCTGTCGACGATCGTCCCCAAGGAAAGGAGCGCCGGCCCGCGTCGCGCCGCGACGCGGTGGGCGAGTGCGTCGATCAGCTTCTGGTGCTCGACCCGCGCATCAATCGCCTCGTTCGCGGCCTCGATGTTCCTCGTCACGAGGGCGTTGAAGGCCTTGTCGAGGATCGAGACCGCGGAGGTGCGGGCCGCCGCGAGTTGCTCTTTGAGCTTCGGGTCGAGCTCACGCTCGGCGGCGAGCGCGGAGCCGCTCGTCGCGATTCGCCGGGCGTGGTCACCGATCCTCTCGAGGACCTTCGCGATGACGCGATGGCCGTGGATCGCGGGAGCTCCCCCTCCGTTGGCCGGTGCGGAGTGCGCGAGGTGGTATTGCTTCGCGATCATCCAATAGAGCCGGTTGACGTCCTGGCTGCGTTGGACGACATCGTGCGCGAGCGTTTCGTTGCCACTCCCCAGCGCCCCGATCGCGTCCTCGAGCATCGCGCGGACCGTGAGGTGCATCCGGCGAAGGCATTTCTCCGAGCTCAGCTCGGACGGGTCGGAGAGGTCCTGGATCAGGATCGAGCCTTGGGCCTCCTCGATCACCTCGGGACCGATGACGAGGTGGCAGAACTCGCGCGTCACCTTGCGCACGAACGGACTGCGTGAGGGCGAGAAGCGGACCTCGATTAGCCCGAACCCTGAGACGTACGCCCCGATCAGCTTCCTCAGCAGGTGCTCTCGGGTCTCCTCGCCCCGCTCGACGAACGATTTGCGTCGTATGACCGGTCGGGATCCTGACTGTAGACGAATCGACACGGACCCGTCCGGCTCGGTGTCTACGAAGAGCGTGTCGCCGGCCTTCAGGCCCGCGCTCGTCACCCATCGCTTCGGCAGGGAGACGAGGAACGTCGACTTGCCCGCGAGCTGAAGCTTCCGTCCTTCCATAGGGATTCCGCCAGGGACCTAGATGAGTGGTTACGGAAACATAACGATTCGAACTATAGACTATAGTTGACATAGAGAACTACGGAAATAACGGAGGAGGTGACGCGGACGGGCCGGAGGCTCCCGGAGTGATTCGGACACGCCTCTCGGGGCCGACGACCCAGCCTCCTTGACCGGACTTGGCTTCGGGAGCGGCGGGCCGGAGGTCCCCTTCGCTCCATGTCGGGGCCGACTTGGGCCGGAGGGGGAGCGGACCGGCGCCTCTCGCGAATCTGGGGGTCTACCGTCGACCGACGGGCCGCCGTACGCTCCGAGGGAGTGGGGGTCGGGGGGCGACCCGGGCCGCCGACGAGCGAAAGTTCCGTGGACATCTAAGCCGGAAGACCTTCTGGCGTGTCGGCGGCAGCCCCTGGCTGGCGCGGACACGTCAGGATGGTTCGTCGTAGAGCAGTCGAGGAGTCTGGCGAGGAAGGTACTCCGTCCGCCGTTGCCCCGTGATGGCGTAGATCGTCTTCTCGGCGATTTTGCAGGCGTTGTCGGCGATCCTCTCGAAATGCCGGGTGACCAAGATCAGGCTGGCCAGGCGCGCGGCGGCGGCAGGGTTCGTGCCGATCTCGGCGATCACCGTTCGCTGGGCCTGGCGGTTCATGCGATCGACCTCGTCGTCCCGGTGAAAGAGGTCGCGGGCGAGGTCGACCCGGCCCTTCTCGAGCCCCTCCAGGGCCTGGTGGACCATGGACTCCACCACGTCGTCCATCCTCTGCAGGAGCGTCCGGAGCTCAGGGGACTCGCGCGGGCCGGTGACGGGGGTCGTGAGGCGCCCCATGTCGTAGCCGAGGCGGCCGATCCGGTCCATGTGGGTCGTCATCTTGAGCAGGCCGGCCGCCGTCCGGAGGTCGACCGCGGCCGGCTGGCGGAGGACCAGGAAGGCGATGACCGCGTGTTCCATCTCGTCATCGAGCCGGTCGAGCCTCCCGTTGCGGTCGAGGACGTTCTGGGCGAGCTGGCGGTCCCCTTGGTCGAACGCCCTCCAGCCGTCGTGGACCATCTGAAGTGCCCACTCGCCCATCCTCGTCGCGCGGTCCGTGAGGTGGCGGACCTCGAGGTCGTACCCCCGGGGCGCTTCGGAGGGGGTCAGGGGGTCCTCGGTCATCCGAACCTCCCCGTAATGTAGGCCTCGGTCAGGTGCTCCTTCGGCCGCTCGAACAGGTCCTCGGTGGGGCTGAACTCGACCAGCTTGCCGAGGTACATGAACGCCGTGTAGTCGGCGACTCGGGCGGCCTGCTGCATGTTGTGGGTCACGATCACCACCGTGTAATCCTTCTTGAGCTGGGCGATCAGCTCCTCGATCTTCGCCGTCGCGATCGGGTCGAGCGCCGAGCAAGGTTCGTCCATGAGCAGCACCTCAGGGTCCGCCGCGAGCGATCGGGCGATGCATAGACGCTGCTGCTGTCCTCCCGAGAGCGAGGTGGCGGGGGCGTCGACCCGGTCCTTCACCTCGTCCCACAGCGCCGCGCGCTTCAACGAATGGAGGACGATGCGGTCCATTTCCTCCCCCGGAAGCCGGCTGTTGAAGCGCAACGGGGCGGAGACGTTGCCGTAGATCGACATCGTGGCGAACGGGTTCGGTTTCTGGAAGACCATCCCCACCCGGCGCCGGACGAGGGTCGCGTCCAGGTCGTACAGGTTCTCCCCGTCGAGCAGGACCTTGCCTTCCACGCGCGCCCCGGGAAGCGTCTCGTGCAGTCGGTTGAGGCATCGGATGAGCGTGGACTTTCCGCAACCGGACGGGCCGATGATGGCGGTCGCCTGGCGCTCCGCGATCTGGAGGTTGATGTCCTCGACAGCGCGAACCTCCCCGTAATAGGCGCTTAGGTGGTCCACCGACATCTTGGCTGATTCCAGAGCCGCCACAGCTAGCCCCCCCGCATCCGTCGAACCGTCCGGTTGAGGACGAGACGGGACGTAATGCTGATGGCCAAGACCATCAGGATGAGGAGGAGCGCGGCTCCCCAGGCGAGCGTGTACCAGTTCGTGGTGGCGCTCGTGGCCCCCCAGTAAATCCAGAGCGGGAGCGCACAACCTTGTTGGTCGATGCCCTGAAGCGGATGGAGACATCCGTTGCCGATCGTGAACAAGAGAGGCGCCGCCTCCCCGGCGGCCCGGGCGACGCTGAGGAGCACCCCTGTGACGACCCCAGGCAAGGCGGTGACTAGAACGATTCGGACCGAAATCTTCCACCGCGAGATTCCCAGGGCGAGTGCCGCCTCGCGCACGGATTCCGGGACGGTCCGCAACGCCTCCTCGCAGGTCCGCGTCACAATGGGGATCATCAAGACGGTGAGCGCGAGGGATCCATCGAGAGTGCTGTTCACGATGGCCTTGTCGAATTGGAGGAAGAGCGTGAAGGCGAAGATTCCCGCCAGGATGGAGGGAACGCCGGAAAGGACGTCGGCGGTCGTGCTGATCACGCGCGCGATGGCGCGGTTCCTCCCGTACTCGACCGTGAAGACCGCGGCCCCTATGCCGATCGGCACGGCCACGAGGGACGCGAGCCCAATGAGCTCCAGTGTGCCCTCGATGGGAGTGTACACTCCCCCGAGCGGGCACGCGATTCCGGGGTGCGCGAAGCAGGGGTTGGCTGGCCTCTGGGTGAAGAAGGTCACCGAGAACGCCGCACCTCCTTGGACGACCGCCTCGTAGATGACCGCGACGAGCGGGACGAGGATCACCACCACGGCAAGACCGCTGAGCACGGTCATGCTGTGACTGAAGATCTTGCGGCGACCGTGCCGGTCGAACATCATTCCCGACCCACTCCCTGTCCGCGCTGAAGCCGCGAGAGAATCATGCGGCCCCCAACGTTGATCGCTAGGGTGATGAGGAGGAGGATGAGACCCGCCTCCATGAGCGCCGAGAGCTCGAGGGGCCCGCTCCTCTCGGCGAACTGATTGGCCAACAGGCTTGCGATCGTCTGTCCTTGAGAAAATAGGGAGGTCGGGATTGCATTCTTGTTCCCGATGGTGAGCGTGACCGCCATCGTCTCTCCCAACGCGCGCCCGAGGCCGAGGATGATCCCGGCGAACACTCCGCCGCGGGCGTAGGGTATGACCGCGTTCCTCGTCACCTCCCAGTCCGTCGCCCCCAGGCTGAGCGCGGCCTCCTTCTGGTGAATGGGAACGGCGGCGATCGCGTCCCGGCTGATCGCCGTGATGGTCGGGATGACCATGACCGCGAGGATCACGCTCGCGGTGAGCACGTCCACCCCCGTCGTGGGTCCGTTGAACCAGCCGGTCCAGTAGAGCCAGGACTGGAGGGCTGGTTCAATCTCGTATCGCATGATGGGCGCGAGAACGACGAGTCCCCAGAACCCGTAGATGATCGAAGGAATGGCCGCGAGCAGTTCGATGAGCTGGCCCACCGGTCCCCGAAGTCGCACCGGGGCCTGTTGCGTCAGGAAGATGGCGGCCCCGAGCGACAGCGGGATCGCGAGGAGGAGGGCGATGGCACTCGTGAGCAGCGTCCCGACCGCGAACGGGACGATCCCGTAAATATTTCCCGGAATGTGGGGGTTCGTGGAGGCCGAAATCCAGACGTCGTTGGTCAGGAACCGGAACCCGAACAGTTCGACCGTTGCCTTCGCGCCGATGAACAGGACGACGATGAACGCGGCGAGAAGCACCATGACCAGCGCGGCGCCCAGGCCGGTCAGCAAGGCAAACGTGAGGTCCGCCCATTTCGGTGCGTGCTTGCGCGGCCGAGACGAAGAAAGCGGGAAGGGGTTGGCCGCGCTCATCCGGCGGCTCCCTCGTGGACCTTGCGCCGCAGTCCACCAGGAGGCCCTTACAGGACGATCGAGTTGATCGTGGCCTGGTCCGAGCTCACCACTCCTGCAGGTAGCGGTACGTAGTACAGTTCCGCGGAATAGCTCTGACCTACGGTGACGATCCAGTGGAGGAAATCGACCAGGGCCCCGGCCACGGTCGTCGACATGTAGCCCGCCGCGGACTCATTCTGGTACACGAATACGTACGTCAACGTGGCCAACGGGTAGTCCTCTGCGCCCGGTGCGTTCAGCATGGAAACGTTGTACCAGCTGGCGTTCGCTGCCGGGAAGTGCAGGTTGGAGTCGTCGATGGCCGACGCGATGTTGGCGAGGTTCGCCAGGACGAAGTTGCCCTTGGGGTTCTGAACGGCTCCGAACGCCACGGCGTTCGTCAGAGCGTAGTTGATGTCGACGTAACCGATCGCATCCACCGTGCTCTTCACCGTCGTGGTGACGCCCGAGTTACCCTTGGAACCGATCCCTACCGGCCAGTTGACTGAGGTGGCATAGCCGATGGTATTGTTCCACGTCGCGTTCTCTTTGGAGAGGAAGCTGGTAAACACGAAGGTCGTTCCACTCCCGTCCGAGCGGTGCACGACAATGATGCACGCGTTCGGCAGCACGACGCCAGGGTTCACAAGCTGAAGGGCCGTGTTGTTCCAGTTGGTGATGTCCCCGAGATAGATGGCGGCGAGGATTTGCCCCGTGAACTTCAGGGGGGCGGCGATGGTGGGGAGATTGTAGATGGGCACCGCAGCTCCAGCCGACTCCGGTATCGTGTCGATGGAGTTCTTCGGGGTGATCGCGGCCTGCTGGGTGGGCGTCATTGGGGCGTCGGACGCACCGAAGTCCTGCGTCTTGTCGGTAATGTCGGCGATCCCAGCTCCACTGCCGACACTCGAATACTCGACCGTGTTGTTGGTGTACTCCAGGGACCACTCGAGCATCAGGGGGTTGACCAAGGTCGATCCCGCGCCGGAAATGATCTGGCCGGTTACGCCCGCCGGTTGGACCGCAGGGGCAGCTGCGGCCGGCGTCGACGTCGCAATGTTCGCTGGGACGACGGAGGTGGCGGGGGCGGCGCACGACGTGGTGCTCTTGCTGGCGAACTTCAGAACCCCGGTCGCATAGGCCCCGCCAAGAACGACCACGAGGACCACGATTACCGCAATCGCCACGTAGAGGCCGGTGTGCCCCGACCCCTTGCGACGGGCGATCTGGTCGGTGGGCGGTGTGCTTGGACCGCTCGGACTTGATGGCGCGCTCCCACTACTCGGACTTCCGCTGCTCATTCCTTTCCTTCCCCTCTTTCCTTGACCGAGGTCAAGCTGCGTTGCTGGTCAATCCACCCATTCCGTGGATATATCGAAAATGTAGGTAGTCTATAGAGATATATATTCGGCTACGTAATCTCATGTAGCAGGCATAGGACGCGAACCTACCGGCGTCGCGGGCGTGGTCGTCCGGCGGGGGGGGTGACACGACCATCCGGCACGTTTCCCCGGACGGGATTCGAGAGGCGCGGGAACGGCCGTCTCCCGCTGGGAAAGCCTAGGCCGGAGTATCTTCTTAGGCACCGGGTGGTCTATCGCGCGTACGGCGCGTTGGCTTGTCCGCTTCGGTTACGACGGATTCGGCTTCTCCGGGTGGGCGCGTCAGCCGACCGGTCGGACCGTCGAGGGAGTCCTGCGGGACGGACTCCAGCGCCGCGGCATCGTTCCGACCCTAGACGAGGCCCGCCTCGAAGTCGCGAGCCGGACCGACCGAGGAGTAAGCGCGAGGGCCAATGCCCTGGCCGTGTACTGTGGAATCTCCGCCGTCCCGCTCCTTCGCCGGCTGAACGCGATCTCCCCCGAGCTGTTCTTCACCGCGGCCGCGCCCATCCCCCCGGAGTTCCGGGTACGCGCCGCGACACGTCGCGTCTACCGGTACTTCGACCCGAGCCCGGCGGTCGACCCCGACGGTTGGCGTCGAGCCGCCCGCCTCTTTCAAGGCCCCGTCGACGTGCGGTCGTTCGGGAGGGGGATACCTGCTCGCTCGCCCCAATGGAGGACGGTGGAGTCCGTGGTCGTGGAACCTATAGGCGATGGCCAGCGCATCGATGTCCGAGCGCCTTCGTTCGTGTGGGGGATGGTGCGGAAGATCGTCGGCGCCTTGCGCGAGGTCGACCAGGGACGGCTCCCGCTTTCCCGTCTTGAGGCAGCGATCGCCGGCAAGGCTCGTCTCACGCTCCCGATGGCGGAACCCGAGGGACTCGTCCTGTGGGAGGTCGAGTATCCCTTGGAGTGGGAGACACCGTGGGGTGGACCGAATCGGCACCAAGCGTCGTTCGCTCGTACCACCCGCGACGGGCTGTGGAGGAGGGAGGAAGTCCTCGCCGCTCTCTTCGCGGATGGCGGCCATCCGGGGGGAAACAGTGTCAGGGGCACCCGGCTTGCCCGGGCGGAGCCCCCTTGATCATGCCGCATCCCCCTCGCAGGTTAAGGGGCGGATGGTGCCGCGTCCGCCCTCTCGGGACAGTCTAGGTAGCGCGCTGCCAAAAGCACGGAGAGGACCACGCAGCCGGGCCGGATGCTCCCGGCGGGATTTGAACCCGCGTTACGGGGTCGAAGGCCCCGCATCCTTGGCCGGACTAGACTACGGGAGCGGCCGACGTCCTACGTCAGGTTGGCGCCCCGCTAAGGCCGTTTCGCGTCACCGGTTCCAGGGCAGGCCCGCGCACGAACGCGGCTAAACGGAACCGAGCCCACCCCCAGAACGATCCGAGCCACGCCGGATCGAGTGCTCATCGAAGGACACTGGCCGTACGCCGGTGTGCGTGCGGCACCACTGGAGGTTCTGTTAAAGCCCTGCCATCCCCCGCCCTGGGGGGCCACGGCATGGACAACCCTCGACCGCAATCCCGTTCATTTCTCACGCTGTTACGTAACAGGAACTTCTCTCTCCTCTGGCTAGGCACGTTGGTGTCGGCGAGCGGCTTCTACGTCGGGAACGTCGTGATCGAGTGGTTCATCTTTGCGTCGACCCACAAACCCCTCTTCCTGACCGTGCTCGGGATCGTCGAGTTCGTTCCCACGCTGACGATCGGGGTCGTCGCCGGCGCTCTGGCGGACCGATTCGACCGCCGGCGCCTCATGATCATGTCGGATCTGGCGCGGGCCTTGACCGTGGGCGCGCTGGCGGCCTATGTCCTGACGGTCGGATTCAGCTTCCCGGTGATCCTAGTCGCCGTGCTGGTGATGGCCGCCTTTGGCACGATCTTCAGTCCGAGCTCCAGCGCGATACTGCCCTCCCTGATCGGGAAGGGCGAGCTCCAGAGTGGGAATGGATTGCTTCAGGCGGGAGTCACGGTGTCGGGGTTCGTCGGCAGCCCGTTGGGCGGCGCTCTGATACTTCTCGTCGGTGTCGGCGCCGGACTCATTTACAACTCCCTTACGTTCGCATTCTCCGCCTTGATGATCGGGTTGTTGATGGTCCCCGCCGCGGTTCGGCGCGGAGCCGGGGATTCTCGGACGACGGGAACCTCTCTCCTCTCGGACGTGAGAGCGGGACTCAGCTTCCTCCGCACCCAACACGCCCTCCTGATTCTGACGCTCGCAAGCATGACCCTCAATTTCTTCTCGTTCTACCAGCTCTACTTCGTGATCTATTCGACGGACGTTCTCCGCGGTGGACCGGCAATCTTCGGGCTCCTGGTCGGGGCCCAGTCGGCGGGCTACGCTGCGGGAGCGCTCCTGCTGGTTGACCGCCTCGGGATCGACCGCACGCCGGGGTTCTGGATACCCTTCTTGTGGGGCTTAGAAGGTCTGCCGCTGATCACGCTGATTCTCGTTCCGATCGCCCCGGTCGCGATTGCCAGTGTGGCGGCCCTGGGTGTTCTGTCAGCGCTGGTGAGCGTCACCTTCGTTTCCGCCGTCCAGAAACTGGTCCCGGACGAGTTCTTGGGCCGCTACTTCGCTACAGATCAGGCGGGAAGCTTTGCGATGGTCCCCGCCGGCCTGGCGGTCGGGGGCGTTCTGATCGTGACGTTAGGGATCGGATTCGCCTTTCTGCTGGCAGGTATAGGCACGCTCGTCGCTGGCCTCGCTCTACTGTTCAGTAAAGGTGTCCGCGGTTGGGGAAGGTCTTGAATCCACGAGGGCCCCTTGCCCGACCGAGGCGCACCGCGCCTGCCAGGCTGGCGACCCTCTTGAGAGGGGGCGTGAGGACGGCGCGCCCGCGCTCTCAAACGGACGCCGCACGGTTCCACCTCTCGCTGACGATTCCACGGGAGAGGAACTTGAATTTCCGAACTTCGAAGGAAAAGGGTCTTACTTAGCCGCGTAGTCGGGCTCCCCGATGAGCGCACACAGCTCGGTCAAAGGCAAGGGGAATCTGGCATATCCCACGCACAACGATCTGCCCGAGGACGCCCGAAGCTCGCTGATCGATCTCCTCGAGGCACGTCTTGCCGACGCCATCGATCTGCAGACCCAGATGAAGCAGGCCCACTGGAACGTCAAAGGACCGACCTTCATCTCGCTCCACGAGCTGTTCGACAAGATCAACGAAGAGGTAGAGGAGTACGTCGATCTGATCGCCGAACGGGCCGTCCAGCTCGGGGGCATGGTCCATGGCACAGCCCGCCAGGTCGCTTCCCGCTCGACGCTCTCGGAGTTCCCGGCGGCGAGGGACGGCCGTCAGCATGTCGAGGCGGTCACGACCGCGCTCGCGGCCTTCGGAAAGGGGGTTCGGACGGCGATCGACCAGTCCGACGGGCTTGGCGACAAGGACACGGCGGATCTGTTCACCGAGATTTCCCGAGGCGTCGACAAGTGGCTCTGGTTCGTCGAGGCTCATCACCAAGCCGACCGATAGGCTGCCCCTCCAGCCTCCAACGCGGGATCCGACAGGAGGACTGCGTCGGATGACCTCCCCCCCTCGACCCTCCGGAATGTAGTCCTCCCCCGTTCTGCGGACACTCGCCGCCGGAAATCGGGTAGCCGTTCCCTCCCTGCGACGGAATGGGAGCGCGCGCGTTCGCCACGACCGTAACCGAAGTGTTCACGGTTGAGCGCATGATGGCGGCTCCTCGGAACGTGACGGCACGTCCTTCCGAGAGCCCGCCCCTATCCTTCCGGGCCGAACGGGACGGAGGAAGCGCGTAGCATGCCGGAGCCTAGGATCGGGACGGTGACCTCCTACTTTCTCTCCTACAACCTCTACGCGTTCGGGACCGGCCTTATCGGGGTCTTCCTCAACCTGTTCTTCCTCTCGAACTACAGCTTCCTCGCCGTCCTCTACTTCCAGATCACCACCTACGCGGCCGAACTGGCGGCCTATCTCCTCTCGAGTTACTTCCTCCCCAGGTGGCGGGCGAAGCACCTCTACGTGCTGGGGCTCGCGCTGTCGGCGTTCGTCTTGGCCGATCTGCTGGCCGCGAGCCGGATGGTCTCGAGCGCGTTCTTCTTCGGCGCCCTGTGGGGCATCGCGATGGGGGTGTTCTTCGCCGGGAACAACCCCATGATGCACGACCTCACGCGGGACTCCAACCGGACCCCTTTCGTGGCCACGAATGGCTTCCTGACCGGGGTCGTGACCCTCGTCGCGCCCGCCTTGGCAGGCGCCCTGATCGAGTTCTCGAACTTCACCGGGGTGCTCCGCTACCTTTGGGACTTCGCCATCACGGTGGTGCTCCTGGTGGCCTCGGCTCTCGTGATCCTCGGGACCCGGGGCGAGACCGACCATAGGATACGAGATCCGGGCGACGCGGCTCGTCGGCGTCCGGGAAAGGATTTCGTGCGGTTCCGGCTCTGCTTCGCGGCCTGGCAGCTCCTCGCGATCCCGGTCGGGATCCTGCTCCCGATCTACGTCTTCGAGGTCACGGGAAGCTACGTGGTGACTGGGTTCTACGCCAGTTACACGATCCTCGTGGCGATTGTCGCGAACCTCTGGTGGCGCAAAGGATTCCATCGAGAGGGCCGATTCCCGCTCTATGCCGTGATCACAATCATCGCATCCTCCGCGCTGCTCCTGGTGCGGTGGGATCCGCCGCTCGACGCGTTCGCGTTCGTCGGCGTCTACACCCTGCTTTCGACGCCCCTCAACAACATGGTGACGGTCGACTTCATGGACCTCATCGACCGAAGCGGCGACCTGGACCGGGTGCGGGTCTGGGCGGAACGAGAGTTCTACCTTGGGGTCGGGCGAGCCGTCGTGTTGGGCGCGACGATTGTCATCTCGGCGTACCTCATCCGGAACTCGAGGGACCTCATCCTCATTCTCCCGGTCCTCTCGCTATGTGCCGTGAGCTATCTTGCGGTGCTGAGACCGCGGTCGGCCACAGGGCCCGTGCCGCCCCGGCCCACGGCGGCCGCGGCCGCTCGCTGATGAGGCACGACCTTTCGGCTCGAACGGACATCATATCCCTCAAGGGGTTACTCCCAAGGGCTGAGCGCTGGCGGGGGCGGCGCTCGGGAATCGAAACCGACCGCGAAGAGCGCGCGGGGCCGTCGGTCCATCCGGCCAACGGGGGCCGTGCTGGAACGGCGCACGCCCCCCGCGAACGTCTTTATTGACCGGCGAGGTCGACTCCACGGGAGATGCCGCGCGCGCCGCCCCAGACGATGACCGCCGATGGGCTTCCGGCCCTTCTGGCCGGTCCTGCGGGACCGAGACGAGCGCTTAGCTGGGATGCCCCTCCACTTCCGGCGGCGGTGTGATCATGGAGTACAAGTGGACGGTGCTTTCCAACACCACGCTGGGCGCCCTGATGGCGTCGATCAACGGAACGATCATCCTGATCTCGCTGCCGGTCATCTTCACTGGCCTGAACGTCAACCCGTTCGCCCCGGGCAACATCACCCTCCTCATCTGGCTCCTGCTGGGCTACGGCGTTGTCACCGCGACACTCCTGGTGACCTTCGGCCGGATCTCGGACATGTGGGGACGCGCCCGGATGTACAACCTCGGGTTCGCCATCTTCGCCGTCGGATCCCTGATGTTGTTCCTGGTCCCCAGCACGGGGACCACCGGCGCCTGGGAGCTGGTCGGGTTCCGCATCGTCCAGGGGGTGGGAGGAGCCTTCCTGTTCGCCAATTCTGCCGCGCTCATCACCGATGCCTTCCCGCACTCCGAGCGGGGCAAGGCGCTCGGCATCAATCAGGTCGCGGCCATCGGCGGGTCGGTAGTCGGACTGGTCCTCGGTGGCCTGCTCGCCGGCGTGGGCGATGTCCATGTCGGGTCATTCGTCCTGCCCGGGTGGCGGATCATTTTCCTGGCGAGCGTCCCGTTCTCGGTCGGCGGAACCGTATGGGCCTACCTCAAGCTTCATGATGTAGCCAAGATCCGCCGCGGCCAGCAGATCGACTATCTGGGCAACGCCACGTTTGGAGTCGGCCTCACCGTTCTCCTGGTCGCCGTGACGTACGGTCTGCTGCCGTACGGGGGCCAGAGCATGGGCTGGTCGAGTCCTTGGGTCTGGTCGGGCATCGGCGTGGGGCTCGCGCTCCTGGTCGCCTTCGTGTTCATCGAGACCCGGGTCCTCGAGCCGATGTTCCGGCTCGAACTGTTCCGGATCCGCGCGTTCGCCGCGGGGAACCTCGCGGGACTGCTTGGATCGATCGCGCGGGGGGGAGTGATGTTCATGTTGATCATCTGGTTCCAAGGGATCTGGCTCCCTCTCCACGGGTACTCGTTCGCGCAGACGCCCTTCTGGGCCGGCATCTACATGATGCCCATGCTGGCCGGCTTCGTGGTCATGGGACCGCTGAGCGGCTGGCTGTCGGACCGGTTCGGGGCCCGGTACCTCGCCAGCGCGGGGATGGGGATCAGCGCGGCCACGTTCGTGGCGCTCCTGTTCCTATCGTACGACTTCCCGTACTGGCAGATGGGTCTGCTTCTCTTCGTCCAGGGCTGCGGCATGGGAATGTTCGCCGCTCCCAACACGGCGGCCATCATGAACGCGGTCCCCCCCGAGCACCGGGGAGCCGCCTCCGGCATGCGGGCGACGCTCCAGAACGCGGGCATGCAGATCTCGATGGCGTTCTTCTTCACCATCATCCTCGTAGGACTAGCCAACGGACTGCCGGGATCGGTCTCCAGCGCTCTCAGCTCCGCCGGGGTCACTGGAACTGCCCAGAGCATGCTCTCGAGCAGCGTGTCGTCCAACCCCACGGGGGCGCTCTTCGGGGCGTTCCTCGGCCAGAATCCAATGAAGTTGTACATTTGGGCCCTCCCTCAGCCCTACTTTGGCATTGTCTATTCCTCCTCCGCCTATCCGACACTGATTTCGAAGCAATTCTTCCCGAACGCTGTCGCCCCGGCGTTCCTCAAGGGGATCGACCTCGCCTTCCTGATCTCGGCCGTCCTGACGGCGATCGCGGCCGGGGTCTCCCTGATGCGAGGCGGGCGATACGTCCACGAGCTCCATTCGGACGCCGTACGCCAGGAGTCCTCGACGAAGGGCACTTCCTCCGTTTCTACCGGCCAGGGCGAGCCGTCGCCCGACCCCGAGTCCGGCCTTCGGGACGCCGCCTCCTCGCGCTAGGATGGGCCCAGCCCTAATCGGTTGGCGAGCGATTGCCCCGGGGCGGCCCCTTCGACCCCCAGAAACCGGCGCAATTCGTAAGCGCCAGGTGCCTGAGGTCCCGCGGACCGCCCTCGAATCGGGAGCCGTCGATGGGCCTGCCTCCTGACGGGTCCGTGCGTGGGGCTCGATCGTACGTGAGGGACGTGGCGTTCTAGGTCCTCCGCCCTAAGTCGAACGACTCCTCGCAGCTGCGGTCGACCGGCTCCACCCATATCGCGAGATCCGCCGACCAAGGGACGGATCAGTCCGTGCGGTTCGAGATCAGGAACTCGTTGCCGTCAGGGTCCGCGATGACCGCTCGAACGAAGCTCCCGAGGGACGTTTCGATGGTCTTAGGCTCGACCGTCACCGATCCCCCGCGGCGGACGATTTCGCGGCACGCTGCGGCGGGATCGGCGTTCTGGAACACCAGGCCCGAGACCGTCCCGGGGTCTCGGCCCTCCTCCCCGGGGGCCTGGATGTGCATCGTCAGCAAGGTCGAGGTGTTCGGAAGCGCGAAGACGAGTCGGCCCGCCCTCTCATCGAATAGCAGCTCCTTCAACCCGAGGACATCCCGGTAGAATGTCCTGGCCTTCAGGGGGTCTCGAATGTGGATGGTTACGGCGTGTAGCCCGGTGATGACCTCGCTCACGCGATGTTGATGCCTTCGAGGCCGTAAATCCTTCCGGGGCCAACAGCGAGGTGCGAGGGCGCACGCGCCTCACGCAGGATCCATGCCATCGCCGGGATCGAACGTGCGGATCGACACCGCGGTCTACGGTGAGGCGTGCCCTCAGCCATTCCCATGGTAGACCCCACCGTCAACGATGGGTCCGCCCTGCGGAAGAGCGAGCAATGGGTCAGTCCAGCGCACCTTGTTTACGCAGTACTTCCGCCCGGCGGGTCCCGGCTTCTTAGTCCTGGCATCCCGGAACGCTCTCCAGGCGATATACGTCGCGCCAGCCGTGCCATCGACGCTCGGGCATTCGCCGGACGAGCCTCCAACCTTGGGAGACCATCAGCGGCTCGAGCACGAAGGGGGACCAGATGGTCTGAGAATGAGGAATCGGACCTCGTACCCCGTCCCTCCGAGATACGATCAGGACCTCCCCGCGTAGCAGATCGACTCCCCGGGTGGTGCTCACCACCCGGTGGCCTCCCTTGTGCTGAACGTAGCGCTTGCCCCACTTCCTCTCGAAGAACAGCTGGACGGTGTCCCGGTAATCGACGATGAACCGAGCCGCGGGCTCTAGATGGCCGGAAAGCCTCCATAGCACCTGCAGAAAGTCCCGTGTCGTCAAGTGGGAAAGGGCGTTCCCCAACATGACCACGGTGTCGAATCGCCCGGCCAGTCGGACTCGTCGAGCGTCGGCCAGCAGGAACGACGCGGAGGAGCCGCGGGCCCGGGCGCTCCCCCGGGCCTCGCGAATCATGTCGGAGTTTGTGTCGATCCCGACGTACCTCCGTCCGTCACGTTCGTACAACGGGGCCAGCGCCCCTCCACCGCAACAAAGGTCGAGCAGGGAACGACCGAAGCTGGGTCCGTCTTGGCGAAGGACCTGCCGTAGGCGTTGGAGGGTTTCCTGGCTCTCGGCAGAATAGCGGCGGTAGTCCTCGGAGCCCCGGTAGAAGGCCACCAGATCCTTTCGTGTCGTCACGGTCCGGCTGCCGGGAGGATCGTCGAGTCTAAGTAGTCAGCCTTCGGCCTCCCACCGGCGCGACGTCGTTCGCGTCGAGAGGAAGGAGCCAAGAGCTAACGCCCGTCGATGAACTGGCGCAGCCTGCGGGGTAGGAACTTCTCGCATCCCGCTAGGCGAGCTCCATCGGTGCGGACGAAGAGGGGCAGCACGTCGGTAGGACCTACCCAGCGGTCGACGAAGGGTTGTCGGTCGCCGGCTCGGTTCACGTCCACAACGGTGACCTTCTTTCCTTTGTCCCGGGCGATTTCGAGCACCAAGTTGACGCAGAGGATCACCTCCCGCGGGAGATGCCACGAGCGCTCGTCTGTCGGCGAGGGCAAAGCAGGGTCCGCGGGCCGGGAGGCCCTCCTCCGCCGCTCGAGCCACCGGCGTTGAACGCGCACCGCCCAGCGAGTTCCACCGAGCCAGCGAACGAAGGCCCAATGCGGCTCCTCGCCCGAACCCGGTCCACCGGAGACGAAGAGAATGAGACCGGCTCGGTCGTCCTCGGCCATCACTGTTGGAGCGAGCTCACGCGCTTATCCTCTACTTCCGGTCCGTTAGCCCTTCCTGGCGGGGGAGCCCCAAACGGGCCCTGGGACACCATCTGCCGTAGCGAGCGCAACGACGGATTTGGACGAGAGAAGGGACGAGGAGGGCGTCTGCGGCCCGGGACGGACCCTGGTGGGGTGCGCCGTCACACGATCCACCCCGCTCCGACCTTGCCTCCGACGAGCAACCCGCGACCGTGCATCAGTCCGCGGGTGAGGAAGTGGGCTTCGAGGCCCGTGCTTCTCAGGAGCTGAAGAAGTTCCCCGCGAGAGAGCATCAGTCCCGTGTCGATCTCTTCGCAATACCGAATCTCGCGATGGGGCTCTCCGATGAGGAAGTGGTAGTGGATCATCGAGTGGTTTCCCCGACGTGAGGAGGATGCACAGCGAACGACCGTGAGGGCGGGACTCTCGTGCGTGCGCAGATGGATCGACCCAGGCCGGAACGCCGAGGGCGCGAGTCAGGGCTCCACGATCGCGACTCCGCCAGGGTTGAGGTGACGTGCGAAATTGGCAAACGTCGTTCGAACGTCCTCTTTCGTCCTTAGGTGCCCAATCGCGCTGAAGAGACAGCTCACGACGTCGAATCGGCGTTTCAGGCGGAACGTGTGCATGTCCGCGAGCACGAGCGGAACGCCGGGCAGGCGGCGTCGGGCGATTCGGAGCATTTCCCGGCTGCCGTCGACCCCCACGGTGGTATGCCGTCGACGCAGGAACTCTAGGTGTCGTCCGGTCCCGCATGCGACATCCAGCCACGCCGTTCTTCCTGGACGGCCGAAAGACCGCGCGATGGTTTCCAGGCGCTCGGTTTCCCGTCGATAATCCTTCCAGTCGTTGATGGCGTCGTAGTACTTCGCCAATCCATGGAACTGAGAAAGGCCGGGGTCCGTCGGGCCAGTACCCGCACCCATCTCCCCTCCCATCGAGGATCGGTATTTCACCGCTGCCTCCTTCCGCGCCCCGAGCGAGCTCACGAATCGACGTGCGGGACCACCGGCACCCTTGCTCCGCGTGTGCTCCGGGAACCCCCAGGATCTCGTCGAGCGGCGACCCGGACCATGCAGAACCCGCCGGTCTCGGATCGTCAGATCAGGGAATGGTTGCCAGGTCCTCGAGCAGCATCCGGCGGTCGTCCCGGTCACGTACGCCCGCGCCGATCTCACGTGCTCGTCGAAGGTAACGGTCCCGCGTGCGCCGCTCCCCCGCGACCGCGGCGGCACGCGCGACGGCCTCGTAAGCATAGGCGAGGTAGAAGCGGCTCAATCTGGATCGGCGAGCGATTTCCAAGGCGCGGCGGGCGTGGTAGAGGGCAGGTTCAGCCCGACCGAGGGTCGCATAGACGCGGGACACCTGCCACTCTCCCACCGAGAGGTTGAGCGGAGTTCCCGCGAGCCCCCAGTGAAAGCGCGAGGCGTGGGCCGCGTGGAGCATTTCGTCGTCCTCTTCCTGGCCACGGTCCTTCTTGTCGAGAAGCGACCAGACATGATTGAACAGTTCACCGGCGATCCTTCGATGCTGAGCACGGCTGAGAGGGTCGATTTTTCGGGGCACGACCTTACGAATCGACCAGCTTGGATAATCCATCCCCCTTCGAGGTACCGAACGACCGACGGGCCGTGAGTTGCTAGGCTTCACGGGGCCAACGGGCGCAGGGCAATCCAGGGATCCGGTCCCAGGTATCGTGAGCCCTCCCAAGGAGGCTATACAGGGCACTGAGGCGCATAGTCAAGTTCTCTCGAAGGGTCGGAGGCTGAATCCTTTCCATGCATGGACCATCGGGCTTGGATTCTTCCGTTCGGTCTCCCGGGTTTGCCCTCGGCCAGGATGGAACAGCTAGCCCGGCCGAGGTCCTCGAGCGACTGATCGCAGCGTCTACCGAATTGGCGAGCTTGGCCGAGAGTCTTTCAGAAGCACCCACCGTCGGCCCGAAGCTGCTCGGTGTCGGAGCAAGGATGCGATCGATCGCCGAGGACTTGAGGAGGTGCAAGGAACCTGCACCGTACGCGCGAGCCCTCAACGACCTGGTTCGCGACCACCCGGCGATTCCAAGTTCCCTTCTTCGCCGGTTCGAGTCCAGCTATCGGTATGTAGCGATCCTTCTGTTAACGGATCTTGTCAGGGCATGGATGAGCCCTGAGGAGAAGGAAGCGGCCTGGGCGGCCAAGCTGGTCCACTTCGCGCTGGCCCAGTTGCTCGACGACCTGGTTGACGAAGACCGAATTCCGGCCGGCGCCGTCGAAAGATCGTTCGCTGCCGTGTTCGCCGGTCTCTTCGTTAAGGACTCTCAGACGGCTGCCAATGCCTCCCTTGTGAGAAGGCAGTTCGCGGAGTTCTCCCCGCCGTCCGGCGAACTCGCTCTGGAGATGGTCGTGGTCCTTCGCGGCCTCCTACGCGGTGCGGCCCACCTCGACCGGGTCGCTCCGGCCCTCCGAGAGGATGTCGACCTTTTCGCGCGGGGCCAGGCCCTGTCCGCTCTGCTTCGAGGGCCTCACCCACCGATTCCCGAGATCCGGTCGCGGGCCGCGCTCCTACCGGCGCCCTTTCCGGACATCCTCTGGCAGGATCGCCTTGCAAAATCCTTAACGTTCGCGACGTCGCTGACCCTGATCGACCTGGCCTTCGCGCATGGGCTACCGGCCGGGTTCGACCTTGAGCGACATCGGAAGGCATGGTACCTCTTGGACGTCATCATGGGCGAAAGCGACCACCTCGCTGCGCTTCCTGCGGATAGGGCAAGGAAGCTCACCAACTCCGTTGCGCTGTTGCTGGGTTACGGATCCGCGGGTTCGGCCGGCGAGGGCATCGCCCCGCGGGGCATCGCGATGGCGGGCAGGTTTGAGATCCTACTCGCTCACTGGGCTTCCCTGGCCCGGAGGGCGATCGACCTGCGACCCCCTACCGCGCCCGGTGCCGGGGACGTCTACCGAGATATCGCTCTAGGGCCCGCCTTCACGCTCCTTCCTTCCCAGCTGCCGTTTTCGGTCGAACACATGCTCAGCAGTTATCTCTCGGCATTAGTGGATGGACGCTAGCCTGGCTTCTCGGTGGTCCGCACTTGCGCTCGGACGTTTCGCATCGGCGTGCACCGGGGCCCCCGCGATGTCCGATCCTCACGGTCGAACCATCGCCTCGGCCGGGATTTTGGAACCCGGCCCCACCTTGGCAGGACCTGGTCAGGCGCGAGGTTGGCGGCGACCCACGCCTTCTCCACCACGCCGTAGCCTCAGGGGGGTGGGGGATCGGCGAACGAACCCCCTGTCCCACCTCACCTCTTTGGACCCGAGCGTCTTTAGACCGTGGCGAACAGTCGGTCGCAGAGGACCTCCGTGGACCCAGAGGAGCGAGCTCGGCGAGAGCAAGAACGGGTCATCAAGAGCCGAGAGCGACTGAGGTTCCGAGTCTATGCGGCCGTTCGTGATGTCGCGCTCGGTACGGAGCTCTTCCGATCCCACTTCGAGCTCCACGAACCCGAGATCCTCGTCAACGTCTATGTTCGGTTCGTCGACGTCAACATCTCCCTCAACGAGGGGCAGCTCCATCTTCTCCCGGCCAAGGGCCGGTCCCGGGACCTGAACCGGTTCGCGGAGGAGCTACGGGCCGGCTTCGGGAGGATCGCCGCCGATCTGCACCTTGAGTTCACCACCGACCCCTCACGGTTCGGGGGCTCCGAGCCCGTGATGCTCACCGACGTCCCATGCGGCTATCGTGCCGTTCTGCTCCGCCCCTAGGGCGAGTAGTTCCGAGAGGGTCTCCCGGTAGACCCCCTGAACGAGACGGATGCGGTACGGTCGAGGCCATGGGGTTCCCGGGAATGGATTCCCTCCGGCGGCCATCGCCGACCCGGGTGGGGATTGGGTCGAGAGTCCGCACCGGATCGGTTCGCGAGGATCCTCGCATCGGGCGCAAAGCCAGTCGAGAGCCCGAATGGTGGAGACGAACAGGCTCCGGACCCCCGAGCCAGTCGGACGAGCGCGCTCTCCGAGGGTATGGTTCGCCCCACGATTCCTTCGGGAGGCGTTTTCTCTCAGAGAAGGGTGGCTTGAGCGGGAAGCTATCCCTCCCTCGGGAGCCAGCTTGCCTCAGGGTGAGACGTCGCCGTTGGGTTGAAACGTCTAAGAGGGGTTCCACGTGGAAGCCGGATAGGGAGGTCCATGCCGGGTAGCTGGGTGGGGCACCACATCCTCGGCCTCCACTTCGCGGTCGTGATCCTCGCCGTCGGCGTTGCCGGCTTCCTGATTCTGTGGGGAGCCCGTGCTCTGGTCGTGGCCATAATCCGCGAGGTCTACGAACAGGAACGGAAGCGCAACCACGGAGGGGGGCCACCGTGACCCTTCGGGATCCCTCGGGCCTGGAGATTCCGGGGACCTGGGCGGGACCCTCCGCCCGCTGAAACAGAGGACAGCCTCCTTCCCCTTGGAGCTGGTTGTCCTTCAGGGATGCAGGATTCGATCAAGAGACCGCGAGCCCTTGGGAGGACCGCAGGGTGGACGAGTCCATGGGGAGGCAAAGACCCAGGGAGACTTCAGGGGGCGTCGGCCGGCCGACCCCCGCCGACCTCCTAAGGCGGTTGCGGATCCGCAACTGGAAAGCCCCGACCTTCACGGCCCGGCTCGGTACACTCTAGGGAGCGGTGGATTCGAGTTGACAGGGCATCGGTTCCGTCCCGTTTCTGGCGAGGAGCGCCCGAGCCCGACCGCCAGGACCCTCGGATCTCAGATCATCGACGGGCCGGACGTGATCGGCCCGACCAGGTCGGAGACCACGCCCCTCGGTGCGGACTGAGGTAGTCTTTTCTCCACGCCCGACCCTCGCTCTCATCATGTCCATCCCGGAGGCCCCTCCTCCGTCGTGTCCGACTTGCAAGCACCAGTTGAACCCGCAGACCGACATTCTCTGGGACCACACTCCCCAGACCAGGTTCGGGGGGGTCACGGTAGTCTACTGCGGCTGGTGTGGAACCGTCCTCGGCAGCGCTTCCCATCAGGTGTTCGTGAAGAAGCGCCGGGGCTGAGTCGATACGCTCTCGGCCCGTCCCTTCGAACTCGCTCGCCCTCAGCGTTCGCGAGCGCCTTCGGTGGCTTAGGCTCCCCGAGAGTCCCGCAGGGCTTGTTCCGCGTCGACGGCACCGGTGGTCCCCCAGCCTTCGAGCGAGGGCGCCCTTGATCACCGCAGGCGATCCACCTGCCACCGGCTCCGGAGGGGGACCGGCCTCGGCCTATCTTGGGTGACCTCAAGGCGATTGGGCCTCGAGAGCCCCTCGAAGAACGGTATCAGCATGGGCGACCTTGCCAACCCTCTCGCGACACGGCAGGTTCCCTCGCAGGGCCTGCGCATCCCGTTCCTCGGGGGAGTCTCCTCAGAAGGCAACTGTGAAAGGGGGAGGATTGGTACGTCACCGAGACGACCGTCCCCCCCATCGGGCGGCCGAGGCACCGTAAGCGTGGTCGGCTCGAAGGTGGCCTCCATCATCTGTCCATCCTGCGGGCGGCGAGACCATGGACCTCGGAGGATTTGCGCACATTGCGGAGCCCCACTCCCGCCGAAGCTCAAGACTGGCCGGGTGATGGAAGCCACCCGACCATCGTCGGTCCCCGCGCCCGCGGTTCCCTCGCGACGGTCTCCAGTCGACGGACCGGAGCCCGCCACCCCCGCGACGCCTGAGACCCTGACACCTCCCTCGACCTCTGCGAATCCGCCGGCCCTTGGGCGTGTGGCCCGTGCGCCCCTTCTCTCACTCGAGGTATTCGCTCCGACCGACGGGGAGCCGAAGGCTGAGCTGACGATGGAGCAGATCCTGGTCGAGCTCGAAGAAATCAGCGTCGAGCTCCTCAGGCGTCCCCCGACCAAGCCCGAGAACGCGCCTGCCAAAGAGGACCCGCGCGACGGCGCTCCCGGCTAGCGTGGCGTCCTCCACAAACCCCCCCCGCAGGTGGCCGAGGGCAAGCTCGCACGCCTAGGCTGTGGTCGGTCTTCGTGGAGCACGGTCCGTTCTCCAGGTCGACGTAACCATCGTTGCGAGCGTGGCCCGGCACACGCCACGTTGGAGAAGACGATCCCTCCCGCCCATCCGCGAGCCGGGCTCACGGCCGAAGAAAGCGGTCCGTTCCGTGGCGCGCGCGAGCTGCTGCCTACGCTCCGGCCAGGAGCGAGTCGAGGAAGCCAATCGGGGGTTCGCCGAACCCGAGGAGCGCATCGTGGAACGCCTTGAGCGAGCCATGGAACCTCGTCTTCAGGTACTTCGACCGGCCCTCGAGGATGGCGAGCTTTCCGAGCGTGTAGCAAAAGTACTCGGGGTTGTAGGTGCCGCGGATCGCTTCCCGCTCCGCGTGCACTTCCTCGAGATGCGCCTCGGTCCGCAAGAGGGCGGATGCGTCCGCGACCGACATCCCTTGGGTGTGCATACCGATCGACACGATCAGCCGGCAATCCCGGAGCAGGGCATCGTGCAACTGGATCATCTCGGCCGATACGGATCCTCCGTCGAAGCCGACCTCGAGCGCGACCTGCTCGCAGTAGTGCGCCCATCCCTCCGCGAAGGACGAGGAGACCCAGACCTTGCGCGCTAGGGTCTGCTTGGTCCTCCGGAAGTGGAGCCCTTGGAGGTAGTGACCCGGCCAGACCTCGTGGACGGTCGTGTTCTTCAACATCGCGAAATTGAGGGTCCGCATCCAACCCTCGGCCTGTTCGGGAGTCCATGCCGGGTCGACCCCGGTCACCCAGTAGATCCCGTCGACGGTCTTCTCGAAGGGACCCGGCGAGCTGCAGGCGGCCGTCCAGAGGTCGCGAGCAAAAGGCGGCGTTTCGCGCACATGACAGATCTCCGGCTCAGGGATCGTGACGAGGTCCTTCTGGCGGACGAACTCCCGGGTGTCGTCCGTGATACGCCGGACGAGCGGAATGAGCTCCCCCGGGGAAGGGTGCTGCTCGTACTGCCTCTTGACGAGCGCGTCCACCGGGGTGCCTTCCTTCCGGGCAATCTCGGCCAAGCGGTCCTGATTCCGCTTCAGATCCGCCCGTCCTCGGCTCAGCAGTTCGGAGACGGGCATGGTCAGCCCCTCCCGGACCCAGAGGAGGCGCTGGAACCGCGTAGGCCCGAGGGCAAAATCGTCGTTGGCCTGAGGTAGCCGTTCCTTTTGGAGCCATTCGACGAACGCGCGGACCGCGGTGTCCGCTCCTTTGCGAGCGTTACGGACCTCTTCACGGGCCGAGGCCGAACCGGTGGCCGCGAACGTCTCCCCTTCCTCGAAGTGCGTCGGCAGCCCCGACGCCATCTGGATGGAGAGAGTAACGAACGGTCGGGGGAGGATGGGTTCGAGGCGTCGCGTCGCGGTCTCCAGCATCGCGGGGAAGGCGGTCAGGATTCGCGCGATCGCCCTCGCTCGGTCCTCGATAGGGGCGTAGTCTCTGGCGATGTAGTTCGTAAGGTAAGGCTGGAATAGGTAACCCATCGGGTTACGATCGTAGTCGCGGGTCTCCTCGAGCTCGAACAGGGCCCCCTCGAGGGTGAGGCGCAGGAGATTCCGGTCCAGGCGGCGTGGCGACGCGAGGTCGGACTCGGGGATCCTGTCCAGCCGTCGCAGAAGGTCCCTTGCCTGGGCGGCCCATCGGTTCGTGCTCGCCCTGGAAAGGTCGGAGAGAAGACCGTCGTACTGGTGTAACCCCAAGTCCGCGGCCCTTGAGGGGTAGAGCACAAACAGATGCGTGACGATCTCCGTTTCGAGAGGCGACAGCGTATCGGCCGACCCCGCGTCCATCACGAGGGCCATTCGCACCGTTCCCGGCAAATAGAGGTTACGGGAGAGGAACCCTGGTGTCCCTGGGACCCGGTGCGGTCGGGAATCGATCGTTGCGGAGACCGATTCTCGAAGGGACGGCCGGCGAACACCCCCCCTTTCTTGGCCCAAGGCGGGTTCAACTCCGCTCGCTCCCAAACGTCGGACGTTCTGCACCGGCACCGATCCGATCGGGGCCGGGCCCCCACGCTGAGTTTCGTGAAGACCCGCGTCGGCATCGAGCCCTCAATTGGGGGGTCACTTCACGTCGGTAAGGCACTACCAGGGGAGCTCGGGAGGCCGAACCTATGTGAGGGCGGTCTCACCCCGCCCGGATACTAGGAGATGTACCCGGGTCGTTTCAAGGTCGTTCGAGCGGCTGGGATCCCAACCACCACCGATTCCCGGCTCGACCGACCGTGCGGGTCAGCGTCCTTGGCACCCATCGAGGGGGGCCCTGCGCCCGTCCAACCTTGGTGCGCACGGCTGCCCGATAATCGCCAAGGACCTCCGCCCGACCCTTTTTAGGCCCCCCCGGTCTCGGCTAGCCATGTCGTCCTCCGCCACCTTCTCTGACAAGTGGCGGAGAGAGGAACGCGAAGAACGGGAGCGTCTCCGTCAGCTTGAAGGCCGGCTCGACTCGCTCCAGAGCCGCCGCCGTGCGCTGCTCGATCAGGTCCGAGCTCTTTCCTCCAAGCAGCGGGAATTGTACAGCCGCGGTCAAGGGCCTCAATCGGAGGCGGAGCGGCTTTACCAGGAGTCCGGGGAGCTGGGCAGGCATCTGGCCGGGCTTCGGAGGTCATGCGAGGCGGCGCGGGCCAAGCTCGAGGAAGCGGTCATTCGACGCAGAGAGCTGGTGCTGACGTTCGATCGGGGCGAGCGCCTCAACCCAGACCAGGTCCGGCGGGAGATGGCCGAGCTGGAGCTCCGGCAGCAGACCCGGGCCCTTCCCATTGATGAGGAGAACGCCCTGATCGCTCGTCTCCGGCAGATGGCGAAGGACCTCCAGCAATTCGAGGCACGGAAAGAGGCCGCCGCGGAGCATGAGCTCCAGCGTCGCACGGCCGACGCAGCCATCGTGGCGGCGCGTGCGGAAGTTGACCGGATCGTGAAGGAGATGGAGGTCGCTCGCACCGAGCGTGACAAGCGGAGGGTCGAGATTCCCGCGAAGCTTGAGGCGGCAGGCAACGTCGTCGCGGAAATGCGAGTCGCCGGCCGGACCCGGGCCGAGCTGATGCCGGAGGTCGATTCCCTTGGTCGCGAGATCGCCGAGGTCGAGCGGGAGGGCCGGGAGCTTCTTGCACGTTACCGGCAGCGGCAGGAGATCGCGAGGGAGATCATGGCGGAGTACGCCCGGCCTCTCTCGCCTCCCCCCCCCGACGGACCTGCCACGGTCGAAGGCTCGCCCGTCGAGGAGCCGGTCAAGCGCGGAAGGACCGACCCTCCCCCCTAGGCCGCAGGTCCACCCGAACCGCCCGCCGCCCCCCCCGAGACGGAGTGAGAAGCAGGCTCCGCCCTAGGTCATCACCGGCCTAGCCGATGGCCATCAAGAGAGAACGCGGGACCTCAAAACGCTCCGCGTGCTCCGTGAACTCGGTTACGGCAGAGGATCGTGACTAGGGGGTGAGGTCGAGGCCCGAGATGCGGTCGCAAGTCGATTCGGCATCTGCGGTCGGGGCTCGATGACCTTCGGGCGCGGTACCACGCCGACCGCGCGCTCCCTAGAGATCCGAGGCGCCCCTCAGCCGACGAAGGCCAGCAGCGAGGGGAGAGCTGAGAAGAGAATGGTCAGCAAACCCACCGCGATGAGCAACCCACCCAGGACGACTCTGAGCCGCTCCTCCGGAACATGTTCGTGAAGGTATCCTGCCCCCCTCGAGGAGATTGCCGTGATGGCGACCAAGGCCGCCGTCGCCGCGACGAATACGAGCACGACGTTGCCCGTGGAAGCCACGAACAGGATGGCCAGGATCTGGGTGTTGTCCCCCATCTCGAGCAGGAACGCGAGCCCGAGAGCCGCGGTCCGGACTTGGCGCGCGGTGCGAGCTGCCGCGGGAGTCCCCTCGCCCGGCTCGTGAATCGAGCCAGGAGCCCTCAGGACCTCGCGTAGGCCGAAGGCGACAAGGACCAGTCCCCCGACGACCTTGACCCAGAGGAGGTACGGGCCGAGAACGGTTTCAGCCCCATATCCGAGGCTGACGGATACCACGGTCGCGGCTCCGAGACCGACGGAGGCCCCGATGAAGACGTCACGATGCGGGTGGCGCGTCGCGAGGGTGATGACGCCGAAGTTCGACTTCCCGGGAAGCTGGAGCACCGCCACCACGACGAAGACTGCGATGCCCTCGACCAATGGATTCGCGTCCAAGAATCCCGCTTTCCCAGGCTAGGGGCCCGCCAAGATTAGGGCTTCGTCGGAGGCGGTGCGAGAACCTCTCGTTCCTCGGGCCGCGGCCAGAAACGGAGCGGCACCTCCGGTGGCGGTCGAGCGATCTTGGTTCCCGGGCAAGGACATCCCTTCCGTTGAGCTCCGCGTAGGTGAACGCCGGTGGAAGGCCTGGATTGCTGGCGGACGGCACCGCTTACTCCCTCCTTCCAACACGTTATCAACACGGTCGAATCCGGGGTGCGACTACCATCGCTCAGCTCCATGACAGCGGACGGCGAGCTTCTCGTTCAGGATCTGGCGGACTGGGGCTGGCCCGCCCCGGCAGGAGTCATGATACGACATGCCGAACGGCACGTCATTCCCAGCGCGGAAGAGATCGATCACGTCGAACTGACGGCTGCCGGGCGTGTCGCGGCAAGGAATCTAGGTGGGCGGTTGGCTCACTATTCCGAGCTTCGAGTCCTCCACAGTCCCGCCGTCCGATGCGAACAGACTGGGACGAGCATCGCCGCAGGAGCTGCCGAGGGCGGCGCCCATGTCCTGGGGGTCCGCAGGGAGAATCTCTTGGGGGGATCGTACGCTATTGACCGCAAGCGTGCGTTGGCGAGGGCCGACGAATTGGGCAGTCGGTTCCTTCGGCTCTGGTTCTCTGACGAGCTCGAGCCTGGGCTGATGCGCCCCCTCGCGGACAGTCTGCGGGAGCACGTCGACCTCGTGAGGACAGGGCTCGAAACGACCACGTCGGGGAGACTCCTAACGGTCTACGTGACCCACGATTGGAACATCTCGGTCGTACGTGAAGGGTTGCTCGGGGTGCGGAACGAGGAAGCCGGATGGCCTGAGTACCTGGATGGCGTATCGTTCGCGTTGGTCTCAGGACATATGCAGTCCCGCTTTCGAAAGAGCGTCCGTTCAGTAGCCCCCTAGGCGTCGCAGGCCGTCGCGATCGGCCTCGACCCTTCGGGCCGTTCGATCCATCCCCGATCGAAGCCTAGGAGCAGTCGCTTCGCATCACTACGGTCCCGAGCTCGGACCGACTCATGGAATGGATGTGGCCGAGCGTTTGAGTCGGGCGAGACCTGCGACTCACGCTTCGTCGTTCTCCACCCCCGATGCACTCCAAGAGCGTCTGTGAGATTGAGCCCATGTGGCCACGCGTCACGGAACTTCGCCAATCCTGACGCGGCGACCATCTCCGAGCACCCTCCGGGAGCTCAGGGATCTACGTGGCGAGCCGCGGGGGACCGGCCCGGGGATTCCTGCCATCTCACCTGCTGGTTCTTCTAGGGTGGTCGCGAGTGGGCAATGGACAGGCGAAGTCGAGTCGTTTGTCGCGGCTTGGCGACAAAAGCGTTCGATCGGTGATCGTTGGGCCAAGGGGCTGAGCTACCTCCTCGGGCGCATCCCAGCGCTCCTCTCCGCGACCAGCACCCTCCCTGCGGTATCTCGGTCGACCGACGTGACCGAGGAGCACGTAGCGGCCCTCCGGTCGCATCCAGGGTGGGAGCGGGCCACCACCAGGTTCTACTTCGCCGCCCTCCGCCAGTTCCTTCGTTGGAAAGGCAATCCTATTGCCGATCAACCTGAGATCTGGCGCCTTCCCCTAGGTGCCACGCAACGACGCCGGTGGATTACGCGGGAACAGCTCGTCCAGCTCTTCCAGGCGGCCGACGGGCCGGCCCGGCTGATCATTGCCCTGGAAGGATTCAACGGCCTGCGACGGGTCGAGGTCCTCAGGTTGAGGGCGTCGGACGTGAATCTCGCCGATGGCTGGCTCACCGTTCGCGGGAAGGGCAGCATGGGGGGAAAGTGGCGCCAAATCCCCTTGGGCGAGGTCGCCCGTAGGGAACTCGAGACCTGCCTAACGGGTGTGCGCCCGCCTGAACGGATTCTACCCTACTCCGCCTCCTGGGCGGATCAGCAACTCTCCACTGCGGCCCGTGCCGCCGGATTCGTAGACAAGGGGGTAAAGGTCTCTCACCACGACCTCCGTCGGACCTTCGGGCGTGTCGCCCATTCCTCGGGGATGGACCTGGTCCAGCTGAAGAACCTCTATGGACACGCCAGTCTCGAGATGTCGGTCCACTACATCGGCTTGGACTTGGAGCGGATGCGGGAGGGGCTGATCCGGGTCGACCGCTCGCTGGTCCCCTTGATGCACAAACATAGTTGACCAGCGGCGCGGGGGCGGACGGCGTTCGATCTCCTGTGCATCGCGACGGGGCGTCCATCGACAGTCCTTCGCGAAATCATGCCGGGGGCTGGGGGACGAAGCGGAGTCCGGTTCGGCCGAAGATGTGGCGCAACCGAGAAGCGATGTGCTCGCCGTCCCCTTCGGTGAAGCCATGACGGGGCATCGAACCGGCATGCCGAAGCGTGAGAGGGAATGGAGTATCGAAGGGCTCCCCGCACACGGCCCGGCGAGAGATCTCAGAAACAAGCTCCAGATGTTCGGCCAGTTCGTCGGAAGCTGGGAGATCTTCGAACATCGACGCCCGCCGTCACGCCTGCGCGCGCCCGGCGAGGTGCACTTCAATTGGATCCTGGGAGGACGAGCCGTTCAGGATGTCTGGGGATCGGTCGATCCACGCACGCACCGGTTCAGTCCTTGGGGGACGACCGTTCGGTACTACGATCCCCATCTCGGGGCTTGGCGGAGCACCTGGATCGCCCCTCACCAGAAGGCCGTGCGCCGGTTCATCGGACGAAGGGTAGGGTGTGAGATCGTCCTGCAGGAGGAGGATCGGGGCCTGAGCACCGAACGCTGGGTCTTTTCGGACATCGGATCCCGTTCCTTCCGATGGTACGCCCTCAAGCGGCAGCGCCGCGGCGGCCCTTGGCGCCTCGTCGAGGAGATGCGAATCAAACGACGGGACCGTCCCGGTCGGGGTCGCCGTGGAGCGAAACCAGGGTCCCGCGACCGGTGAGACGATCTCGAGGAGCGCGCGAGGTCGTAAGTGGACGGGGCGTTCTAAGCCCCTCCATGAACGTGCACTTTCCGGGACCCCTGATCCCGGCTCCTCAGAACGGGAGGCTTTCCTGAGCCCAGCGAGGAGTTGCGCCCCTCGATGGGCCGACGCCACACGGGTCGAACCGGGGACGTGGCAAGGCCACGAAAGCCATCGACGATGGGCTGATCTACGCCCGGATCCGGGATCGTGCCTCGTCTTCGTGCTCGATGTCCCGAACCACGTGCGTCTCGGTATCCGTGACCATGGGGAGTTGCACGATTGCGTCGATCGGTGCATCCATCTCAGCCAGGTCCTTCCCTCGCACGATTGCGATTACGGCTGGCCCCCCGAACAGGGCGTCGGCTCGCACGACTCCGGGTACTTGACGAATCGCCTTGCATGCTGTTCGTGGTCCGGGGTTGGTGGTAGATACGAAGACGTACGCTTCGACGGTCACGGTTCCAATACCCTCCAAGAGACGGAAGGGCCAGTTCGCCACTTAGCGTCTCGGACGCGGACGTTGCCGCATCTCCCGCGACGGTGACGATGGCGACCTGGATGCCCAGCGCTCACGATGGAGGATCGAACGGCGCGTTGCGGGGGATGCCAAACCCTCCGAGGGGAGTCAGCAGGGTGTTGGTGGCTGGAGGCCGGAAAGAAGGGTTATTCACCAGTCGGATTGGCAAGGACGTGCCTCGAGCTCCGCAATCGTCCGCGAAAGAGATCGCGCAGTATCTCTCTCGATCGGATCCGGTGCTCGCTCAGCTCATCCGATCCTGGGGGCCGACCGACCTGCCCTCCCGTGGTGAAGGCTTCCCCATTCTCGCCCAATCGATCCTGTTCCAGCAGATCTCCGGAGCCGCAGGTGCCGCGATCCTCCGCCGCTTGCGAAAGACCCACGGAGGTCCCACGTTCCCGCCTCCCGAGTGGTTCCTATCCGTCTCGACGCCCGCCCTCCGCGACGCGGGGGTGTCACCCCAGAAGATGCGGTACCTGAGGGACCTGGCCGCGCGAGTGGTCGACGGTCGGCTCGAACTCCGACGGCTGTCCCAGCAACCTGACCCCCAGGTAATCGAAGAGCTGACCGCTGTGCTCGGCATCGGCGTCTGGACGGCACAAATGTACCTGATCTTCTCCCTCCACCGCCCGGACGTGATTCCTTCCGGCGATCTCGGTATTCGCAAGGCAGTGGGGAAAGCGTGGGGGTACCGGACCCTCCCGGCGGAAAGCACGGTCGAACGACATGCTCGCCGATGGACGCCGTACCGATCCCACGCCGCTTACTATCTGTGGCGAAGCCTCGACTCTGCGCCGGGGTAGTCCTCAGAGGCGGTGGGGCTTCCGTTAGGCAGGAGTCCTGCGGCCGTGGGGTCGTCGCCTGGGACGGCTTGCCGAGGGAGCCCTGAGCGCCGTTTGAGCACGGATGAACGAGGTCGGCGCTCCCAGAAGCCAGTAGATGTTCCCGTCCGGGTCGGCGAACTTGGCCATTCCTCCCCCCGATCCCTTCTGCATGGGCTGGGGGAACTGGACCCCCGATGCCTCCATACGGCTGACCAATCCTTCGAGATCGTCGGTCACAAAGGCGATCCCCGAGTTCCCGGGTTGAACCGCATCGAACCCTTCGCAAAGATGGAGGACGAACCTGTCGCCGGGAGGGGCCACCATGATGGCGTGACCTGTCCCTCCGACAGTATGAGTGGCGAATCCCACCTTCTCGCTCCACCACAAAGCGGCTTGCTTTGCGTTCCTGACCACGACGGCACAGTCGGAAAGTGCGATCATCGGCTTCCTCGCGCGGCAGCCCTCTTGGAGGCTTAGTCGCCCGCGAGGGGTCGTGAAACGGTGACCAGCGAGGACCCCCGCCCAGCCTCCGGTGTCCCTGAAGCCTAGCACGCTCGTCGGCGACGGAGCCGAACCGCCCGTGCCGCGAGAAACCGCCGGGTGGTGGCCTCGTCCAGGCGGAGGATCCGTCCGATCTCAGCCACCGGATGTGCATGCTGATCAACTCGAAGGTCGACCCAGCGGTCGCTCCACACGGATGGAAACCAACGCTCGCGATGCACGACAAGGATCGCTGAGGATTCCATGCCTCGTTTGTCCCCGCCGGCCTTCGCGCCGGCCACGAGCGCCGAGTGAAGGCGCTGCGCGAGACTGCCTCGCTTCGATTCGAACGCTCGGACCATGGCTGGGACCACTCGGTCGTTCGCAAGGATGTTGCCCTGACAGGAGAATCCCTCGCCGGTGATGCCCCCAGCCCAGTCGAGACATTTCGAGCCAGTCCAGGACGCGGCGGTTCCCCGGGCGTCCACGACGCCGAGCTGGCGGTGCTCGCGTTTGGGGTCCGACGCGGTCAGCTTGCGCACGACCTCTGAGGCGGACAAGCCCTTCTTCAGGGCGGCGATCCCGAGCGGACCATACTGGTAGTTAGAGTCGGCTTGGGTCGCCAGCGCACCAGCACGCCAAGCCGCCCACGGGACCACGGCGCCGACGGACATCGGCTTGGTGGAGACGGCAACCCCCCAGAACCGCCGTTCTGGATCACACGCAACGAGCGAGAATGTCCCGTAGGCGTCCCTTCCGTACATCTCAAGCGAGAGAACGCCTCGACCAAGATAACCTGCGCGAAGTGCTGAGGGCTCTCGACATCATGTGTGCCCTAGGGCGCGGCAAAGCCATCGCCGGCAGCCGCCGTAAGTTCAAGCGCGATTGAGTGTTTAGAATGGCGCGCTCTTCGAGAGGAAAAAGGTGCCCTCCGGCCCATCCGGCGCTCGGTTTCACGTCAGCAAAAGTTGGTCGGTCCGATGGCGCGCACCTAGAACCATTGCCATTCAGGAAGCCGGGGGCAGACACCGACCATGACGCCGATTCTTGGAGGGACTCGCTCCCCTCGGCTTAGCCGGGACAAGAGAATCGCCATCCGCGTAAGGCCTTCCACCTCCAGATAGGGACCGGCCTTGGCTTCGGAAACGAGAATCGGGAACCCGCGCATTCTGTTCGGGTCGAATCTCGAGCGCATTTCCCGGTAGTGCGGGCCGAAGTCGCTGCCGGGCGGGTCATTCCCCATCTCGAGCTTGGCCACGAACTCCGATAGCAGGCGAGACGGAGCCACTTGAAGAAAAGGGTCGTGACGAATCAGCCGAACATTCTGCAGGTCAGATACCGCCAACTTGCCAGAGTACCACTTCACCCCGAGCTCAATGAGGCTCGTGAGGTACCCTTCTCTGACCGCCAGTACCGCTCGTTCGATATCGTTCCAGTCTTCGTCGACGAGGCCTTCTCGGTCATTCGAATCCAATCGCGCAAGCAGCCGGGTGCTGAGGCTCGCGAGATAGCTTGGGCCGTACCACGTGCTTTCAGACTCCGCCCTAGCCCACTGCCAATAGACGTCTCGTTCAGAGGCCGGTGAAGAGTCGTGCATCTGACCCATCGCGGGTGACGGACCCGCTAGTAGCAAGGCCCCCCATCATGTTTCCCTAACCGGACCTGAAACTATCGGATTCCCATCAGCGAATGGTGGATCGCCCGAGAGGGAGGTCCGATCTCTGGGGTCTGCGGCCGAGCGCTTCACCGGGTCAGCGTTCCCCGTCCCGAAATGGGCTTGGGTCGACGACCTGACTGTGAGCTGCGGTCGAGCTAATGGGGACCGAGGTCCTCCCGGCCTCGGTGAACGCCCGTTTCTGCTCGTACTGCGGGAACCCCGTCCCCGCGGGGAGCAGTTTCTGCCCCGCCTGCGGTGCGGCCGTCGGTGGAACCACCCCACCCGCCGGCCCCCAGGTCAATTCCCCTCCTCTCGCCGCGTGGGGCGGCCTCCCTTCCGCAACGTTTCCACAGGCGTATTCGGCAACGGGCGCGGCGACGCCCGGTTCCCGCGACGCCGACCGGCGTGCGCTGTCCGCGGTCAATGTGGCAGCCATCCTGGCCCTCCTGGGGGCGGTGGCCGAACTCGTGAACCTCTTTCCCTCCTCCAGCGCCTCCTCGTTCGTGACCGTGCCATCGAACTCGTCCGGAACCTCCCTGCAGGTCTCCGCCTCGACGTTGGAGCTCATCGCCGCGACGGCTTTCGTCGGGGCCGTCCTTGCAGTTCTGGAATTGATCTTCTTTCGAAGGGCGTTCCGGGCCCTCGCCCCTCAGGATTCCCGTTTCTCGACGCCCGCGTCTCTGGTCCTGCTCGCCTTGGTGGCTATCATGATCGCGTTCCTGGCCGGCGCCGGTGTCTTCATCATCCTCTTCCAAGCGGTTGCCTGTGCTGGGAGCGGGAACCCCATCACGTCGACCTGCTTCAGTGCAGGGGCTATCCTCGGACTCCTCGGCCTCCTCGCAGTTGGAGCAATCCTCGCCCTAGTCGGCTACATCGGTCTGCTCATCGGAATCTGGCGCCTGGGAGCTCGCTACAACGATGATTCGTTCAAGGCGGGTGCCATTCTGCTCATCTTCCCGGTCCTGAACTTGGTGGGCTTGATCCTAGTCCTTCTCGCGACCAAGAAGGCCCGAGCCAATCTCGAAAGCGGGCCGTACCCTACGGCCTTCGGCTGAGGCCGTCTTCCTTTCTAAGGTGGCGCAGGCGGACTGAAGGGAGGGCAGCCTTCGACCCTCGCGGAAGGAAGCTCGATCCCGATGGTTCCGGCCCTCCGAAGCCCTTCCCCATTCCTAACACCCCGCCTCGGAGGTCGACTTGAATGGCACTTTCCATCGCCGGAATCCGGGTAGGGGTTGCGCCCCAACAAGTCGTGGGCCATCCTAAGAGATAGGGGTCGGCAGGCACCGCCGGAATCCGGTCAGGCTTTTCCCCGCGTGAGCCTCGACCGGCCGTGGCCTTCGTTCCCGGCGGGAAAGGGGTCCTCTTTCGGGTCTATCTCGCCACCCTCGGTACCTGGGCTGCCTATGCGCTCATCGTGGTCGTGCTACCCTTCCGCTTCCAACAACTGGGGCTATCTGTCGAGGAGTACGGCGCGGCGCTGGCCGTCTATGCGCTGGGGACTCTAGCGACGGAGGGCCTGTGGGGGTCCTTCGCGTTCAGGATGGGATCGGCAAGATTCCTGGGCGGCCTCGGCGCACTGACCGCCGTATCCATGCTGGCCCTAGGATTCGCGCGTTCGTTCGTATCGCTGACGATTGTGCTCGGCCTCTACGGGATGTTGGTGGTCTACAGTACCCCCCTGATTCGATGGTTGGGGATGAATGTCTCCGGTCCCGGGAAGGCCGGTCAAGGCCTGGGCCGTCTCGGACTTTTCTTTGGCGTGGGTCTGAGCGCAGGAACCGCGGTAGGTCCCCTCCTCTACCTGATCGGGGGCTTCTGGATGAATCTCTACGTAGGGACGGCCGTCTTTGCGATCTCGACCATACCCCTCGTCTCGATCCCCTGGGATTCAGTCTCGCTGCCGCAGGCCCAGCGCCCTGGGCAGGGTTCCCTCCGCGCCTTGCTCGAGCGCCAGTTCGTTCTAGCGGCTACGCTCGTCGTGTTCTACTTCATGGTCTACACGTCGGTCACGAACTTCCTTCAATACTACTCCATCAGCCTCTTCCACGGCACGGTCGAGGAGACGGGCTACGTCATCGGGGCCGCGCGAGCTGGCGCCCTACTGACCGGGCTAGCGGTCGGTTCCACGATCGACCGGTGGGGGGCCAGGAGGGCCGCCCCGGCAGGATTCCTTCTGCTCATCGTAGGGGCGCTAGGGACGTGGATCTCCTCGAGCTACATCGAAATGATCCTCGCCACGCTGATTTTGGCAACCGGCGCAGGATGGCTCAGCGTTACCCTGCTCCCCATGGCGCTCGCCCGAATCCTTCCCGCGAACCAGGGAACCGCGGTCGGAGTCTTTGGTTCGTTCGAGGATCTTGGGCTCATCCTCGGACCGCTCCTGCTCGGAGTCGTCTACGTTACCCTGGGACCTAGGGACCTGTTCCCGGTGGCCGCCGCTTTGGCGTTCATAGCTGTGCTCATCATCCTCGCGGCGCCTATTCCACGGCCCGCTGGGCCGTCAGAACCGAACATCGAGTAATCCGACCCCCTCCGTGGTGAAGTCACATCTAGGTGCTTCGGGTGCTAAGGGCCGTGTGTTCAAGCGCGTTGAACCCACCGGGACGCCTCGCCGCTAGCCCCGACCGGCTCGCGCTCAGGGCGCCTTTCCCAATCCCTGACAGAGCGATCAACCTCACTGATGGAATGGAGGGCGCTTTCTTCCTATCGGAGAACGGCCTACGATGAACGCTCAGCGGGAATTGTGCCGGGCGCCGACGCTTCCCCTTGCCGTACCGCCCGAACCAGGAACCAGGCCCGCAACCCCCTTATGGGGTCCGCACCAGGAATTCAGTGAGCGGCCTTTCGGGACGGGGAAGGAGGCTTCCCGGTCTCGCCCTGCTTACTTCGAGCCACGCGGACGTTGACATCGGCCTTGAATCTTCGAACCTCCAGGCTGGACCCCTGCGCCCTCAGGGCGGCCAGAAATGCCTCCACATCCATTCCGGGTCCGTCCCTCCACTTCGCCACGAATAACGACGAACCGATCTGACCCGGAATCGCCAATCGCGCCGAAACCAGTTGGCGGAAGCTGTCGTCCGAGAGGGGTTCGAACCGCGTCGCCAGCATCTCCCGTCTCTTAGGGAAGTTCTGCCTAATCGTCCTCACGTTCTCACTCCGACGCGAGGATCGGGGTTCCCTTCGTCATATCCAGCGCTCGAGCGAGAGGTGGGTCCTACATAAGGGGCGGTAGTGACCCGAAGCTCACGCCGTAGGAGGACCGGGCAGGCGACGCGCGCCTTACGAGTCGCGCCGCCCTTCCCGCGACCGATGAGTCCGTCCTCAGCCGCCGGGAGCGAACTCCACCCTCATGGAGAGGCCGACCCAAGGGCATCCGGCGACGACTACGCGGCGACCGGGGGCACGGAAACGTCGGGCGAGAGCGGGTCGGTCGGCGAGGTCGAAGCGGGGATCGTCGCGGATGAACGGGGGCTCCGGGACGACCGGTTCCGCACCGGCTCCGTGGGGCTGCGCTCGCGGCGCAATAGGTCCGAGTCCTCGAGCTCCTTCGTGATCTTCTGGACGGCACGTTGGACGTCCAAGGGTCGGCGGGCCCCGGTGCATACCAGCCTTCCGCTGCCGAAGAGGAGCACCACGACGCGCGGGTCTTGAAGGCGGCAGACGAGTCCGGGGAACTGCTCGGGCTCGTATTCCACCCGCTCGAGGCCGAGGGTGACCGCGACCAAGTTCAGGTTGACCTCGCTCCCGAGGTCGGAGGTTGCGACGATGTTCTGGATCTGTATCTTCGGGTGCATGAGAATCCGCTGTCCTCCCCGGCGGATCAGGGCCGAGACCGCCCGTATCGTGTCGTCGACCTCCTTCCAGCTCTTCCCGCCAGTACACACGGCTTTTCCCGAGTGAAAAAGGAGAATCGCGGTCTTGGGTTGCTTCAGCCGATAGATAAGGCCGGGGAAACGCGCCGGCTCGTACTCGGCTCCGTCGAGACTCAAGGCGATGGACGGCAGGTCGAGCTCCGTCCCCAGCGTGGTGGAGGCGACAACGTTCTCGATGCGAGCTCGGATCATATCGTCACTTATATAGTATTTAAGGTCCTATTTAAGGTAAGGACCTCACGGCGCGGTCGCACCGACTTCGACACCGGTGGCTTTTCGGTCCCCTCTCCGCGTGCCCGGATTCCACCGAGCATGGTTCGACTCCGTCCCCTACGTTCCACAGGGATCGTGCCTTAGGAGAATCCGAGACCTTCCCGTTCCGGGACGTCCCCCCTCCCCACGGTTCGGTTTCCGGGTACCAGGTCCGTCCACGCCGACGGATACCGACGGCTCGGCACGGGCCGGCGCCCGGGACGTTCCGCTAGGCGGAGTGTGCCGTCTTCGCCGCGAGGATCCGGTCGATGAACGGACGGGCCTCGAGCCGCTGGAAGATCTCGAGCGCCTCGTCGAACGCGGCCGCAGCGCCCGTGGCGTCACCGGCCGACCGGGCGACCGCTCCGAGGTGGTAGAGGCTCACCGCGCTCTCGTACGGATACCCGAGCTCCTTCCATCCCTTGGCGCTCTCGAGAAAGAACTTGGCCGCCTCTATCGGCTCGTTCCGTTGGGAGGCGATCAAGCCCCGTGCATGCGCGAGGACGCTCGAGCTCCAGGTTTCCGAGAGCGCGTTCGACAATCGCTCGAGCTCCGAGAGCACCTTCTCGGCGAGGGGGACGCTCCCCTGCCGGAGTCGGAGCTCGATCAGCAGGGCCAGCGCCCAGATCTTAGGCGACACGGTGGTGAAGATGTCGGGCGCCCGGGCCAGGAGCTCGTACACCGGCTCGAGCTCCCGTTCGGCCTGCACGAGGTCCCCGGTCGCGAGCGCTAGCCGCACACGGAGCATCTCCTGCTCGTCCAACGTGTCGATCCGAGGTTTCAGTTTCCCCGGGGGAGCGATCTTGCCCAGACGGGTCGCGCACCGGTCGAACTCTCCTCGGTAGATCTCCATCCGGGCGAGCGTGGCGTTCGCGGGGTTGCGAATGCTCGGGGATCCGCCCGGAGCGGCCAGGGCGGCTTCGGCCAGGCGACGGGCCTCGTCCCAATTCCCGGCGGGCAGATGGACCCGATGGGCGAGCATGGCGTTGGCGTTCGCCGCATAGAGGGGGAGCCCCATCCGCGTCGCCACCTCCCGCGCCGTGCGGAAGCATCTCGCGGCCGCCTCTGTGTCCGCCTTGACGTTGCCGAAGTTCTCGCCGAGGTTCATGAGCTTGGTCGCGTACCGGATCCCCCCTCGAGACTGAGCGATCTTGACCCCCTCCTCCAACAGCTGGAACGCGTGGGCCTTCTCCTCGATTGGGCTGACGAACCCTAGGAACTGCATCGCCGTCGCCTCGGCGTCGGCGTTCGGTTGGCGGGCCGACAGTTCGATGACCTTCTGGAAGTGCGACCGGGCCCGATCGTAGTCGCCGGCCGCCTGGAAGAGGAAGCCGAGCTCCTGGTGCGCGACCGTCAGCTCGGGGGTCTCCTCGATCTCCTCGAGCAGGAGGAGCTGCCGCTCCCCGAAGTCCATCGCCGACTCGCGATCCTGCAGGTTGTCAGCGTGCAGCATCATGAGATTGCCGTAGACGCGGGCGAGACGACGCTTGTCCCCCACTCGCTCGTAGATCCCGGCGGCCTCCTGGTAATGGGCGGCCGCCTCGGCCGGGTAGCCGGCGAGGAAGCTTTCTTCCGCGAGCTGGTCCAATAGCTCGGCCTTCTTCGGGCTCCCGACATCCTCCTCGACGAGCTCGAGGGCCGTCTGGAGCATCCGGTAGCTCTGCTCGTGGGCGTAGAGCTCGGAGGCGCGCCGGGCCGCCCGGGTCGTGTAGTCGAGGCACTTGCTGACGTCCGCTCCCTCGAAGTAGTGGTGCGCCAGCTCGCCGAAGCGTTCGGGCCGCTCCCCCGCCCCGGCCTCCTCCATCGCGCGAGCGATCTGGAGGTGGCATTTCCGCCGACGGGCCCGGTTCATGTCCTCGTAAAGGGCGCTGCGGACCTGGTGGTCGGCAAAGACGTAGGTCGGTTGCCCACGCGAACCCTCCCCCTCCATCACCAGCCCGGTGCGCAGCAACCCGTCGAGGATGTCGAAGAGCTTGGGCTCGTCCACCCCGGAGACCTTCTGGAGGAGGTCGAAGTTGAACTCGACGCCGATGATCGCCGCCCATCGAAGGACGTCGAGGCTCTGGGCATCGAGGCGCCTGAGGTGCTGCTGGATCACGCTCCGTACGCTGTCCGGGAGGCGCACGTCGGCGATCGACCTCCTCTCCCAACCACGGTCGCCGAGGAAGATCGCCCCGGACTCGATGAGTCCCTTGACCACCTCCTCGACGAAGAACGGGTTGCCCCCGGTCTTCTCGTACACCAGTCGGACGACCTCCGGGAACGGCTGATTCGTACCGAGGATGCCGGCGACCAGTTTCTCGACGTCCGGCTCCCCGAGCCGCTTCAGCCCGATCCGGGTCGCGAGCCGGTGGCGGGTAAGCTCCAGGAGGAGTTCCTTCAGGACCGGGGCGTCCTCCAGGTCGGCCTCCCGGTAAGCGCCCACGAGCAACAGCCGGTTCCCGGGAAGGCGACGGGAGGCGTACTGGAGAAGACGGAGGGTCGCCGTGTCGGCCCATTGGAGGTCGTCGAAGAAGATCATCAGGGGCGTCTGCCGGGCGATGGTCTCGAAGAACCGAACGATCCCGTCATAGAACCGGAGCCGCTCTTGGTCGGGGTCGAGGCTCGGGAGCGCCGTCGGGGTCCCGAGCCGCGCGGTGAGCTCGGGAGCCAGCTTGCCGATGTCCGCAGCCTGCTCGCCGACGACCTTCTGGAGCAAGGCCGGTTCGAGATCCCGGAGACACTCTCGCGTCACCTCCGCCCAGTACGAGTAGGGCGGGCTAGTATCCCCCGGGAGTCCGCGGGCCTTCAGGGACCGGATCCCGAACGATTGCATCCGCCGCATCGCTTCCTCGACCAGGCGGGTCTTCCCGATCCCGGCCTCGCCCGAGAGGATCAGGATCGACCCCTCGCCCCGGCTGGCCCCCTCCAGAGACCGGCACACGGCGTCGAGCTCCGCCTCCCGGTCGGCCCACGGGGTGCTCCGGCCGTGGACCCGGCCGTGCCAGGGCAGCTCCAGCCGGTAGAGCGTGACAGGGTAGCTGATGTTCTTGAGGGAGGTCGCTTCGAGCGCGGTGAACGGAAACTCGAGCTTGTTACGGACCTGCTCGTAGACCGCGGCGGAAACGCAGATCCCCCCGGGGTCCGCGAGGGGCTCGATCCGAGAGGCGATGTTGACGGCATCGCCGAACAGGTCCTTGTCGCGGTGCACCACGTCCCCCACGTGGATCCCGATCCTCAGTTCGATGGAGACGACCCCCGGCTTGCGATTCCGGACGTAGAACGTCCGCTGGATGTCGATCGCGCACCGGGACGCATCCAGGGCGCTTCCGAATTCGGTGAGGAATCCGTCGCCGAGCGCCTTGACCTCACGGCCCCCATGGAGCACGAGGAGGGGTCGGACGATCTCTTCGTGCTCCCGGCCGAGCTTCAACGCCAGGGCCTCGTCCCGCTGGGTGAGCGCGGAATAGCCCACGATGTCGGTGACCATGACCGCGGCCAGTCGGCGAGAGCCCTCGTCCACGGCGCTTCGAAGAGATGTGGCTTATTTGGTTTGCCGCGCCGGTCAGGAGACGAATGCTCCGCGGAAATCCCGGCGCGGGGATCGGGCGGCGGCCAAGTCGGGGCCCAGACCGCCGACCCACGGGGGATTCTCCGGTGACCCTATAACCGGCGACGACCTGGCCAGCCATGGGACGGGCGCAGAGACGCGCAAGGAATCGAGAGGATGCCAAGCTCGAGGAACATTCCAAGAGGCCCGCCCGAGATTCCGGCGGGGAGGCCGCACACCGCCTCGCTGGGGAGCACCCCGAAACGCAGAACGAAACTGCCCGCCGCATCTATCGCACGGGTGGCAAAGCCGCCCGCCGCGCAAGGAAAGGGAAGCGTGACGTGGGCGAGAAGCAGCCCAAGTGGCGAGAGGGACACCAGTAACGCGCAGGGAGCCGGCCCCGAAACCTCGGGTCGCGTGGAGGTCGCTCCCAGGGCGTCACCCTGGCAGGGGGCACGATTCCCTTTTCGGACTGGACGGTGAACCGCGGCCTTCGCTCGGTCGATCGTTCCGTCGCGCGAGACGCGGACGGGAAGGGGTTCACACCGGGAACGGCGGATCGCGCTAGTCCTCGCCGAAGTCGCCGCCGCCCATCCCACCCATGCCTCCCATGCCGCCGGGGCCGCCGGGGCCACCGCCGGATGGGGCCGGGCTCGATTTCGAGGCGATGACGTCGTCGATCCGTAGGATCATCACCGCTGCGTCGGTCGCGCTCTCGAGCGCCTGGCGTCCGACACGGATCGGCTCGATCACGTGGAGCTGGGACATGTCGTCGACCTTGCCGGTGGAGACGTTGACGCCGGCGCTCTTCTGACCGCTCTTGTGCGCCTTGCGCATCTCGATGAGGATGTCGATCGGGTCGAGGCCCGCGTTCTCGGCGAGCGTGCGAGGCAGGGTCTCAAGCGCATCCGCGAACCCCTCGTACGCGAGCTGCTCGCGGCCGCCGACCTTCGCCGCGTCGTTGCGGAGCTGCATGGCGAGCTCCTCGGCCGCAGCTCCCCCGCCGTAGACGTACTTCCCGTCCTCGACCGACACGCGGACCACGTTGAGCGCGTCATCCAGCGAACGCTCGATCTCGTCGATCACGTGCTCGGTGCCGCCGCGGATCAGGATTGAGACGGCCTTGGCCTTCTTGCAGCCCGTCACGAAGGTGAGCGCGTCCTCGCCGATCTTGCGCTCCTCGACCGTTCCCGCCGTCCCGACGTCCTCCGGGGTGAGCTCGCTGACCTTCGAGACGATGTTCGCCCCGGTCGCCTTGGCGAGCTTCTCCATGTCGGACTTCTTCGCGCGGCGGACCGCATAGATCCCGTGCTTGGCGAGGAAATGCTGCGCGAGGTCGTCGATCCCCTTCTGGCAGACGACCACGTTCGCGCCGGACTTCACCACCTGGTCGACCATCCGCCGCAGCATGTTCTCCTCCTCCTGGAGGAAGGCGTTGAGTTGGTTCGGGTCGTTGATCTCGATCTTCGCGTCGATCTCGGTCTTCTTGATCTCGAGCGCGGCGTCCAGGAGGGCGATCTTGGGGTTCTCGACGCGCGACGGCATCCCGGAGTGGACCTTCTCCTTGTCGACGATCACGCCCTCGATCAGCGAGGTGTCGGCGATCTGGCCCCCCTGCTTCTTGATCACCTGGACGTTATCGAGATCGACGTGGTATCCCGTGCCCTTCTTCTCGGCGACGTCGGTGACGGCCTTCACGGCGATGTCCGCGAGGATCTCCCGGTTGAACGAGACCGACTTCGAACCCATCGACGTGCTCGCGATCTGCTTGAGGGTCTCCGTGTCCGTGATGGACACCGGCCGGCTAATCCCGTTCAGGACCTCGAGAGCCCTCGTGGACGCCAGGCGGTACCCCAGGCCGATGATCGTCGGATGGACGTTCTGCTCGATCAGGTCCTCGGCACGCTTCAACAGCTCGCCGGCGAGGATGACGGCCGTGGTCGTGCCATCCCCGGCCTCCTGATCCATCGTCTTCGCGACCTCGACCAGCATCTTTGCGGCCGGGTGCTCGACGTCCATCTCCTTCAGGATCGTCACGCCGTCGTTCGTCACGACGACGTCGCCCATCGAGTCGACGAGCATCTTGTCAAGCCCGCGCGGCCCGAGGGTCGAGCGCACCGAGTCGGCGATCGCCTTCGCCGCGGTGATGTTGTTGGCGAGCGCTCCGCGGCCCTTCTCGCGCTTCGTCCCTTCCCTAAGCACCAGAATCTGCGTCTGTCCAGTCATCATGTTTGTTTTCCTCCGGAAAATCCTCTAATCAAGACAGCTTGGGTAATCCAGCGCTTCTATTAAAGCATATCTATGACCCGACCCATCCCGCCGGCGAGATGCCGTCGGCCTCGCGGCGCTCGCTTGCCCACCCTTCCCTTCGATGCGGGAGGGTCGCTCCGGCGGCCTGAGGGCCACGGAGGACGCCTCGGTCCACTACGCTCGAGGTCCTGCGGACCTGCACGCTTCAAGAAGCGCGAAAAGATCTCTCAGGTGCCCGTTGCAGAGCGAGTACGCCGGCGAGCCAGGGGGCGATGGCGGAAACGGCCGCTCCTCCGGCCCCTCCGGCGAGCACTCACCTCCCGGCGGGCGGGCGCTTCGCAACCGCGGGGCGACCAGATCGGCGTAGGCGCGTTCGAACTCGCATGGACGCACCGGCAGACCGCCGTGAGGGAGGCGATCGTCACGGACGCGCGGATCGACACCGTCAGACACTGTCGTGCCCTTCGATCCCATCCGCTTCCGTGGGGATGGACAGGCGCCCAGGCCGGACCAGGGTGTCGGCTGGACTCTCGGACGATCCGCGCAGACGGAGGCGGTTGTCCAGACGAGGAATCGTGATGGGATTCCGCCAGATGCGGGTCTGCTTCATGCCTCAGATGTCGTTCCAGAACACTTGAGGTTATAGTGCTGCAAAGTCCGGAAGGTCCGTCCTTGCGGCGGGCCTTGGAGAAACCTGATAGGCGTAACGATTCAAGTGCCCGATTCGCGAGACCTCTTACCGCGGACACCTACGTCCGAGTGTGGTACCGTTACCCGACCAGAACCGATTCTCGGAGTAGTCCTGAAACAGCTACCACAGGTCGAGCGGCCCGGTTCTCCGGGGTTCAATAGGTTCTTGGACCCACGGCCCGAACGACGCCGCAGCTCAATCACTTTGAACACCGCGGCTGGCTCGACCGCATCTTGGGGTGCGCGCTTGTGAATCTCCCCATGGAGAACTCCCTGCACTGAGATGGGTACGTGCTCCCGAAGAACTGGGAGGGGGCGATCGAGTAAGGTGCCTCGAGGTGGAGGACACAAGGCGCCTCCGATGGGCTTTCCGCCGCGGCATCGGCGGAACCCATCATCTCCACATTTCTACGCATCCGTGGTTATCCATCCGACCTCGATCTCGTAGGAGCCCTCCGGTACGGTAACAGCGACGTTAGTAGGAGGGGGATCGGTCACATCTCCCTTATACTCACCAGGAGGAGTCCTGACCCGGTCAGGACGGCGAAATGACCGGTTGGTACAAGGCCACGGACGCGAAGGAGTTGCCCCAGGGCTCGATGAAAGGGGTCGAGGTCGGCGGAACAAAGGTTCTGCTGGTGCACGGCGCTTCAGGCATCCGCGCTTTTGAGGATCGCTGCGGCCACATGTCGGTCCCGATGAGCATCGGGACCTTCAAGGGTGGTGTGATCAAGTGCGCGCTCCATTCCGCAGTGTTCGACGCCGAAACCGGGGCGGTCCGCGGACAGCCCCAGATGCACATGCCCGCAGCGCAACTTCCCCCGGAAATGATGGAGGCGATGGCCAAGATGGGGCAGATTATGGCTCAAATCCGTAGCGAGACTCTCCGGCCATACCCTGTCGCGGTGGAGAACGGCCAGGTAATGGTCTACGTTTGATCGCTCCGAAGGGTCAAGCTCGGATTCGCTCGGTCGCGGGGATGGCTCTCTTCGTTCGTGGCGAACGGAACCGCTGACCTTGACACTCCTGGGGGGAGGGGCCGCGCGATGAGGACCCGCGTAACGTTCTGGTTTGCCGAGACCGGTACGGGCAGCTTTGACCGATCGAAGCAGGCACCGCTAGCCAACGCACCGGTTTAGTGCGGCCCCGCCTGGACCCCTTGGGGATGGCTCGGTCACCGCGATTCGACCGAAATTCCAGGGGCGTTAGGTAGCCACGTGTATCGAGCTAGACCGTGAACCTCTCCGCGACTCAAGTGAACAACATCGCCCGGGAGTTTCTCCAAACGGCTGGCCCTCAGGAAACGGTCATTACAAAGACCGTCCCCGTCGGGGACGAATGGTGGGTTATCGTTCAGGTCACGACCGCATCAGGAGAGGAGTTGAAGCTGCTCAAGGTCGATGACAAGACCGAGAAAGCGGCCAGCTACTTCTGAAGGCTCAAATCCCGTAGCCAAGGCACCCCTTGGCTAACGGCCAGTCACAATAGTTCCATTGGCCACGAGCCCAAGCATGGAAGACGCGGCCGGCTCGAGAGAGCCCGTACTCTCGGGCGGTGTTCAATCGCTCTTGAACCCCGGGCTCGAACGGAGAGTTGGCTCAAGCTCCCTTGAGCGTTCAGAGTAGCGCGCTCTCCGATAGGGAAAACGCACCCTCCGGGCCGTCCCGAGCCCGGTTTCGCATCGGGGAAGAAGGGTTCGTCCGGAGCCTCCTCCCGTCTGAGGCAGTCTCATTGATGTGTCGGAAAGCACCGCATGTCGTCGTTCGGTGATGGGGATCCGCGGACGTCCCCCGCTATCTATAGCGGGCCGAGAGGTCCGCGCAAGCAATCCCCTTGGCGAGGCGCGCGCGGCCGGCCGAGGCCAGTCGCTAACGCTTCTTGGTCTTCTTCTTCCCGCCCTTCTTCGGCATGTCGCATCGGGCAACGCTAGCGACTACTTCAGGACCCGTACCCCACCACTCACGGGCGCGACAGCCTCTTGCAACTCCCGGAAACGATCCGCTCGGAGGGCCGGGGAACCATTGTTCCATCCCTTCCGGCGCCCACGTCCAGCTCTGTGCACGAAGCTCGGACTCGTCAGCCGCCCGACCCCAGGTTGGCTCCACCTCCTTGGTCCCGTCCACCGTGGACCGGGGCGGCGTTCAAGATGCCTTACGCCGACTAACCAACCTGGCGATAGGCCCGATCATGATTCAGGGTTTAGAGAGGCGTTCTCCGCAGGAACAACGAGTCCCCTCCGCGGCCTACGTTTGCGGGGGCGATCGTGTCGATCTGCGGGAGTATCCCGAGGCCCGCACGTCCTGAGGACTCCCCGGGTGAGCCTCGAAGTCAGTCCACGCCCCGGGGCCGGTGTCGAGGGCGATTCACTGACGGGACTGGGACGCCATCGTCCGAAGGCTTGGCGTGGATCGATACCCTAGACGAGGGCCGATTCCTCCGGCTTCCGGCGGGAAGGACGACGAGCTCGGGAGGCGGACGTCCCTCCCTTCGCGAGCCGTCGTCGTGCAGATCAAGCGATCCACCGGAGGACGGACTACACGACGGGGAGAGACCACACCGATCGATCGCGGGCTCCGAGGGAGGCAGACGGCCTGGCTGGAGGTCTTAACTGTGTGAGAGGATTAACCACCGTCCTGCCGAGCGAGAGCGATGGCAGCCAACCTCAATCTTCCCACCGAGCTGAGCCATTTCTTGAACCGCCCGGTTCCCCAGGCCCTGCTGGTACGGGGAGCCCCGGGCACCGGGAAGACGATGCTGACCATCGAACTCCTGGGAGCCTTCCACGGACGAAGGATCTACGTCTCGAGCCGCGTCCGCCACGCCGATCTCGATCTCGATTTCCCCGCCCTGGATCGAATGGTCCAGGCCGGCCAGCTCTCCGTCGTGGACCTTGCCCCGGGCGGGACCGACCTCCGCAGGGCCACTCGAGCGGTCGAGTCCGCCCCCGAGCTCGTCGCGGCCGCCGAGTCCGGCGAGGATGTTCGCCCGCTCCTCCTTCCTCCCGAGGTGATGGAGGCCTGGAGCCAGAGCTCTCCCACCTCTCCCACCCTCGTGGTACTGGACTCGTGGGACGCGATCGTCGAGCGACACATCGGCGATTCCCGCAGGGTCGGTGACCAGCTCCCATCTCGAGAGGAACTCGAGCGGATCGCGCTCGCCCAGATGGCCAAGGGGCCGGTCTTTCTCGTGTTCGTCGTGGAGCACCGCGAAGAGGGCCAGCTCGAGTACCTCGTCAACGGCATCGTGTCGATGGAGCGGGCGATCCACGACGACCGGATGGAGCGCTGGCTGCACATCGACAAGTTTCGGGGGATCCAGGTCACCCATCCGTCGTATCCGTTCACGCTAGCGGGTGGCCGGTTCCAGTGTTTCGAGCCCTTGCCAGCGGGCTTGCGACCCGATACCGCCCGCACGGACCCGGAACCAGCTCCTTCCCCCGGCCAGATCTGGCCGGGCTCGGTGGACTACGCCTCGTTCTTCGGGCCGCTTCCTGTCGGCAAGCTGACCCTTATCGAGTACGACTCCGACGTACCGATCGCGGCCGTGAGGTTGGTGCTCGTTCCGATGCTGAACCAGACGCTCGATCGTGGGGGCCGGATCTTCCACGTACCCCACCCCGGACTGCAACCGGCCGAGGTGTGGGAGATGTACAAGGGACGGACGACGAAGGAGACCTTCCTTCGGCAGGTGCGGCTCCTGGGCGCAACGGGGAACGGTGAGCCGGGCGAATTCGCGGCGGTGATGCTTCCCCTCCCTTCGGCGAAGGCGGAGGGCTACAGTCCTAGGGTACCCGAGGCGGCGAGGTTCTTGCGCGAGCAATCCGATCCGATGAGTCCGAACCTAGGGCTCGTGTCGATCGCAGGTCTGAAGGCCATGAACTCGCTGGTCCCGGGCACGTACACCGAAGAGACCCTTCCTGGGCTGGCGCTCACATACCTCCATCGGACCATGGGGCACGAGATCTGGGTCGGTCCTGAGGGGGATCCTCTCACGCGGTCCCTCCGCTCGATGGCGGACACCCGCCTTCGCTTCCTCTCCCGCGAGGGTCGGGTCCTCGTTCATGGGATCAGTCCCCGGACCCCTTGCCTCGTCCTTACCGAAGGGGACAGCCGGTCGCCGTACCACCTCCTTCCCATGGTGTAGCCCAGCATCACCTTCGGGACCCTACGGCAGGTAAGCCCCGGGCCCCACGCGACGTCAGCGGCTCGCTGGGACCTGACTAAAGGCGGGCCGTCCGATCTTCGGCGACCGGAGGTCGGTCGGCGATGAAGGCGAGAGCAGACGACCTGGGGGCCGCGTTACGCTGGTCGATCGCCACCGGGCGGGGGCTCGGGAGGCTTGAAACCCGGCGGGAGAGGCTGCGGATTGAGGGCGGGCTCGGGCTCCGGGGGGCGGAATCCTGGGGGCAGAGGCTGCGGATTGAGGCAGGGGTCGGGGGGCTCGGCCTTGACCTTGCCCGCGCCGCCGCCGCTTGTGCTCCAGAGGCGACCGATCGCAATTCCAGCGCCAATCCCTACGGCGGCAATCACCACGAGTACCACCACCGCCTCGGGGGCATTGAGACCGCCGAGCGGCCCTGAGTACGCGCAACTGCCGTTATTCGGGGCAGTGAGACCGAAGCTGTGGAGGCCCGCGCTCGCTCCCGCGACGGCGGTACCGGCGGCGCCGTAGAGCGGTCCATTCAATCGGACGAAGAGCACCGCGAGCAGGACGACGACCAACGCTCCGACCGCGACCATGACGGCCATCTGACGCCTTGCGTTCATCGAGATTCTCCGCCCTCCGCTTCGCGTCGCGTCCGGACCTGCGGTCATGGGATCGCCCAGGAGAAGGAGCGCCGGTATTAGGTCCTTCCCGAAAGGGGTCCGGTTCCGCGGTCTGTTGACCTGTATTCCCCCGGGCCGGAGAGGGTTCAACATCAGTTGAACCCACCAGAATTGACGCGACCGTCTAGCCATGGTTGAAGGCTTAGAACCGCGCGTCCTCCATCGAAGAGGGCCCATGTCGGTCGAGTCGGAACCCGCCTTCCCCTCGGAATGGGGGGCTGATCCCACGGCCCAGCGAGGGAGGCGCGACCTCCTCCGTCCTGCTGGCGCGTTTCTGGGTCCTCGGCCTCCGGCCAGGTTGACGGAGAGCCGTTAACCTCAAGGAAAAGCAGCTCTCCGCCCCGCGTTGACGACGACGCCCGAGACGAGATGGTGGAGATCGTCCCTCTGGAGTGGAAGGACCTTTCGTTCGCAAAGTCGCTGACCGATGCCGAACGTTGGGCTCGAAGCGACCGCGCGTGGCGACGATTCCTTCGCGTTCAGCCCGATGGACTCTTTCAAGCGCTTCTTCAAGGAGAGCCCGTCGGCATCGTCGGGATCTTCTGGTACGAAGAGGTGGCCTGGGTTCACTCTCTGATTGTCGCCCGAAGCCAGAGAGGCAACGGCGTGGGCAGCCGGCTCGTGAACTTCTGCCGCGAGGAGGCGACGCGCCGAGGTATCCATGCGCTAAAGCTGGACGCCGCGCCGGGGACGGCGCCGTTCTACCAAAGGCTAGGTTGGCGTTCGGAATTCCCTTCCCTGAGGTTCCTCGGGGCGGGCCATAGGGTCCCTCATGGCGCTCGGTTCGTCCGAAGCGACGAGGTCAGGTCCATCGTCGAGCTGGATCGCTCTGCCCTCGGATGGAACCGGTCTCACCTCATCCGCGAGCTCATCCAGGACGAACCTGATGGGGCGTTCGCGGTCGGCCCGGTCGGGAATCCCGAAGGATACGTCTGCTCGGCGCCGGCGGAAGGTCGCGTCGAGATCGGGCCGGTGGTGGTGCCTTCTCATGATGTCCACGTCGCGCGCGAGCTTGTCCGCGCGGTGCTCAACCGATGGCCGGGTCAGTCAGTCCGGTGCTGCGTGCCAGGATCCCACACCGTCGCAGCCGAACTGATGGCCGAGTTCGGGTTCGAGCAGGAACCCCAGTCGACTCGGATGGCGTTCGGAGCCGCCTTCCACGAAGCGACGGCCCAGTTCCTCATGGCCGGCCCCGCCGAAGGCTAGCCGTGCTTCCCACGCCGTTCATGCCCACCCTGCCGCGGTGGTGGGGATGGATGGAGGATCCACGGATCCTCTCGGCCCGATGGCTCCACGGAGAGAATCCGATGGGTTGCCCGAAGAGTGGCGTATCCACGCCGACTTCGGATGCCGCTACACCTTCGGTCCGACCTGGTTTCGAGGCCGGCGGGTCGATCGAGGGCCCGCGTCAGCTTTGGGAACTGCACTGAAGACAGGTCAGGGATCCGTCCGGCTGCCGAACGCAGACAGACCCGCAGACGGGACAGGGAGGCATCCCGGCCTGCGGAGCGGGTGCCGCGGGAAGCCCGACGTCAGGGGCGCTCGTCTGCGAGGTCGGCAGCTCGGTCCCGGTGCCCCCTCGAAGCCGCTCGATCGCTTTCAGCCACTCCTCAGCGTTGCGGACCTGGTAGTCCGACTCGTACCGCTGCTGTCCAACGCGAAGCATCAGGGATCCGCCGAGCAGGGGTTTCTCCAACCTGAGGACCGTGATCGCGCCCATCGGGAGATTGACCCGCTCCCGCTCGAGGACTCGGACCTCATGTACCCGCGGTTCGAAGATCAGACGGCGGTCCGTCAGGGTCAGGAGCCCGTCGACGTTCCCGGCGACCTTCTTCGCGGGCGCCGAAAGCGCGACCTCTTCCCCCGGTTCGAGGGCCGGCTGGCCGCCCACGAGCGGGAGCGAAAAATTGGTGGCTTTCCGGAACATCTTCCCGTCCGGGACTTTGCGGAACATTTTTCGGTCCGAAACTAGGATGTGTCGGTCCCTAGATGATTCTTCCGGCAATCCTCAACGCACGTCGAGATCAAGGTCGCGGTCCGAGGGAGGGGAAGATGGCTCAACCTAGCGCCAATCCGTGTCCGCGTTCCTTTAGCCTGGACCCCATGGCGGGTTCAATACCGGTTGAGTGGACGTGAAAGCGCCCATCAACTGCGGCGCTCTTCGAGGAGGAAATGGTGCCCTCCAGGCCGTTCCGAGCCCGGTTTCACGTCAGGCACTGTAGGTTCCCCCGAGAGGGATGGTCGACTTCCCCCGATGAGGTCACTCACCGTGCAACGAACACTTGTCGAACCGGGTGGTTGTCACCCGTGCGGCCTCGACGTCCATGTCCCGCCCAGCACGGGTGCCGAGGTCCCGAGGACTTAGCCGACACCCTCAGGTGAGCGAGTTCGATTCAGTCGAGGTCCTATGGTAGCCCCAGCCAGGCGGTGAAGGCGAGGTAGGGCGCGTGAAGATGTGGCGCTCGCGTCGAGACCTTGGCGAATCACGGCTCTCGCGGCAGGGTTAAGTACGTATCCCTGAGTATTGAACCACTATCTATGGTGGCGGCGAGTGCCGCTCCAGGGTCTGACGGACTCCCGTCCGAGTGGAATTCCGCGATTGAATCCCTGGTCCAGTCGCTGGAGGCGGCTCGCAACTTCCAGGGATCACTGGTCGTCGTCCACGGTTCCCCCGGGATTGGCAAGATCCGGCTGATCGACAAGGCGCTCGCGAGGGCCCGCATCCCCGACCGTCGCATCCGGCGAACGTTCCTGGAACCTCAAGACGCGGAGAACCCGTACAACGCGATCCTCTCACTCGCTCGCTGGGCCGCAAGGCTGGAAGAAATCGCACCCGCGATGGATTCTGGGAGCCTCGTCCTCGCGCCTTTCATGCGAGCCATCGCCTCCGACGCCGGAGGCCCTGGGGTCGGTCGGGTTGCGGCCCACGGTCAGGACCCGAACCGGTCGCCGGCATCGGAGTACCAGCGCCTCCTCGCGGACTTGGAGTTCTACAAGCGGGGGGTCGAGGCGTGGGGAGAGCGGAGCCGGTTCCTGCACGAAGTCGGATGGATGATCCTGGATGCGGCGGCCCGACGGCATATCGTATGGATCCTGGAGGCGGCCCAGTTTGTCGATCCCCATTCGCTGGCGGTGATACGGTACCTTGCCTCTTGTCTGGACGAGAACCCGCTCGTGATGTGGCTCGGCGTCGACTCGTTGGAGGACGGGCAGCTCCCGAAGGCGCTCGCATCCCTTCTGGATGGGCCCCAGTCGCGGAGCCTAGCGGTTCCCCGGCTGAGCCGGGAGGGCGTGACGGAGGTCCTCGGCTGGAAATGTCCCACCCAGGTCCTCTCCGACCGGGTGGTGGATTCAGTGCTGAAAGAGAGCCGCGGTCTGCTGCTGGCCGTCGAGCAACTCGCGAGCGACCCCCACCTGCTCCAGTCATCCAGCCCGCCGCCGGCCGACGAAGGCACCGATGCTCTAGGCATCGGACTCCGGAAGCTCGACGAGCTGCCGCCCTCGGCACGCGACCTCGCCGAGCGGCTGGCGGTCATGGCGGGATGGACCTCCCTCGAGATTGCGACGCGCCTCGCGCGGAGGGACGAATCCGCGGTCCGCAACGATCTTCGGTCCCTCGTCACCGCAGGATTACTTCTCCAGCAGGAATCGGACCACTATTGCTTCCGCCTGACGGGACTGCCCGGAGAGATCGAAGCCAGGCTCCCCGCGGGAAGATCGCGCGAGCTCCATCGAGAAGCCGCCGAGGCCCTGGAGGCGTTGCCCTCCGGGTCCGAGGAGCGGATCTTCGCCCTCGCCCAACACTGGCGAAAGGCCGAGGTGTGGGAGGGCGCCGCACGCACGAGCCTCGTCGCCGCAAGGTTCTCCTCGGACAGTTTCGCCCCCGAGGGCGGTCTCCTGTACGCCCAGCGCGCCCTGGACGCCGCGCGGCTACGGCCCGACCGTCAGCCGCTTCTCGAGGCGGAAGCCTTGGTGGAACAAGGTCGTGCTCTCTACGACCTCGGGCGCCTTCGCGAGTCGCAGGTGGCGCTCAAGGAGGCGGTGACGTTGATAGGGGCAGGCCCCCGCCTCTGGCCCTTCAGGGCCAGGGCGCTGTTCTACCTGGCTCGAGCGCTGAGCTCGCTGGGTCGACCGCAGGAGGCGTTCGAGGTCGTGCAGGAGGCGTCGACGGCGCTCGTCCAGGTCGACGATGCGCGCGTGCGCCTCATGCTTCACCAGGTCATTGGCGTCGCCTTCATGATGTCGGACCAGAACCGGGAGGCGGTCGAGCACTTCCGTTCGATGCTTTCCCTAGCTCAGACCCTGGGCGACGCGCGCGAGATCTCCTACGCCCAGAAGAACCTCTCCGCGGTGCTCCTCGCTCTCGACCCTCACGACGAGGAAGGGTGGCGGCTCGTAAACTCTGCCCTGGAGCATCACACACGGACCAACAATTTCGCCGGCCTCGCGGCCGGCTATCTCAACCGTGGCCTCGCCAAGCTCGACCTCAAGGACCCGGAAGGCGCGTTGCAGGACTTCGCCCGCTCCCGACAGGCCGCCGAGCTCGCCCATGCCCCTCTCCTTCTCGCTTCCGCGACCCTCCAGGAGGTCCCCCTCCTGCTGGATCGGCTGGACTTCGACCGCGCCGAGAGGCTCCTGAGAGCGCTCACCCCCTGGATGCCGGCGATGGAGGAACCGTGGGCGCGTGTGTCGTTCTCCCTTCTGATGGCGCGCGTCGCGGAGGCCCGGCACCTTCCCGAGGAAGCGGACCGGCTCTACGGGGAAGCGACCCTCTTGGCGGAGCCCGGCGGAGAGTCCCCGGCGCTCTGGGAGTGCCGCCTTCGCCGAGCCGCCCTGGCCAAGAGGCAGGGTGCCCTCGAGCGGTTCCAACGCCTTCGAGAGAACCTGCCCAGCCCTGAGGAGATCGAAAAGGGCGCCCCCGCCCTCGTCGTTCTGCGAGAGGATCTCGAGGCCCGCATGTCCTGAGCGACTCCTGGGCACCTGTCCTAGGGAGAGTGCATTCAATCGGATTTGTGCCCACGACGAGGGGCTAGCCGGCTTCGTGACGTCGCCTCGTTCGTTTGCTCCTAATGTTGGGGAGGAACCACGCGTGCGATCTTCTCCTTTAGTGAGGGCATCTCAGTTACGGCCTTCCACACCAGTTCGGGATTGACTCTCCAATACTCGTGTTTTGCAAAGGAGCTGAACCCGCGCATCTGTTCCCAGCGAATCTCCGGGTGAAGTTTACGCACGGTCGCCGATATGTCTGCGGCAGCTTCACCAATGATTTCGAGTTCTCGAATCGTGGCACTCCGACTCAGCCAGGAGGCTGCAAACGAGCCGTGGCCGGCGTGCAAGAGCTCCTCAAGCCGACTCACCGAGCGAAGGATGTCGCTCAGCCGGATTGCATCACCTCCTCGTCCGGTCACAGCGGGGTAGCTTCGAATAGCACCTGAGGCCGTGCTAACCAATGGAGACCTTTCGGGTCGACCACGTCGACCCTCCGGTGAAACAGTCGTTCGAGATCGTGCATGAGCGCAACATGATCGAAGAGTGACGCGTCAGGGTCGAAATCGACGAGTAGGTCAAGGTCGCCCCGAGCAGTCGCCTCGGTTCTGGCAACGGATCCGAACACGCGAGGATTTCTGATCTTGTTCGCCCGGAGCGCCTCAAAGACCCGGGCACGCCGGGGCCCGATGACACTGGTAATTCCCTGCGCAGTTCCCAGCCGAACGGCTCGAAGCCTGGGGACGTCCCACAGGGTCGACTTACACCGTGGGCATCGAGCAGGATTCGTAGAGCGTGGACGCCACACGTAGGCGCAGCGGAAGCAACCCGCCACTCCTTCGGGCTGGAGAAGGTTGGTCGCATCCTACCAAGGGGTGCCTAAGTAATAGAACCTACTTACAGGACGCAACCGTTTGGCCCCCCTACGACGCAGTCTACCGTCACTTTCGTAACGGCGCTGGAGGACTGCAGTCGCGATTCGGGGAGATGCCGTCGACTCATCGGTCATAGTCGCAGGACTTCTCGCCCAAGGAGGAGTAGGTTCAATGGTCCTTGAACGTGAGCTTTCAGCCGGTCACCAAGTGGAACACCATCGTTAGCCATCCTCGCCCGTCCAGATGTAGTCTCCTTATGGGACACTATTAAGAGGCCCGGTCACCTAGCTCAATGTGATGACGCTCGAGGTCGACCCCGGCTTGGTCGCTCTGTTCGGGAGCCAGACCCGGGTCCGCACGCTCGCTCCTCTGGCATGCTCCCCGTCGCCACTGACCGCGTACCGTGTAGCCTGGATGACCGGCGTACAGCGAACCAAGGTGTACTCGGAACTTCGTCGACTCGCTGCCGCTGGAGTCGTAGCTGAACGAAAGAGCGGGGGAAACCGGTCTACGTGGGAACTAGTGGATCCGGAAGTGCGCAGCCTCCTCCGTCGGCGAGCACGGATCTCGTGGTCGGAGGACTGGTTGGCGGATCTCAACCGCGACGCCGGGAAGCAAAGCCCAATCCAGCTCCAGCAGCAGCGGGAGGATTTCTTTCGGCGAGTTCGACGCCCGAAGTCCGTACCTCGAGCGGCTAAGGCCATTCTCGCCGAGATGAAGCGTCGACCGGGCAAGGATGTGGAGCTCGCCCGTCTGGGTCTTGCGACTTCGCCGAGGAGTAGACGCGTACGGTGACGACTCGTCAAGAGCTGGATCACATCCTTGCGCGAGAGGGCGACCTGACAGCGAGGCATCTCTACTTCGCTGCAGTGCTCTCGAATGAAGCGGGTCGTCGGAATGCCCCGGTAGTGATCGTCGGTGGATCAGCGATAGAGCTCTACACAAAGGGCGCCTACGTCTCGGGGGACATCGACATTGTCGCCAGCCGCGAGATACTTGCACGGATACTGGAATCCTGGGGATTCCATCACAAAGGTAGAGAATGGTACCATGACGAGTGGAAGCTCGCGGTAGACCTGGTACGGGACCCAGACGGCTTCACGGGTAGCAGGAGCCACATCCGAGTGATTGTAACCCCTTACGGCGAGGTCAAACTTGCCGGAGTCGAGGATCTGATCGTCAAGAGGCTTGCATCAGCCAAGTTCTGGCGGATTCCGACCGATTTCGACCACGCGTTGCTGCTTCTTCGGCGATTCCGGGCCGACGTGGATCAGGCGTATCTAAAATGGGCGGCGTCTTCTGCTGAGGTGTCCGATGCCCTAGACCAGCTTCTCAGGCAAGCTGCTCCAGAGGGCTAGGTCCATGGCATAGGTCACCGCGTAGAGTGTTCAATCGTCCCTGAGTGCTTAGAGTAGCGCGCTCTTCGAGGGGAAAAAGGTGCCCCACGGGCCGTTCCGAGCCCGGTTTCACGTCGGAGAAGAGTGGTTCGCCCGAGAGAGGGGGTCGGATGGGGCGCGCCGGGGGATGCGCCAGGTCCACTTCCATGCGCGACCTCGGAGCGGGGAGCGTCCGCTTATGTCACAGCCATGCCGAACCGGGATCCCCGGCGATTGCGCGAGCGAACGGTCGGACGTCGGCCGGGAAGACATCCTTTCTCCCTCGAAGCACGCTCCACCCGAAACCCACAGCTGGAGGTGCACCTTCGGTCGGCGGGTCTACGGGCGCCAGCGGCGTGGCGCACGGTAGGGATTCATCGAGTTCGTCGCCATCAACTGCCCCAGAAGGTTGGTTGCGGCCTGGGACTGGCCCCCCGAACGCTCGAGGACACCCTCCAAGGCGAACCTAAGGTCGCGTTCCTCCGAAGGGGCCAGAGAGCCGTCCCGGAGCCTGCCGACGAGCGTTCGGAACTTCTCCGGGGTCGGTAGGTGAGGCGGACCCCACCCGTTGCGACAGAGAGCGCACAGGAGTCGTTGGCCCCCGTTCTGGACCGGTACGAGGTCCACCTCCCCGAGCCCTCCGCAGCTTGAGCAGTGGATTATCATACGAGACCGACCTATCTCGATGGTCCTGTCGCGGCGAAGAACGGAGCCGCCCTAAGCTTGTCGGTTCCACCGGTCGGCCGCCCATCGGCCACTCGACCGTGCCCGCCGACGTGGAGATTCCGCCGTTGGTCGTAGATCGGTCAGGATGGTTTCTGAAACGGGTCACCATTGAGACGCGAACCCGCGTCCTCCCAACCGCAGAGGTCGTACGCGAGCTGGGTGAGGCGAGATTCTCATCGACTCGTCTCTTCGGGGATTACTCTGGAGGGCGAACAGAGAGGGACTCAACCTTCGCGGTGATCGAGGCTGTCGCCTAACTCGCCAGGCCCTTCTCTTGCCGGGTCGACAACCTCCTCTGACTCTGACCCGAGACTGTAACCACCTTGGCCTTGGAAAGGCACCCCTTGGCTAACGCTCGGGCACCTGGGTTCACTACGTCGCGACTGAAGAATGGGAAGCGCGCCAGGCCCAATCGATATTGAGCCCACGACTCGGCGGAAGAGTCGGTTCAAGCCCCCTTGAGTCCTGAGCGAAGTATCTGGTGCCACGGCTCACCTGCTATTGAGTCGCCGTAGGCGAGTTCAATCGCAGGTCAACCCGACCTCAACTCACCGAGAGCCGGGGGAGCGACAAGTCCCGCAGAGTGACCCTTAGAACAGGGGTACATTTCGAAAGGGGAGCCCACCCCTGGCCTATCTCCGTCAGGCAAGGTTCATCTTCTTCAACAAGGTTTGGAATCTCGGATCCCTACGGACGTGCTCGAGCCGCGGATCAAGCCGCCATCGCGCCATCGAGATTTCGCGAGTCTCGACTGTCTTCTCCAACCAACGAAAACATTCGTCGAGATCGCCCAGGTCGGCATACAAGTCGGCGATGAACTGGGTCGCGAGAAGGTCCTCCGGTAATGCCTCCAGTTGCCGAAGGAACGCTCTCCCCTGGTTCTCCTCCCCGGCCACAATGTGATACCAGGCGAGAAGGTGTGCCTTGGCGCCTGGTTTGGTCACGAATTTCTCAGTCCTCCGTATTTCGCGAAGCGCCTGGTCGGTATCGGATCGCGCGATGAAGTAGTGTGCCATGAGAGCGTGGTACATTCCACCAAGGGCGGGCTCCAATTTGCCGTATCTCTGAATCTTGACGAGTGCTTCATCGAACCGGCCAAGCCAGATTAGCAACTGCCCTGAGTTCAGGAACGTATCGGCCAACAGAGGGTCAGATGCCTCGGCCAGCGCAAATTCTGCCAAGGCCTCGTCGACTCGGCCTAGTTCCTCCAGCATCAGAGCATACCACTGATGTGCCTGTGAGTTGCTAGGGTTGAGCGAGAGGGCATGCTTGAGCTCCCTTTCCCCCCTTGCATAATCCCAGTCTTCCAACAAACGTACCGCCAATGATGCATGGGCCTCCGCGAGATTCGGGTCGAGCTCGATTGCCCTGGTGACCAATCGGCGTATAGTGGCCTCCGATTCCGTGCTCGAGCCGTGCGGGAACCAATACGTTAGGTAATGAGTCACATCGGCGAGTCCAGAATGGGCGGCTGCGTTCTGCGGGTCGAGGGAGATTGCTCGCTCGAACTCACCCTTCGCGGCTTTGAGCGAGGCTTCGGAAAGACTGCGCATGAGGGTTCTTCCCTTCAGGTAGGCAAGGTACGAGTCCGGCCCCACGGGAGGTCTCGAATCGAGACGGGCCGCTTCGGCCGCTCGCACCCCGATCTTCAAGGCTTCCGCGACCTGCTTGGCTAGCTCGGCCTGGACCGCGAACACTTTCTCCAACTTCCGATCGTACGTGTTCGCCCAGGTGTGTTCCTGGGTCCCGACGTCGATGAGCTGTACAGTAATCCGAAGATCATCCCCCGCTTTTCGAACGCTTCCCTCAAGGATGGCGTCGACGCTTAGTTCGGCCCCGATCTGGGAGACGGGCTTGGCAGTCGACTTGTACTGGTTCACCGACGTTCGAGCGATTACGCGCAGCTCTCGCAGCTGCGAAAGGACGGTGATGACCTCCTCCGTGAGTCCGTCCGCAAAGTATTCGTCCCTCGGATCCGGACTGATGTTGGCGAAGGGCAGGACCGCGAGGCGCGTCGGCCCCGCCCCCCTAGAGGGGAGCTCCTTAGCGGTCCAAGCCAAGTGGACCCGGTAGATCTCAACCGGGAATAGCACGCCCTTGAGCACCTTCGGTTCCAGCCTCTCGAGTTGGTTCGGGACCTTGTTCCGAACGAGATCGAACACCGTCTCCGAGATACAGATTCCGCCCGGCTCCGCGAACGGTTGGATCCGAGACGCGAGGTTCACCGAGTCCCCAAAGATGTCGCCCGCCCGCTCCTCGACGTCCCCGAGGTGGACCCCGATGCGGAGTCGGATTGGTGGGACCCCTGGGTGCGAGTTGCGCTCTTGGAGATGTTGTTGAATGTCGATCGCACACTGAACAGCCCTCAGGGCGCTGTCGAACTCGACGAGAGACCCATCGCCCGTCGACTTGATTTCACGCCCCTGATGAGCCACGAAGAGGGGGTGAACGAGTTCTTCCTGCTCCTGAAGCAGGCTCAGGGCGCTCGCTTCGTCGGTCTGGGTGGATGTGGTGAAGCCCACCATGTCGGTGAACATGATGGCGGCGAGCCGCCGGGTCGCGACCACGGCCGGGGAACCGCTCTCGTTAGATTAGGTTCCCGCCCCCATGTGCAGGTTCGAAACGGCGTCCGAGCCTCCCCAGACCGTTGTCTAACCGGGGGTTTGTGTAAGGGCCCCCAGCAGGTGAGCGAAATCCCCGATGCGGTCACCGTCGTGCCTCTCTAGGTGGTTTCAACTGTCCTTGAACCCAGGACTCGAACGAAGGTTGGCTCAAGCTCCCAAACACCACCGCCCCCTCGATCACATCTCGGGAAGCGCGCCTCTAGCCCTCCCCATACAGAACCCCCGGCGTTGAAGAGGGTCCGTTCTCCCGAGGAACGGGGAGGCGGAGGTCGATTGAGGCGCCCTGTTCGATTCGGATCATGTATCAAGTCGGGCGTCTGGGTCGGGGATATACGTCGTAACTCCAAAGTTGGCGGCTTCACTTCACGGCTAGTCGTGGGAGCGGCTCCTAAACCGTCGAGCCCCGTTGTGCCCGCCACGCATGCTATGGTTGCCTCGCCTTAGCCTGCATAGCCTGACCGATGTACTTCCTCACCGCATCAAGTTCGAGTTTTGCATCCGCCCTACCTTCTTTGTCGAGAAGCTGAAACAGGGAACTGCTCTCTGAGAGCTTGGCTATCGCACCTGTGAAATCTCCTCGGGCTATCTGCGCTAACCCCAGGAACGTTTTGGTCTTGGCCAGGTCGAACCGAGATTGTCGATCACCACGATCGACCACCTCTTGCAACAGGCGCTCCCCCTTCTGCAGAACCTGCAATCCGCCCTCCTTGTCACCTGAGAGGATTAGACCGTTCCCGAGGTTAGCCAGGGCCACTCCCAGATTCGATTCAACATTGCCATAACCCTCGCTCAGCAATCCCTCGAGTAGGCTGACGCTTTCACGGAGCTTCTCCAGCCCTTCCTGGACCTTGCCACTCAACTGAAGAACCCGTCCTAGGTTGCATAGGACCCCGGGGACGTCAGTCCGAAGGCCGGTTTGCCCAATGCTCACAAGCGACCGATACATCGAAGCACTCTCACTAATCTTCTCTGCTGCCTGCTTGAACTGCCCCTGCTTCTCGAGCACAGCACCGGACTTACTCAGCACTCCAGCCAAATCAGTGAGATACTTCGAATCCGCACTAGCCAAATCCCTGAAGATCGCCTCCGACTCGTTGTAGGCAGCAAGCGATCCTTCCAGATTGGTTTCGCCCGACCGCGCGAATCCAAGACCACGGAGGAGACTCGCTAGATCCTGGCGGCGGCCGGGGTCACGAACTACGACTGTGCGACAGGTCTCCACTGCCAAGAAGAAGGCTTTAGCCGCGTCTGTAGCATTGCCTCGCTCAGTGAGGCTCTGGGCAAGATTAGATAGGTCGCGGTACACGCCGATGTCGTGTGCCAAGATCTCCGCCGGAGACTTCCTCTTTCGAAAGAGCAACCCGACGCTCACGAGACCCAGCGTAATCTGAACCGCTGTTGCAAGAGTGGCCTGCCGTCGAACTTGTCGCCGGAACAGCGATATCTTGTGAAGCGCGAGGTTGAATCGCCAACGACCAACGAATCTACTCCCCATGTGGGTAGAGTTGGTGAGACTGAACCTAAGGTGCAGAGGCCTCCCTGCCCTGTCGTAATCTCGCGTTCACGGTCGACAACTCGCTCCGCACTCTATCGAGGTCTTCACGATAGATTGGGTCGTGCACGGCGAGGCCAGCGTAGATTTGCTCCGACTCGTTAAGGGCAACGGCAGCCCGAGGCCAATCCCCAGTCGCAATCGCAAGATTCCCTATGGTGGAGATTACCCCGGCGAGATTTTCGCGGTACCCCCCACCTGCCCGCGCGAGCCCCCGATATATGCGCTCAGACTCTCGAAACATGGAAAGGGCGGACTGCGTGAACCAACTCGCGGCGGAATTGGTTTGATTGCGCTCATCATCAGGTAGGAGGTTAAAGCACAGCAGCTGCGCGTTGCCCGCTCCGTTGTAAGCCGCCGCAAGAGCCGGGAGGCAACTGCGATCCCGAGTCGCCAGATCGCCGTAGATCGTGATGGCGCATCTGTACAGCTTGTACGCCTTGGACGGGTCATTCGCGCTGTTGGCCTTTGCGACAAGAGAGGCGGCGCGGCGGCTTGCGAACGACATGAGCGAAAGCGCACCGGTCGTTAGGTTAAGATACCATGCCACGCGCGACCGCCGACAGGTTATCGCCAGTTAGGATTGTTGCGTCCCACTCGCCAGTCCTGCGGGTCACTATGGTGTGATACCGGTTGTCCGCACCCGTACGATTACTCGTTGGCGCACAAACATGGTTGAACGTAATCGACTCAGCGAAGTCCGAAGGATAGTCTGGACGGGCCCACTTCCGATTGCGCACTTCGTCGCTTCCCTGAAGCGGAGGCGCAAGTACCGTCGAACGCCAATTATGTCACCCGCACAAGTTCACATCCAGTGAAGTCGGGCCGGCTCATTGGAATCGGGAGACTCCGCGCTGACGCGATGTGCCTGTGCGCCTGGACTGAAGTGAGTGGCCTTCATATCCCGCGGAACCTTGGTCGTCCTGTCGGCGTCGGGCAGATCTGCTTGACAAAGGAAGGTGACTAGCACGTGCCCTCGTTAGTGCCCAGTGACGTAGAGATTCGAGTCATGGGAACGCTCCTGCCGGCCGAGCTGGAGAGGCTTTCGACCGCCCTCCTAGCGGCGAGGGCCGCGGGGCAGATGGAGGGCAACTGGGCGTACAAACCTGACGGCGAAAGGTATCATCTCCACCACGACACGGTCGGAGGATACAAGCTGGTCGCACCTGTGGAGATTGGGACCCTATCGAGCCTGGTGGAGGTGTCTCCCTATGGCAGGACCAGCTTACTCCTGCAAGCGTACCAATTCTTGGTCCCCTGCTACCAGATTTGGGTTCGCGTCCCTCCCAGCGGGGGCAATGGCGATAGCGGCAGGACATGGAAAGCGACCCGGATGTGTTATGAGTCTCTCCTCAAGGTTGTTGATCGACTGAACCTGAATCCAAACACTGTGGTATGGACCGTAAATCTGACGCCGGAGTCCCGCGAATACCTAGCACCGGGGGATCCCAATAGAGTGGTTTCGCCCGCCTTCTTCGATGCTGTCCTCGACGCCGAGCAGAGCCACTACCGGGCAGGGTCATGGTACGGCGCTTCATTTGTCGGGTTGCACCACGCCGAGGGACGAGAACACTACCTTATCGTTGAGGGAGACCCTTCCAGACCATTTCGGGTTGCGCAACTCTTCTACCTTCTGGTAGGGCGAACCCGCCTCCATCAGCTCAGCCAAGAAATCGCGTCGCGAGTCTCTAGGAGTGAGTCTACGTTCGACGCCGAACGACTCAGTGAGCGTCGGGCTGCGCACGCACTGAACCTGAGTCAGCTGAGGATCGAAGTGAACAAGAACCTTCCCAAGCGCGAGCTTCTCTCTAAGATGTCCTGGGATCTGGCGTACGATCTTGCCCATCAGGATCTCCTGAAGGACTTCATTGATTATCACAGCGGAGAGTTGTTAGATGCCCGTGGGCGGGAAGTCCCGGCCAACCCTCTCATCCCGACCGTCAGTTCAGAAATCCACCGCGAGCTGCGATTGCATTACGACGGCCCGATGAATGAGACAACGAAATGGGCTAGAGAATGGATTCGTCGGGAAACGGACGACATCACTGCCTGGGAGTCGCATCTGCGCTCACACATGGATCTCCTTCTCCAGCTGCGGATCGAACGGCAACAGATTGCCATCTTCGCGCTCACGGCGGTATCAATCGTGCTCGCCGTAATGACGGTCCTCGAGAGGTGAGCCATGACAACCATAGAGCAGGATCCAGAGTCGACTGTCATCTTCCATGGCGACACCCCAATCCGTCTCGAGGGTTTTGGAGACGCAGATGTTCGAGTTTGTCGCGGGGACATAACGAAATCGGCAGTCGATGCCATAGTGTGTCCAGCCAACACTTTCCTTGTGATGCGCGGAGGCGCGTCCGCGGCCATTCGAGAGGCCGGTAATCGCGCAGATCAGATCGAGAAGGACGCCGTCGCACTAAGCCCTATCCGCATCGGGGATGCGGTTCTCACTCGAGGCTACTCTTTGCCCGCCGCGTATGTTATCCATGCACCGACGGTCGAGATGCCGGTGGATCGCGCCACCGTCGACTCCGTTGAGCTCGCGATGCGTGCTTCTCTTCGGGCAATCAACCGCCACTCTTTGCGGTCCGTCGCATTCCCTTCTCTCGGCACAGGGACTGGCGGGATCACGTATGGTGAGGCAGCCGGTGTCATGCTTCGAGAACTACGCCGTGACCTTCTTAGCGGCAAGTCGACTGTCGCACGCGTCCAATTAGTCGCATTTGAAGAAGGGTTTATGCAGGCCCTCCAAGTCGCTGCTACCGGCACATCTTCTCCGGGAGTCACGATTGTGCCACCTCCGCTGGGGAACCGGCAACAGTGTTTGGGTTGGGCCGATTTGCCTTAGGATTGAATGATAGTAGTAACAAGGCGGAGGACAAGTGACTTACCACGTCCGTCGGGCAGAAACACGAGACCTGGTGGAATTGATCCGTCTCCGCGCGGAACTGCTCCAAGAAGTGGCGCATCTTTCGGCGAGGCAGCTTGCCGCCCATTTGCGAGAGTACAAGGCATGGTTATGCCCCAGACTCAAGCGAAAGGAGGTGGCGACGTTTGTGGCTGAGAAATCCGGTGTAATCATGGCCACTGGTTCGGTCTGGGCCCGGGAAGCACCCCCTCTCCCAGGAATCGAGGGGGTTCGGAGCGGGTACGTCTTCTCGATGTACGTTCGACCTGATTTTCGGAGGAAGGGTCTAGGCGATGCACTGCTGCGCGCGACGTTGGAGTGGGCCACCCATCACGGGTGTCGCCGGCTGACGCTGCACACCACTACTCCAGCGCAAGACTTCTACAGAAACCGCGGGTTCATCCCAACTGAAGAGCTAGGGGTGGTCTTCAGGAGAACGACGCGGAGAGAGCCCAGAAGATGACAACCTTCCCCTATTCCGGTAACCTCTAAGCGAGAGCCGAGAAAGCCGTCTTGACCGGATGTTGAGGATGGTGGATTGGCGAGGAAGCGCCGTTGCGGCAAGCCTCTCGATTGGATGACGCGGCATGGAACTCAAGACGCATCCCCTCTCGGTCACGCGGTGGGGTCACACGTAGAATCCGCTTGAATCAGGGAACGTCAGTGTGTTGTGCTGACAGGGAATGCACACCGGACCTGGCCGCAGCCCTGAACCCTTGCAGACGTCAGAGGTCAGATTCCAAGCCTCCTCGAGAAACTCCACAGATGGTGGAGCTAACGCGGCGAGCGGCGTCTGGGGGGACGGGCGGAACGGGCTCAGCACGGGGATCACCCTTAGGTCGACGAGGGTCCTCACAGCGGCGCGTAGGGCGCTTATAGGCTCTAAACCGACGAGCACGAGTGATTCAACGTGTCCGGGACCGAGGACACTCACTGCTTCGCGCAAGGAAGTCATGTAACGGCTCCGACCTGCCGCCGCCTTCTGCGGCATCATCTTCCGGGCGGTCGCCTCGTTGTAGATCTCGAGGTTCAGGTAGAGATCGCGGATTCCAGCACTTCGGAGCCGGTGGAGATAGTCACGGTCGAACATCGGGACCATCATCACGTCGACCGGCTCCCGAAACTCGGGGACGATCCGATCGATTGTCCCGAGGAGGTACTCGCGATCCTGTGCCGTGGGCGTTCCCCCACTCAAGAGGAGGTGCCGCACCGTCATCGGCGCGTCGCTGATGGCAAGGCGAGCCGCAGCGACAAGGTCGTCCGCGGACTTCGTCGAGTATGTCGTAGTATAGGGGAGATCGCAGAATCTGCAGCGGAAGGCGCACCCGGCGATGGCTTGGATTCGGACCCGGTCGGTATGGACCATGGCGTAGTAGCTCCACGGTCGGCTGTGAGGGCCCAGAACCATCAATGCGGTTGGTACCGGAAGGGCATGTACCGGAAGGGTGTCGTCAGGAGTCTCAATCCACAACCGATTTCCGTCGGCCCGGAGGTAGTTCGGCGAGGATGCGCAAAACGATTCGAAGATGGGCGCATTCACATAGATGTCCGAACCGATGCGGAGGATTAGGCCGCTCGTCGTGACATAGTCACGGGATGACATGGGGTGACGTCCCCCTTGCGATATTACCCGCGCCGCATCCGGGCGGACACGAAGTCCTTGACTGAGAATCGCGATCTTGGCGCGTTGAGCCGGCTTCATCTCGGGTCGCCGGATTGGTGAAGGCGGAAGCGGCCGCCCTGCCAAGGGATGGTTCGACCATTGACTGAGATTCTCAACGTCGTCATTCGGGCAGATCCGGACGACTGACGGGCGAGCGAAGCACGAATATCTTTGACCGGGGACTGCCTCTCCATCTCTCCCCTTATGACAATCTGCGGACCCACGAGAAGAGTCACCGCCGAATGACCGACGGACACGGTAGAGCCCATAGAGCTATGCAAGCCACACGGTTGCAAGCAGGCACAGGCGGACCCGCGTCCGGTCGACCGTCACATCTCGCCGCAATGATCGACGCGTGCACTACCCAGTGCGACGTAGGCGGCCGAGGCCGCGTCCCACGTGCAGTAGGAGAGTCGGCTGGATTCGTCGAATTCAAGCGTCGGGCGCTGTCCCTCAGTACCGGGAGAAAGTCCTTCGAATCGAGACTGAAAGAGATGAGAGGCTTGGAAAGCGACCCGCCCATGAAGCCTCAGGTTGGTGAACGCGGGTTGGGTGAACCTGCACTCCTGGAATTGCACGTTGGTCATTGTCCCACCCAAGAATGTTGTTCCGGGACACGGACTGGGACCCGAGCGGGACGGATCGCGCACAAAGCAGCGAATGAAGCTGACGCGCTCTTCACTCTCGCTCCCAACGAAGTGGCAATCGGTAAACAGCGTTGCCGTAAGGTCGCAGTTGAGGAACTCAACGTTCGAGAACTCTACTCTCTCGAAAATCGTACCACGGAAGTCGCAGTTCATGAACCTTACGTTGCTTACCCGCACTACCCGCTTGGGCTCTGAACGCGCCAGAGGGATTCCAGGCCCGGTGACCACCTCTCGCGGGTGTATCCAGAGACCAATCCATCGAACGCTATTAATGTCAGGTCGGTTCCGAACCCGACCATCGAACGGGTCGAGAGGAATTTCTCGGCCGCGGGTCGGAGAGAGAGAGTAGATCGCATCGTCCAAACTCTCTCGTTCCTTGTCAGCCCAACGTATGAAGGGCTCGCCGAACCCATCGTGAACGAGTTCGAGTAGCGTCTCTTTGTTAGCCCCCTTCAAAACCACCAGGACGTTCCTGTGACGAAGCCTCCGAATTGTCTCATCGTAGGCGATGAACAGATTGAGCAATGTCTGTCGTGCGGGCCACTTTGGTGTCGCAAGGGCGGGTCCGGACCGTCGGCGCTCCTCTATCTCATAATCGTGCTTGTGGACTTCTGATAAAGCCGCCCCGGAGGTCCTGAGAAGAGCCGCTATATTGTCGTCCCATCGCCCGAAGCCAACCAAATCGTCCTGGAGGGAGTTCTTCAGCGCCTTAGATTCTGGTTGGGCGACCTTGTACCCTCCTGCCGAAAGGTAGGGGGCGAGCCGGGCGGCCACCCGCTTTACCACGCCAGTGAGGTTCGCCGGCGACGCGAATTCACTCTCGTTGACCCGACGAGCCGGCACTGGAGGCGGTGGAGAGGGCTCGGTGCTCAAGGCATCCTCGATCCAACGCTCGAGTGCGCCACGAACTACCCTTTCTTCTCCTCCCATTTCCTCGGCAAATCTCATCAGCGCGGGGATGTCGAGTATCCTCGGCGCGTCCGTGGGGCTGGGATAGCGGTGGTTGTAGGCCTGGAGAAGGACCGTCTGTAGGACCAGAAGGTTGACTGGGGTTCCCCGGGGATCTGGTCCTGCCAAGTTCAGTCGAGGGTTGGGATCGGAATCATCTGGGAACCTTGAAACCCAGTTCAGGACCAATTGGACCGCTTCGTCAGGGAAGGTCAATCTGGCTTCCTTCGCTGAACGAACGATTGCCGTCTCGGCAGCCTGCAGGTCCATGGGATCGAGAGGATAAGCCCGACCGATGGAATCACCCACCGATGCCTCGAACAGAAGCAGATCCTTGAAGTGTTCTTCCCGCATCGATACAATGATGTTGATGGGAAGGGTGGATCTGAAAAGGCTGAAGAGCGCCTGATTAGCCAAGACTACCATCCTTCGCCCTTGGCGGAACAGCTCCTCGAACTGATCGAATACGAGGATTACCGACCCCACCGAGTCACACAGCCGGCTGAGTTCCTGCAAAAAGGTAATGCCGGGGCCGATTCGGACCTGATATTCCGCGAGTGCATTTGAGTCATTCGGGATTCCAACCGTCCCATATTCGGCGGCCGCGTCCCGAAGGGGGGCAAGGAACAGCGAATCTTGCGTATCGTCGATACCACCCCAATTACGGAGGACTAGTGTAAGGGGACACAGGTCGTCGGTCTGGCCGCTGGCCCATTGAGCCTCACGTCTCAGTCTAAGTGCCGGAATAAGTCCTGCCCGCAGTAAAGAGGTCTTTCCCGAGCCACTTACGCCTCGCAAGAACGTGAGTCGTTCATTGAGAGCCCGGTTGAACAGTTCCCTGACTTCTCGCTCCCTGCCGAAGAAGCTACGCCAATCGGCCTCACCGTATGGCCGTGGGCCAACCCAGGGCGCTAGTGGAGGTTGCCGGTCTGGCCTGCCAGCAGCGATGTTCATTGGCCCCCCGAGCGCGTCACCATGTCTCCGGCCGTCGTTGGAATGTCGGGCATAGACGAACAATCCTTCATCTGAGTCCTAGCTCCAGAAAGGCGCTATCTAACTTGTCTGCAAACTCGCCTAGGTCTCCCGTGCAAATTTCGACGTCCATATCGGTCAGGACCGTCCAACGGAAGACGTCGATATAGGGGACGATGGCGTACTTCGTCGCTCCGTACTCCGACTTTGACGCGGGACCGAGCCTTGTGGCAGACCTTGCTGCAGACCGGGCCTGACGATAGACCTGCAACCGGATGTTCCAGTCGCTCATGGAATACCCGAGGAACCACAACGCACCGTGCCCATCGGAGGAGGCATTCTGTAGGAAAGCATCGACCCAAGCCGGAATCGCCCCGGCTTCCTGCTGGAGGAGCGCCTCGAGATAGACTGTCTCCGGAAGTATCAAGAAGTGATACAATTGCGAATCAGGAGTGACAGGGGCGAGGGCGAACTGCAGGTCCGGCCCACCGACGGAGTCCACCGGCGAGCCATGGAGCTTAACGATAATGGGACCAAGGATGCTTGCCGGGTCCGGAAACTTCTTGGAGGAGAGGACTACCCGGTAATTAGGGCTAAATTGCTTGATATCGCCGGTCCCGACGTTATGGCAGACGGTCTTGAGAACCCATTCGATCTTCGGGGATTGCGTTCCGCCGGTCTTCTTTTGGACGTGTGAAGGACGTTCAACGATGGGGTAGACCACATGGTAGCTCACCCCGAGATCATCAAAGGCCCTCTCGAGACCGCAGTCGAAGTTGGTTGTGAATGCCACGGGCGGGTCGATGCCAATCCCACTCGCGACCCTTTCGGGGGTTGACTTGGCTTGGAACCCGCTTCGTAATCCCTCTTTGTAGACTCCATAGCAGTAAACCATAGCCTCCGCGATCCGCCGGTGGATCTTCAGGGGACGATCATATCCAGAGTCGTAGAAGCGGAAAAGCGTCGCAATCTTCGGAACTAGCGCAACGTAGTCCTCCTGCTCAGCTGCCTGCGCGAGTTCACCCGACGGAGGATGTACCCAGCGAGAAATCAACGATAACTCGAAGGCTAATTCCTCTGATGAGGGGTATATCGGGAGGCCATACCGAAGGGCGTACCATAACAGTCCAGTGACCCATTCCACGGTATCCACGTCCAGAGTGGGCGTCGCGCTCCTTGGCAAGCCTTGATCGTCGATAGTGATCCTGAAAGTCTTGAACTCCCTCCGATATTGTTGGGGCAGATGGTTTCCCCCGGGGTCCGAGAACCGTTCTGGGAATGTCGCAAAGCGTTCCGCTCCAAGAAGAAGGTAGCTTAGCCCGACTAGCTTGAACACAATGTGAGAAGACTGGAAGGGTGGGGGGCCGAAAGCTTCACCTGCTTTCTCTAGGCGACTTTCATCAGCCCGGCCGACTAACCCGTCCTCCGAATCGAGAGCGTGCAGCGTGATCAGGGCTGATACTAGGGACAGTTCTAACGCCTCAAGACTCCCCTCGTCGATGTTGACGCTATCGTTCAGGGCTAGTTCCAAGCATTCGTCGCTCTTCGCGAGGCTCTTACCGAAGGCATCGACTAAGGTCACCCCGAGCCGAACCAACGCCTTCTGGAATTGAAGCATCTCCTCGGATACTACGGAGTCGACCAGTGCCATCGTGGCAAGGTCTGGAAGACCGATTCCGTGGACCTTTGCCAACGACTCGCAATACCGTGTCTCAGGCCCTGTCGCACCGGACGGATCGCTGCAGAATGAAGCGCGTAGCCGTTGCATCCGGCCAATCAGGGCCACCCAACCAGAGTGCAATGCTGTCTCGGTTTCCCCTGTGGACGTCTTCCACTCCACCTCCCGTTGGATTGAGGCACCCGCACCGAGGAACGGGACGAAGCCACCGTTCTTTAACGACTTCGTGACTGCGTCTTGGGCGAGTCGCCCGGGGGACCATTTCTTTCGGGGTTCGAACATGATGCTGCTGTCACCCTCACACCGTCTGGAGCGGTTCTGTAGCCCTTGGCGCAATCTCCGCGACCGTTTGAAGTACAGGGGCACGCAGACTGTGCCCATCGTCGGTGACTTGGCCCGGGAAGACGACCTTGAACAGGATTGCGCCCATCTCGACGCGAATGTCCGAACTAGGCGTAAGTGTTACCTCTGCTGATGTCCGTGGACGGGCGGACGGAGGAGGTTCGAGCCTGACCGCCCCTTTTGTCACGTTGTGATAGATCACCTGCGAGAGCCCGGGGCCAGAAGAACGAAGGTCAGCGAGTGGTGCCTGGTCCCATGGCGACATCCCAACGAAGGCTGCGATGTGGTCCTGGTAGACATCAGGACGATCCAGCGAAGCGTCAATCTGCGCGGACAGTTCTGAAGACCCCTGGAATCGTGGGTTCAGTTCCGAGATGAAGAGTCTATCGCCCGAAACAATCGCATCTACTCCAAAGGCTCCGCGGAAGCCCATGTGTGCAAGCCAGCTGCCAATCGTCTGAGTATGTGCTCCGAGCTCGTTGATAATCCTCCTATCCACAGAACTCACCGCTGTGAAGTCGTTCCCGCAGTAGCCGAAAGTCAACTTGGTACATCCGCTAATCCCGATTAGCTGGACTGAGGGAGGGTGGAGCGTCACACGACCATTCTCAAACACACAGGCTCCTACATTCAGAGGCACACTTGGAGTGATAAATGGGGCCGCGGCAACGAACCCATCAGCGCTGCCCTTCAATATCGGTGCCAACTCTTGAGAGGAGTCGATCAACGTCAGTCCACTGCCTCCGAACGATCTCGATAGCCGCACGACGAGCGGTTTGCGGATCAGCGCCTCCAATATCCGTTCGGGCTCCTCAGCTGAATAGTAGGTCCACGGGATAACCGGAATCCCGAGACCTCGAAGTTCGCTTTCCACCCAGGGTTTGTGTTCAAAGGGGGCCTGGCGTTCATGGAACAGCCCCAGGAGCCGTACGAGACCGGGAGACGTGAATTGGATGGTAGAGAGCATCCTTAGGGGTCGGTATGGGACGACCGCGCATGGTTCTCGAAATGCCCCACGAACCTGACGACGAAATGACTTGCCCTCGTCCGAGAAGTCGCTATCGATATCGTAAGTGTCGAGGTTTACCCGATGCCCTGTTGAGAGCTCTAGGCAAACCTCTGTAATCGACCTGCTCGACCCGATGGGCGCGACTAGGGAAAAGACAGCTGAGAAGGAATCGAATTCTAGGAGCGGGCGGGAATCCGTCCCCCGTGGTCCGACCCAATACAGCTTCCGTCCCCGAAGCTTAGCGACAATTTCATCAAAACGCCGCTCTCGGAATGTAGCCATTTGTTCAGACCTAGGCAGAGTAGTATCCCGATCAACCACCTGGGAACGTCAGCGTGTTGTGTTGGCAGGGGATACACCTGGGGCCAAGCTCTACCCCGTAGCGATGAACGACGTCAAGCGACCCCTCGTAGACTTCGCGAAGATACTGAGTTGTCGGCGGAGGGACCCGCACCATCGCGGTATTCCTGGCTGGGCGAAAGGGACTCAGGACTGGGTCACATCCGAGACGCGCAAGAAACTCAACTCCTTCCAAAGTCTGGGTCACCGATTCCAGACCCGTGACAAGGAGCGAGCGAACCCGACCTTTGCCGCCAGTAAGTTCGACCGCCCGTTGGATGCTGTCCCGCCAGACGCCGTGTCCCAACCGGTGCTTCTGGGGGATGATCGTTGCCGCAAGGTCGGGTGTGAAGACCTCCATATTCAGCGCATACCCGGTGATTCCCCAGTCAAAGAGTGAGTCAATGATCGTGGTGCTCGTTCGCGGAGTCATCATCACGTCGAAGGGGAAGTCCGTGCCGGCGATTAGCCCCCGGCAGACCTCGTCAAAGTACCGTTGGTCGCTTGGGCTGGTCGTCCCACCGCTAATCAGACCGTGCTTTACCGGAAGGTTAGCATCGGCTCGGGCGACTCCCAAAGCTTGAATGAACTGGTCAAGCGGCCGCTTCGTGTACTTCGTCGCGGCCATGTCACAGAACTGACAGGAGTATACACAACCGGAAGTCGGAGACAGCCTAACGCGATCCGCGTGGGACATGGCGACGTCAGAGACCAAACGACCTTTCGAATCTCGAGTGTTTAGGTATCCGGGCAGAGGAAGCATCCGCACCAGAACCTCCTCGCCCTGGAACCTCACGACGAAGTTTCCGTCGGGGTCGAGGGAGAGTAGGGCTTCAGCGCCCTTGCAGAACCACTCATCGAAGGGGGCGTTGAGGTAGACTTCACCCGGCAGAATCATCGTGACTCCACCGGTTGTCGCGTATTCGTGGATTGTGATCGGAACAGACCCTTTGGCAGAGAGCTTCCCTTCGGCCTCCTTCGTAACCTGGATTCCGGTGGCCAGGCAACTCAGCTTGATCTCTCGGACGGTATCAACGAGCGTCGTCTCCATGTTCATCGCCCTTGATCGTTCAAAACCGGAAGCCGGTACTTGGACGTTCTTCGCCTGGGCCCTTTAGGGCATGTCTCAATCCGAACATTAGCATTGGCCTCTTGGCTCTATACCGCGGGAATCCGGGTTACCATTCGCCACTCTCGGTGGTTCATCCGCGCAATGACCCGTTCCAGCCAACGGCGGTCGACACCAAACTTGCGTGCGATTCGGAGAGCGCTCCATTTCCGCTCCTCGATCAGGAACAGTATCGGGTCAAGCCGGTCGTACGATGTTCCCAGCACAGCCTCATCGAGCCACGCGTCGACGCATCCAGCGGGCTGCTCGATTACGCGCCGGGGGACGCCAATCTGATCTGCCAGTCTGGCAACCTCGGTCTTGTAGAGAGGCTGGAGTGGTGCGATATGACCATAGAAGTACTCCATGTGTCGAGAGAGAAGATACTCGCTCCGGTCGACGCAAGATACGACTGCGTCAGTACGGGCGTCAGCATATTGGAAGATGAGACTATGAATCGCTCGCGTAACCGCGTTCACTCGGCTGAATGGCCCCTGGTGTGGGCTTGCCTCGAGGAGTGACCCGACGAGACCTCGATTTCGAAGAAGTCGAAACGGGATGCCGAGCTCCTCCGCTACAGCGGCCGCGCGCCTCGCTTGAGTGGCGTGCCCGCGCACACCTAGGTCGACAATCACCGCAGTGACACCCGCGGGGCCAAGTGCTCTGCGACAGAGGACGGCCGCGGTCGTAGAATCGAGTCCCCCTGATAGTCCAACTACAACTCGTCGGTAAGGAGATCCCAGTCCCGGGTCGACTGTCTCACAGATGAATCGTTCGATCCTGCGAATCAAGTGCTCGTCGATGCGTTGGGGGAGGTGGACCGGGACTTCAGGTTGGACCCGCGGCCGCCCTGGGAAGTACGAGAGGGCACGCCTAACCAGGGAATGATCCATGGTCGGGCTCAGAGTCATCCCCTATCTAATTCCATCGTGGGGAGAAGGCCTTGAGCTGATTGCAGAGGCTGGTAAGAGGTCCCGTCGGTTCCCGGTCCGGGTCGCGGCTTGGGTTACGTACCCACGCGGTCATCGGGTTCGGCCCTGTTCGCGCACGAAGCTTCTGATATCGGTGCAAGCTCCCTTGAGTGTTTAGAGTAGCGCGCCTACCCTCGAGGAAAACCCCCCCCGGGCCGTTCCGAGCCCGGTTTCACGTCAGCGAAATCCAGTTCATCCGAGCGGGAAGGCGGCATCCCTCCCGCACGGAGCCGACTTCACGTGTGGTGAGAGTGTCCGGCGAAGGGAAATCTCCCACCTCCAGGGTGACCGCATCCTCCCAGGATTCGGCGGAGTAGTGAGAGGGGTCGTTGGATAGAGGAGAGCGGATGACCGGGTCGGAGTGGCGCACGCACAACAGAAGGCAAGTTGTTACGATTGGCAAGGCCAAATACCTGACTGGAAGCGCAGAGCCCGAGGTGTGCGCCGTCTTGTGCTGATGGCCAGCGCATGTCTTAAAGGGTGATTTTCCATCGGCCCACGGATGGCGGTTGCACCTAGGTTCTTTCAGGTCGTAAACGGTCTCGTTGCGATCTTCGTTGGACTTCTGATCATCTTCGGTGGCCTCGCCAGTGGACTTCTCAACTTCACCACCACACCTGTCTACGTACCCTTCCTTATCGTCTTTGCCGTGATCGCGCTGTTCCTCCTCCATCCTGTGGTCTACAACGCGGTTTCCTTTGGCAACGTGTTTCTAGCCGTCCTTGTGGGCCTAGGAATCGCCATCGCCATCACACGATTTGTTTCGGTGCCGATTCATCAGTCTCCAACGGGTGTGATGATTGTGACTTGGTTTGTAGCGTTTGTAACTCTTCTGTTCGTGCCAGTAGTTTACTACCACCCGGAGAGAATCCTCCCAGGAGGAGTGATTGAGCCACGGGAGTTTGGCGTCCTAGGGGGACTGCTTTTCTCGTCCACTGGCCCGGTCATCACCTACGAACCAGTAGTTTCGCTAAAGACGGTCCCAGGTGGCGAAGGGGCCGCCTTCGCCTCCGGTACCCCGGGTCGTACGCTCAAGAACTCGGACCAAGGTAGCACCGGCGACTTGGTAAGCAATGTGATGGGACATGGCGGTGGCGAATCGACCGGCCCGCCGATGCATACCGCGCCTGAGGAGAACCCGGACTCAGGTCGAGGACCCGTACAGACCCTCGAAGCGGATGGCGGGAAGCCCTGCATTCCTCAGGCCAAGATAATGGATCTTCGCCGTCGTGCTGCTTCGATTTACTACAGTTCGGTGGACGATGTGTCACATACTCGTGCGGAACTTGTGGACGAGCTAGAGGGCCTGATATGTAACGCAAATTCGGAGGACCGAGTTACCCTCAATGGCCTGCTTTCGTGGGTATCGTCCGTGAGAGCTAACGATAGGTCATGATGTGGGCGAGGGATGCGACAGTGCCGAGTTTCTATCTTCCGGCCTACGCACGGGATCCGGGGTGGGGGCCCAATGCAATGTTTCGGGCTTGTCTCCACGGACCTCGACGGGTTACGACGGCGGGAAGCAGGCAGCGCCGTGCGGTCCAGGATTCCCTTGTTGCCTCGACGGTGGCAGATGAGCGATCGGGCGGAAAGGGGTAGTTCACGTTCTGTGGGTTAAGCATCCCCAGCGGTTCGCACCATATGTTCAACCGTTGCCTGCCACAACGATGGTGTGCGACTAGCATACTTTGGGACACGTAACGAGTCGGTCGGTCCCTCGAACCTAGGTCAGCAGAACATCTAACCTTGGATGAGTCGCGGCCCGAAGTCCGTGACTGTGTGCGAACTTCCTTGAACACAGGGGCTGACGACGCGCTCTGTTCAAAGCTCCCATGAGCATGCGACCCGATCGCGGGCTGCGTTCAACCTCCCTTGAACGTACGAACCTTAGCTACCGTTTGACTGACTGTGTGCAAGCCCCCTTGAGCACAGGCGGTAGGGCTCGCCTCTGTTCAAGTGTTGTTGAGCACCAGGCCGGGGGCTGGGCTCAAACGGAGTTGTGCCCACACGCGTGGGTTGAGCGCCGGTTGCACCTCGTTCAGGGGCGGGGTGCTGACGACCCAGTCGCGGCCCGGCCCCTGCGAGAGACCTATCAACATCCTCGCTTATCGACGGCACGGTGCCCGCGATGGACCACGCCATCTACTCCGTCCGTCCGTTCACGGACCCTGACTACGAGGCCGAGGGTCGCATCGACCACGAGGTCGACCCTAAGCACGCTCACACCGCGGACGAGATCCGCCATTGGACCGAAGCCGGGGCCGCCGCGCCAGGTCGGGTCAATTTCAAGCTGGTCGTCGAAGACCGCGAATCAAGCGCGGTAGTGGCCTATGGCGGCCTCCAGAATTTGGGGTCCAGCTACCACCCCCAGAAGTTCTGGATTGGAGTCGGAGTCGAGCTGGCCCATCGACACCGAGGAATCGGCAGGGAGCTCTACACGCTCCTGGAGCGGGAGGCCCTCGCGCGGAACGTGCTATGCCTGTGGGGCGGCGCTCGGGACGATGACGCCCGGAGCCTCCGGTTCCTTGGCCAACAGGGCTTCGTGCCCGTGCGGAAGACCTGGCTCTCGCGCCTAGACGTCGCCGCCACCGACCTTGCGAGGTTCCCGGACCGGTCAGGAACCCTCAGCGATCTAGGGATTCGTCTCTCGACGATCCAAGCGGAGGGCCCCGCCCGGCCGGAGGTTCGAGAAGGTCTCTACCGCCTCTCCACGCTCGCGGCCGCCGACATTCCTCGGCAGGGCGGTTACACCCCCGTCACTTTCGAGGAGTTCGCGGCGTTCGACCTCGATGGTCCTGGAGCCATCCATGAGGGGACGTTCGTTGCCTGCAAGGGCCAGGAGTTCGTGGGGATGAGTTCGCTCGAGCGCGTGCAATCCCAACCGGATACGCTCCGTGTGGGGTTCACGGGAACCGATCCCAAGTTTCGGGGCCTGGGAATCGCCTCGGAGCTCAAGCGCAGGGCCGTCCAGTACGCCCGCGAGCACGGGTATCGCTACCTAGTGACCGCCAACGACTCCGCCAATCGACCCATCTGGGCGATCAACAAGAAGTTGGGGTTCCGTCAAGAAGTGATATGGGTTCAGGCAGAGAAGACCTTCGCCTCTGGGACGCCCTAGCGGCAGGGGACACCCCGCGACCGCCTTCGCTGCAGGTCGTTGAGCCTGAGCCATCACCCCGGAACTAGACTGGCACCTTCGCTCTCGACTCGATTACGGTCGAGCCTCCCCGGGTGGGTTCCATCCCGGTTGAACCCAGACCCGGACCGTCGGGCCTAAGCGCCCTTGCACCCGGTTTCGTTCCAAGCGCAAGGCAAGCAGGTCCCGGAGCGGCGGTCCGGGAAGGGGGTTACGATCAGGTCAGTCGGAGGTTATGAGCAGGCGAGGCGAGCTCGAGCAGGTGACCTCATGCCACAGTCGAAGGATCTCGCGGGCCGGTCTTCCGAACCCAAGCGCGTACTGGTAACGGGCGCGACCGGGCAGCAAGGCGGTGGGCTGGCCCGGCTGCTGCTCCGGCGAGGCCACCACGTGCGAGCCATCTCACGGAAGCCGGACAGCGCGGCCTCGAACGAGCTGAGGAAGCTGGGGGCCGAGGTCGTCGCAGGGGATCTGGGGGACCACGCCTCGATCGAGCGAGCTGCGAAAGGGGTCGACGTCGCGTACATCGTGGCGACCCCCTACGAACAGGGCGTGGCGGCGGAGACCCGCTTCGGTAAGACCGGGCTAGACGGAGTTCACGCGGCCGGGGTCCCCTACGTGGTCTACTCCTCCGTCAGCGATGCCGATCGAAGGACCGGCATCCCCCACTTCGACAGCAAAGCCGAGATCGAAAAACACCTCAAGCAGCTCGGCACGGAGCACTCCATCGTCGCTCCGGTCTTCTTCTCGGAGAATCTGTTGGCGCCCTGGATCGCCGGAGGTCTTGCCCAGGGCGTTCTGGCCACGGGAGTCCTTCCGGACCGGAAGTTGCAGGTCATTTCGCTGCCCGAGATCGCCGAGTTCACCGCGCTGGCCGTGGAGGACCCGCGATCCTTCCGGGGGAAGAGGATCAACATCGCCTCCGACGAACCCACGCCCACCGAGATCGCTCGACAGCTCTCGGAGCTAACGGGCCGGAAGCTGGCCTACCAGGCGATTCCCCTAGACGCTGTGCGGAAGCAGGGTGAGGACATGGCCAAGATGTACGACTGGTTCAATCGAGTCGGCTACAGCGTCGACATCGCGAAACTGAAGCACGAATACCCCCAGGTCCGCTGGGGCTCGTTCCGAGAGTGGTCCGCCAAGCAGGACTGGTCGCGGTTCCTGTCTGCTCCGAGCAAGACCTGAGCGGTTCCGAGCTGGTCGCGGGGTGGCGGCTGGCAAGCTTCCGCTCCCACGCGGGTCGGGTAGGGGGGTTCAACGGCGGTCGAGCCTCCAAGACCACCTCAGCGTTGGTAGAGCACATCGACGGTCTGGCTGTCCTTCGCGGTCGCCACAGCGATCGCACCGCCTGAAGCGCGTGGGGACCGGGTAGACTGCAAGCTCGACTGCTGCTGGGGGCGCGGTCCACGCCCAGGCCTCGGCCAACAACCATCATTACGCCCCGGTCGTGCGGGATGTGGTGTTCGACCTCCGAAGCGCCGAGGTGGAGCTGAGAAGCGCCCTCCGGTCCGTCGAGCGACACACGACGTTCGCCGAGGCGCTCGCCCAAGGCTCGACGGGCACCACGGTGCGAACGAGCCACGCCGGCAGCTCCGGGGAGTTCGCGCCGGGGCTGCGGGGAGCCGCCCTCCGGGCGTGGGCGGGGAATCACTGGGTCGAGGTCGCGGCCAGCGCCCTCACCCCGCAAGCGCTGACGGAGGCCGCGGCCTCGCTCAACGATAGGCTCTCCAAGACCCCCGCGGGCCCGGCACCCCCCGGCCCCCCGGCCACCTTGCACCGAGAGGAGGTGCACCCGCCGGCCCGACCCCTGAGCGACCTCAGCGTCGAGGAGGCCATCGCCCGGGTCCAGGAATACCGGGGATGGGCTCTGGCGGTCCCGGGGATCACGGAGGCCCACGCTTTCCTCATCACGGAGGAGGATGCACGTCTCTACGTCAACACCGCCGGAGCCTTCGAGTTCCAGGTGTTGCCTAGGGTCGCCGCCGCGGTCGCCCCGGTCACCGTGGAGAACGGACGCGTCGGGCAGAACTGGATCCGGCTCGGAGGGATGGGCGGCGAGGAGATTCTCCAGCCGATCACCGAGGCCCGGGTACGGGCGGTCGCGGAGGGCGCCAAGGCGATGCTCGGCGCGAAGAGCCCCCCGGCGGGCCCGAGGACCGTGGTCTTGGACCCGAGCACGGCGGGCGTGCTCGCGCACGAGTCGTTCGGCCACGGGACCGAGGCCGACCAATTCATCCGAAAGCGCTCGTACCTCCAACCCCTTTACGGGAAGATGGTCGGTCCTGAGATGCTCTCCATCGTCGACGAGGGCTCGTTCCCGGGGGGCTGGGGCTCGCTGTTCTTCGACGACGAGGGCACCCCCACGCGTCGCAACCTCCTCGTGGACCACGGCCGCTTCGTCGGGGTCCTCCACGACAGGGTCACCGCGGGCCAACTGGGCGGCCAGCCGACCGGTAACGCCCGTCGGTCGGACTTCTTGAGCCGCCTCTGGGTCCGGATGACCAACACCTACGTCGAACCCGGCGAGCTCTCGCGGGAGGAGCTCCTCGCGGAGGCCCGCGACGGGATCCTGCTCGAGGAGCCCACCTCCGGCCTCGAGGACCCGCTGGGGGGGCAGATGCAGATCAAGGTCCTCCGCGGCTACCGGATTGAGCGCGGGAAGACCACGCAGCTGGTGTCGGGGATAGCCCTCTCTGGCCGGGTCCTCGACGTGCTCCGGGCCGTGCGGGGGGTCAGCCGCGTCGACCGGCTCGTCATGGACGGGGCCGCGTATTGCGGCAAGGGTCAGGGTGACTACATCCCGGCCGGGAGCGGGGGAGGATACGTCCTGACGGAAGCGATCGTGGGGCCCGCATGACGACCGACCGTCCCGACACGGCCTCTCGGGTCCGCGACGCGCTGCACCTCGAGGCCCCGTGGGAGATCTACGGGCAGCGGCTCCGCCGCTTCGAGCTCTACTTCGATGGGACCCACGTGGAGACCGTGCGCGGGCCGATCACCCTCGAGGGCGTGGGGATCCGGGTCTTCCGTCCTCGCGGCTCCAGCCTGGGCGTGGGGCTCCACGCGACGAGCGACCTCAGCCCGGAGGGCCTCCGCGCGGCGCACCGCTTCGCCGAGGCGAACGCGAAGGCGGGGACCTTCCCTGCCTCTCAGTTCGAGCTACCCTCGAAGGCCCCCAAGGTGGCCCGGGGCCCCGAGGTCTGCTCCGCCCCTCTTTGGGAGTCCCCGGCGGAGGCCGTCGAGGCGTTCGTCCACGCCCTCCTCGCACCGTTGGAAGGAGTGTCGGACGTGCGGGCGAGCTTCGGCTCGGTCCGTGCGACCCTGTCGGAGACGTCGATCGCCAACTCCGAGGGACTCGACACCTCCTACGTCGCCACGGAGGCCGAACTGGAGCTCGCCCTGGCGGCGTTCGGCGGTCCGGAGGGGCCCCCGCCGGGGGAGTACTGGGTCAACCGCGAGATGAGGACGCTCGAGACGGGGCCGGTCTCGAGTTGGGTGACCGCCTGGGCCCAGCGCGCGAGGGACGTGCGGCGAGCCCGCCCGCCGGTTTCGGGGACGATGCCGGTCGCGTTCCCGCCCTCTCAGTTGAGCGAGATCCTCCCGCAGGCGATGGCCCTCCGCTTCAGCGGGACGGGTCGCCTTCAGAGGATGGCCCTCGCCACGGGGACGGCGATCGCCCCGTCCGCGATTACGATCCAGCGGGATCCGACCCTCCCCTGGGCCCCCGGCTCGGCCCCGGTGGACGACGAAGGCGCCTTGCCGTCGCCGGTGGCGCTCGTCGACCACGGTGCCACCGGGGAACTCGCCTACGACGTGCTCCATGCGGCGGCGTTCGACCGGCGAACCAACGGGGCTGCCGGTCGGCTCGAAGTGTTCGGGCCGCACGCGTGGTACCGATTCGTCCACCGGCCGGTCCCGCTCGTCACCCCCATGACCGTGGCGTGCGGCCCGGACGGGACCGAGGAGGAGCTCCTCGAGGGCATCGAGGAGGGCCTTTGGGTCGACCAGCTCGGGTGGGCGAACCCGGACCCGCGCGCCGGCACCTTCGGGGGCGAGCTACGGGTCGGCTACCGGATCCATCACGGGAAGCTCGCCGAACCGGTGCGAGGAGGGACCGTCGGAGGCCCGGTCTACTCGACCGACGGCTCCCCCTCGTTGCTGGGTGGGGTGATGCGGATCGGCTCGCGAGCCGAGCTGGTCGGACGTCTCCTCGCTCCTTCGCTCGTGGTCAAGGGTCCCGTGGTCGCCGGGGGCTCTCCTCCGGCCTAGGGCCGCTGCGACGCGTCGGTCAATCGGCTGCCGCAGCCGCGGCGCCAGGTGCAAGGACTTCTGCAACGAGGTCTGCGACTGTGTGCAACGCCAGTTGCCCGCACTTTGGTCCTCCCGAGGCTTCGGTACACTCTGCCGGAATCGGCTGGCTCGAGCTAGAGCAACCCTACCGGTTGCGCCGACCGGGAAACCACCTATCGTAGGTCGGGTGGTCCACGATATCGAGCAGGACCACGGTCCGGTTCACGATGGTGTAGAAGCAGCGATGGAACGCGGCAAGATCCAGGCGGTAGAGGTTTGATACCCCGTACTTCGCTCGAAAATACGAGGGGATGAACGTTTGCCGGATCACGTCACCCGCCTGCGCGTCTGACCTCAGGCGCGCTATCGCGACCTGTAGGCTGCTCCAAACCGCTTGGGCGGGTCTCCTTTGCTGGGCGGCAAGGGTCTTCCACGATTGGTAGGCACCGTCGACGTCTTCGTGGACGATGATCTCCTCAGGTCGGAAGGGCATCGCCGGCTCTCAGACCCGTCTTCCCGTAGCCAAGGTCCGAAGAAGGCTTGGACTCGTCGAGTGAGTCCACTGAATGCCTTTGGACCCTTCGATGGCCAGACCGTGGTCGATACAGAACTCCAGAGCCCGGTTAAGGCGAGCTCGACTGGTCGTGTGGCCGGATTCCTTCAGTCGGTCCAATAACCAGTTTCGGCTGACAGGATCCCCTGCCTCTTGGAGCAAAGACATCACGATTTCCGTGGTCCCGAGGGTCACGTCAGGGCGGTGAGTGGATCTGCTAACGGCCATCCAACAACGTAGGGGAACTCCCCTGATAAGAACTTATACCCCCCGCTCCCGATTCTGCGGTTGTGTGTAACGCCGGTTGAGCCCAGGAAGGCATCCTCAAAGGAACATGGTGGGGACAACCATGCGACAGGGCTTGCATCGCGCGAAGCGGCCGGTTCGAATCCAATCGAGCCCATCCGTCGGCGGGGCTAGTACCACAAGGGTCTCGAAATGACACCCCCGTTATGAATGAGGGAGAACCCCCCCGGGAAGACCGGAGGGGTTCGCTTGGTATGGGGCGGCAGCTTCAGGCGTTCTTCATCCGGGCCCGAGAGATGTACCCCTTCTTGTCGAGGAAGTACATGAAGCCGTACTCGCGCTTGACCTTCTCGGTCCCGACCTTCGACTTGCGTCCGCGCGTGTTGACCTTCGTCGGGGTCCTCCATAGGTACCCGTCCTTGCCGAGGTAGTACAGGTATCCTTTCTCGCGCTTGACCAGCTCCTTTCCAACTCGTTCCGCCATGTTGGGCGACCTCACCGGCGAGGAGAAGGGGTCTTCTATTTGAACGTGGGGACAGACTCGCGATAGGAGAACCGAGATTCCCTGACGGAAAACCCACGTCGGTTTCGAATTGATTCCCTACGGGGCCTGATCCCAGGTCGGCATGCGGAAGACGGCCAGGTCCGCCGGCCGGTCCGGCGCAATCGTCCCGGTCCGGTCGGCGGCGTCGAGGACGCGTGTGGCGTTTGCCGCGGCGGGGACGAGCGCTGTCGTCGGATCAGGCGAGCTCCTGCAGACGCTGCCTGGGACACTCAACTCGACAGCCCCTTGAAATGACACCCCCCCTCCTCCGTCAGGGTCAGGGGTCGAGCCCCCGGGCCTACCGACCCGATCCTAGCGAGAGCGTGTAAGATGGCGAGAGAAGGTAGCCGGGCCGGGGTGCCTTGGGCCCTCCAAGCGATGAATGACTCGTTCCTTGGTCCTCGGTGGGCAAGGTATTTCAAGGCGTGCTTGAGGCTAGAGGGACCGATTTGCGGGCAACCTCAGTGTAATTGAGGTCTAGTTCGCTCCCGAGGAGGACAACCCCCGTCAGCCTCCGGGCAATATCTGTGAACTCCCGGATTTCGGCCGACGTTAGGGCTCGACCCAAGACACGATGCTCTCGGTAGGAGAGCCACTTCTTCAGAACCTGATACCCGCCAATTCGGAACTCCCAAACGACGGTGGGAATGTTCTTCCAGAATGCAACGTCATTGAGGTACACGTCAGCCGTGGAGTCCCCAAGTCGCTGGGCCACTTCTTTCGGCGTGAGCTTGAGGCGGGTCTTCCCGTTTAGAATTGAGGTGGCCTCTTCCGGCGTGGGGGCGCGAATCATTATGGTGCCCTTTCCCGGTTGAACTACCCCGTCCTGTCCTAAGGAACCCCATCCGGCCTCAACCCGCAAATCGTCGGTTGAGGGGTCGATGGACCCGCCTCCAACTTTCGATATCAGGCCGATCATCGATGCGGATGCGTCGAAGACTTCGTGGGGAACCGGGGCCTCAAGGTCGAGAAGTGCCGCGAGCCGTGTCCCAAGTCTGGCTGAGGAAAGCAACTTCTCCATTGTGTCCGGCAGCGGAAAACGTGGCCAGTCAACTCGTCCTCCCAGATCATTCTCCTGTCGGTATTTGGGCGAGAATCCGACAGACAAAATGTGCATCCAGAGTGCATCGCCGACCTCCGGATTCTTGTCAGGATCCTTCGCCCCTAGCCTCTGCAAATAGGCCTTGGCCAACGGGGACAGATTCGAGTACGGAGACGCCGACCCTCCAGCCAAGGTGCGCTGGTCAGCTGCAAGGACGGTTCGCCCTCTGCTACTCCTGTGTCCAAGGGACCGCAATCGCAACGGGAAGAGGTAGGCATGCCCCCGTAGGGTTCCATCATCGCCGAAGGTCGATGCGAAGTAGAATGGTACCCCCTCTGGTCTGGTCGCCGCCTTTCTGCTTGCCATGAGGAACCGGTTTCCTGGCCACATCTGTGGCCAGATGGTAGGACGAGCCCTGTTCCAAAGCGGAGCAACCGTAGAGTAGTAGCACCAGCGGTGGTCAAACGGGCGGATGACGTATCTGTGGAGTCGCGCCGAATCGAACTTCTCCGAAGTTAGCACCTTATCGCGTACGTCTCTCGCGGGGTAGCCGGCCGCGTCCAGGGTGAGGCCGGATCCAAGGTTCCGTAGTGTCTCCCAACTGACGGATTGGTCGAAATACGAGCGCATTCGAGCTTCGAGAGAATCCTTCTCGATATCGATTAGTCCCTCCCCTCGCTTTTCGAGCAGTCCGTCAATCGGGTATATTGCGGAAAGTTCGACAATCTGCGACCATCTCTCGTACTCTGCATTGGCCACTCGGGGGCGAAACGAGTACCAGTTCGAAGCCGATGGTTCGACCTTCTGGTAACAATTGGCCCGCCCGGGGGTAAGACTCTCCAGCAGGTCACTGAGCTTCTTCTGTCCCCAGAATTCTTTGAATCGAACCTCGCCTTCACGCCCGTGATTGGCACGCCGCACAAGAAGAGAGACCGCAGTCCCCACTTGGATTCCTTCTCTCGACGAATCGGTCGAAAAGACGGAGGGGTCGGGCTTTCCGTCAGGCGTACGCTTTCCGGTGAGTCTCCTGTCACCATTAAGGCAATCGATCCAAAGCTTGTCGAAATTCGAAAGGAGATGCTTACGCATCACGACAAACATGGGGTCGGAAAGGTAGGAGTAATTCGAGATGTAACAGACCACCCCCCGCCCTGTTTGCTCTGCGATCCTGCGCTCCGCGAGGCGGAAGAAGCGTATGTAGAGGTCCGCGAGGTGGTGCTTCCCTATGCCCCATTCCTCTCCCAATCCCTCCTTGTAGACCGAAACGAGACCCTCCTCTTCCTCGGGACTTCCACCCCCGAAGGCGTTGTAGGGCGGGTTACCCAGGACTACCAGGATTGGCCTCCCGACCTTAACGTCAGTAGCAGCCAGTCTCTCTCGGTCCAGCTCCTCTTCCAAGAATGCACGAAGTCTCTTTTGAGGCTCCTTGGGGGGGTCCCAACCCGTCAGAGCGTTTGTCAGATAGACTGCGACTCTCTCGCCTTTGTCGTCGTCGAGCGGAGCGCCCATGGCCAGGAGGAGTACTCCAAGCTGAAGGTGTGCGACGACAAACGGCGCCGGCAGTATTTCGAAACCGAACACTCGATCCAGGGCAGCTCTCTTGACGTCGTTCGCTACCAGTGCATCCGCCCCATGCGCCTTGAGAGTCTGCTCGATTCGTCGCAAGACCTCGACAAGGTAGGACCCTGTTCCTGCGCACGGGTCGAGGACGAATACGCTGGGGTCGGCGAGGCCAAGCGAAAGCCCAAGTTCCTTCTTCAAGACGGCGTCGACTCTGTCGACCATGTAGCGCACAATCTCGGAGGGGGTGTACCAGACGCCCAACTCCTTCCGCAGCTCTGGATCGAACGATTGAAGGAATGGCTCGTAGAAGTATTGAACCGCAGTGCCAGCCTCGAAGCGCTTGACGAAACTGTCCCAATCGACGCGGTTCATGGCTGATGCTGCCCAATCGAGGGTCTCGTCTATTCGAAGTGGGTGGAGAGCCGTAGGCGTGGCAAGTTGCTGGAACAGAGCCTTGACCATGGGAACGTGAAGAGACCAAACTGCAGAACGCCATTCAAAGGTCTGGGGTCCGGGCGAAGTGGATTGCTGGCGTCGCCAAAGAATCCATGCAGAGAACGCTCCATAGAATAGGGTTTGAACCAAGGATGACCGGAACAGCCGTTCACCTCTCTCCCCCGCGAACTTAATCCCGAGGGTCGTTTCCATCGCGGCGCGGATCGAATCGAGGTCTGACGGAGCGGCCTGGGAGATTCGTTCCTTCGCAGTCCTGGCATAAGACGCAAGAAACCATGCGAGATCATCGGGACCGGCGATCGGCGCCGGCTCCAGCATGGCGCGGGCGAGATATTCGAAGAGAAGCGTACTATGGAGTTTGGCGAGCCTTCGCGGGTTCTCGACCGCTGCCCAGAAAGCTGCGTCCGAATCTGCGATGCGATAGGCCTCTAGAAACGTAGGAGCCTTATCTTGGCCTCCCGAAACCACCCGAAACTCTCGAAAGTTCGTTACAAGAACAAGCCCGTACCGTTGCGCATAGCGGGTAACCTGCTCCCCCCTTGCGACCGCATCAACCTCCCCGAGCGCCGACTTTACCTCGACCGCTCCGCGCGACGGACTCTGGCGTGCAAGAGAATCCTCAGGGAGGCCGGTTCGAAGCTGTTCAGGAGTGAAGAATCCGCCATCTGGCAGGCCGGCGCCCCGATTGCGAAGGCTCATGATGCAAGTAACGCGAGGGTGCAATGAAGCACCCACCACATTGAAGAGCCGGGATAGAGCCGGGTAATACGAGGTCTCGGGCACCCCCGCAGAGGAGGCGTGAATGTCTCGGGTTTCTCGAAAGAATTGCTCCAAGGCCTTGGCAAAATCTTGTGGTGTGCTTAACGTCATTTTCGGACCGCCCGCGTACTATCGATCTTGCGGCAATTGTCCATCAGCTCATCTTGAACGCCGAGAGCCCCCCGGCCGGCGCGGTTCATTCCAATACGGGCTCTTGCGCCCCGGGCAGCGCTTCGGCTCGTGGGCCATCGGTAGGCCCATTGCAAGGTGGCCCATAAGGGGTGGGTTGGTCCCGGGCAGAGCCCCACGCCACCCCCAGACAACTTGTCTGGCCCATCCTACTGCAGGTGGCTCCTCCCCGGTGCATCTCATCCTAGAACGCGCAAGCCCGATTGAGCACGGCGGGTGCGTCTGCCCCGGCGTGGAGCCGTTACGCGACGAACATCTTGTCTAGCTGAGTTCAAGGTCCCCATATCCTGCAACCTGGGGACCGACCTGCCGGTCGCGAAGCATGCGTGCCTGCAAATGCTCGATGACGGGCGCCGTTAGCTCGACCCGGATGGCAGGAGGCATCCTCGAAGAGATTTCGCACTCTCGGGGGACCCCGCGGACTTTCGAAGACGGACGCACGCTCCGTCGCTCCTGGCACGCGTAGGCTCATTTAGGTAGGGGTACTAGTCCGCGCCATGGCGACCCAGATGAATCCGACGGCCCAGGCAATCGTTCAAGGCCTTTCGGGACACCCGATGCTCCTGATGAAGATGCAGATTCTCTCGTTCGGAAAGAACTACGACGTCATGGACCAGCAGAGTAGTGTGCTCTGCAAGGTCGGCCTCGATTCGGGGCAGAACGTCAAGGGCCAGCTGCTTGGAAGCGCCGTCTCGAGCGTGGCCGGAGGCTACGTCGGACGATGGGCGCAGCGCTCGCTGGCATACACCTACATCGTCCGCGACGCCCAAGGCAACGCCGCCCTCGAGATACGCAAGGGCAGCGGGGGCAACAAGTCAGAGTTCCAGGTCGTCGACCCTCAAGCCAACGTTCTCCTCGGCAAGATTGACCTTGCGCGGAGCCTGGTCGGTGGGTTGAAGGCCAGCTGGGTAGCGCCCGATGGCCAAGTCTACATGCGCTCGAAAGGAAACATCATTCGCCGGAAGTACGAGATCCTCGGACCCGACGGGAAGTCCGTGGGCCGAGTCCGGCATAAGATCCTCGCCATCCGGGACGTATGGCAGCTCGAACTTGCACCCCAGATCAACCACCTGTACTCCGCGCTCTTCGCCACGGTGCTCGACTTCGAAAAGAAGATGTGAGGTCGGGGTTCGAGCCCCTATCCTCGGCAAGGCCCGGGAGGCTAACCCAAGATGAAGCCGCAGGCCTGACAGAACGTCGTCGAGAGCGGATTCGCTCGGTGACATGCCGGACAGATCTTCGCCTCGGTTGCTAGGGGCCTCGGGTCGACCTGTGCGGGGGAGAAGGGGCCGGGGGATTGGGCCTTCCCGAGATCCCAGTAGGCGAAGAGGTACAGCAGTCCTGAGAGGATTTCGAGGGAAACGATCGAGAGTACCGCGAAAGCGAGGGTGGGAATCCGGGCCTTTTCAAACTCACCGATCCGAGCGGGGCGGTAGGCGAGCAAGTAGACAAGAACTAGCAATGAGGCCCCGCCCGCTCCTAAGGTGAAGAAGACCCAGGGCGGGAGCCCGCCGCCTAAGCTTGTCGCCGCCGCCACGAACCATGCTGCGACCTGGACGGTCTGGAGGAGTAGCCCCACAACGATCAGAATGCGCGCCGTTCTGGCCGGTTGGTTCAAGGGAGACTCTTGGCGGACGTGGCGACATCTGCCGAGCCCCCTTTAGTCCTCTCATCGTACCATTGCGCCGAGATCTCGCCGCGGGTTCCAGTATCTCTACTCCGTCCAAAGGGCTTGATATCTGGGCTCAAGTCCGGTTGAGCACATTGCCATCGTTCTCAGCCCAGCGGATACGAGGCTTGCACTACCTTCCTGAGGAACTCCTCACTTTTCGGTTCTCTAATCTGCTTATGATAGCCTCAAATATGTCTACTGATTGATAAGTGGTGTGCCCGCAACTAAACGGGACACTACTGGTGGCTTCCATCCCGGACTCAGACCAAGAGAAGACATCGGTCTCCCCGCGGCCGAGTGCTTAAGGCTGGACGGGGTTCTTGAAACCCGCCTGCTCTCGCCACAGCTGCACCAGATTCTCCTTGGGATGGCCCGAATCAGGAATGCGGTTAGCAGCTTCAGGCTTGAAGGAGAAACCGTTGAGTTGAATCGTGCCAGACAGCTCGTCGAGGGAGAGGCCCCGGCGACGCCCTCTGAAACGGGAGTGTTCCGCCTCGCGGAGGCCTACACAGGACTGAGCCAAGGCAAGGTCCCCCGCTTCACCTTGAAAGATGTGCTTGGGACCCATAGACACCTGTTTGAGGGGATCATGGAGCGTGAACATGTCGGGGTTCTCAAGCCTGAGCAGAACTACATCATCAATGCCGGCTCGGGAGCAGTCAGATTCGTCCCCACTCCCCCAGAGCGGACGGAGGAAGAGCTCACCCAGCTATTGATGTGGTATGCAGAGTCGCGGTTCACGCTGCTTCCCCCGATCATAGCGGCCATCTTCTTCGCGGAGTTCCAGGCCATCCATCCGTTCATGAACGGCAATGGTAGGTTGGGGAGGTTTCTGAACGTAGCAATCCTGGTCGATCTCGGCTGTGCTAGGGCCCCGCTCATCCCCATGGACACACGGTTCTTCCGGACCAGTGACCATTACTACGACTATCTCGGAACAACTAACACTGGAGAGGATTATTATCACTGGACGCGTTATTTCGTTCAACAGACGCGAGAGGCATACAAGGCGGCCGCGAAGCAGGCAAACTTAGCCCCCCTCGTCTCCGGTTTCTCGAAGGAGAGTACGCGACGCCTACTCAGGTGGGTTCTTTCTGGTTCCGGAGACTGGTTCAGCCGTGGTAACTACCCGAATCCGAGGCACTACAGCCAGCCGGCACTCTGGGCAGCTCTAGACGATCTGAAGAAGGCCGGAGTCCTAGAAGCCCAGGGCGAAAGGCGTGGGAGAAGGTATCGTCTCCGTTCCCGATTCCTTGCGGATGTCTACGCCCGACGGTTTTGACGCTATAGCCTTCGTCTCGAGGCCGTTCCATCGCGCCCCCGACCCGGTTTCTCGAAGGACCGCCCCGCCGTAGAACGCATTGACCGGTTGAATGCACTTCGAAATGAACCTGTGTGCAAGAGGCGTTGAACACACTCTTGGGGCGGGCGCCACTGGGCTATGTCCGACTGAACGTAGCCTCACGTCGGTCTGAGTGAATAGACTGGCCCTTTCTCAGGCTGTTCGCTGGGAGAATGGGTAGCCAACTTCTTATGCGGAGGCGTCATGATTCAATCATGACTGCCGCCGACTCGATGTCGAGCATTCCAGCGCATCGGTCCACGATCGCCCTGCTCCAGCAACTAAAGCCGCGAAGCAAGAACTGGGACGAGTTTCTCCTGTCAGCCTTCGAAGACTGGCTCCCACCGGAGACTGTCCAGGACCTAGAGCGTCGTGAGCGAGAGGGGCGAAGCGCCACCTTTGCAGAAGTCGAACGACGGCATCCGGGGTGGGGCAAACAGAGGAGGTAGCGGGTGACAACCCGCTCCCTCGCCGCTTGGAAGGAGCAGTTCACGTTTCTGGACGAAGCAGAACGCGACTTCGATGCTCTGCCACGTGAGATCCGGAAAGCGTTTCTGGACAAGTTCCCGGAGTTCAGCCGGCATCCATGGCGCGCCACGGCGAGCCTCGACGTAGCGCCCTTGCATGACATGCCCGGTCGATGGAGGTTGAAGGTGAAAGGTGGGCATCGCGCCATCTATCGCTCCCTCCAAGGTCGGCCCGACTTCGAGATGTTTGAAACGCGCGCCCAAGTCTACGCCCGATTGCGACGGTACCTGGAGTCGCGATCCTGACTAGTTTAATCCGGGGTGACGCAATCCTCCAGCGACCCGAGCTCGTTGCCTGTCCCTAGGTCGAACGCTCAGAGGCGTTGAGCCCAGACTGCGCTACCGCCGGGTCGGTTGAACCGAGCCGTAAAGCGGATGGCCAAGCGGTAGCTGGCTTAGCCGGCCCTTCCGCTTGCGGCCAGCGCCGACAGCCTCGCAGTACGGCGATTGATCAATAGGATGGAGATCACGGAGGGACCGCTCGACAGGTTAATGAGTTAGGCATGGGTCGGAGAGAGCGGTGTCGTCCAACTACAAGGACGTAACAGAGGTCTCGCTCGATCGGGAGACACGCCGCCTCGAGGTCGTCACCGGTGGGAGACGGGTGGTCGTCGACGGCGTCGACAGATTGTTCGTCAGGTCTCTTCCCTGGGCGGAGTCCCAAGGGACGGTCCGGCTCAACAATGGGCGCGTCTCCGTAAACGGAAACGTGGCTGCCGCCACCGATTGACAGAGGGACCCCCTTCTCGAACGCCGGCTCCTCTGGGAAGGCCTAGTAGCCGGTTCCCCAGCAGACGGTCAGGACGGTTCGCGGGTTCAATCGGCGCTGAACACACACTTGGGGCGGACCCCGCTGGTCTATGTCCGATTGAGCGCTCTGGCGGGGCCTCAGGCCCGCCGAGTCGCACGACGCCACTTCGCAACGGAATATGCAGTAACTGAAACTATCGCGACCATCAGAACCTCAAACCCGGCAAGGAAGACCAGAGCTTCGGTCGCGTTGACGAACGAAATGTTGTCGACCTGAAGCCTGGCCAACCCAGACCCCATGGGAAGGAAGATCGATAGGACTGCGACCAAGGCTATTCCACCGATCAAACCTATTCCATATGCAACTCGAGCGTCCGTCGATGATGGAAGGCCTGCTCGATTCCACCACGGTCGACCTGCGTTGTAGTTGGGCCGGGGGGTTGAGTCCGCGGGAACTTGACGCGACCCGCATGAACTGCAAAACCGAGCTTCTGGCGGAACCGCCGCGCCGCAACTTGGGCACACTGGTCCATTACGTGATTCTGCCATCAATCCACCGCTAGAAGAGGTACACGGATGTATGGTCATAAATGCCACGCTGAACTGGACATTGGCAACCCCCCGAAGGCCATGGATTCTTTCACCTCGCAACCCTCCTCGCACTCTGGGTTCAAGAGGCATTGAGCCCTGCATTTGTCGATCAACTAAGCTCGGTGAAACTTATGATGGACCGGGCCGTCCCTCGGCTATGCCCCGAAAGCGAAAGTACAGGCAACTCCTTGTCCGGAATATCGGGGCTTTCTGGCGTCGGGATCAAGTGTTTTGGGGCAGTCCCGGGAAGGCGGGCCATCTCTACGGAGTACCCCAGGACTGGACCACCGCACCATGCACTGACTTCTGGCACCAAAAGGGCGTATATGCGCTCCACGCAAACTACAACATTGTCTATGTGGGTCAGACCAGGAAGTGGGGTTTGGGCCCGCGATTGAAGGACCACTGTTGGGATCATCTCGCGGGCCGATGGAACCAGTTCAGCTGGTTCGGGGTACGTAACGTACGCACCACCGATGGCACGTTATCCGAGCCACCCACAATGCGTGTCTTAAGCCTAGAGACAGTCCTTGATCACCTCGAAGGGGTTCTGATCGAGGTGGCGGAACCCCCCATGAACGGTCAGGATGGGCGGTTCGGGGACCATGTCGTTCGATTCGAACAGATACCTGCGGACAACCCGTCGGAGGCAAACCTAGAGAGCATTAGGTCGAAGCTGCTCGCAATCGAGGAGAAGGTAGACCTCCTGGAATCAGACAAGGGTCGACGGCGCTCGGTCTGAACTATTGTCGCGTTTCCATGAGGGGCCGAACGTGATTGACCCGGCCCAGACGAGCGCCACTTGCGTTGTTGGGTGACGGGCCATCGTCACGCTCAACACCACTTGCACCTACCCTCACCCGCAGCCTCGACTCTCAAGTGGTTTTGAACACAAGAATCCGGTGAGCTCTTAGATCCCGGTGCCATCTCTTCGTTCGTGAATCTCCACTTCGATTCGTCCGTTGGACAGGATTACAGCAGCCCCTCACAACTTGCGAGAGTTCTGACCCAGGATTGGGTCGCACGGGAGGCCTACTGTCTGAAGTGTGGCCACGAGGCCCTCGACCCTACGCCGCAGAACACGAAGGCCATGGACTTTCGATGCGACGCTTGTCGTGAGCCCTACGAGCTGAAGAGCTCACGACGTCCCTTTCGTACGCGTGTCTTGGACGGAGAGTACTCCACCTTCCTTCGGGCGATCGAGTCCCATGACAATCCCAACCTCCTGCTCCTGAACTACGACGCCCCGCGGATGGTCGTGACCGACTTGCAGGCGATCCCTCGCTACGCGTTGTCCCGGCTTAGCGTCCTCCCCAGGAGACCTTTGGGCCCGACCGCCCGAAGAGCCGGTTGGCAGGGATGCAATATCGACCTAACCGGGCTCCCCCAGACTGCACTCGTGCCTATCGTGATCTCTGGGAGTCCGCGCGTCCGCTCTGGCGTCCTCGAGGATTGGCGACGGTTCGATTTCATTGACTCCGCGCCGAGAACGACCCGGGACTGGCTTCCGGACATCCTATCCTGTTTAAGGAGGGTCACTTCGGAGGAGTTCGACCTGGAGACTGCGTACGGCTTCGAATCGGAACTGCAGCGCCTTCATCCCCGAAACTATCATGTGCGGCCAAAGATCCGGCAACAACTCCAAATCTTGGTCCGGCATGAGCTAATTGAGCGCGTACGGCCTGGGTGGTACCGAAAGACCTTCCGACTGTAGTTATCTATGACGGATCCACTGGACTCGATCGTTGAGGGAAGTCGCCGGGAAGAACTCCAGGCGCTCCGCGATCTCGACGGGATGGTCCGCACCAGTGCGGAGCTGCGGAGCGCCCTGCCAGGGTTCAAAGGCCAGAAGGGCATCTACAAGCCGCACGGGTCGCCTTACGCTCTCTGGATCCGGCAAACCCTTCGCGGGGTGTACCCCGACAGAGAGCCTGTGGTCGAGCCTGATGGTTCGTGGAAGTACGACTATGCACCAGAAGGCCGCGGAGGTCGGCCTGACATGACTCTCGACACTAATCGAGCACTTCTCAGATGCATGGAGGACAAGATCCCTATCGGGGTGATCCGCCAGATTCCTTCGCAGGCTGGCAAGCGCATCTACGAGGTGCGCGGGTTGGGGTACGTCACCGGGTTCGATGGAACCCATTTCGCCCTAAGGGGCGAACCCATCGACGTAACTGAGCGGCCAGTCGAGGTTCCTTCGGCCTTGAGATTCGAGCCTTTCGACAGAACTCTACCCTCGGTAGCTCCCGCCCTCCGGCGAATCCGAGAAACACGATTCAAACTCGCTGTCCGGAGGATCTATCACGAGCGCTGCAGTCTTTGCAACATCGGGTATCACGTTGGTCGTACGCCTCTTGCGATAGAAGCCGCCCACATCATCCCTGTCCAGAATGACGGCACTTCAAAAGACGTCAGGAATGGAGTTCTCCTCTGCAGTAACCATCACACACTCTTTGACAGCTTTGCATGGACACTTGATGAGGACTTGAGAGTCCTTGTCACGTCCGACGCGGACTTTCGTCGTTCCGCGTCCTCAAACCATGTCATCTTGGCGGAAGGAAAGAAAGTTCCAAATCTTCCCGATGATCAGCTCGACTTTCCGGATGGAGCGGCGATTCGATTCCGGATGGACTTGTTCGAAAAGCATCAGTAGTCCGTTTCGCTTGTGACCCAGCCCTTACTGAACATCGAGCCGGTTGGGTTTCACCCCAACTTTGCAAACTCCTTTACACTCTGCGCCTCTTGGGCGCTTGGGACCACGCGTGCTATGGTCGAGGTTTCTCAAGTCGATCGATTCAAGTTCAGGCCGGGGCAGGCTGAGGGAGTTCGAAAGATCAAAGCGGCCTTCGAACACGGTGCCAAGACAGTGTTCTTGGATGCCCCGGTAGGGTCTGGCAAGTCGCTCATCAATCTTCTGGTCGCCCGTGACATGTTGGGGGCTTACATCTCGACGCCTCAGGTGATCCTAGTCAACCAGTATGGGTCTGACACCCAAGAGGGAGGGAAGTTCGCCGGGCTTGCCGAGACCCTGTATGGCCGGCGCAACTATCCGTGCACCTACTTACGATCGTTGCCTGAGGAGGATGGTGGCAGGCCCTATGCGACAGCCGCAGGAGCTCCTTGCATCTACCTAGCGGGCTGGCCTAACGCGTGTCCCCACTTCTCAGAATGTCTCTACTACCTTGCGAGGCAGGCTGCCCAGGCTCACTCTCGAACCGTCACGACGATGGCCTATCTGCTTCTCGGGATCCGGTCTGGCTTGGACCGCCCGAACTCGGGTTGGCGAGAGCGACCTCTTCTCGTGATCGACGAGGCCCATGGACTTGCAGAAGATCTGGTGAACTTCTACCAGGCCGAGCTTGGCCCGCATACTCTTCCCGGTTTCCGGAAGAAATGGCTGGAAACTCCTGCAGACCTTCGATTTCGGGTCTTGGAGAGCCTTCCTCCTTATATCGATCGACTAAAGGAAGTGCTCGAAACCCTCCAGGCGACCCGGGAATTCACCAAGAAGGTTCGAGAGAGACTCGAGCGATTGGACTCCGCTGTCAAGTCGGCTGAGGACGTCCTCTACAAACTGAAGACTGGGACAGTCGAGTGGGTCCACACCTACGACTCCAGGACCAGCAAACACACTTGGAGGCCCTTGGCCGTGCGCTCGCTGGTTGATGACTTCTGGGGACGGTTCAACAGGGTTCTGTTGAGCTCCGCCACCTTCTTCGGGATAGAGTCCCTGGTCCGAGATGCGGATTTGCCCACTCCAGTCGAGCGCGTGGTTGTTCCCGACTGTTTCCCTCCTGAAAGAGCACCAATCAGGCTCCTGTCTGCTGCTCGCTTGGTTTACAGAACGGATTCCCTCGAGATAGAGCGCGCTGCAGACGCTGTGGCTGCGGTAGCCCAAGCACACCACTCGGAGCGGGGTATCATTCACGCGAACAGCTACCATCTGGCTAACGCCATTCGAAAGCAACTACCCCCGCAGGTCCGACGCCGGCTAACCTCGCACGATCCATCGAATCGTGGGCGGCGATATGATCGTTGGAGAGCCGACCCGGCACAGGACGCCATCCTGCTAGCGGTTGCCATGAACCAGGGTATCGATCTGCTGGGTGATCTCGCACGGTGGCAGGTGATTGTGAAGGTCCCGTTCCCAAACCTGGGCGATACCTGGGTTCGTCGTCGAATGGAGCAGAAAGACGGACAGAGCTGGTACTCGGGTCGCGCGATGATTCAGGTACTTCAGGCCGCCGGTAGAATCATGCGGTCGGCTGACGACCGAGGAACGACCTACGTGATCGACACTCAGCTGGATGGGCTGATAGATAGCGGCTGGTTCGACTTGCCAAAGTGGTTCCGGCAGCGGGTGATCGAAGGCCGCCGACTGAATCAGAGCCTCCCTGGCAAGTTTGGGGACTATGCGACCCGTGCCTAGGACTGCCGTCTGAGTCCGGCTTCCCAATCGCACTTCTGGAATCGCAAGTGGGCTCGCGGGATCAATCTATGTTGCACCTCGCTCAACAGTGCCTTTAGAGCTCGCACTGACTTGGTTCTGTTACGATTCGGGTGGTCAAGATTCTCGGTTCTTGGCTGCTTCATTTCGGGTGGTCCCTCGCTCCCAGATGGTCCCTCGCCTAACGAAGCATCCATGAGGCGAAAGCGATGAAAGCGACACCCACCGCCAACATGCTCAGCCATCCAACCATTCTGATGCCCACGGGTCGGCCGCCAACCCAACCGGCGAGGAACACAGTCATCGCACCTGTACCGGCAATCAGAAACCCTGAACTTGCCGAGCTGGCCACCGTTACGGCGCCGAGAAGCATCACGACGAGCCCTAGGATCATCAGAACAGCCCCGATGCGTCCACGCCGATACCAGTGGAAATATGGGTTGACCTGCCCGGCGTCAGTTAGGGACAAGCTCGACCTCCGGGTAGCCGACCTTCGGCTGGGGCGCGGCCCGCTTGAGGAGTTCGTGCCAACGGAATCCGGTAAGCGCCGGGATGCCCGCCGCCACCCCCGGGGTAGTCCCGAGCGTTTGGTGGTCCCGCACCATGTTGTAGTGCGCCCGGAACCCCTCCATCAGCGCCCCCGTGCCGTGTTCGTTGTCGAACCCCCGCATCACCTTGATTCGCTCCTTCTCCGTGTCGTGGAGCCGCTCCACGAGGTTGTTGCTCTCCGAGGCCCGGATGCTCGGTACCAAGCCGTGCGGACTCACGATGCGGTCCTCCGAGAGGTAGCTACTGACTTTCGGCATCTGCTCACAAGGTGTCTTCCGAGCTACGAGTGAGATGGCGTCTCACTCCTCATGAACCGATCTTGCGCTTGGAGGTTGTGACGTAGATCGACCGGCTAAGCTCGGAAGCCAAGTACGAGTCCGTCAGCAACCTAATCACCTCTTCGCGACGGTCAGCATTGAACCCGATTCTGAAGTTCTTTCCCTCACCAGTCACCGTAAGGCTGAGTCGGTAGCGACCCGCGAACCGCCGTAAGTCTGAGCCACGAAGACGGCTAAGGTCGAGGATTTCCCCACGGAGCTTCCGTAGATCTCTCCAGTTCGGCAGTGTCCCGGCCTTCAACGCTTGAAGGTCGGTATCCGAGAAGTATGCGCCTAGCCCATCGAGAACGCCCGAAACATGGGTGCTCAAACTTTCGATGTAATTGAAGTAGCTCTCGAACACACGAGGTCTCAAGATGAAGAGAACGCCCCCGTACAGAGCGAAATCAAATGATTCGTCTAGTAGGATCGCTTCCGATTCTCTCAGCGCGGTAAACCGCCCCCCGACGAGGTACGCGATCACTCCGTTGTCCTGTAGTAGCTTACCCGCAGGGAGGCGGCGGGCAAAGACCGCCCGCTCATCTCTTGTCACTTGGGCAGACAACAAATACCATGCGGGGGGACCAAAGCCACGCTCGCCCTCGGTCCACGCGGGCGCGCCTGTCGCTGCGATAATCGCCCCGACTTGATCACGAACAACTGTGTCCTCGGACGCCTTAATGAACTCGACCTCGTCACCGTACTCGACGTCTACAGCAGGGTCGTACGGGTGTACCTCGGGCCGCTCATTCTTGCCGCGACCGAAGGCAGCCTGACAATCGCGAAGCAATCCAAGGAGCGGGGCCTCGATTTGCACCTTGAGTGGGGCTTTCCGGTAAGGCGACGAGTCTTCATGGTCGCGATCATCCGCTAGGAGCAGTTGAACCGGGCCGACCAAGTCAGAATCGACCAGTTGCCGAAACAGCTCAGATTCAGTCGGTGCCAACGTCCCACCAAATCGAGTCCGTCACATGGACCGTTGATAGAGATGTTTTCAAGTCTATGAAACTTTTCCCACTCAGAATCATGCGTTCCTTGCCGTTGGCGTCTCGGATCCTAAAGCAGCGGATTCCGGCTGCCGCAAGGATGGGGTTCACGTAGATCATGTCGGAGTCAACGTAGACGAGCAGAATCATGATGAACAGTAGGGCAACCCCAATGGCTTCCGCGAGCGAGCTGACGACAAGCGTGGCGAAGGGTAGGATGTAGGTCACGATGTAAGCGACCGTATCGCCCCCCTCCCGGGTACAATCGGCCACTGTGAACTTCGGCTCTCGCAAAGTAGTACGTGTCCAGTAGATCAATGCCGCTAACCCTACGCACCCAAGCACAGCCCCCGCCACCGGAAGCCAAAGATAGGCGCCCCAGTCTGACAGATGGAACAGCACCAGAATCAACCAAAGGGGCAGATAAGAGCTCAAGAAGAGAAGGACCTTCACCGCCCAACTGAGCAACGCTCGCCTCATGAACAACCGCGCCCTAGAGGTTGGTGGCCAAGGGATTGAGTGAGCCGCATCTCACTCATTTGAGTGGGGGCCCTCCGATCCGCGAGGGACTCTCCGTTACAAGCGTAGCCTGGGGTCTGGTGAGCTTCACATGGAGTCAAACCCACTGATAGAGGCACCGTACTTTACTTGACCTGAACGCCGGCCTAACGGGCAAGGAAAGTCCGCTGCGGTGGGTCCAGTGATTAGGAGTCGGCGCCGACCATGACGCGATCGATTGTCGTAAGTAGTGATGCACATCGGCGCCACTTGTTGTAGCCGACGTCCTGGTCGGACAGTGTATGAATGAGAATTGGGGGCTCGACAACGTTGTGCCAAACCGTGTGAGAAGTGCTGGCACTGACTGTGGTCAATCCCCATTGAGCACACAGCGCCGGCTGTTTGCAATGGGTGCTTATGGCAAGCCGAGCTCAACCCGTGCCGAACGCCATCAGGCGAGCTTCCTCTTCTTCAATATCGCTCGGAACCTCGGGTCGCGCCGGATGGGTTCGCATCGAGGATCGAGCAGGAGTTGCCCGAAACCGGTCGCTCCCACCTTCTCGATCCAGCGAAAGGATCCGTCAAGGTCGCCAAGCTCGCAGTAGAGCCAGGGGATAACCCACTGGCTGCCTGGGTGAGCCGGCAGGGCATCCATTTCCCGAAGGAGAGCTTTCGCCTGTTCCGTCTCTCCGGCCATCATGTAGCTCATCACCCGGAGGAGCGGCCCTAATGTGGGCTCCGAGTCCAGCTCCCCGGCAAACCGGTCAAATTCCTGACGACCTCCCCTGAGATCGGCTCGGGCGAAGCTGTAGAAGGCAAGGGCCGCATGGTAGAACGGGCTGTCGGGTTCTATCTCGTTAAGCCTCTCGATCTTGACGCGTGCCTCGTCCGTCCGCCCAAGCCATAGGAGATACATGGCGAACCAGCTGATCATGTTGATCCGACGGGGATCGGCTGCCTCTGCCAATCCAAACTCTACGAGGGCCTCGTCGGTGCGACCCTGAACGATCAGAAGCTCTGCGTAGCGATCATGCGCATCCGAGTTGCTCGGGTTGAGCGAAAGGGCCAGCTTGAACTCTCTTTCCGCCGCAGCGTACTCGAAGTCGTCCGCGAGAATCAGCGCCAAAGACGCGTGGGCCTCTCCGAGATTCGGGTCGAGCTCGATCGCCCGCGTGGCCAACCGCCGGCTGGTCTCATCCCAGTTGGCTTGGGCAGGGTCGGGGTACCACCAGCCTGTCATACGCGTGGCATCAGCTAGGCCAGCGAGGGCGGCGGCGTTGCTCGGGTCCAAGGCGATGGCGCGCTCGAACTCACCCTTCGCTGCGGCAAGGGAAGCCGGTAGAGGATTGAGGTGGAGGAGGGACCGCCCTTTCAGGTAGGCTAGGTAGGAGTCCGGCCGCGCCGTGGGTCTCGCATCGAGGCGCGCCGTTTCGGATGGCCGCAGCTCGATCTTCAGGACATCCGCCACCTGCTTAGCGAGCTCGGCCTGGACAGCGAACACATCGTCGAGCTCCCGGTCGTATGTGTTAGCCCAGACATGGCTCTCGGACCCGACATCGATGAGCTGCGCCGTTACGCGCAGTCGGTTCCCGGCCTTTCGTACGCTCCCCTCCAAGACCGACGAAACTCGGAGCTCCGCCCCTATTTGGGCAACCCCTTTGGAGGTGGATTTGTAAGGCATCACGGACGTGCGAGCGATGACGCGAAGGCCCTTCAACTGCGAGAGGACCGTGATCAGCTCTTCCGTGAGGCCGTCCGCAAAGTACTCGTCCTTCAGGTCCGGGCTGATGTTGCTGAAGGGGAGGACCGCCAATCCGGTCGGTCCGGAACTGTCGGATGGAGCCTCCTTGGCGCCCCAAGGCAGGACGATCCGATAAACCTCCATCGGGACCTGCAACCCCTTGAGCGTCTTCGGCGGGAGCTTCTCGAACTTGCCGGAGAGTTTGTTCCAGACCTGCTCGTGGACCGCGCCCGACACGCAGACGCCTCCGGGCTCGGCAAGGGGTTCGATCCGAGCCGCGATGTTGACCGCGTCTCCGAGAATGTCCGTGCCACTTTGCTCGACGTCTCCAAGGTGGATCCCGATGCGGATCTGAAAGGGAGCAGCGCCCGACTGCGCATTCCTCTCGTAGACCCCACGCCGAATGTCAACAGCACATTGAGTGGCCTTCAGGGCGCTCTCGAACTCGACCAGGAAGCCATCGCCGGTGGACTTGATTTCGCGCCCCTTGTGAGTCTTGAGGAGGGGACGAACCAACCTCTCCTGCTCCCGGAGGAGCTTCAGAGCGCTCGCTTCATCGGTCTGAACCGAAGCTGTGAAGCCCACCATGTCGGTGAACATGATGGCGGCGAGCCGTCGCGTCGCGGCCATGGCCCGGAAACCGCATCAGTTAGATTAAGCCGAGGCCCGCCGCATGAACCGGCTAGGAACGGCCCGCGAGGGGGTTCTTCCTCGGCGGAGAGCGCACTACTCCAAGCACTCAATCCCTAGTGCATCCATGCCCTGGGGGCGCAATTCTTGTTGAACCCATAGCCGAGGGCGCAATCCAAATTGAACACATCGGACCGCTAACCGCAATGGGCCCGCATCACGGGCCGTCCACGGCCTGGCGGATTCTCGGAGACCTGCATCGACCTAGTGGCGCGAATTGTCTCGCGGTTCTTCACCATCCTCGACTAGACAGGGCAAGCTCCCAAAACCAGCCGGCGCTACGTTGATACGCGCGCGGAGCCATTCTAGAAGCCGCGCCATTCGAGGCGACCATGCCCCAGCCCCAGTCTGGTCGCGAGCGGGCACCGCGATACCTGCCGTTCCTGGTGGCGATCGTAGCAGGCGCCGCGGTCGGTGCGGGGTTCGCGACTGTATTGCTGGCGGGGCCGTGGAACCCTCCTGTTGGTCTACGCATGTGCGCCTGTCCTCCTGCATGGTCTATCTTCAATGAGACCAATGTGACCTCTGGCGCGACCGGCTGTCAGAACGCGGCGGGGGAGGTCTGCTACTCGGTGACCCTCGTTTCCCACATCGGAGGCGTTAATCTCTCTGGCCTGCGCTTCGAGCTTCTCGGTCCCCCTACGAACTCGAACGACGTCCAAAGTGGTCTCCCCGTTTCGCTAGGACCATCCGCACTCGTGAGCGTGCTCGACCCCGCCGGCGTCACGGTTGGAAAGTGGAACTGGACGGATTCGAGCTGGACCGTAGGACGAGGCTGGCCCATACCGGTCTCGGCCAATATCACCTTGGTCGTGGACACTGGTCTCCAGGATGTCCAATTGACGGCGGACCTCTTCTGGGTGTTTATGGTCACACCGGATTATGGTTCGGTAGGGACAACGTTGCTTTGACCAGGAGTCCCTCTCCCGGACGAACCACCCCCCTCTGACGTGAAACCGGTCCGGGGCCGTCGGAGAGGAGTCTTTTCCTCGGTGGAGGGCTAGTCGCTCAGGTCAATAGTCGATGAGCGTTGACTGTTGTGGGCGCGTTCCATGGCCCACCACCGTCGGCCCGCGTGGGGCCCCGTCGTTGCGGGTGTGGCTGTGGGAGTTGTTGTTGTGCTCGCCGGCGTGTCGGAGGGTTCGGTTCCGTTCCACCATTGGACATGCCGGTCCCAGCAGATCGTAGCGACCGAACAGATGCAAATGCCCCAGGCGATCGTCAACTCGCCCTACGGTGGTGCTGGGTACGTGAACTCCACATGGTCCGATAACCCCGCATGGTTCTCGGAAGGGACCGGCTTCCCTGGCGTAGGCGCCGCAGACGGAAACATCTCAGCGGCATTCGTCCAAGTCAACGTCACCGTCGTTTCACTCGCGAACGAGACTGCCTGGGGACTTGGGGTGGGATCGCGATGTACAGCTCCGTACCAGGTCGTATTGCCCATGCTCGTCTCAGGCGGGGGATACGGGGGTGGCATCTTCAACTACGCGTGGGAACCCCTCTTCGGGCCCGAGGCGCCATCGGACCAGAACGAACCCAGAATGGTCAACCTCACCGTATACCCGGGAGATGCCTCTCCGTACTTCTCGAACGGATTCACGGCGGCGAACACCCAGAACGTTTCCACATGTGGCGGCCCTGCTCAACACCTCATCGTTACGTCGACGTTCCTAACGGTATGGATTCCCTTCACTGTTGAAGGAAGCAGTCACCTTATACCGCTAATCTTGCCCTACCTCGAGAGCTTCAGCTACGTCTTCCCGGCAAACGGCATCTGGGCGGCAGACAACCTCTCGGAACCGGGAGGCCCCGGCGGTGGTTGGGCGTTCGACTATCTTGGCGGGTGCGCCTGCGGCGGGTGCCACTGACGACGACTCAACAATCCAATCTCGGACGAACCAACCTTCTCTGACGTGAAACCTGGGTCCGGGCCGCCCGGGAGGGGGTTCTTCCTCGAGGGTAGGCGCGCCACTCTAAACTCTCAATCCCTATTGAACCCACAACTGCGGGCTCAACCCTGTTCGCACCTCCGCCGAGTGGGGAAACGCAGAGTTTCCCTTGAACTGCTACGTGGCAGCGAACAGGTGCGACTTGCCCCGGATCCCTTTCAACGTGTGGAGCCCCCGATCCGCGAACGCGAGGCCGGACCCGGCGACCAAGTCACGGACCGTACCCGATACGAGGACCTCCCCCGCCCCGGCCTCCCCGCAGACACGGGCGGCTTCGTGGACGGCGATCCCCCCGATGTTGTCACCCATCCGTTCGCACTCACCGCAATGGATTCCGCTACGGACCTCGAGTCCGAGAGGCCGAGCCGCGTCCCGAACGGCGCCCGCGCACCGGATCGCACGGGCCGGCCCATCGAACGTGGCGAGGAAGCCGTCCCCCTGCGTGCCGATCTCTTCGCCCTGGTGTCGCGAGAGCTCCTCCCGGACCACGGCGTAGAAGCGATTCAACAACGCCCCCCAACTCTCATCGCCCAGTCGGGTGGCGTGCTGGGTCGAGTTGACGATGTCGAGGAACAGAACCGTCGTGAGGAACCGGTTCGTCGCGACCGGGGCATGGGTCCCGGTCACGAACTCTCGGATCGTCTCCCGGATGCGCTGGGCTTCCGGCCCCTCCATTTGGTGGGTCTCTCCCGGGAATTCCACGAACCGTGCGCGCGGGATGTGCGCGGCCAAGTCCCGAGCCGCGCCCACGTGAGCCACGGGATCGCCGGTTCGATTCATGACGAGCGTGGGGACTCGGATCGAGGACAGGATGCTCCGGGTGTCGATCAGCATGTTCATCTCTTCGAGCGCGACGATCGCGGACGGACTGGCCGACGCGCGCGCGAACGTGAGCCACCATTCGAGAACCTTCGGATCGACGTCCTTGCCCAGTCCAGCCCCGGCCCCGGTAAGGTACTCGATCGAGGGCCATTCATCACGGAGGCCGTCGACGACCTTCTGATACTCTGCCGCGGGCATCCCCCACGGATAGTCGTCGGTTCGGGTCCAGCGGGCTTGGGCCCCCCAGAGGAGCAAGGAACGAGTTCTCTCGGGGTGCATCGCGGCGAAGAGGCACGCCATGTTGGCCCCCTCCGACGCGCCGAACAGCACGGCCCGCTCACTACCCGCAGCGTCCATCACCGCCCGGATGTCGTCGGTCCGCTCCTCCAGCGTGGCGACGTGGGGAGATCGATCCGAGAGACCGGTCCCGCGCTTGTCGAATCGTATCAGCCGGCAGAAGGTACCGTACCATTCGTACTTCTCGGCGGATACGTCCCAGAAGAGGTCGAGATGGGAGATGGTGCCCGGCGCGAACACCATGTCCACCGCCCCCGTTCCCGAGACCTGGTAAGCGACGCGGAGGTTGCCGCTCTTCGCGTAGCGAGTGGCGGGCCGCATGTTCACCGCAGGACCGGACTCCCTATCTCGATGACGATGGCCGACCTTGCGGGAGCGGCGGCCGACCTGAGTAGGGGCACGTGGAGGAACGTCGAATCAGGGATTGGAAACACCGTGGATACTTGGCCCAGACTCAGGGCTCAATCCACTTGGACACACGGCGCAAGCAAGCTGGCACCCATGTGACCGGGTAGTGGAACCGGGCAGGGCCAGACCTCTCTTTCGCTCCTACCCCACCTGATCGGTGCCTAAGGTCGTGCTACAGGCCGCTGGAACGTTGGACGTGGAACGGCCTGCCACCTGTGGTGCGATGACCTCTCTTGGAGACGAGGTGATGTACGCGACCTATGCCTTCGCGAGCGCTATCCATCGACTGACAACCCCTTCTCCTGAAGGAGCGCAGCCAGAGAGTTGTAGATGCTCGCTTCGAGGTCATCCCCGGCCCCCCATTCCATCCCAATGAGGCCCGAGCCTCCCCCGGCTTGGCCGATGTCAATCCGTTGGGTGATTCCGTCCGTAGCTGCAACCAAGGACACGCCGAGGTAGCTGTTCGTTCGAAAGAAGTGTTTACGAGCAAGGAAAAGGCAGATGCGTGTCCCGCCGAAGGCATAGGCGGTAGATCCCTGAATCTCGACGCCGGCTCCCTCGACGACGCCCCCAAGTTCCTCCGCGGAAACTTCGCCGTGGACAAGGATCGAGCGCATTGTGGCGCCGAAAGCAGCCTTGCCGGACCTATGGGGCTATCGGTAAGGCGCCTGCCCGTTCCAGCCGGCGAGGACTCGCGCAGGGTTAAAGATTGCAGAGAGCATTGCAGTGGCGTGGCTCAGGACGCCTGTGCTCGGTGCGGTGGGCCGAACCCGCCAGGAGCACTAGTGTGTCAGTGGTGTAAAGGGAGCCTGGTGCCACCTTCCAGCCCTCCGCCGGGGCAGAGCGGCTACCGGCCCCTCGAGATGCCTTCGGCACTTGGCCAACCGCGTCTCACACCCCTTCCGACCACTTCCCCGTGGTTGTACTACAGAGCGGGAATCCCACTGGTGATCGTAGGATTTGTGGTTCTAGGGATTTCGGCGGCCATAGCCCAAGGAGTCGCCTCCTACAACTCCGGCTGTTCGACAATCCCAACCTGTACACCACAATCAGACCCGAGCGGGGGTGTTGCGGCCTTCGGTATCGTTCTCCTTCTGATCGGCATCGCTCTGATCGTCTACGGGGCAAGTCAAGGACACCGGGACAGCGATCCAGGACCTGACGGAGATGGATTCGACTAGACAGAGGGCGAAGAGGAAATCGACGCGGGGGTGCTCTGCGATCTCCTGCGGGCGGTGACACTCCTCGGAAGTCTCCTCGCCTTCCTTCGCATCACCGCGATCTGTCCGATCGAGCTTGTGGGACGTCCTTCCGTGAGCGAACTGCGCGCAAACTTGCATCCGGCGCAGAGGGTGCGATGTCTGCCGTACCAACCTCACGACGAGGGTTGCCAGAATGCTGGAATGCCCAATCCCATTGAACCTACTGAGCCGGCGAACAGGGTGTCATTCGTAGATAGCTTCGCGATGGCCCACCTTCAGCACCAGGACCATCAGCTCTTTCTCCTGAACCTCGACAATGACCCGGAAATCTCCCACGCGCAATCGGAAGTAGGGTAGGCCGACCAGGCGTCGAAGCTGGCGCAGGGGGTTCTCCTTCAACCCCTCGACCCGATCGAAGATGCGTCTTGTGACGGTCCGATCGAGCTTAGCCAGTTGACGGGAGGCGGACTCGGACCAGAGGATCCGGAAGGACATCAAAAGCCCATGGCCTTCCGCACCTGGTCCGACGTGAGATACCTTCCCGACCGGATCTCGGCTCGGGCCTGCTCGACCTCGGTCTTCGTGGCATCGTCGAGCTCCCTCAAGTCCTCCAGGACCCGTTCAAGAACGTCATTGAAGGTCTCTCTCGGGTGAAGCTTCATCCTTTCCAGGGTCCGCTTTACGCCTGTCGTGATTTGAATGGTCGTCGTCGCCACAATGCCAGTAGTACCCCGGAGTATATGGCCTGACTATAGCCACCTATGGCACGCTGTGGAGCTGGCCGCCTGGTGGCAGCTTCGCCTCGCCGATCAGTTCCTCAGGTCCACAACCGCGGGTCCAGGGCGTGCGCAATCCCTGTTGAGCGCACCGCACCGGCCGTTCGTTGAGGGGTCCTTTAGGTGAACGGCCGCGCGTGGGGTTCGCCGCGCCCTGATCAGAGATGTTCCACCAGAGGATAGGCCGGGCTGGCAGACCATGGCTCACGACTGGGGGGAGAGCAGCTTTCCTGACTTGATGACGTAGAGGATGTTCTCCGGAGCCAGCGCTTCTATGTCCGCGATAGGGTTCCCTCGGACGACGACCGCGTCCGCCCTGAAGCCCTCCTTCAGCATGCCGCTGTTCTCCAGGCCCAGGCACTCGGCCGCCCTGGACGTGGCAGCGATCAGCGCCTCCCGGTTCCCCAGGAACTTCGCCTCGGCCGCGATCTCCTCGTAGTTCCTGCCATGAGGTCGGGCCGCGTCCCCGACGATGTCTGAGCCCATCACCACCTTGACCCCGTGTTCCTTCGCGATCACCATGTCTTCGGAGAGGTGGCGTTTTACCATCTCGTGGTACCTGTTCTCGTAGGCAGGATTGCTGTAGGTCACCAGGGTCGGGACGTAGTAGATCCCCTTCTTCGCCACCGCGCTGGCTATCCTCGACGTGAGGCCCAGCCCGTGCTCGATGGAGTCCACCCCAGCGTCGACGACGCTGCCGAGCGCCTCCTCCCCGTAAGCGTGGGCCGCCACCTTCAGGTCCAGGCGCCTCGACTCGTCTACGATGGCTCCGATCTCTTCCTTCGTGAAGTTGGGCTTGATCCTCCCTCCTCGAGAGAAGGCCCCCGAGGCGTAGAACTTCACCACCTTCCCGCCGTCTCTCGCCACCTTCCTGACGGCCTTTCGGCACTCCCAAGGGCCGTCGCAGAAGAACGTGTAGGATGCAAGCTGCTGCGCCAGCTCGAGGGGGAAGGCCGGAGGGTCGTCGTCCTCCCCTGTCTGGGCGAGCGCCCTGGAGCAGGAGACGACTTCGGGGCCCTCTATGGAACCCTCGGCGACCGCCTGGGCGAGGTGCGCTCCCCCCTTGGTCCCGAGCTCCCGGACGGCGGTGAACCCTGAGCGGAGGAGCCGCCTCAGGTCCCCAGCCCCTCGGAGCACGGCCAGGGTGTCAGGGACCGACGCCCAGGCTGTTACCCCCTGGCCCTGGGCGGAGTAGAAGTGGACGTGGGCGTCGATGAGCCCGGGGAGTATGGTGGCGTCCTCGAGCTCGAGCTTCTTGGCCCCCCCGGGCTCCTCCACCTCTCCTCTCTCGCCAAAGCCTTGGATGACCCCCTGGTCGGTGTCGATCATCACGACCGCAGACTTGTGGAAGTTCCTTCCGTCAAAGGCCATGCCCCTGAGGATCAGAAAGGACATCGGGTTCACCAGCCGATAGGCAAGCCGCGGTTCGTATTTGTTTATAGGCTCGCTCCGACTTGTGCGAGCCGCACGACGATGTCGGGTCCGAAATCAGCACTTCGGTCATCCTCCCTCGGTTCCGGACGATAACGCCGCGAGGAGCCAGGAAGGAGGATCTCGCTCACGGAGGGTGCGTCGTCCCCTCCGCCCTCACGCTCCCGCCGCGGGGACCCTTCTCCGACCAGGGAGTTCTCTGTGGGGTGGGTCGGCGAGTGACTCCTTCAGGGAGAGTCGGGGCGGATCAGGGATCAACTCGTAGAGCACGCAGCGCCGGCAGTTTACGAAGGGGTGTGCCTTTGTGCCCAGGCCGGTCGGGACCACTTTCGGTCAAGCACGCGATTCCTGACGTAAGAAAGGTCGGGGGCCGGCCAAGACGTCGCCCTTCCCCTCCCGGAGCGGGCGCCACGCGAGGGGCCTAAGCGGAGTTGCTCGATCGCCGGCTCGGTTCCCTGAGCGTTCGCCGTCGCGTCTAGGGTTTCGGGGGTCGAGTTCGCGCGCGGGAGGTATCGGCCACGATCACGGGGAGGATCCGTTACCCGCCCAGCGCTCACCGGCCTTAAGGTGGGGATTCGGAAGGAGCCCCTCCACGACGTCCCGGACCCGGCCCTCGGCGTCCAGGAAGAAGGTGACGCGCTTCGTCACGCCCAGGAAGCCGAGCACGCCGTACTTGCGGGCGATCTCCTTCGAGGGGTCCGCCACCATCGGGAACTCCGACCCGCACTTCTGCGCGAACGCCACCTGGGTCTCGTCGGAGTCCACGCTCACCCCGATGACCTCGATCCCCGCTTGCCGGAACTTCGGGTACCGCTCCGCGAACCCTCGCGTTTCGATCGTACAGCCACTGGTGTTGGCCTTGGGGAAGAAGAAGAGGATCAGCGGGTGCCCCCGATACGACGCGAGCGTTCGGGAACTCCCGTCCGGTGCGCGGAACGTGAAGTCCGGGGCGAGGTCGCCGACGGCGAGCATGGCCAACCGACCTCGCAGGTCTATTTCAGCCTGAGGAGGCGGGAGAGATCCTCCGAGGAGATCGGAGGCCGAGAATCCCGGTGGAGCACACCGCGCCGGCCGCTTGCGAAGGGATGGAATCTCTGAGGCAGGGTCCGACTCCACGGCGGGGTTACAGGTCGTGTGCCGTCCCGAAGAAGACGGCATTCGGTCAGCATCTCTTTACAGGGTCGAGCCTTGTCGCACTGACGGCCAAGGGGGGAGGGGGTACCGATATGGCGCACCGTGGGCGCCTCTGCCGACTGGATCGACTTCAGCCTAATCGAAGTGTTCTCGCCGTACTGGTCGCACTGAGTTCAGTGATCGGTGGGTCCAGCATTGTCGCCTCGTCCCGCGGACCTGCGAAAGCGGACGTCGGAGATCATTCAGGAGCTTTCACGAGCGCGATTCCTCCGCAGAGCGATGTCTCTCCCGCCTGCACGAACTGTGTGATCGCGAACGTGCCTGTGGGATCCTATCCCTCCGGAGTAACCTACGACACCGGAGCGCGAGCCGCCTACGTCACTAACTATCTCTCCAACAACGTGAGCGTCATCTCCGACTCGTCAAATTCGGTGGTCGACACCATCCCCGTGGCATCCCCTGGTGGGGTCACGTACGACCCCGCAAGAGGCGAGGTCTTCGTTGCGGACTATGACTACGAAAGTGGCGGGAACGTAAGTGTCATCTCTGACGCTACGAACAAGGTGGTAGCCACGATTCCCGTAGGCGATGAGCCCCGGGCTCTCGCCTACGACCCGCCGATGGGGGAGATTTTCGTCGCGGACCAAGGCTCCGGCGGGCCGGTTCCCTACGGAAATGTCAGCGTCATCTCCGACACGACAGATCGGGTCGTGGCGACGATCCCGGTGGGACTGGGAACCGGTGCGCTGGCGTATGACGGCTCGAACGGGGACATCTACGTGGCCGACTACAATTCGAACCAGGTAGCTGTCCTCGCTCCGACCACCAACACCGTCCTCACGACGATTCCCGTGGGGGAAGGGCCCAGTGGCGTGGCGTACGACCCGGCCGATGGGGACGTTTACGTCACGAACGGAGGGGTCACGAACGTCAGTGTGATCTCTGGGAACACCAACAAGGTGGTAACCTCCGTCGGTCTGTCGCCCAGCAATTGCGGCCCCACCGGGCTCGCGTATGATGGAGGCAACGCGGAGATCTACGTGGCCCTCCAGTGTGGCACGAGGCATGGCCCCGTGCTCGACAACGTGAGCGTCATCTCGGGAGCGAACAACACTGTGGTCGCTACGATCCCTGTGGGCATCAACCCCACCGGGGTCGCGTACGACAACGTGCTCGGATACGTCTACGTGACCAACCAAGCCACCAACAACACGAGCGTGATCCGTACCCCGACGCCGACCAAAGGCACTGGTCCGGCCACTCTGTTCGGCCTACCTACTCTCGTGGTCGACCTCGTCCTCGGGGGGATTCTTGCGGTGGCCGTCATCGCGGCAGTGGCCCTTCGGCTAAGGCCACGCCGAAAGAAGGTCCTGCCGATCCACGAAGCGGCTCCCCCGCCGTCGGCGAAGGGAGACCGATCCGGCCCGCCCGGGTAGTCCGGGCGGAGTTCCGGTGGCGGATTCGTCCCCGTCGTGACCGACGAAAGTCTGGGTCCGCCCCCGCTCGAAACCAGCGCGTGTTCCGCTCCCCCCTCACTCTCCCGCTGCCCGGACCCTTTTCCGACCATGGGGTTCTCGAATGGGGGGTGGCGAGCCGCTTCGACAAGGAGGTTCATGTCGGCGTTCAACTCCTATTGCACCCTAGCGGGCTCGGCTCGAAGCAGCGCCCAGAACAATTTCGCCCCGGATTAAGTACTCCGACGCGCATCAGCCCTTAGGAGCCAACATGGCGAAAGAACACAAGGAGATCGACGCGCTACATCGAGAGCTCGATGCGCTCCACAAGGAAGTCGATATCCTTCACAAGAAGGTGCATTCAGAGGTAGACAAGCTCCACAGCGTTGTGGTCGCTCTTCACAAGGAACTTCATAAGAAGAAGTAGCCCCGACAGGGGGTTTGAATAGGGCCAACGAAGGTTGTTCCCTGCGGTGCAGGGCCCAACCGCTATTGAACACAGCGTTTCAGTGGTTAGCTAAGGAGTGGGTTCCAGACGAGGCGCGGGGCGGCGTTGATGCTCTGTGTGGCTTCCGCTCGCTCCTCTTGGCCGGTCATCGACCCTGCGCGCCCTCCATCCGAGCTGCGGTCGCGCAGCCCATGACCATACTGGGAAGAGGCCGTTCTTCTACGGAGCAGGGTGGCCGCGTGGCGGGACTCGGTCCGACCCTGCCTACTCGACCTTGAGGTACCTCCGGGCGACGAGAGTGCCCGCCAGCGCCATCAGGCCTGCGAAGATCGCGACGTATCCGAGGTAGAGCCAATTGGCTGTTCCGTTCACGACGACTCCGCGCCCAAACAGGGCAGCGTAGGTTACGGGATTCCAGTTGGCGATCGTCGCCATCCAGGTCGGGAAATTCGCCGCCGGGAAGAGGGCCCCGCTAGCGAACATCAGGGGCATCATGAGGAAGTTTGAGATGACGCCCGGGGTCTGCCAATCGGTACTGGAAGCGGTCACCGCGAGGAACAAGAACGAGAAACCGAGGGCGAGGAAGACGAGGCTGAAGGTCCAACCCGCCCACATGAGCGGATCTCCGTTGATATGGACACCGAACGCGAGGGCCGCGACGACCATCACGGGAATCTGAACGAGGCCCCGGGTAGCCGAGCCCAGCGCCTTGCTGAGGTACACCGTCGTCTTGCTCGTGGGTGTTAGCAGAATTCGCTTCATGTAACCGAAGCGCTTGTCCTGGATTGTGCTCATCGCGCCGAACATGCCGACCGTGAGCATCGAGGTCGAGAGCACCCCTGGGAGGAGGAACTGGAGGTAGCTCTGGATGTGGATGTGCAACAGAGCTTCGAGGTCCGCGAGCGGTACGTTCGCAAAGCTTGACCCGAAAAAGGCGAGCCACATGAATGGCTGCACGATGGTGATCACGAGGACCCACGGGTTGCGGAAGGTTCGCAAGAGTTCCCGTGAGTACAGGCCCACGAACTGACTCCCCTGAGGGACGCGGTGGATGACTCGCGGGACCGCAGGGAGGCCGTCCTTCGGCGGAAACAGCCTGACACTCTCGGTTTCGTTGCTCATCGCCGTGCCCTCCGAACGTTGGCGTAGAACTTGCGGTAATCGTGGACCCCGGAATCGGCTTGGTCGATCCGCTTTCCCGTGCGCTCCATGTACACGGACTCGAGGCTCGGCTTCTCGACGTTGATCCGGCGGATCAGGTCCGGTTTCAGCGTATCGAACAGGCGGGGCAGGACCTCCTCCGCCCGGGTGACCTTGAGGACCCAGGTCGTCCCCTGGATACGCACCTCCTGGACCCCCGGAACCGAGCGCAATCGCCCTTCGTCGATAGTCTCGCAGGTCTCGATCTCGATGAAATCGCCGCTGACCTTCGCCTTCAGGTCGGCCGGCGTTCCCAAGGCCACGATCCGGCCTTGGTCGATGATCCCGACCAAGCCGCAGAGCGCGTCCGCCTCCTCGATGTAGTGGCTCGTGAGGAAGATGGTGATCCCGTACTCCCGGTTGACGCCCGTAATGAGTTCCCAGAGCATCCGGCGGGTCCCCGGGTCAAGTCCGATCGTCGGCTCGTCCATGAAGATGACCTGGGGCTCGTGGAGGAGAGCGAGGGCAATCTCGAGCTTCTTCCGCATCCCCGTGGAGAACGTCGAGACCTTGTCGTCCTGGCGATCCTCTAGGGAGAAATAGGCGAGGAGCTCCTTCGCCCGGCCCTGCCAATCGGAGAGGCGCTGGAACTTCGCCTGGAGCCAGAGGTTCTCCCAACCCGAGAAGTCGTCGTCAAGGATGACCTCCGCGGCTACCCAGCCGATCCGCTGTTTGACCTGCATCGGGTGTTGACGCACGTCAAACCCGGCGACCCGGGCCTCTCCGCTCGTCAGGTCCGAAAGGCCCGTGAGTACCTTGATGATCGTCGTCTTGCCGGCCCCGTTCGGGCCGAGAAGGCCAAAGATCCCCCCCGAAGGAACGCGCAGGTCAACGTGGTCGACGGCCATAATCGGGCCGTAGTTCTTCGTGATGCCGGTCGCGACGATCGCATCCTCAAACACGGGCGGCCTCCCTGGATCGAGGCGCCCGGTGGGGTGGCCGAGAGATGATTTCGAGGGACTTCAGGCGAGTTTCGGCAGCCTGGAGCTCGGTCTCGACCTGTTCGCGAAGGGAAACCCTGCCAGCCTTCATCTGAGGGTCTCGTTCGAGGTACTCCCCGATCGCCTCGAGGTGATGATGGAGGTGACGAACCAGGTGTTGGCCGGGATCGCCCGGGCTGACGATCTCCGACCACAGCAGCCCCAGATCCGGACCCGTCCCCCGGCCCCCCATCCGCCCACGGCGAATCTGTGCCAAGGCCGTCCGGCCCCGGGACGTGATGGTGTAAACCTGCCGGCGTCCTTCTCGACCTGATCGGGCGAATCCCTTCGCGACGAGCGACTGGAGCGCCGGGTAGATCGCGCCCGCGCCGGGACGCCATGCCCCGTCGGTCCGGTCCGAGATCCGGTTCGCGAGCGAGTAGCCGTAGATCGGCCCGTCCCGATCCATCACCGAGAGCGCGTAGAGACCCAGTACTCGGCCGGGTCGAGGTCCACGAAGTCGGGCTCGTGGTGGCATGTAGGGTTTTGAGTATAGTTCGATATAAATCGGTTGGCTCAGAGATAATTGAGGGAGGATCCCTTTTGAGACCCGCGAGCCCAATCGGTCTCGCACCGCGGCCCGATGGTTGGCTATCGGCATGGCGTGGTCTTGCGAAGGAGGGGCTCCGTACGCCGACCCACTTCTTGCGGTGAGGCCGCGAGATCGTAGACGTGGTGACCGAAGTCGCACTTCCTGGACACCCTCCCGGGCGTGCCCGGCAGGCCTGCTAGCTCGACAACCCGTCAACGGCGGGGCGGCATCTCCCTGCGACGGGATACCTAGAACCTGCGAGCGAGCGGGCTCAAACGGAAGCTGCGGGTGGTAAGGCGAAGGCCTCGTGCGCGGTACGCGCGATGATCTCGTCCTGCAGGGCGCGGCTCAGATCACAGAAGTAATCGCTGTAGCCGGCGACCCGCACGATCAGATCGCGATACTTCTCGGGGTCGGCTTGCGCGGCGCGCAGCGTGGCCGTCGTGATCACGTTGAACTGGATGTGATGCCCGCCCAGACGGAAGTAGGATCGGATGAGTTGCGCCACTTTGTCGAGTCCCCCCTCCCCCTGCAACACCTGGGGCGTGAACTTCTGGTTCAGCAGGGTCCCGCCCGTACGGGCATGATCCATCTTCGCCGCGGACTTTACGACGGCCGTGGGCCCGTGGCGATCCGCGCCCTGGACCGGCGAAATGCCGTCCGAAAGAGGTTCCCCGGCACGGCGCCCGTCCGGCGTGGCTCCGGTCATCGAACCGAAGTAAATGTGGCATGTCGTGGAGAGATAGTTCACCCGGTAGTTCCCACCCTTGGTGTTCTTCCGGCCATCTACCTCGTCGAAGAGGGCGTTGAACACCTCGACGAGGATGGCATCCGGGTAGTCGTCATCGTTCCCGAACTTCGGCGTCTTGTTCCTCAGCATCAAGCGCCACTTCTCGTGATCCTCGAAGTTGCTGGTCAGCGCTCCCAGGAACTCGTCCCAGGTCAGGGTCTTGTGGTCGAAGACGTGGTACTTCAGTGCGGCTAGGCTGTCGGCGCACGTCGCCGGCGCCACGCCCATGATGTAGGTGGTGTTGTACCGCGGCCCGCCGCCGTTGTAATCCTTTCCCTTCGCGATGCAGTCCTCCACCAGCAGGGAGAGGAACGGGGCCGGCATGTGGTCTGCGTACAGCCGTTCGATGACGTTGTTGCCTCGCACCTTGACGTCCACGAAGTGGTGCAGCTGTTGGCGGAACGCTGCGAGCAGCTGTTCGTAGGAGGACCAAGCGCGCGCCTCGCCCGTCTCGACCCCGATTTTCTTTCCGGTACGCGGGTCCACGCCGTTGTTCAGCGCGATCTCCAGCACCTTGGGGAGATTGAGGTATCCCGTCAGGATGTAGGCCTCCTTTCCGAACGCGCCCGTCTCCACGCAGCCAGAGGTCCCGCCGGACCGCGCATCCTCCACGGTCTTGCCCTGGCGCAACAGTTCTTCCACGACCATGTCGGCGTTGAAGATGGAGGGCTGTCCCCAGCCCTGGCGCACGATCTCCAGGCCCCGCTTCAGGAACGCCTCCGGGTTCTTCCTGCTCAGTTGCAGGTTCGAGGAGGGTTGCAATAGGCGCATCTCATCGACGACATCCAGGATCAGGTAGGTGACCTCGTTCACCCCGTCCGATCCGTCCCGCTTCAGCCCGCCGTTATTGATGTTCGCGAAATCGGTGTACGTGCCACTCTCCTCCGCCGTCACCCCGACCTTGGGAGGCGCCGGCTGATTGTTGAACTTGATCCACAAGCATTCGAGCAGTTCCTTGGCCTTCTCTCGGGTCAGCGTGCCTTCCTCCGTGCCTTTCCGGTACAGGGGGTACAGATGCTGATCGAAGCGCCCCGGGCAAAAGGAGTCCCAAGTGTTCAGTTCCGTCACCACGCCCAGATGCGTGAACCAGTAGGCCTGCAAGGCCTCCCAGAAATCCCGTGGAGCGTGCGCCGGCACACGACGACACACCTCGGCGATCCGGTGCAGCTCGGCGCGGCGACCGGGGTCCGTCTCCACGCTCGCCAGTTCCTCGGCCTTGGCGGCATGGCGTTCCGCGAATCGGATCAGGGCGTCGGCCGCGATCGCCATCGCCCGCAGCTCCTCCTTCTTCGAGGACGCCTCGGGGTCGTTGAAGAAGTCCAAGCGGGACACGGCGGATTCGATGTCGGCCTTCAGATCCAGCAGGCCCTTGCGATAGATGACGTCCCCTAGCACGGTGTGTCCGGGGGCGCGCTGTTCCATGAACTCGGTGAAGATGCCCGCCTCGTACGCCTTCATCCACTCGGGGGTCATCTCCGCGAAGATCAGATCGCGCATCGAACGACCGCGCCAGTACGGAATCACCTCATCCTTCTGGACCTGCCGGGCGTGGTCGTCCACGGCATAGGGAATCTTATCGCGCGAATTCAGGAGGATGAAATCGTCGAGGCTATGGCAGCACAGTTCCGGGAACGTAGGGACCGCCTTGGGTTCCGGACCGCGCTCCCCCACGATGAGCTCGTCCTTTCCGATGTAGACCTCCTGGTTCTCCAGCAGGTACTGGAAGGCACGAGCCCGAAGCACGGGAACTGCGGCCGTCCTATCGCTACGGTAGAAGTCGGTGAGGAGCGCTGCCCGCTCGATGGAGAGCCGGGGTTTGGCTTCTAGGGAGGCTTGCCTCAGTCGGGCCACGCGTTCGTTCACCTCAACCTCCTATCCGCACGCGGAACCCGCGGCCCCTGAGATGCGCGGCAATCGTCTCCATCTGCTCCGTCGAGGGCGGATCCACCCCTTCCATCTGATAGGGAAGACGCAACCGATGATACTTGTCGCTCCCGATCCGGTGGTAGGGAAGAAGATCAATGTCCCGAAGACCCAGCGGGGACAGGAACCCGGACAATGCATCGAGGTTGGCGTCATCGTCGTTCACTCCGGGAATGATGGGGACGCGGACGATCACCGCGCGGCGCCGTTCCGCCAACATCCTCAGATTCTGTAGGATCAAGTCGTTCCGCACGCCGGTGAAGTGCTGATGCCTTTCCCGGTCCATCAGTTTCAGGTCATAGAGGAACAGATCGACGTTCTCGGTGATCCGGCCCACGAGGTCGGGATCCGCAAATCCGCAGGTTTCGAGAACGGTCCGGATCCGTCGGGAACGGCAGGCCGCGAGCAGGGATTCCACAAAGCTTGCCTGCATCAAAGGTTCACCACCGGAGATCGTGATGCCACCACCGGATTCGTCAAAGAAGACCTCGTCCTTCACGACCTCGGCCAAGACGTCGGGTACGGTCATCCAGCGACCTGCGGCCTGACGCGCCGTTACGGCGCAGGCATCGGCGCAGTCCCCGCAATGCCGGCACAAGTGGGAATCAAGGATGAGCTGTGGGTCCAATCGAAGAGCCCTATGCGGGCAGGCGCGGACGCAGTCACCGCTACGAATGCAGCGTTCTTCGAAGTAGATCACTTCGGGGGTGGGTGATTGACTCTCGGGATTGTGGCACCACCAGCAACGCAGGGGACAACCCTTGAGAAACACCGTCGTCCGGATGCCCGGCCCATCATGGAGCGAGAAGCGCATGACGTTGAAGACCAGTCCGGCCGGCGCCAGCTCAGGTCGTGGACTCGAATGGCTCTGAGCGGCATGCCGCTGGTGGTGACCCATCTCTCCCCGTCACGATCTGGGGTACACCACGCCTCGAAGGGGCTTATCTTCGAGGCCTACCGTAGCCGCGACGGGACTCCGGCCTCGAAGGTACGGTGTGCGATGACACCGGCCGCGCGCATTCAACCTCTATTGAACACGTCGGGCGGAGCCGAGAGGACCGGAACCGCGTGAGTCCAAGCTCTTTCAGCATGTTTGGCGGCCTCGACAAAGTTTAATCAGCCGAACCTCAATTCGGCCTCGGGCGACGCGATGCCATCGCAGATCATCCTTTCGCGGGTCCGATGAGACCCGGAGCTGCGCCGCTGAAGTCTCCTCAGGAAAAGCCCCGGGGACCCACCGGCTCCCGGCCAATACGGTCCGTTCCGTCTCCGTCCGATCGTCTTGCCATCATGAAGTTCGAGCTCAGGATCCCACCGAAAATCTGGTACGGGGAGTTCACGCGGCGGCACCCAGAACTGGTCGTCGAGCAGACCAGCATCATGTCCGTCGGCGGTAACGAAACTCTTGGAGAGTACGAGATCTACGGTCCACCAGTGGACTGGACGAGCGAGATTGCTGGGTCTTCCGGCGTGGTCGAGGTCGAGAGTCTCGACAGGCGGCCGACCTATGGGAGATATCAGGTCCGATATCGTCGCTCGTCCTTGCTCGCCCTCCAGACCAAACTCGAGGTCCTTGCCCGATTCCCGAGAGCGATCAGGAACGGGATTCTGGAGTGCGAGATAATCGCCCGGCGTTCGCACTTGCGTCGTCTGGTGGGGATCTTTGCCAAAGCCGGAAGCGAGCCACGGCTCGTCTCGCTCCCCCGCGACTCGCTCCGCTCCGTTCGCCCGACGCTCACCCCGGTCCAGAGTGCCCTCTTGCGCCAAGCTCTCGGACAGGGTTACTTCGAGGTGCCGCGCAGGATCACCCTCACCCAGCTCGCCCAGAAGGTCTCGCGGAGCAAGTCGTCCGTTTCCCGCACGCTCGCCGTAGTCGAGCGGAAGCTCGTGCAGACCGTCTACGGGACGCCCCTGTAGGGTGCTGAATCGAACGCGTTGCAGGACAGCCTATCCGTCAGCGCTCCGTTGAGTATTCCAGGGTGTCGGTCCGGCGGTGGCGAAAGACAAATCCGCCCTTCTCGAGTCAGTAGCCTCGGGCCCCGAGAAGTGCTATTGCGGGATCCGCATTCCCCACGGAGGGGCGGTCCTCCGTGTCGTTCCCCAGTCCCGTTCCTCCGATTCTCTACTTTCCGACAAGGCCTTCTGTTCGCTAAACTGCATCCGCACCTTCTGCCTCGAGTCGCTCGAAACTCTGGAATCGCTGGATAGGCCCTTTTCGAAGGCCGTGGCCCGTGATCTTGACGAAGTCCACCGTGAGCTCACCGAAACCTTGGCTGAAATTGTGGACAAGTCCGCCTAGCAGGCCCCAAGGGAATCGGCGTGCTCGGTCTTTCAGCTCGGTCCAGCCCGCCTTCCCTCCGGCCAAGGCGCATCCCCGGGCGAAGACGAGTGCGTGGCTCCCCGTCCCTCGGTCGGGAACTCTTATCGGACCGCGTTCCTGTCGGTCCTCGGTGAGTCTTGTGGAGCAACACCGTGGTACGTTGCCAACGTGGGCGCGGGTCCTAACCATCCTCGTAGGAGTGTTTTCGATCGCGGCAGCTTGCATCGTACTGCTCTTTCCCGGAATTGCCGTGCTCACGCTCGTGCTCTTGCTGGGGGTCGCCCTGTTCTTCATCGGGATCGACAGACTGGCCGCCGGTGTCACCGGACACCCGCACCCGGAGATGGTTGTGGTCCCCGTCCGACTGAGCGGCCCGGCCGACGTCCCGCCCGGTGCGCCGCGCTCCCCTCCGTAAGTCGTTCCCCCGGCTCGGGGGAGACCTCCACGAAGGGCAGCTGCGGTCGGAGGGTCGCCGTCGCCGACTGCGGATCGGGTGGGGCGAGCGGTTTCGCTAGTACTCGCCCTTCAGTCGATCTCCCGCGCTCATGTTGACCAGGGGTCCGCTCAAGAGGTTCGAGTTGCTGACGCAGGCCAGGTTTCCGTCCTCGAGGCGGACCCACGTCGTCACCAACCCGAACCGGACCACCGTCCCGCGGATGCCACCGATCTGGATCACGTCGTTCGGTCGGAGCATCCGATCGCGAAGCAAGATGAACCCTGCGATGACATTCCCGATCGTCGTCTGCAAGGCCAGGGTGGCCGCGAGACCGACAACGGCGGAGAGCGTCAGCCCGCCGGTGAGGGTGAGGGGCCCGAACGCGACGAACAGGACCGCGATGGCAAGGAGGAGACCGGTCAGCGAGATCACGAGCCGGGCTGCCCGCACGGCCGCAGGCGGAGCGCTCCGGTGGCGGAGCCATCGGGCGGCGCTGCTGGACAGAGCGTATCCCCCGATCACGAGTACTGTGGCTGTCAGAATCGGTTCGATTGTGGGAAGGTACTCTGTCCAGCTCACGGATGCTCCCACCGATGGAATGTGGGCGAGCCTATGTGCCTAACGGGGACGACGGGCCCGACACGGTAGCCGGGGACCCTGCGACCTCGATGGGGCTGGCGCACTCGGCCTGAGGCCCTGGGGTCGGTAAGTCACGACAGACACGTGCTCAAATCCTATTGAACACTTGGAAGACGGCTTTCCGTCTCGAACCCAGGACCTGAAGGGAGGTGCGGTCAGAGCCCGGCCGTTCCCCCAAGCGTAAGCGGTGTCAGCTCGGTTCGAATACGGGCCGATCGGTCGAGTCCTAACCTTGCCGCCATAGGACCACGGACCGGTACTTCGGTGTACACGCCGCGAAAACGCGCCAGGCGTACCCGCTCCCGGGCAACGTGTACCGAAAGATGGGTCGGCTCTACCGTCAGAAGATCTCGTTGCTCATGGCATTGTTCTAAGAACCCCTTGTGACCATTCCCGGTTCATGCGCGAGCCCGTGAAGGTCGCCGCCAAAGCCGACAGCTGGAAGCCGATACCCGACCCGGAGGGCCGGTACTCCACGGGCATCGCCGACTTCGACCGGCTTCTTGGGGGAGGTTTCCTGCGCGGTAGCATGGCACTCCTCGGCATGGATGAGACCGTCGGGACCGAGGACCTCGACCTCCTCCTCTTCCCGACGCTCCTCAATCTCCTCTATCACTCCCGGGGAACCATCGCGGTACTCCCCTCTCGTGACTCTCCTCACAACTTCCGTGCACGGCTGACGCACTACGTAACGCGGCGGCGGTTCGATAGTAGGGTCCGCATCGTGGATTACGTCGGGGAGGACCAGGGCCCTCCGTATGTGGTCAACCTCAGGATCCACGAAGACGACCCGAAACACCCTGGTCGCCAGACGAAGAGCAGACTAGCCGCCATGGCGAAGATGGTGCAGGCCGAGAAGGCGGCCCAGGGGAGCCGCAAGAAATCGTTCCTCGAGCTCCACGCCTTCGAGGCGCTCAACATGCTGGTCGGGGCCGAGAAGGCCACCCAGATGTTCTTCTACGGGGTGAAGCGAGCGCGCAGCGCGGGAAACCTGGTGATCGGTCTGCTCGGGCCCGGCCTCGCGTGCGCCTCAGCTGTGCGCAGGATGGCGGACACGGAGTTTGAGCTCCGCCGGGACGAGGTGGGGCTCATCATCCGCGGCATTCGCCCTTCCTTCCCGAGCTACGTGGTCACCGATGATCGACAAGCCGGGCCGCCACACGTCGTGTTTGTCCCCCGCCCCTCCTGAAGGCGGTTCACGCCGGCCGGTTCAGCGCGGAGCGGAAACCATGGTACGACCGATAGTCTCCTGGGAGACTGGGTCTTGCTGAGGACCTCAACATAAGTGAGTTTCCGTATTTGAGTAAAGCCTCGATAAACGTTACATAGTGTACCGCGCTCTCGTCTTGGAGGCTTCCTTTGGCGAGCTCGGACCCCTCCGGCTCGGCTCCTGTTGACATCACCTGGGCGCCAGGAGGGGCGGGCAAGGTCGTTGGACAGGCAACCCTTACTCTGAAGCCCCAGACCGCTGACGGCAGCAGGGGTGCGCTCTACGACGGGTTGGGCGACGGCCTCCTCATCGCCGGCTCAGTTCTAGGCGCGGCGGCTACGTCCCTCGCGTCTGAGCCGCGCTTCGGCGCGCTGGCGTTCGTCCTAGCACTTTTCGCTAAGGGGGGTTTTTCCTTCGCCAGCAAGACGACCCAGAAGAAGGAAAAGGTGGCCGAGAAGAGGGCGGCGGACCTTGCGAACGTCGGAAACATATTCCTGATGTTGTTCGCCGCCATAGCGGGAGGCCTCTACCTCGAGAGCTCGGGCAACCTGAAGTGGCTCATCATTTCCTTGGTCGTGGGCTTGGCAGCCAAGGCGATTCTCGGGATCGTAGCTTATTGGCAGGAGATCATCTCCAAGTCGAAAGCAAGCCCTCCGCTCGAGGATCCGCTGTTACTCGTCTTCGCCGGCGCTTCCCTAGTACTCTTCCTCTTCGAGCCCAGCATCCCAGCGCTGGGGTCGTTCGCGGTGCTCGCCCCATCTCTCGTCAAGGCCGTTCCTTCCCTCACCCAGGGGTCAGGTGGAGGCTCTCAGGCCGGCGGTACGATCCATCTTACGATAACGCTGGAACCCAAGCCGAAATAGTGCCGTCGGCCGCCTCTGGAGGCAACGGTTCAACTTCTATTGAACACAGTCTCGACGTTGAAGGAGAAGGACCCAGCCAGCACCCGCATCCATGTTCACCCAATTCCTCCCAAGTCGGCCGCAGACTGGTGCCTACAGGGCCGGAACCCCGTCAACACCGGAGAGAATAAGTACGAAAACCAGCTCGGTGCGAGGTGGCCCCGAAGGAAGGGTCTATCGACCGTTTGGTCTGGCTCAACCTCGCAGCGTTCGCTGCCACGATCGTCACTAACAGCCTCGCGGGAAGCACCACGCTGATCGGCGGCAGGAACACCGCGCAGGTTTCCAACCTCTATCCTTCGCTGATCACTCCGCCCGGCTACGTCTTCGCCATCTGGGGTGTCATCTACCTTCTTCTGGCGCTCTTCGTAGGGTTCCAGCTACTTCCGGCTCAGAGGAAGGCCGCCTTCCCACGGGAGATAGGCTACCTGTTCGTGCTCAGCTGTGCGCTCAACGTGTCGTGGCTGTTTCTCTGGCAGAACGACCTGATACCCTGGTCGTTAGCCCTGATCGTCCTGTTGTTGATCTCGCTGGCGATCATCTACGCGAGGCTCAACACGGTTCGTAGGGAGAAGTCCCTGAGGGAGAGGATATTCGTCAACCTGGGTTTCAGCGTGTACCTCGCTTGGGTCGGCATTGCCACGATAGCGAACGCCGCTGCGTTACTGGTCTTCCTCGGCTTCGCGGGCTCGGGATCCGCGGCCATAGTCCTGACGGTGCTGGCCGCCCTCGTGGTTCTTGGCGTAACCCTGTTCGTGGTAGTTCGAGAGCGGGACGTCGGTTTTGCTCTGGTCGCAATATGGGCCATTTCCGGGGTCGCGTCCAAGGGGGGCCAGGACGCCGTGGTCACGGTCGCGGGCGTGCTCGTCTGCTTGGTGATCGTGGCCGCACTAAGTGCAAGGTTCCTGAGAACCTCTAGCTGATCCTTTGTCGAACGGAGGCAGGCCGGCGGCGGGCGAGCGGCTTCTTCAGCGGCTGGAAGGTCTGTCGGCGTGGCGGGCAGCAGGTCCTCGCGGGAGAGAGGCGAGCCTACCGACGACAACGTGCCGGTGGTCGGTGACGGGTCCCCTTGGACCCGGAAGTGGTCCGAGCACCTGGTCGTGGCCGGACGAGCTCCGACGCCGCGACGCGACCCGAAGAGAACTACTTCGAGTCCTCGTGTGCCGGCTCGGGCCACTCTCGCATCGGGGTCCGCCGGATCCCCGCGGCCCGTGCAAGCGCCTCCTTCGTCCCTTCCTTGGCCAAGTGGGGAGCGTCGGCGACGCCCATCTCGACGTCCTTGCCGATCCCTCCCAGGGCCTGTCTCATCTCGTGAAGGTGCTCTCGGAATCTCGGTCGGTCGGCCTCGTCGGTCATAGATGTGGACCTAGCGGGCGAGCTCCCGGTCCAAAAACCTTGAGATGGATGGGCACCGGGTGAATTTGAGCCATGGGCCTTGTGTGGCTCGAAGAGAGGTCCGTTCGAGACGCCGCTCGGTAGGGAGAACGGCGCACCTTCTGGGACGGTGGGTTTCTTATCGGAGGGTCGCGCTCCCTACCCTCCGTGGTGCGCGCCCCCGCCACCGAGGAGCTCTTTCCGGGAGGGTTCGCCAAACCCTCGTCCGTCTTCATCTCGGGGACCAGCCGAACGCTGCTGAAGTGGTTCGCGTTCGCTGCCCTCGCTCCGTACGCCTCGCGGGTCTACTGGACCGACGTCCGACTCCCTGGGGAGATCCTCGACCCCCTCGACCCGATGAGCGTCCACGCTATCCCGGAAGAATCCCTGTACGTGCATTCGCCCCGGGACCTCCAGCCGGACGACCAGCGGGCCCATCAGGCGGAAACGGCCGCGGCGACCGTGCTCCGGTCCGAGGGGTCCACGAAATCCCTTGATGGGCTCGTGGAATTCCTTCGCATGCCTCCTCATGCCCAGAGGCTGATCTCGACCGCGGGTCGAACGGACGCGCCTGCTATCCTGGTGACGGCAAACGCCCAGCGCCTCGCCACGGTGTACTCGGCGGATCGTGCGGGCCCGCTCATGCGAGCGCTGTTGGAGGCCGGAACATGCCAGGTCGCCCTCTGGGCCGAAGCCCCCACAGTCTACACCTCGATGTTCGAGGTGATCCTCCTGGTGGAGGGGAGCGGCCCCGCCGATTGGCGGAACGCGACTGTCGAGTGCACGAAGGGTATCTCTACCGGCCCGCTCGCGTCCGGAAGGGCTCACCGCCTCTCGGAACTAGAGCCGGTCGCAAAGATTCTCGAGAGCGCCATCCCGACCCGACCTGAGGGACGGGCATGACCTAACCCCGCACGACCACCGTTCGAGGTCGCTTCGACCCGGGTGGCGGGCGATCGGGTGCGACTCCCAAAGAACCCCTCGGCCGCGATCGCGGATCGATTCCGACAGGAGAATCGGGGAAGTCGCGGCCGTGCGGGTCAGGCGCAGGGAACGACCCGGTCTCCTCGCCTTGAAGCCGAGGCGACGTACGCGTTCGAAGCTTCGCACCTCCGCTGGCGCTTTAGCCCGCGGGCGCGTGGCCCTCCCCTCGGCGTGAACCCGCCGAAAATGGACCATGACCAAGAAGACCCCCGCCTATGGCACCCGTGCGGCCAAGGCCCCCCTCGCGCCCATGATGATCGAGCGACGCGACCCTAGACCGCAGGATGTCGAGATCGAGATCCTCTACTGCGGCATCTGTCACAGCGACGTGCACAAGGTGAACGACGACTGGGGAGGCACACACTTTCCAATCGTGCCGGGCCACGAGATCATCGGCCGCGTCGTGTCCCGGGGCGCCCGCGCAACCCGGCATCACGAGGGCGACCTCGTCGGCGTGGGCTGCATCGTCGACTCGTGTCGCGCGTGCCCGGAGTGCCGCGCTGGCCGCGAGATGTTCTGCGAGAAGGGCGTCACCTTCTCGTTCGATAGCCTCGAGCAAGACGGGAAGACCTTGACGTACGGGGGGTACTCGACGGACATCGTGGTGGACGAGCGCTACGTGCTCCGCGTCCCCCAGGGACTGGACCCCGCGCACGCCTCACCCCTCCTGTGCGGCGGCATCACCACGTACTCGCCCCTGCGTCAATTCGGCTGCAAGCCCGGCGATCAGGTCGGCGTCGTGGGCCTGGGGGGGTTGGGCCACCTGGCGGTGAAGCTTGCGGCTTCGATGGGCGCGGACGTGACAGTGCTCAGCACGTCGCGCGGCAAGGAAAAGGACGCCGTGGGGCTCGGCGCCAAGCGTTTCGTCGCCACGAACGAGCCCGGCGCGGTGGATGCGCTCGCAGGGAGGCTCGACCTGATCCTGGACACGGTGAGCTCTCCCCACGACCTCAACCCGGAGTTGTCCGCCTTGAGGAGCTTAGGCACGCTGGTCCTCGTCGGATTGCCCCCGGTCCCTGTCCCGCTCAGCGTCGGCGGGCTCATCTTTGGGAACAAGCGCCTCGCGGGCTCCAACATCGGAGGGATTTCCGAGACTCAGGAGATGCTCGACTACTGCGCCAAGCACGGCGTTGTGGCCAACGTCGAGGTCATCTTGGCGAACCAGATCAACGAAGCCTACGCCCGCATGTTGCGAGGTGACGTGCGCTATCGTTTCGTCATCGATGCGGCAAGCCTGGGCGCCGCCGCAACGTGACAGGAACGGATCCCTTCCCCTAGGACGAGCCACCGAAGGTTACTCATCGGTCCCGTCCACCTGCAGCTCTGGACCTAGCCCCGGTGGGGGACGGGACCACAGGGCCCCCAGTCGACAGCCACCCAGCCGCCGGACCGGGGCATGATCTCAGTGCGCGTGGCGGATTCGACGCGGGGGACCGCCCCGACCGGCTCACGGCGAGGGCGGAAGCGGCTTGCCGCACTTCTGGCAGAAGGTGTAGGTCCGGGCGTTTGCCGCCCCGCAGGCGGGGCAATAGCGCTCGGTCGCCGAAGCAGACGGACCCGCAGGGGACGAGGGGGGGTTCGAGGGATACGGCACCGGGGGAGGCGCGACCTGAGGAGCGGGTGGGTACGGGGAAGGAGGCGGAGCGGCTAGTGGTTGGCCGTACACGGCCGGCGGAATCGTCGGTCCCGGCGATTGCAGGAGCAAGCTGGGTGGCGCCTGTGGCTGAGGCTGTCCCCGTGCCCTCTGCAGGCTCTGGAGTCTCGGAGCGAGCACGGCCAGCCCGACGAGGAAAAGCACGAGGCCGACGAGGATGCCCACGAGGTCCAGACCGGCGGACGCACCGATCATGACCATGAACCCGGAGCCACAAACGATGACCGCGATCAACACCAGGGGACTCTGTCGGAGGGAACGCGAGATCGGGTCTGAGCGCGAGATGGTCGGCGAGAACATGACGAACAGGACCAACGGGATCACGCACACCAGGGCTCCAAGGATGAGGCTGCCGAGGACCTCAATCGTGGCGCCTAGAATAACAAAGAAGAGAAGGACCACAATGTTGATGCCTTGTTTCCATGCGGCCATAGTCCGACCGACGCGTCTTTGCGTCTCCAACCCGTAAAGCCGCTCGTCAGGTGAAGTTTACCCTGCGTTCTGGTGAGTGCCGTGGACGGAACCCTTGGTGCGAAACCAACCTCGTCGGCACCGACCTCAAGAACAGACACGGTGAAGATCTGTCGGCAAGGCTCTCCCCTTCCTAGGTCGGGAGGGACTCGCCCGCGCCGTCGCGGCCAGGCTGGGAGCGATGACGGCCCCCCCGTTCTGCCGGAACGAGCGACCGTGGCCCGCGGATGGCTCTCTCAGCTTGGCGGCCCAATTCCGCTCGAAGGCGATCGGCCAGGTTTCCGCCGGCGCGTATCCATCACGCGCCGAGCCACCACGGTGGTTCGCGCTCGCTCCCGGTAGGCACCTTCTGTGTGTCACGTTTTTAAGTCGTGTTCGTGATGCCCGGTCGATGACCGGAAACCCCTCGCCCGAGCCGACCGCGACCCGTTCCCGTGAGTTCGACCTCCTCGGAGGCGTTCGGCGGCGGGTCCTGGTGTCCATCGCCGCACCCGTGGGCTGGCTCTGCTTCGTGCTGCTCTATTTGGCCTTCTGGGCGCACTACTTCAACCTCTTCCAGAGCATCGTCGTGATCATCGTTTCGCTGCTGATCCTCGTGACGATCGTCGTCGGGGCGTGGGTGTCGTTCGGGATGCGGTTCGTGAACCGCTGGGTGCACTAGCGTCGCGCATCGGCGAAGGACGCCGGCCACGGCCCCTAACGCGGACGCAGAATCCGGCGCTCGGGAGGGGATCTGCCCTCGCCGGAGAGCCCGCCGCTCCCTCAGCGCAGTTTCCGTTGAACGCGACAGCGTTCCTGTCTGCTTTGGGTCGTTCCGAGCCTGGCGACCGAAACCGCCGCCGTGTAGCCCTTGTTCTTGTGCGGGCTATGTTAGGGGCTTTCCACCCTCCTCGATTCGGCCCTGGAGGCGTGACGTCGCCGTCGCTCCTCCAAGAGGCTCGGAGAACAACTCGGAGGGTCGGGCTTGTCACCGAGGTCTCCCCCTCCCTGGGGACGATCTGGTGAGCCAGCTCCAACCTACCCGCGTTCACTTCTCGGCCACGGACTTCGGCCCCGCGGTCGATAGAGGCGATCGAGCGCGCTCGGTCCCAGGTGTCCGGTTCTGGTGGACAATAGGTTGAAATAGCTCACGGCACGCTCCGCGGCGCTAGGCAACACCACATGGTCGCGGGAGCGGACACTGGTAAGGGGAGCACGACGTGGTGGGTTCGACACGCCCACCCTCTGAAGACGGTCTTTCGCCTCCTCCTCGGGGTGGCGTGGCTCACCGATGGTGTGCTCAAGTTCACCTCGGGCTTCGTCAACGGCTTCTTATCCGCCGTCCAAAGCGCGAAGGGGAGTGCCCCGAGCTGGCTCTCCGGCTGGTTCACCTTCTGGGCGAACGCGGCGAGCTCGAACGCGACCGCGATCGTCTACACGGTGGGGACCCTGGAGATCGCTCTCGGACTTGCCCTGCTCTTCGGCTTCATGCGAAAGATCGCCTACACGGGCGGTGTGATCCTCGCCCTCCTGATCTGGGCGGTGCCCGAAGGGTTCGGCGGTCCGTATCAATCGGGCTCTAATGGCACGGACATCGGAACCGGTATCATCTACGCGATCGCTCTTCTCGGGCTGATCCTGATCAATGCGACGTACGGCCCCAGCCGATACAGCCTCGACTACGCCATCGAGCGCAGGTGGCCTCGCTGGGCGCTCGTTGCGGAGTTCGGCAGAGCTCCGACGAAGGCTGACGGTGGTCCGACCCCCTGGGCCCCGCCTCCCTCGTCGGGCTAGGGCTCGGTCCGCCGGGACCGTCCGGGATGGTGACGAGTTCGAATCCATCGGCGGACGGACGGGTCTCGGGACGCCATCGCTGGCCACGTCCCTGACGGACGCGCGATAAGCCCCGGGGGTGTGGACGGCGTATGTCCCCCGCTCCCGGGATCCTGAACGCACCCCGCCTCCACCTCAACCAGGGAGGTGAGATCCCAGTGCTCGGTCTGGGAGTCTACCTGTCTCCCCCCGGGCCCCCGACGCAGCAGGCCTCAGCCTGGGCCCTCGAGCTCGGCTACCGCCATATCGACACCGCGGCCCTCTACGAGAACGAGTCCGACGTCGGGGGGGCGGTCCGGGCGAGCGGCCTCCCGCGGGAGGAGGTCTTTGTCACGACCAAGCTCTGGCACACCGAGCACGGGTTCGAGCGCTCCCAGGAGGCCGCCCGGGCGAGCTTGAAGCGCCTGGGGCTCTCCTACGTCGATCTCTACCTGATCCACTCACCCCGGGCCAACTCCCCCGAGGACCGCTTGGCGTCTTGGCGTGGCCTCGAGAAGCTCCACCACGAGGGGCTCTGCCGGGCCATCGGGGTCAGCAACTACGCCGTTCGGCATCTCGAGGAGCTGCGGGCCCATTCGGACGTGGTGCCGGCCGTCAACCAGGTCGAGTTCCATCCGTTCGTCTTCGACCCGGAGCTCCTCGCCTACTGCGAGCGGCGCGGGATCCGCCTCGAGGCGTGGGCGCCGCTGACCCGGGGCCGTCGGTTCGACGACCCGACCGTGGCCGCCATCGCGGCATCGCACGGCCGGACCCCGGCCCAGGTCCTGCTCCGCTGGGGGATCGAGCACGGGCTCATCGAGATCCCGAAATCGGTGCACCGGGCGCGGATCGAGGAGAACGCGAGGATCTTCGACTTCTCCCTCTCCGCCGAGGAGGTCGCCCGCCTGGATGCGCTGCGCGGCGGGGGCAGCGTCAGCCGGTGGAATCCTGCCGAGATCCCCTGACCACCGCCGGCCCGTGACCGGCCCCCTCGCACGGGGACGGTTCCTGGGAGGGCACCGAGGGAGCGAGCCCGGACGCTGCCGCCTACCGGGAGCGCCGCCAGCCCTTCCAGATCCAGTCCTTCCCCATCGTGAGGACCGCCGGCGTGAAGAACAGCTGGACCACGAACGCCTGAAGCAGGACGGCGAACCCGATCCCGAGACCGAGCGCGGCCAGCAACCCGAGCGGGCTCGTGAAGCCGAGCAACAGGAACGCCCCCCCGAGGATCACGGCCGCCGCGGTGATCACCCCACCGGCGTTCGTAACGGCGTCGCGGATCGCCTCCACCCCCCGGTTCCCGAGGCTGCGCTCCTCCTTGACGCGCGTGAGCAGAAGGACGTTGTAATCCATCCCGAGCCCGAGCACCAGGATGAGCAGGATCAGGGGCAGCAGGAAGATCAGCGCCTCGTTCTCGAGGATCCCGACCACGAAGTAGGTCCCCGCCCAGCTCCAGAGGATGGAAAGGCCGATCACGCCCAGCGCGAGGATCGGGACGAACGCCGACCCGAGGATGACGAGCATGAGCAAGAAGAGACCCAGCACCGCCCCGATCAGCATCTCCTCGGTGGCCTGGTTGACGAGCGACCGGATGTCCTGGGTCGTCGGCGCGGCGCCCCCGAAGTAGACCTGGGCGACCCCCGGGTGGCCGGCATCGTAGGCTTGCACCCTCTGCTGGAGGTCGTCGAGCACCGCGATCGCCGAGCCGCTGTAGCCGCTCGAGTTGGTCTGGATGTTGAAGAGGACCGTCCTGCCGTCGGTCCCGACGTAGGAGCCGAGGGACTGGTTCAGCGCGAGCCTTTCGGCCGGAGGGAGGATGGAATAGTTGAGCCAGGCTCCGAGCGGAGCTCCGCCGGGGCCCACGAGCGTGCTCACCCCGGCGACCCCCGGCGTCGCGCCCATCGTCCCGGCCAGCCCCGCCACTTCCCGGAGGTCCTGCGCGTCCGGCGCCCCTGCGGAAAGGACGGGATCGGAGAAGGTCACGAGCGCGAAGCTCGGGCTCGAGTAGCTCGCTCCGAAATCGCTCTCGAGGTGGGTGAATCCGACCTGGGCGGAGTTGGACGCCGGAAGCCCGATGTTCGTGATGTCGTAGGATACCGGCACCCCGACGGCGACGACGACCACGGGGACCGAGATCAGGAGGATCACGGTGATCACCGCGAGGGGTCGCCGGGTCGCGATCCGACCGGCGCGAGCGATGGGGTCCCGATGGGTCTCGATGTTCGTCCTCCGCCGCTCGGCGTAGCGCGCGAACCGCTGGCCCGAGTTCGGCCAGAAGATCCTCGGGCCCACCAGCACGAGGATCGACGGCAGGACGGTGAGGTTCACGAGGAGGGCGGACCCGACCGCGATCAAGAGGCACATCCCGAGCTGGCTGAGGAAGCTGATCCCCGAGAGCGTGAGGGCGGCGGCCACGACCATGACGGCCAGCCCGCTCGTCGCGATGCTCTGGCCCGCCCACCGCACCGTGGTCTCCACCGCCTTCGTCGGGGGGGTCCCGCGCACCAGCTCCTCCCGGTACCGGGCGAGCAGGAACACCGAGTAGTCCGTCCCGACGCTCATGAGGAAGACCAGGACGATCGACTCGATCTCCGAGTTGAGCTTCGTGACGAAGGTGCCCACGACGAAGACCATCGCAAAGCTGGCGACGAGCGCGACCCCGATCATCCCAAAGGCGAGAAGGGGGGCCGAAGGCGCCCGGAAGTAGAGGAGCATGATGACCAGCAGCACGACGACCGTGAGGACCAGGAGGAGGCTGAGGGCCGAGGTGGCCAGGTAGTTCGTGGCGCTGTCCAACGGCGCCTCCCCGGTCTCGTAGGAGGCGATCTGGGCGTACGTGGAGGAGCTTCCGAGCACGGTGTCGACCACTTGGCCGATCTCGGAGACGTCCGCGTAGGTGACGGACGAGCCGTTCACCAGGTAGGTGTCCGGGGCGCTGAACGAGATCACGAGGATGGTCGCCGAGCCTGAGGGGCTCACGAAGGAGGCGTAGATCTCCGACGGGATCGGAAGGGGGAACCGGTCGATGGGATCCTGGCGAACTTGGGTCTGGACCCACGCCTCCGTCGCGAGGTTCGAAGGCGGCCCCCCGGTCGGGAACGCGTCCCAGAGGGTGTGGAGCCACGCCGGGGAGATCCCCGCCTCGGTTCCCAGCAGGATCGATCCCACCGCCTGCACGGCATGCCATTGGCTCCAGTTCCCGAGGTCCAGGTCGTCGAGGACCAGCTGAGCGGTCGCGAGAGCTCCCGGGGCCGTGAACAGGGTGGAAAGCGGTCCGGGAAGGGTGCTCCGCGCGGCGTCGTTGGCGCAGGACGTGGCATTGTAGGTCGTGAGGCAGCCGGCGAGGATGCTCGCGTTGAACCCGATCGCCGAGCTGCTGTTCTTCTCGTAGAAGTTGGCCAGCACCGTGGATTGGGTGGCGTTCGCCGCGAACTCCTCCCGGGTCTGGTTGAAGGCTGGCCAATCGGCCGCCCACGCCGGCGTGCCTGTAGGCTGACTGGCCACGATGCCTTCCCAGTTGTGGAGGAAGGCGGCGACGGGGGCCCATACCGCGATCGCGGTCTGATTGACCGTCACCGGCAGCGAGGGGGTCGCGCTCAGGGCCGGTCCGAGGAATCCCCACCCGAGCTCGACCTCGCCGGCAAGGAACTCGGCGTACGCCGAGTACAGGGACTCGACCGAGCTTACGTTCTTGAGCCGAGCATCCTGGGAGAGATTGGCCGTCAGCGCCAGGGTGGCATTCTTCCCGACCGGGCCCGTGATGTCGTGGGCCTCGAGAAGAACGATCGCGGAGGATGGAGAGGATTGGGCCTGGGGGAAATCGTTGGCGAAGGCCTGCTGGGCCCTAACGCTCTCGTCCGAGCTGGGCAGCGGATTGCTGAAAGTGTTACTGATGACCGAGCCGACGCTGAGCGCCGGGAGCAGGCATATCGCGATGATCGCGACCCAGAGGATCAGGGGATACCACGGGTGCCGTCCGATGCGGTGCCCCAGCCATCCGAGGGGGGACCGCCCAGCCTCGCGTGGGGGAGATGTCTCACCTTGGGACGATGCACGCATGCCTTTCGCCAGCCGGACTATCCCCGGGTCTCCGTCTTAGGCTTAGCCCCTCGCCCCACGTGCGGTCGGGAGTAGGCTGGGAAGAACAGGTCCGAACGCCGCTCTCCCCGCCCGCGCGCTCCTCGCGCACGCACCATCGACCTTAGGCACGGTTCGTGGCCGCGGTCCGGGACAGGACCGTTGACCTTCGGCCTCGGCAGGCTTCCCCCGCGAGCCGGTGCCGGTCCGCGAACAGAGGGAGATCCTGCCCGATACCGGCCCGTCACGCGCCGGCCAGGGTTGTTACGTTTTCAAAATACGGTATAACCGATATATACCGAACCGAGCTCGACCGTGCGTGCAGGCCGCCGGCGCGACGCCCGTGGGGGTAACGTCCCGCGAGAACCCCTACGTGCTCTCCCCTCAGGAGCGGAGGGGCGCGTGGATCATCTACGGTGGGATCGTCGCGTGCACCGTACTGGGCCTGGTCCTCACCTTCGTCATCGGCCGGACCTTTGGCATATTCATCGGGCTCGGGATCCTTGCGTACACGCTAGGTCTTCGTCACGGGGTCGACGCCGACCACATCTGCGCCATCGACAACACGACCCGAAAGCTGCTGCAGCAGGGGAAGAAACCCTACACGGTCGGGACGTGGTTCTCGCTCGGCCATTCCACGATTGTCATGGGGATGCTGGTGGGCCTGGTCGTGGCGGCCCGGTTCATCCTCGGCGCGTACCCGACGTTCGCCGCCGTGGGAGCGGTCCTCGGAACCGCCATCTCCGGCGGTTTTCTCTACCTCATCGCGTTCATCAACCTGCTGATCTTCTGGGAGGTCTACCTGATCTTCAAGCAGCTGAGGGCGGGGGCCCTCGACAACGAGAGGCTCGAGGCGCAGCTGAACAATCGCGGCTTCATGAACCGCTACTTCAACTGGCTGTTCAAGTTCGTTAACGAGCCATGGCAGATCTACCCGGTCGGCGTCCTCTTCGGCCTCGGATTCGACACGGCGACCGAGGTCACCCTCATCGCCATCACCGTGACGGTCGGGACGGCGGCGGCCGGCTTCCCCCTGTGGGCGTTGCTCATCCTGCCGTTCATGTTCGCCTGCGGGATGGTGCTCACGGACACCTCCGACGGCGTGAGCATGAGGTACGCTTACGGCTGGGCGTTCGCCAAGCCGATCCGCAAGGTGTTCTACAATCTCACGCTGACGTTGATCTCCGTCATGGTGGCGTTCATCATCGGAACGATCGAGGTGCTGGGCGTGCTGGCCGCCGAGTTCCACTTCTCGGGCGGTCCCTTCGGCTTCTGGAATACGATGGACTGGCTGAACAATGCCGCCGGCCCCTACGGCATCGATGTCTGGGGGTACATCGGCATCGGGATCGTCGCCCTGTTCATCGGGACCTGGCTCATCGCCATGCTCGTCTACAAATTGAAGCGCTACGAGGAGATCGGTTTCGCGCTACCGCCCAACGACATGGGCGCCGGCGGAGGCGAGGGATTCACCGGTTGAGCCCGGCACGGACGGGCCCGGCGACCTAGCCGCCCCCCCTGGGGTGGGAACAGGGCGCGTTCCCGCCGTCCTTGGCCGTCCCCGGGATATTCTCTTAGGCTCGGGTCCGGTGCGACCGCCATGCCCAAGGGGGTCGTGCGTCTCGGGGTCTCGTTAGAGCCGGAGCTCCTGGCCTCGCTGGACCGCTGGGTGAAGCAGCGGAACTCCGCGAGCCGCTCGGACGCCCTCCGCGCGCTGATCCGCAAGGAGCTTGCGGAACAGGAGTTGGGGGACCCGGAAGCGGACGCGGTGGCCTGTCTCATGCTGCTCTACCGGCACGATGCCCCCAACGTGCTGAAGCGGGTCACCGCCGCCGAGCACCGCTGGGGGACGCACATCCGCTCCTCCTCCCATGTCCACCTCGAGGGAGGTTCCTGCATGCAGATCTTAGGGCTCGCGGGCAAGCGGAGCGAGGTCATCGCCGCCGCGGAGGACCTGCGAGGCGTCCGAGGGATCGCCTTTGGGCGGTTCGCCCTCGGAACCCCGGCGATCGCCGGGGGCGCGACGGGGCACCGTCATCCGCACCGGTGAACCCCTCCCGGGGAGAATCCCGTCGCGCCGGGACCAGGGAGGCCGCTCCGCCCGGGGCCTTGCTTCGTGCCGGCCGTCCGGGGGCTCGAGTTATACGTCGCTCAGCCGACCCGCTCCCAGCGCTCGAGCTTATGGACGGAGGCGAGCGTCGAGCCGCGGCGGATCTCCTCGCGGACGCGGTTCTCGTGCTCCAGGACGTCGAGCGCCCGGTTCGCGACCTCCTGCGCGCGCTCGCGCGGGACGACGACGAGGCCGCTCGCGTCCCCGACGATCCAGTCGCCGGGCCGGACCTTCTGGCCGCCGACCGTCACCTCCACGCCGATCTCCCCGTGGCCCTTCGGCTCGCCCGCGTTGGAGCTGACGTGGCGGCTGAACGCCGGGAAGCCGAGCTCCAGGATTGCGTCCAGGTCCCGGATCGCGCCGTCCACGACGACCCCGGCGAGCCGGCGGCCGTGCGCGGACCAGCTCGCGAGCTCCCCCCAGACCGCGGTCGGCCCCCCGCCGGCGTCGACGACGATCACGTCGCCCGGCCCGGCGCGGTCGATCGCCTCGACCGGCTTGGCCCAGTCCCCATCGAGCGTCACGACCGTCACCGCCGGGCCCGCGATGCGGACGCTCGGCCCGTTCAGCCGGGGGACGATGCCGTGCAAGGCGCCCTGGCGCTGCATCGCGTCCGAGACGTTCGGCGTGGAGACCTTGAGGAACGCCTCGCGGACCTCTCCCGCGCCGTAGCGGCGGAACGTCTCGCTCGGGAGTTCCTTGCGCTCGGCGATCGCGCGGACGATCTGCCGGGTCGCCTCCGTGATCCTGGGGCTCTTCGTGATCGCCCCGCCGACGATGAGGATCTGGGCGCCGGCGCGCGCCGCGCCCGCGACCGTCTCGCTGGTGAGCCCCCCGGCCACCGCCACCGGGACCGGCGAGGCCCGGACGAGCTCGCCGAGGAGGTCGAACGAGGTCTTCCCCACCATCTGCATGTCGATGCCGACGTGCCAGCAGACCGCCGCCGCGCCGAGCTCGGCGGCGCGTTTGGCCCTCGCCACCGGGTCGGGAACGCCGAGCAGGTCGACGACGACCTCCGCCCCGTAGAGCTCGCCGCCGCGGACCGCTTCCGCGATCGTGTCGTCGTCCGCCGCGCCGAGGACGGTCACGAGGTCGGCCCCAGCCTTCGCCGCGATCTCGACCTCGAAGGCGCCGGTGTCCATCACCTTCATGTCGGCGACGATCCGCCGGTCCGGGAACGCCTTCTTCAGCTCCCGCACCGCGTTCAGGCCTTCGCTCTTGATGAGCGGGGTGCCGGCCTCGATCCAGTCGGCGCCCCCGTCGACCGCCTCGCGGGCCGCCTCGAGCGCCCGCGAGAGGTTCTCGAAGTCGAGCGCGACCTGCAGCACTGGCCGCTCGAGCCGCATCGACGCCGAGAGGGGCGGGTCGTTGATAACCCATGCCTACCTGACCGGGGACCGGTGGCCGCCGCGGCGGACCTAGGGCACGTGCGGGTCCTCCACGGCGACGCGCGACGGCTGGACGGGATCGCCGACGCCTCGGTCGACCTCGTGCTGACGAGCCCGCCCTATCCGATGATCCCGCAGTGGGACGAGCAGTTCCGCGCCCTGGGCGCGACGGGCCACCCTGCGATGCTCGCGATTCTCGCGGACGCCTGGCGCGCCTGCCACCGCGCCCTCGTTCCGGGAGGCCTGTTGGCGGTCGTGATCGGGGACGCGCTCCGCCGCGGCGAGGCAGGCTTCCGCCTCTGGCCGAACCATGCGGCGACGCTGCTCGACGCGGAGCGGGTGGGGTTCCGGCCGCTCCCGTACGTCCTGTGGAAGAAGCCGACGAACCGCCCGAACGCCTACCTCGGCTCGGGGTTCCTGCCCCCGAACGCCTACGTCACGCTCGACTGCGAGTTCATCCTGCTCCTGCGCAAGGGCGACCTCCGCCGGTTCCCCCGGCGCGACCCCCGGCGCGAGGCGAGCCGGTTCACCCGCGCTCAGCGGGACCGGTGGTTCTCCCAGGTCTGGGAGGACGTCCGCGGGGCCCCGCAGCGCGGCACGGCCGGCCGCACCGGGGCGTTCCCGGCCGCCCTGGCCGAGCGGATCGTAAGGATGTTCTCGGTCGTCGGCGACACCGTGCTCGACCCGTTCGCCGGGACAGGCACGACCCTCTGGGCCGCCGCCAGGCTGGGTCGGGAGGCGGTGGGTGTCGAGCTCGACCCGGCCGTTTATGCGAACCTCGTCCGCGAGGCGCGCCGCAGGGGGCTTCTCAACGGGCCGGCATAGGCAACGCCGGGGGTGCCGCGTCGGCGGCCGCGGGGTCCGAGCTGACCGAGGCCCGGTTCGCGAGGGGCCGGGAGCGATGGGCGACCTCCTCCTCGACGGCGATCCTGAGGTAGTTGAGCGCCGTGTCGCTCAGTCGGTCCAGGTGGAGGAGAAGGTAGTGGAGGTAGAGCCGCTCGGGTCGGTGCAGGGGGCCCGCGCTCCGCGGCCTCTCCCCGAGGCCGGCCGGCACGGCGGGATGGCGCTCGAGCGTCTCGGCGTGGTGCTCGTGCTCCGGGCCGTGGTACTCCCGCCCGTGGGCGCCGACCAGCGGGGGATAGAGATGCGCGACCGGGTCGTACGGCTCCTCGGCCTGCGCGGCGTAAGCGACCGGGGGGCGCTCGCGCGCCGGGGCCGGGTCGAGCTTCCCTCGGAGGTACGGGTGGACCGGCTTCCCCGGGTCCTGGAACTCGCCGATCGGCTTGCCCGAAACATCCTCGACGATCGTCTTCAGGCTCCAGCTCGCGCGCCGCCGGGGCGGCACGCCGTCGGTCGCCCCGTCCGTCACGCCGGAAAGGCGGCTTCGTCCGCCCTATAAACCCCCGCTTCCAGCCGCAACGGCCCCCTCCTCGGGCTCGGACCGCAGCGCCGCGTGGAGCAGCTCGTACTCCGGGGTGGAGGCGACGATCGCGAGCGGAAGGTGCCAGGCGCCGACCCTCCAGAGCGACTCGGCGTATCCTGCGTCGCTCGGAAGGCGGGCTCGGGTAAGCCACTCCGCCTCCGCCGCGGTCAGGCCGAAGAACGCCCGACACCCTTCCGACACCTCCTGAAGGCGGAGGAACGCCCAGACGGAGAGGTTTCTCAGGAGGGAGCGGCCGCCGCCCGTCGCGAGGAAGTCGTCCGGATTCTGGGTGATCAGCAGCAGCCCGGCGCGGTAATGCCTCAGATGGCGGACGGTCCGGTCGAGGAACTCGGTCGTCCCCTCGTGCCGGGCGAGGAGATGGGCCTCGTCCAGCAGCACGAGCTTCGGGCCACGGCGCGAGCCGAGCCGGTGGTACGTCCAGTCGAGGATGTAGGCGAGGTGGAACGGCAGCTGCTCGTCCGGCAGCCCGCGGAGGTCGAACGAGACGGTCGGAGCGTCGATCCTCAGGGTCGTCGGGCCGTCGACGCTCCGGAGGGACCCCGAGCGGAACACCTCCAGCAACGCCGGGAGCCTCCCGGCGGCCGCTCCCCCGCGGTCGAGCTCCTCGGCGAGCTCGCTGAACGTCGGCTCCCCGCCTTCCCGTCCGTAGAGACGGCTGACCGCGGCGTCGAGCGTCGCGCCTTCCTCGTCCTTCAGGCTCGGCCAGAGCGCCCGCAGCATCGTCACGACGCGCCCGGCCTTCTCCTGCCGGTCCCCGGCGGTCGTCGCGGGGTCGAGCGGATTGAGGCGGCCAGCGGCGCTGTCCCGGAGCCGGACGACCGTTCCGCCGAGCTGGCGGACGAGACCCGAGTACTCCCCGAGGGGGTCGAGGACGATCAGCTCGGTCTCCGGCAGGACCCATCGGCTTCTCAGGACCGTCAGCGCCGCGGCGAACGACTTGCCTGCCCCGGTCGTGCCGAACAGCCCCCAGGAGTGGCTCGCATGGGCCCACCGGTCGAGGAACACCGGGCTGGCGTCCGAGAGCGACAGCCCGACCAGGACCCCTCCCGGCTCGAGGACCGCCTCGTCCCCGAACGGGTAGAGCGATCCGAGCCCGTCGGTCGTGAGCGTCTGCCAGTAGCCGCTCGGGCGGGCCACCCGCGGGCCCTGGGCCGGGGGGGCGAGCGCCTCGGCGACCTCGTAGCGGGGGACCCGCGTCCGGAACCCCAGCGCGGCGAGCCGTTCGGCCAGCCGCTGGCGCTCCCGCTCCGCCCGAGGCCGCGAGGGGCCGATGGCGACCCAACGGAGGCCGACGCGCCAGAGCTCCTGGGTCCGGCTCGCGACCGCCCGGCCGAGCTCGTCGGCGGAACGCCGTTCGACCTCGAGCTCGGGGGTGGCGCTCCCCGCCTCCCCGTGCTCGAGCTCCGCCTCGGCGACCGCACGGGCGCCGTGGACGATGTCGAGCGCGCGGCCGATCGGGATCCTCTCCGCCTCGACGACCACGTCGACCGACGTCGACGCCGGGGCGACCTTGCCGAGGAAGCCGAACGGGACCTCGGCCGGGAACTGGCGGACGAGCAGCGGGCAGGTGTACCGGTGGCCCACCCGCTTCCAGCCTGGACCCTCGCTCGCCGCCGGCGGGTCGTGCGGCTCGGTCACGGACACCTCCGGGGTCGGCCGCCCGAGCTTGACCGCAACCGCTCCGCGGCCCACAGCGGCATCACGCCCAGCCCGAGCGGGAAGGCCCGCCACGACGCGAACGGTCCCGGAGGGTCGAGGAAGACGACCGCGGCCGCTCCGAGGAGGGTGAACGGAACCGCGTAGACCCCAAAGGAGCCTGTCAGGGACCGCGACCGCCCGGCCCCGCGGCGATGGACGGAGGCCCAGCCCGCGAGCGCGAGCGCGACCAGGGTGGCCGTGAGGACGTCGAGCGTCGGGGCGATCACGGAGAGCGCCCCTGCGACCACCGCGAGGCCGCAGGCCGTCCCGAACGCGTCCAGCCCCAGCTCGCCGGCCCAGAGGCGACCGCCGGTCACCTCACCGGTCACGGGCCTCGGACTCCCTCGATAAGCCCCAAGCGGCGCGCCGCGTCGGCCAGCGGCCGGTCCCGCAGCCGCTCCGAGCGGACGCCGAGGTCGGCGAGCCTCTCCTGCAGGAGCTGGGTCGCCGCCTCGAGGCGCCCCGGTCCCTCGACCCCCGGGGTGTCCTGGGCGAGGGCGAGCAGGACGCGTCGCACCGACCGGCGGCGGCAGAGGAGCGAGACGAGCTCGCGGTAACCCTCCTCCGCGCCGCGCTCGGCCTCCGAGAGCGGGATCTCCGTCGGAAGCACCGAGCCGGCGTGGATCGGCACCGCGGTCGAGGAGCTGATGAGCCCGCCCTCGACCGAGCGCAGGAGCTCTCGGTAGAGCTCGAACTGGCGGGCGAGGTCCGCCGGCGGGAGGAAGGCGAGGGGGACGCCGGCCGTCCGGACGACCGCGGCCCGCCGTCCGTCCGGCAGGAGGAGGGTCGCCTGCCCGTTCCCCGGGGCGCGGGTCGCGGTGGTCAATCGCGCCTCCCCGACAGATCGGCGCAGCGCCCATCGGGCGACCGCGAGGAGCCGCTCGTCCAGGCCCTCCCCGTCCGGGCGCCAGAGGGCGAGGATCGCCCCGACCGCGATGATCGGCAGGCCGGCCCAGGGTTCGACGACGAGGCTGACGACGGCGCCGACGGCGGCGGCCGTGACGAACTTGACGGCCTCGCGTCCGCTCGGGAACGGACCGAGCCGCAGGCGCCGGTCCAGCCGCTCCGGGACCGGGATCCACGGCCCGCCCTCACGGTCGGCCATCCCCCCTCCCGAGCTCCGGCCGGAGCGGAGGGAACCGCGGGGGCGTCCGGTTCCCGTCGCCGTGCCGCCCGATGTGCCGGGCGACGGAGAGCGCTCCGTGGCCCAGCAGTTGGCTCAACGCAGCGGGCACGACCAGAGGGCCGGCCGAGGAAGCGGCCGAACGGACCGTGCCGGAGACGGCCCGCCCGGCGGCTCCCGACTCGCGCACCGCGGCGGCTGCCGGCGCGGCGTATCCTGACGCCATGGAAGAGGCTCCGCCGAGCCCGCGGGCCGCGCCTCCCTGGACCATCGTGCCCGTGCTCGGGAACCCCATCGCGACCAGGTGGGAGCCCGTCACCGAAAGAAGGAACGGCGAGGCGGCCGCCGCGCTGAGGTAGCCGACCAGGAGGACGACGCTCGGGCTGGCCACCGCGAGCTCGAGCGGAACGACCAGGACGCACGGCAGGAACGCGAGCTCGGCGAACAGGAACCAGGCCCGGCGGGGGACCGAGGCGAGAGGACGGAACGGCCAGAGCAGCGTGACGAGTGGGAGGGCGACCAAGAGGACCGCGAGCAGGGCATCTCGCAGGCCGATGGTGAGGACGAGGGCGAGGACTAAGGTGAACTCGACGAGCGACAGGACGAAGGCGAGCACCCCGTTGTCCCAGGAGAGACGGAACTCCCCGACACCCGCGAGGTTCACCCAATGGTGCCAAGCGCCGCCGTCCCACCCCGCGACGACCGGGTAGAGCGACCCCGAGAGGGACAGGATCGCCGCGGCGATGGGGACCGTGAAGTTCGCGGCGGCCACGGCCAGCACGAGCCTCGGGAGGAGCCCGTCGAACGTCGCCGCCCATCGAGCGAGGGTCGCGCGGGCGAGGTAGAGGACCGCGACCCCGATCGCCAGGATGGCGACGAGCGGGTCGACGACACCGGTGATCAGGAACGAGGAGAACGAGCCGGCCTGGGCGAGGTAGTCGGACGCGCCGGCGTGCGCTGCGAAGACCGCCGGATAGAGGGCATGCGGCGCGAGCTCGGGGACCAGCAGGTTGTCGTAGGTCGGGCCGATCACGGCTGCGACGAGCGCGGTCAGGTCGGCGAACAGGAGGAACAGGATCGCCTGGACCAGGCTCGGGAGGTCGGTCGCCAGCATCGCTCCCCGTCAGGAGCCGGTGACGACCCAGTGCGCGAGACCGTAGATCAGCCCGCTCACGGCGGCGACGAAGAGGAGCGTTCCGATCATCGCATCGCGAGCCCGGTCCTTCGCCTGGATCTTCTTCGTGACATCGTTGGAGAACCAGCTGAGAGCGACCCGCGCCCAGACGAGCGCCAGGATCCCCCCGCCGGCCAGGCCGACGAGCTCGACGAGCCTGTTGATCGCCGCCGTGAAGTTCGCGACCGGCCCGCTGGAAGGCGCCGAGGCGCCTTGGATCCCACGGACCGGCGCCTGCGCCCCCAGGGGAGCACCCAACCCGACGATCCCGAGGGCGGCGACGATCGCGAACGTCGGCTTGGACCACCGGGAGGTGCTCAGCGCGCAGGCGGCTCCGCCCATGCCAGCACCTCCTCGCCGTCCGAACCGCGACCGGCGCGGACCGTTCCGTCCGCCTTCAGCCGCTCGAGCGTCGCGCGAACGACCTCGAGCGGGACCCCGCGCTCCTCCGCGAGGAGCTCGACCAGGCCCCGGTCGACGCCGTCGGAGGGCTCGATCGCCTCGCGGAGCACCGCGACCGGGTCCTGCGGCGTCGGGGATGGGGACGGCCGGCGCCGGCGGAAGAGCAGGACGGCGAAGGCTACCATGCCCAGGAGCGCCGCGACGGTCAACGCCGGCAGGACCCCAACGCCCGGGTCGGACCCGTCCCCTCGCGCCGGCACGCTCGTGCGCACCTGGGCGGACGCCGACATCCCCAGGGCGTCGACCACGAGGACGGTGAACGAGCAGCTGCCGCTCGCACCGGGCGCCGCGCGGAGGACGATCGTCCCCGCGACGGCCGCGCTCCCGTTCCCGCCGTCGCCGAAGCTGTCGTTCCAACGGTAGGTGAACGGGGCCACGCCTCCGGCAACGTTCACCCACAGGGTCACGGGTCCTGGGCCGTCAGGGTCGACCGTCGCCGAGATGGCGAGCGGCATGGCGAGCAGCACGGTGAGGTTCACGACGGCCAAGCCGCCGGCCGCGTCGACCACGACCACCGTCACCCCGACCACTCCCTCGGCGCGATACGTCGCGTTCCAGTCGAACGAGCCGGACGCGGGCAGGATGCCGGCCTCGGCCGAGGCGTTGACCGCCGGGAGGCTGGGAACGACCGTCCAGTCGAACGGCGGTGACCCCTCGACGGCGCTCGCGCTGACGTTCAACGCGACCGCCCCCGCGGCCGATCCTGCCGCCGCCGCGGCCCACGCGTCCAGGCAGGGCGCGAAGGCGACCTGTTCCTCCGCGGGGGCGCCCGCCCCGCCGAGCGCATCGACGACGGTGGCCGAGAGGACCAGCGCCCCGGCGGTGTCGGAGCTGAGCGGGAGGTAGGCGGTCCCGTCCGACGGCACGGTCTCCGTCCCGGCCAGGCCGGTGCCGACCAGCGACCAGTTGAGCACGAACGGGGGGACGCCGCCGGAGAGCTCGACCGGGGCGTAGGCTGTCCCTCCGACCTCACCGACCGGCGAGGTGGCGGGAAGGACGACGGACGGAGGAGGGACGACCGCCTCCTCCAGGGTCGCGGCGGCGATGGGAAATGGCGCGCTCGCGCCCACCGCCTCGAACGACACGGGGGTGATCCCCGCCGCGTCGAACGCGCACCCGTACACCAGTCCGGTCGATCCGCCGGTGCTCGCGGGGCTCGCGTTCTCGCACGCGAACAGCCATGAGAAGTTGGGGGGCGCGTGGGTGGTACTGATGCCGAAGAGGACCGGGACCCCTTCCTCCGCGATGAGGGTCGATGGAACGATGGCCGCCGCGAAGGTGTCGCTGACGTAGAGGGGCTCCTCGGGATCGCTCGCGTCGGTGCGGCCCGCGGCGTCCGTCGCCAGAACGACCGGCTCGAAGGATCCGTTGCCGACGTAGGTGTGGACGACCGAGAACGTTCCCGGGCCGCTCACGTTCGCGTAGGAGACCGCCCCGTCCGCCCAGGCGACGCGGAGCCGGTAGGGCGCGTTCCCGCCGACGATCGTGCCCACCAGCTCGGCGGCCGCCCCGGGGACGATGGGGTCCGTTCGGAAGGCGAGGCCGCGGACCGCAAGCGGAACCGCGACCGTGACGACCGCGGCCGCCCGTGAGAAGGAGGCACTGAGGTTCCCGCGGCAGTCGAGCGAGGCCGCGGCGCGCACGACGACCGTGGTGGTGCCGGATCCCGCATCGGACGCGAAGAACTCCGTGCGCGAGCCGTTCGTCGCCCCGAGGGCTCCGTCGCTCCCGCCGGGAGCTATCGCCCAGCGAAACCAGGTCGGCTCGAGGGAGCATCCTGCGGGCGTTCCGACCCAGGTCGCGGCCAGCGTCGCGTTCGTGCCGCTCTCCATCCACCAGGAGGCGGGGGCGATCGCCACCGAGAGGTTCGACCCCAGGCCGACGGCCGCGGTCCCGCCCACGAGGACCCGCGAGGGGCCCGCGGACGATCCCTCGGGGACGGGGACGACGGCAAGGACGATCGTCAGGACCGTGGCAGCGACGGCCGCGCGACCCAGGCTCGGCACCGGCGAACCACCCGGCCACGTTGAGCGAGCCGCGGTAGATTCCCCGGCACCGCCCGATGGGAGATGGAACCCGCCGCTACCGGTGGACCGCGAGGGCCACGTGGTCCCGCGCGAACGGAGCCAGCGACCACTCCCCGTCCACCGTCAGGCCGGCCTGACCGAGGCCGGCGCGGCTCTCGCGGACGATGGCCACGGCCGGGCGGCGCTGGGTGACCGAGCGGACCTTCAGCATCAGGATCCCGCGGCCGTGCTCGGAGAGGCAGGCCTCGACGTTCTCCCGGAAGATCCTCACCTGGTCCCGCTGGGCGACGTCCTGGTAGAGCAGGTCGACCTCCCCGACGTCCGCACGGTAGCGCTCGGGCAGCTGGGCGTCCGCGAGGATCGGGAGAAGGTTCGTCCTCCGCCGGGCCAGGGCGAGGAGCGGGGCGAACGAGCTCGGGCTCTTCTCGACCACGAAGATCGGCGCCCCCGGCCAGAGGTCGGAGAGGTGGCTGGCCGTGGTCCCGTGGGCCCCCCCGAGGTAGAGGACCGAGCGGGGCGGGGCGAGCACGTCCGGCGGCGCCCCCTGGACCAGGAGCGCGGCGAGCTTCGAGCGCCAGGGGTCCCAGCCGCGGTACTCGACCGCCCCGACCGACCGGAGCGGCTCGCCGTAGACCTTCACGCCGGGGACGGCGTTCCGCGTGAACAGCTCGCGTCCTTCGCGCCAGACCTGCGGCCAGCGCGCGGGCTCCACGCCGCCGCTAGGCCGTTTCGACCAAAAGCTCGACCTCGACGGGCGCGTTGAGCGGGAGCCCGGCGACACCGAGGGTCGTTCGGGTCCCCCGGCCGGCGTCGTCGAACAGCTCGATCAGCAGGTCGGAGCCCCCGTTGGCGATCTCGTGCTCCCGGTGGAAACCGGGGGAGACCGCGACGAACACCCCGAGACGGACGACGCGTCGGATCGCCTCGAGGCTCCCGAGCTCGCTCGCCAGAGCGCTCAGGGCCTGCAGGGTCGCCCGTCGCACGAGCTCGCTCGCGACCGTCGCGGGGACGTCGCGGTCGACCGTCCCCGGGCGGACCACCGCGCCCTGCTCGAAGACGATCTGGCCGGAGACCCAGGCGAGCTGGGCGGACCGGGCCACGGGCGAGTAGGACCCCTTGGGGGTCGGCGCGGGGGGGAGCGCAAGGCCCATCCGGCGAAGCCGTTCCGAAGCGGTCGGGGACATGGTCCGGGGAAACGTCCGGCTCGAAAACGCTAGCCCCACGCCGGGTCGACACGCTTAGGTCCCTGGCGCGATGGCGGTCGCATGCTCCTGTTCCGCCGTCGGCCACGGGACAAGGACGGCCCGACGGACGAGCCGGCCGACGGACGCGCCGCCAGCGCCCCGGCGACCGGGGAGCCGTCGGTCCCTCCGGCCACGGGACCGACGCCTCCGCCCGCCGCCGCTCCACCCCCGTCCGGACCGGCCGCGCCACCGCCGCTCCCTCAGGGCCCGCCGGGGGCGGGGTCGTCCGGCGAGGCCGAAGCGAAGTTCCCACGATGCTTCGTGTGCCGATCCCCGCTCGAGGCGGGCGCCTGCCCGGTGTGCAAGATCACCTGGGTCGAGTGAGGGGCGTCGCTGCCCCGCGACACCTTTTGTGCCCGGACCGCTCCTCGGGGTCGATGGCGCCGCCGGGCGAGCTCGATGCCGTGGAGCAGGAGATCGTCGATCACCTCTTCGAGCTCCAACCGGGGTACGCCGTGGCCCTCGGGCTCCACACCTACGACGGGCGGACCCCGGACCTCTCGGCCGCGGCGACCGACCGATGGGCGACCGAGGCCGACCGCCTGCTGGCACGGTTGGAAGGGATCGACCCGGAAGGCCTCGAGCCCGACCGCCAGATCGACAGGTTCCTCCTACGGCTCCTGCTGGAGAGCCCGCTGTTCGACCTGCGCGACGTCCGCGATCTCGAGCGCAACCCGATGGCGTACGTGGCCGTGTTCTCGCTCACGCCGTACCTGGCCCGCGACTACGCTCCGGCCGCCCAGAGGGTCGAGGCGATCGCGAAGATTCTCCTCGGGGCCCCCGCGATCCTCGACGCCGGCCACCGCCGCCTGAAGGGACCGCTTCCTCGGGTGTTCGTCGACATGGCGGTCATGATGGGGGAGCAGCTCCCCGCCCACTTCGCCGAGGCGGAAGCGTTGGCCGCCCGGAACGGCCTAGCTCCCCGCCTGGCCTCGGCCCGCGAGGCCGCCGAGAGGTCGCTGGCGGCCTTCGTCTCGTGGCTGAAGGAGCAGGAGAGCCCCCGCGCGACGCCCGACTTCGCCCTCGGGCCGGAGCGGTTCCGCAGGATGCTGTTCGTCCGCGAGGGGATCGAGGTCCCGCTCCACGAGATCCGGGAGGCCGGGGCCGCGGACCTTCGTCACAACCAGGCCCGGCTGGCCGAGCTGGCCCGGGAGGCGAACCGACTCCCCGCCGAGATGATCGCCACGCTGGCCGAGGATCATCCCGGACCGGGCGAGATCCTCGCCACCGCCCGAGCGTACGTCGACGAGGCCCGGGCGCTCGTCGTGGGGATGGACCTCGTCACCATTCCCGAGCCGGCGTCCTGCCGCGTCGAGGAGACCCCGCCGGCCGACCGTGCGTGGACGACGGCCAGCATGAGCCCGCCTGGCCCCTTCGACGCGGCCACCTCCGAAGGGGTGTACTTCGTGACGCTCGTCGATCCCGCGTGGAGCGCGCACCAGCAGGAGGAGTGGCTGCGCACGCTCAACCGACCCCTCCTACGGAACGTCACGGTCCACGAGGTGTACCCCGGCCACTACCTGCAGTTCCTCCACTTCCGGGCGCGGCAGGCCTCGCTGGCGCGGAAGGTCTACACCTCACCGTCGTTCGTCGAGGGGTGGGCGCACTACGCCGAGCAGCTCGCGATCGAGGCCGGGCTGGGCGGCGCCCGGCGCGAGGCCGAGGTCGCCCAGCTCCACGATGCCCTCCTCAGGAACTGCCGTCTCCTCTCCTCGATCGGGTTGCACACCGAAGGATGGCCTGTCGAAAGGGCGACCGAGCTGTTCCGGACCGCGGCCCATTTCGGTCAGCTGCCGGCGGAGCGCGAGGCGATCCGGGGAACGTTCAACCCCGAGTACTTCTGCTACACCCTGGGAAAGCTCGGCATCCTGAGCGCGCGCCGGCGGTTCCTCGCCTCGAAGTTCCACGGCAACCTGCGCCAGTTCCACGACGCGCTCCTCAGCTCGGGCTCGCCGCCGATCGGCCTGATCGAGCAGATCCTGGAACGGCACGCGGCCCCGTAGTCCACCCGGGCCGCAGGGGACGCGCCGTCCCTACAGGTGAAGGCTGCTGCTCCTGCACCCGCGGCAGGTCGTGGCGCCGGCGTCGTTCGTCAGGTAGCAGTACGGGCAGACCCAGCTCCTGGGGCGGGACGACCGGACCGCGATCGGTCCTGGGGCCGGCTCGCCCATCGTCGGGCCGGCGCCGGCGAGGCGGGGCTCCCGGCCCCGGGGCAGCACGGCAGGCTCGGACGGGGCGGACGTCGGGGTCTCCGGCAGCAAGCCTCCGCTGCGCGAGCCGGCCGCGAGGGCCTGGTCGTGGGCGTCAGAGCCATCCGGCGCGGAGCCGACGACCTCGGTCGGTCGCTCGTGATGGCCCTCGAGCGCCCGGGCGAGCCAGAGCCTCTCGAGGAGGCCCGGAACGTCGAAGAGCCCCTCGGAGTCGGGGGGATCGGGCGAGATGTGCTCGGGAAGCGCCCCGACGAACCCGACGGGCCGTGAGCTCTGCGGCACATCGCTGGGGATGATCCAGAGCGGGGGCGGCGGCTCAGGAGAGGCGAGAGGGGCCGGCAGGGGACCGAGCCCTCTCTCCTCCTGCGTCACCCCGGGATAGGCCGACGCCTCCCTCGGCCCGGGCCGCCCCTTGAGCGGTTCCACGCGGACGGCCATCGCCACCTTCTGCTAAGGGGCCTCATCGGGGCTGAGATATAATGGGTGGAGTGGAAAGGAAGGATGCCTCCCGCGCGGACGAGCGGGCCGGAACGGAGGGCGTGCGCCGGCTCAGGCGGAACCTACCGCGAACGCGATCCCGGCCAGGTGCTCCCCGAACTGGCGGCAGCGGGCGACCTCGCTCTCCGGGAGCTCACCGTTCGTCCGGTTGACGACGACCGAGATCCCCGGGGAGGCCAAGTGGAGGGCCGGGTCGGCGTCCTGGAGCGACTCCCGGAGCTTCCGCGCTCCGGCCCCGTGACGCGACGTCGTCCCTGCGTCGAAGACCGACACCGTCTTTCGGTCCAGCGCGCCGGCGGCCAGGACGGCGGCGAGCTCGTGGACCTCACGGGCCGCTTCGCGCGCGGAGGCCGGCGACCCCAGGACCACGATCCCGGACGCCTCGACCTTCTCCGGGGAGAGCTCTTCCAGGCTCGAGACCATCGTCACGACACGGGCGCCCCGAGAGATGCCCAGGGCGATCTCCTCCGCGGCGAGGCGGGTCTCGCGGTGAGAGCTGTTGAAGACGACGAGAGCCCTCGCCATGAGCGGCGGATGCGTGAAACCTCCCGCCCCCGCACCCGCCTGGAGGATTTGGGCCGCAGGTCAACACAGCTTGACGGAGCGAGCCGGGGGTCCTGCCCCGCCCCCCTCCCGAGGGATCTCCCTCGGGCATGACCTTTCCGCTGCCGTTCATGGCACGTGCGCCGGAGCTGGCGGAGAGAGGGCCACCGATGCCCTCTTCCCCGTCTCCGGTTCGAACCCTCCGTCCGAGGGGAGTGAGGTCATGGACCTGGCGTTCACCGTGGGAGTCACGGCCGGAGCCCTCGCGGTGGCCCTCGGCGGATACGTGGCCTGGGTCCTCTGGGCGAACCGACGGCTCGGGGTGCGGGGCATGGTGCGCCAAAGCCGTCTCACCTGTCCGAAGTGCGGGGGAGCGTTCGACTACGCCTTCGTTCCCGGGGCCTCGGCGACGTCCCTGAGGCTGGGACGGAGCAGGTACATGGCATGCCCGCTCTGCCACCGCTGGTCGGTCATCCGCCTCGGCGGGGCGCCCTCGCCCTCCCCGCCCGAAGGCGGTGATCGGGTCGGTCCGCCCCTCGGGTAGGCCACCGCTCAGACCCAATCCGAAGAGCCGACCGCCTTCCGGTCGCGAGGAGGGCTGTCGGGATCCGGCCCCCCCCGGGCGAGGCCCTCTGGGCCTCGCCCCGAGAGCCGTCTCGACACGTATATGGCGGCCGGCTTCCCATGCGGTCGAGGATAGATGGCCCCGGGACCGAGCGTCCCATCGCGCCACGTGGAGGGAACCCCCACGACGATCCTCGACGCGATCGGGAGGACCCCGATCGTCGAGCTCCGGCGGGTGGTGCCTGACGGCTCCGCCCGGGTGCTCGTGAAGCTGGAATGGGCCAACCCGACCGGGAGCATGAAGGACCGGATGGCGAAGGCCGTGATCGTGGGTGCCGAGAAGAGCGGACGGCTGAAGCCGGGGGGCACCGTGGTCGAGTACACCGCCGGCACGACCGGGGTCTCCCTCGCGTTCGTCTGCGCGGCGAAGGGCTACCGCTTCCACGCGGTCTTCTCGGACGCGTTCAGCGAGGAGAAGCGCCGCACGATGCTGGCGTACGGCGCCGAGCTCACGGACGTTCCGAGCGACCGGCGGCAGATCAGCGCCCAGCTGATCCAGAAGATGATCGCGACCTCGGAGCGGATCAGCCGACGGCCCGGCCACTGGTGGTCCGACCAGCTCCACAACCGCGACGCGATCTCGGGGTACGTCCCGCTCGGCGAGGAGATCTGGGCGCAGACCGGGGGCCACGTGGACTGGTTCGTCCAGGCGGTGGGCACGGCCCACTCGATCCATGGGGCCGCTCAGGGGCTTCGTGCCCACGACCCCAAGATCCGGGTCGCGGCCGTTGAACCGTCGGAGTCCGCGGTCCTCTCCGGCGGTCCGAGCGGCTCGCACCACATCGAGGGGATCGGCATCGGCTTCCGGCCGCCGCTCTGGGAGCCGGACAAGGTCGACGAGATCCTCGCCGTCTCCACGGAAGAGGCGATCGCGATGTCCCGGCGGCTGGCGCGTGAGGAGGGTCTCTTCGCGGGCACCTCCTCCGGCGCGAACGTCGTCGCCGCGTTGCGGTTGGCCACGCGGGCCGGCCCCGGCGCTACGGTGGTGACGCTGATGGTCGATTCCGGCCTGAGGTACCTGAGCACCGGGGTGTACGGGTGATCGACGTGCCCTCCGAGCATCCCCGAGGAGCGCGTTCCGTCCGGTACGAGGGGTGAGGGCGGCGCAGAAGCCCCCCGAGGGCGCCGGCCGACCTCGCTCCGGCGGAAAGTCGTAGGGCCGTCCTCCTCGCTCCTACCAAGAGGGGGGTGAGTCGACCGGACTGCCGTGCCCCGTCAGGAGCGCGGCGGTGGTTTCCCGGGGCGCCTTCGGGATCGCCGCCTCCGCCTCATCGCCCCCCCTCCCGTGCTACGCGGAACCCGGCGCGCAGGGCCTCATCGGCCCGGGCGAGGTCTCGGGGCCGGATGGCTGCGGAAACGAACGTGGTCTCGAGAGCCGAGGGCGGGAGGTACACGCCGCGGTCGAGGGCAGCATGGAAGAACCGGGCGTATCGGGCGCGGTCGGATTTCTCCGCCCCCCTGTCGTCGACGATTGGCCCCTGGGCGAAGAACAGTCCCAGCATCGAGCCCACCCGCTGCAGGGTGAAGCGGCGGACCCGTTCCTCCTCGGCCAGTCGTGCGAGCCTCTCCCCGAGCGAGGCCCCGGTCCGCTCCAGGGCGCGGTAGACCTCCGGTGTCAGCCGGTCGAGCATCGCCTGGCCCGCCGCCATGGCGAGCGGGTGACCCGACAGGGTTCCCGCTTGGTAGACCGGGCCAAGCGGCGCGACCGTCTCCATCACCTCCCGGCGTCCTCCGTAGACCCCCACCGGCATGCCGCCTCCCACGACCTTGCCGAGCGTCACGAGGTCGGCCTTGAGACCGAGGGATTCGTGAATCGTTCCCCGACGGAGGCGGAAACCCGTGATCACCTCGTCCGCGATGACTAGGGCGCCGTCGCGATGCGCCAGGGCGGAGACTGCCTCGAGGAAGCCCGAGCGAGGAGGGACGACGCCCATGTTGCCGGCCACCGGCTCAATCACGACCGCGGCGATCGATGGCCCATGGCGCTCGAACAGCATGGCAAGCCCGTCGGGGTCGTTGTAGCGTCCGACGAGCGTCTCCCCCACGATCGCGAGGGGGACCCCCGAGGAATCCGGGAGCGACTGGGCCGCGACGCCCGAGCCGGCGCGGGCGAGCAGCCCGTCCGAGTGTCCGTGATACCCCCCGGCGAACTTCACCACCTTCGTCCGGTGGGTGAATCCCCGCGCGACCCGAACGGCACTCATGACCGCCTCGGTACCGGAACTCACGAACCGAAGTCGCTCGAGGGCGGGCGCGGCTCGGCGGATTCGCTCGGCGAGTTCGTGTTCGAGGGGAGAGGGGGCCCCAAACGTGAGCCCCCGGAGCGCGGTCCGTCGCACCGCCGCGACGATACCCGGAGGAGCGTTCCCGAGGAGGTTCGCACCCCACGAGCCCACGAGGTCGAGGTACCTCCGGTCATCGACATCGATGAGGTACGCGCCCCGGCCGCGGGCGAAGAAGACGGGGGACCCGCCGACCGAACGGAACGACCGCACCGGACTGTCGACGCCGCCGACAAGCACTCGGTCGGCGCGACGCCCGAAGGCGCGCGAGCGGCGTCCCGGAGAGGTGGAGCTCACGGTGAGCCGTCCGCCAGGTCGAGCATGCGACGAGCCGAGGTGAGAAAGCAAGTGAGGGACGGGGTATCGAGAGCCGTGCGCCGGCGTGCTTCGGTGGAGCGGAGGGCGCTCACCGGGTCGAGGGATTCTGCGGGCGCTCCGGGGAGAGGTCGCCCCCGTTCGGGGCGAACGGGAAAGGACGTGTCCCTCACGAAGTCCCGTGGCCCGTCGATCCCGTCCGTTCCTGACCGAGCCGCTTCTCCCGTCATCGCCCCTCGCGCGACCAGCGCGCGACGTCCCGGGCGAAATAGCTGATGATAAGGTCCGCGCCCGCACGGCGGATGGCCCCCAGCGTCTCCTCGACGGCCGCCCGTTCTTCCACGACCCCGCGCGCGGCGGCCGCCTTGAGCATCGCATACTCGCCGCTCACCTGGTAGGCGGCGAGCGGCAGCTGAAAGCGCTCTCGAGCCCGGACGAGGAGGTCCAAACTCGTCAGCGCCGGTTTCACCATCAAAAGGTCCGCGCCCTCGGCGGCATCGTGGTCCATCTCGCGCAGCGCCTCGCGCGCGTTGCGAAAGTCCATCTGGTAGCTACGCCGGTCGCCGAACGCCGGCGTCGATTCCTCCGCGTCTCGGAACGGGCCGTAGAAGGCAGACGCGTGCTTCGAAGAATAGGCCAGGATGGCGGTCCCCTCGTTCCCGGAACCGTCGAGCGCGGCCCGGATCCGTGCGACCTGCCCGTCCATCATCGCGCTCGGGGCGACCACGTCGGCACCCGCGTTCGCGTGGGCGACCGCTACCCGGCCGAGTCGTTCGCACGACATGTCGTTCACGACCGCACCGTTTCGGACGATCCCGCAGTGGCCGTGGGAGGTGTACGCACATAGGCAGACATCGGTCACGACCACGAGCCCCGGCGTGGCGCGCTTGATCGCGCGTACGGCCTCGGGGACGACCCCGTCGGGGGCCCATGCGTCGCTCCCCTCGGCGTCCTTCGCTCGAGCGACCCCGAACAGAAGCACCGAACGGATTCCTTCCTCGTCGAGCTGGTGGACGAGGGGCGCGAGGTCGCGGACCGTGTACCGTTGGACCCCCGGCATCGAAGGAACCGGTGTCGGGCCACCGCGCCCCGGTCGAACGAAGAGCGGATAGACCAGCCGACGGAGCTCGACCTCGGTCTCGGCGACCCAGTTCCGCAGGGCGGTCGTCCGGCGCAGTCGGCGAAGGCGGACCGACAGAGCGGGTGCGGGGGCTGCGCGGGGCGCCAAGCTCCTACGTCCGGGCATTGCGAAGCTCCCGGAGCAGGTGGTGGGCAAATCGTTGTTCGGTCGTCCACGGCGCGACCGAGGCGTGCCGGAACCCGTGGCCATGGGCGGCCCGCCGAGAACGCTCGCCGAGGACTACCAGACGGGTGGTTCGAGCAAGCCGAGAGAACGTGGCGCGATCCAGTCGACGCCGGAGGTCTGACAGGCCCGAGGGGCTCGTCACGACGAGGAGATCCGCCGTAGAGAGTTCGCGACGGGCCCGGGCATCAAGCGGGGGAGGCGCTTCGAGCCGATAGACCACGAGGTCGACGACTCGGTGCCCTTGGCCGCGTAGGGTGCGGGCGAGTCGGGGCCCGGCGAGGTCAGAACGAAAGTAGACGACCCTCCGAGGAGGCCTTCGATCAAGTTCCTTCGCCACGGCCATGGCGCCGACGGTCCGAGGGCGGTGGACCCGGCGGATTCCGGCCCGTCGGAGCGCCTGGGCGGTTCCGGGCCCGGCGGCCCAAAACTCGAGCAACGCAGGGAATGGACCGAAAGCCCGACGCCAGGGCCGGACGCCGGTTCCCACCGCGGTACGGCTCGTCACCACCACCGTGTCCGGTGTCGGGGCCCGCGCGAGGCGTTCCAGCCAGATCGTCGCGTCGACCGGCCTAGGTTCCAGGGACGCGATTCGGACAAGTCGAACTCCTGCGCGCCGGAGCTCGGAATCGATTCCTTGCAGGGTACCGGGAGCGGAAAGCACCACCACCGTAGGGGAAGAGCGTGAGGTCATGGGGTTCCTACGGACGCGAGGGAGACAAGAGGGCGAGCGCTCCCTGGTCGAGCATCTCCTTACCGAGCCTCGAGCCGATGCCTTCGGCGTCGGACGCCGGTCCGCGTCGCCGCAGGCGGAGACTCATTCGACCGTCCGGCGTCAGCACTTCCCCCACCAGCGAGATCGTTCGCTCCCGAAGCGTCGCGAGGGCGCCGAGAGGCACCCAACAATCGCCTCCCAGCGTGGCGGCGAACGTTCGTTCCGCGGTGACGCAGGCGTGGGTTGCCGGATGGTCGATCCGGCGGACGGCCGAGGCGAGCCTTGAGTCGCCGGCCCGAGCCACCACCGCGAGCGCTCCCTGGGCTGGTGCCGGCAAGACGGTCGCGGAGGGGAAAATGTAGTCGATTTCGCCCGTTCTCCCGAGACGAGAGACCCCGGCCACGGCGAGGACGACGGCATCAATCGCACCGGATCGGACAAGGCCGATCCGGGTGTCGACGTTCCCCCGAATCTCGGCCACCGTGAGGTCCGCTCTCCATCGAAGAAGTTGGGCCCGTCGTCGGAGACTGCTCGTACCGACCCGGGCGCCTCGGGGAAGCGGGGAGGCTCGATGCTCGGGGGCGACGACGAGACAATCCCGAGGGTCAGCGCGACGGGGGCACGCCAGGAGGTCGATTCTGCGGTCGAGCTCGATCGGAAGGTCCTTCGCGCTGTGAACCGCGAGGTCGACATCCCCCCGGAGCAGCGCGCGGTCGATCATGTCCGTGAAGTCCGGGGAGCTCCCGATGGACCGGTCCCGGTCCCCGCTCGTGTCGACCGGGACAGGTTCGAAACGCATCCCAGGCGCGACGCGGGCGAGTCGGGTGAGGACCCAACGGGTCTGGGCACGCGCCAGCCGGCTCCGCCGGGTCCCGACCAGGAACCGCTCCGTCACGGGTCGGTGGAACCCGGACGCAATAGGTCAATGGCGAACCGTCGTTGGAGGTCCCCCTCTGGGCCCGGGGGAAGGGACCGGATTCGTTCGGTCGGGGGGAGCAGGAGACGGGCGACCAGACGTTGCGTAAGCCGCTCGATCGCGATCTCCTGGTCCGGGTCGAGGCTACCCAGGAACGAACGAGCCTTTGCCAGCTCGGAGCGCCGCACCTCCTCTGCGCTGCGGCGGAGCGCGTCGATCCACGGCTCCACGAGGAGCCGTTCGAGTCGATCCAAGAAACGACCGGCGAGCTCCTGCACGCGAGCGTCGTGACCGTCGGCCACGGGAGAGCTCCCCGAGAGGGCGTGGAGATCCTCGAGGTCGACGAGTCGCGCGTTCGGCAGTTCGCGCACGCTGGGGTCGATGTTGCGGGGCACTCCGAGGTCGACCAAGACGAGCGGGCGATCTCGAGGGAGGTCGGAGGCGCGCAAGCCGTGGTGGCCGAACTTGGCGGCCGTGACGATCGCATCGGCGGCCGCGAGCTCCTCGGCCAGCCGATCGAGTCGCACGGCGCGCGCGCCCGTAGCGCGGAGGAACGCGTCCTCGGGGGGCCTCTGGTGGTAAACGACCGTCACCCGAGCGGACGGCGAGAGCCTCTCGGTGACTTGGCGTCCGACGGTGCCGGACCCGACGACGAGCACGCGAGGGAGCGGACGACCCGCGAGATCCAGCAACCGCGCAGCAGCGATCGACGCGATCGAACAAGAGGCGGGAACGGATGGGCAGACCTCATCGGCGGCGTCGGCCGCACCGACGAATAGCTCGCGAAGCACGGGCCGCGGATGGCGGCTCTCGACCGAACTCCCGGCGGCGCGGACCTGGTGGCGCACCTCCGCCTCGCCGACGGCAAGCGACTCGCGGCCCGCGGCCACGCGGAAGAGATGGTGGACCATGTCCCGTCCCTCCCGGAGCTTCCAGGAGCTTCGGCTCCCGGGAAGGACGTCTCGCCATCGGTCAATCTCCTCCGGAAAGCGTGCGAGGAGAGCGAGCTCGACACGATGACAGGTGGAAAGCAGGGCGACCTCCTCGGTCCCCTGAAAGTGGGCGAACCAATCGCGGACCTGCGCTCTCGTGACCGACCGGGTGACGCTTTCCAAGGCGTCGAGCGAGGCGGTATCGAGGCTATGCTCGAGCCCGAACAGGAAAAGGGGCATGGTGGCCGTCTCAATAGACCCCGCGGCATCCCGCGCTGCCGAGGTCTCCGAGAGAGGACCGGGGTGCGGTGTGGGTATCGCGGGCACGGAACCTCCTCGAACCGACCCTTCAGCGTATCGGGAACCTTAAGACGTGGTACGGACCGACAGCGGCGCCGGGAGCGGTCCTGACCCCCGGGCGGCGCGGAAGTTCGCCCGATCCTTCCCGGAGGGTCGCCACTTACGGTCGTGTCGCGTCTCCTTCCATGGTCCTTGGAGCTGCCTTCGATTTGGCCGGGCGGCGAGCGCGAAGCGGCTCAAGTGCCTCGATCGAAGGGTGGACCACGAGCCGTTGGGCTTCGGAGATACGATTGCCGCTACGGGATTTTTGGCGCACGCATCGGATAGCCCTGAGATAGAAAGCGGCTCTCGCTCACCGACTCCTCCTGAGTCAGTCCGCCAATCACAGAGGCGAGTGGCGGCGACGAACTAGCGGGTCCGTTCGGGTCGCACGCGCATTCGGACGAGCGCCCGCCGGAGCGCGGCACTTCCCGGGAGCGATGCCGAGGAAGAAGGGGTCGGGGGCACGGGCGGGGTGGCGCGGGTAGCGAAACCCTCACTTTCCGCGCTTTACGTAGATCCGCCAGATCCCCGGCTCGGTAACCGTGCCGAGATACTCGTGCCCGACCTTGAAGGCCCAGGCCGGAACGTCCAACATCGTGCCGGTGTCGGACGAAATCACTTCCATAATCCCGGCCATCGGGACGCTTTCCATCCCCCGTTTGGCCTCGAGAAGCGGGCCCGGGCAATCGAGCTCGCGAGCATCCACCACCTTGTCCACCCTAAGCCGTTTCAACTCGGCCGTATTCATCTCATTCCTCCATTCTCGTCAATATCATGATAACTCCCCCGTCTCTCAGCAGGCCGATATGCTGATCGACTTGAGCATCCGGGGTAAGGTGGCGGTTGTGGTGGGCGCGGGAGAACCGGCCCGCTCCCGAGCGGGGATGCTGGCCAAGGAAGGAGCCAGAGTGACCCTGCTCTCGGTGCCTGGCCCGACGGAGGGCAGGCCAAAGCGAAGTCGGAAGGGGAAAGGGACACAGCCTCCCTCGGCCTCTGTCGAACTGGTGAGAAGGGTTCGACCCGCGCTCGTGTTCTCTACGACCAGGGACGACGTTCTGGACCCTGCCATCCTGCAGGCGGCCCACTCGGTAGGCGCCCTGGTCCACGTCTACGATGCGCCTGCGCTCTCCGACTTCACCATGCCCTCGATCGGGGCCGCGGGAGCGATCCGCGTGGCGGTTTCTAGCTCCGGGCAGAGCCCCGCGATGGCCGCCCTCCTTCGTCGCCGGATGGAGCGGCGGATCCGACCCGTCGATGTCGCTCAGGTACGGCTCCAGGGCAGACTGCGCAAGACTATCCTGCGTTCTCTCCCGACGCACGAGACCCGCCGGAAGGTGGTCTATCGGATCCTCCGGCATCGAGAGATCGCGCGACTGCTCCGGGCCGGCCGCTTCGAGGAGGCGGTCGCCCTCGCGCGCAAGGTCATTCGCTCGTCCGCGCGCGTGGGCCGAACGGCCGTGAGAAAGGGCTGGTGATGGCTCGAGGCACGGTGTATCTCGTAGGTGCCGGGCCCGGGAATCCCGGCCTTCTGACGATCCGCGGTCGGCAGGTGCTACGGCTCGCGGACGTCGTCTTCTACGATGGGCTCGTGGGCCGGGGGGTGCTCCGTCTCATCCCGCGGAGAACACGAAAGCTGCGGGTGGCGAAGGGGCCGCGTCACCGGGGCCGCTTCCCCCAGGCACGGATCAACCAGCTCCTCGTCATGGAGGCGGAGGCGGGGAGGCAGGTCGTCCGATTGAAGGGCGGCGACGCCTTCTTGTTCTCCCGTGGAGGAGAGGAGGCTGAAACCCTCCGAAAGCGGGGGATCCGCTTCGAAGTCGTGCCCGGAGTCACCTCGGCACTGGCCGGTCCGGCCTTCGCGGGGATCCCGTTGACCGAGCGTCAGTACGCGTCGTCCGTGGCGATCGCCACCGGACGCGAGAGCGGGTCTCCCCTTCACCGGGCCGTGAACTGGGCCGGCCTTGCGCGCAGCGCGGATACTCTCGTAATCCTGATGGGGGTGGCAACCTTGAGTCGAGTCGCCCGACAACTTCTCGACGGCGGCCTTCCTCCGGACACTCCCGTTGCCGCGGTCCAATGGGCGACCACCCCACGCCAACGGACCCTACTGTTCACTTTAGGAGAGGCGAACGGGAACTCCCTTCGGACCCGCCTCCGGTCTCCCTGCGTCCTGGTGGTCGGACCTACGGTCGTCCTCGCCCACCGACTGAACTGGAACCCGCGAGAAACGCGATGGGCGTCGGCTCGGTTCGTCCGGGTCGCGAAGCGAACGGAGGAGGCGAACCGGATCTCTCCGGGAATCTCTTCGGGGCACCGGCGGTCACACCACTCCCGGTCGGGGCGAATTGCAGCGCCGGCGGAGGAGAGAGACCCCACGGAGCGAGCTTCACGTCCCGGGCAGGTCCGGGAGCGACGCGCGGGGACGCGGAACCCCTGCTGATGCGCCCCTAGGCCGATCGCGCGAGAGGATGAGGAGAGATGACCGAGCCGCCGTCGAACCCTGAACCCACGGAGGAGGCGGTCATCACCGTTCCGCGTCTGGTCGTCTCCGCGTACAAGGGGCGCGGAGGCAAAACCCTCGCGACGATGGCCCTGCTTTCGGCCTTCTCGAGGGCCGGGCGTCGGGTCGCGGCGTTCAAGAACGGCCCGGATTACATCGACCCGGGTCACCACGCTGCCGTGTTGGGCTCCCCGAGCCGCAACCTCGACTACGTCCTGATGGGGCCCCAGGTCCTGGAACGGTTCTACCGGTACTCGTCGGGTTGCGACCTTGCGGTCGTCGAGGGCAATCACGGTCTGTACGACAGCATGGACGGGCGCACCGACCTTGGCAGCACCGCCCAGCTCGCGAAGCTCCTCAACGCGCCGGTCGTGTTGGTCGTCGACGGCGAACGCGCGAACCGCACGCTCGGCGCCCTCGTGCGGGGGCTCCGGCAGTTCGATCCCGGGGTCCGCTTCATCGGGGCGATCCTGACGAACGTGGTCCCGCGGCAGTTCGACCGGTTGACCGAGATCGTCGAGGCCGAAGGCCTGACTGTGGTCGGCATCCTCCCGAGGGACGACGCGCTAGCGAAGGCGATGGAGTATCGTCACCTCGGACTCGTTCCGGTGGCCGAACGGCGGGAGCCGGAGCTCGTCGAGCTCGTCCAACAGCGGTTCGCTCCGAGGATCGACATGGACCGGCTCTTCGCTCTCGCGCGCGAGGGTTCCCCTCCCGTGCGGCTCCGAATCCCGAAAGATACAGCGAACCCCGGGAAGAAGACCGCCCGGATCGGGTTCCTGACAGGTCGGCCGTTCACTTTCTACTACCCGGAGACCCTCGAGAGAGCGAGCCAACTGGGCGAGGTGCGGCTTCTCGACCCCGAAACAGACGCGACCCTGCCTTCCCTTGACCTTTTGGTGATCGGAGGAGGATTTCCCGAGGTCTACGCCGAGACCTTGGAACGCAACCGATCGTTCCGTTCCTCGGTCCGCCGGTTCGTGGAAGGCGGAGGAAAGGTCTACGCTGAGTGCGGGGGGCTCATGTATCTCACGGATTCGATCTCCACTCCTGAGGGCGAGCACGACATGGTGGGGGTCATCGAAGGGCGGACCATCCAGGAGCGACGGCCGATCGCGCATGGTTACGCGACCGCGCGGGTCCTGCGCGATACCCTGATCGCTCCTCGCGGGAGCGTGCTACGCGGCCACGAGTTCCACTATTCTCGCGTCGAGCTGAGAAGCCCGTACGACCTCGCGCTCGAGTACGAGCGCGGGGCCGGACTGTCGAACGGCCGTGATGGGATCCAGCTCCGGAACGTGTACGCGCACTACTTGCATCTGCACCCTGCGACGTACTCCGTTCTTGACGCGCTCTTCCGGTATCGGTGACCTCTCCCGTCCCACCGGACCGACTCTCGACAAGCTGATTCCGGCTCTCTCGGAGAGCTAGCCTCCTAACATGGCTATTCGCGGGACAGAGGCGTGACCTGACAGGGGAGCCTCCTCCCCATCCTTGGATCTCCCCGAGGACGGGGCTTCTGCCCCAACTGTAGCCCTTCACCCTTGAGGAAAGCCGTCGGGTGACTCTGCTCGACCGAAACAACTTTCCGGCCGACTGCGCCCTCGCGAAGGGACGGCGATGCGACCTCCCTGCTCCTCGAGCACACGCTGGGTCGGGATCGAGAGGGGTGCGCGCCAAGAACCACAAGCTCGCGAACTACGGTCTGAGAAGGGGGGGAACGGCTGAAGGGAACTGTGGAGCGGGAACTGCTCTCGCTCAAGCGGAGCCCGAACCGTGTGCGAAGGGCAAGGCGGCAGTCAACGCGCGAGTGGGAAGATCCTCAGGATGCGGTCGAGGCAGCGTGATGAGGTCCTCTCACCTCAAGGGTGGACAAGGTGAGCCAATGGACGGGGCGACAACCGTCAAGGTGCCGGGGGAGTACGAAATCACCGGAAAGAAGATCCAGCTCGATGAGGATGGGTTCTTACAGAACCCGGAGGCCTGGAACGACGAGGTAGCTCTGTGGATGGCGCGTAACCTCCTCGGATTGACGGACCTGGGCGAGGAGCATTGGAAGCTGGTTCGTTATCTTCGACAGTACTGGGAGACGTACGGAGTGTGCCCACCCATCAAGATGGTGACGAAGACCACGGGCATATCGCTCGAGCATCTCTACGAACTGTTCGTCGACGGACCCGCGCACGGGGCGTGCAAGGTCGCCGGCGCCCCCAAACCCACGGGCTGCGTGTAGGGCGGATCACCGGGGTTCAAGAATCCCGGGGGTTCGGTCGCGCCGGAAGATCCTCGCCGCCCTTCGTGGCGGCCTCCGGCGGGCCGTTTCCGTCCCCGAGACGCGCGGCGATTGCTCGCGTAGCTCCCGACCCCCACCTTCGAGCTCCTACCGGTCGGGTAGAGGCAAGGCGAGTTCAGCTCCAGCTGAAATTGATGTCGGCGTTCTCCGCGTACTTGAAGAAACTCACGATCGTACTGATCTGCACCCCCGGAATAAGGTCCTCCGTGCGGATGCCGAAGGTTCGCGCCGAGGCTGTGCAGACATCCAGTTGAACACCGGCGTTCACACATTCGGTGATCCGATCGCGGAGCTTCGCGTCGAACTTCTCGAAGATCTGTCGCTTGGTCACCAGGGCGGACTCGAGAGCGAAGAATATCTTCATCTCGTACTCCATCGCCCGGGCCGCGAGCGCATAGCCTAGCATGGTCTCGAGCCTCGGCGTGTCCCCCGGAGCCACGGTCGACAGGAACGCCACTCTCTTGGCCCGTGGGCCGGATGAGGACTCCACGTTCATAATCGCCAGGACCGTGCCCAAAGACCTGTCGTCAAACGGGTTTCAGTCGTCGCGGGGCGAATCGCTCCCTTTAAGGAAGGCGCGTTCGGCTCCCGCTCCGACGAAACCAGGCACAAGATGGCCGGTCTGAATCTCGCGGAACAGGCGTTCAGTCGAATCCACCAACCCTCTATATCTCCTAGGGAAAACTGTTCCCCCACGGTAGAGGTTGGACCGATGTCCACCCCAGGCCCGGACCGGTCCGGGAACGGATCTCGAGGCTTGCTTCCCTGCGACCCGAGTGGTTCATCATGGTCCGGGGAAGCTCGCCTCCCTCGGTCCGTAGGAAATCTGTGATCGTTGGAGGTGTGACCTGATGCCGACGTACGTGAACCCGAAACTGTGCAAGAACAATAGAAAATGCATGGAGGTCTGTCCGAGCGATATCATGTTCATCAACAAGGACACGAACTTCTCCTACAACCTGGAGCCGGACATGTGCTGGGAGTGCTTCTCCTGCGTCAAGATCTGCCCCGAGCACGCCATCGGCATGCGGCCCTACGCCGACATCTCCCCTCTCCTGTCGGAGATATCGGTCGTCCGAGACGAGAAGACGAATCGGATCAAGTGGGAGATCAGATATCGGGACCAGAAGACCACAAAGAACTTTGAGTTCGTGATCCGGACAACGCCCTGGGATTCCATACGGATTCCGCAAGGGCCGGACCTTTCCGACCCGATGCTGACCTCGGAGCTCTTGAGCGGCGAAGATCGGGAGGTTCTCGGCACCGGGGTCCCGAGCCGGCCGGTGCACCACGCCGAGACCCAGGGGGCGAACCGGCACGCATGAACGTCAAGAACTTCGACTCTGACATTCTGATCATCGGCGGCGGTATGGCCGGCTGCGGCGCCGCCTACGAGGCCCGATTCTGGGGGAAGAACCTCAAGATCGTCATCGCAGAGAAGGGTAACATCGACCGTAGCGGGGCCGTGGCCCAAGGGCTCTCGGCGATCAACACCTACATCGGCTCGCGAGAGGGAGAGAATACCTACGAGGACTTCGTCAAGTACGCCCGGGGCGACCTGATGGGACTGGTCCGCGAGGACCTAGATTACGATGTCGCCCGGCACGTGGACCCTTCGGTCCGTCTCATGGAAGAGTGGGGCCTTCCTATCGTCAAGGACCAGAAGACGGGAAGATACACTCGAGAAGGCCGGTGGCAGATCCTGATCAATGGCGAGAGCTACAAGCCGATCGTCGCCGAGGCCGCCAAGAAGGCCGCGAGCGAAGTGGTGAATCGCGCGGTCATCACCCATCTCCTCATGGACCGGCAGGACTCCAACCGAATCGCCGGGGCGATCGGGTTTGACGGGCGAGATGGGTCCCTGCTCGTCTTCCGAAGCAAGGCCGTGATTCTGTCCGCTGGGGGGGCGACCCACGTCTTCCGACCCAAATCGGTAGGAGAAGGATGGGGGCGGACGTGGTACTCCCCTTGGAGCTCGGGGTCCGCGTATGCTCTCGAGATCCAGGCGGGCGCCAAGATGGTCCAGATGGAGGTCCGCCTGATTCCGACTCGCTTCAAGGACGGTTACGGACCCGTCGGCACGTGGTTCCTCTACCTCAAGTCCTACGCGACCAACAGGCTGGGAGAGCGGTACGAGGATAAGCGCGAGAAACTGCGCCCCGTGGTCGGGGACTACGCCGACGCCAAGCCGATGCCGACCTGCCTGCGCAACCACCTGATGATGGAGGAAATCAAGGAAGGACGGGGTCCCATCCTGATGCATACGGAGAAGGTCCTCGACACTCCCGAGAAGGTGGAGGCCGGCTGGGAAGACTTCCTCGACATGACCGTGAGCCAGGCCATGCTCTGGGCCTCCCAGAACTACGAGCCGACCACCCGGCCGTACGAGATCACCCCGACGGAGCCCTACATCATGGGATCGCACGCCGTGAACGCCGGAGCCTGGGTGAGCGGGCCAAAAGACATCGCTCCGAAGGCCTATTGCTGGGGATTCAACCGGATGACCACGGTCACGGGCCTCTTCGCTGCAGGCGACGCGGCCGGTGGTGCGGCGCACAAGTTCTCGTCGGGGTCGTTTGCGGAAGGCCGAATCGCGGGAAAGAGCGCCGTGAGATTCGTCCGATCGAACCCCGACCGCCCGGCGGGGCCCGACCCCGCGGTAATCGAGAAGCTGGGCGAGGAGATCTTCCAGCCTCTCCAGAACTACAGCCTCGGCAGGACCTACATCACCCAGGGGACCGTCTCTCCCCTCTACCTATACCCTTCCCAGGGCCTCAAGCGCCTCGAGAAGCTGATGGACGAGTACGCGGGAGGCGCGACGACGTTCTACACCACGAACGCCACCATGTTGGAACGCGGTCTCGAGCTGTTGACCATGCTGAAGGAGGACTTCGACCTTCTGGGGGCGGAGGACCTGCACCAGCTGACCCGAGCCTGGGAGCTCGTGCACCGGGTTTGGACCGCCGAGGCGGTGCTTAGGCACACGTTGGCCCGGGAGGAAACGCGGTGGCCCGGTTACTACTACCGGTCCGACTTTCCCAAGATCGACGATGCGAAATGGAAGTTGTTCCTGATTTCTAGATACGACCCCGTCTCGAAGACCTGGTCGATCGAGAAGGAGAAGGTCCTAGGTCTCGGGAGCCGAGCGGAAGCGGCGTGACCCCGCGTCCGGGGGCTCTTACCCCCGAGTACACGAGGACATGCTCCGGTGGGGGAGCCCCGACAGGATAGGATTCCCCGGTGGATGGCCGCTGGTGGCCCCTGTCTCGATCGTGATGGGAGGTCAGCGCCTCCTACGAGCTCCTCCGCTCACGCCTTCGCCTCGGGAACTGAGGAGGGCGAGGACGGTACGAGGGCCTTGTAGACGAGGTCCATCAAGCCCGAGTACCGGAGCTGCGTCTTCTCGCCCTGGTTCAACTTGGGAAGGGTGGCGTTCAGCTGCGCCTTGCAGATGGCACATGGCCGCACGACCTGTTGCCCTCCGATCGAGAGCGCGTCGTCGAACCAGAGCTTGGCGTACGCGAGGCGGATCGGCATGAGCTCGTCGGTCAGCAGGCCCGCGCCTCCTCCGCAGCACCAGGTCCGTTCGCGACTGTGGGGGGAATCCTGGTGGTCCCGGACGACCCGCCCGAGGATGAACCGGGGCTCGTCGACCAGGTCGCCGGCCCGTGCGTAGTTGCACGGATCCTGGTAGACGTAGCGAACGTCCCCGTTCTGCACGGGATCGAGCCGAATCGTCCCACGACGGATCGCATCGATCACCGCGTGGAAGACGTGGACCGCCTCGATGCCCTCCGATCGGAGCCGCGGAATCACGTACTGCTTGAACGCCCTCCAGCCGTGGCCGCACTCCCCGGCGATGACGAGCTTGACGCCGAGCTTCTTCGCGACCTCCACGAGGTGGTCACCGACGACGGCCAGATGCTTGTCCCCGACGAATAGGCCGAAATTGCCCAGCTCGGCGTGATCGGTCGTGAACGTGTAATCGATGCCTGCCTCGTGGAAGAACAGCATGTAGCCCTTGAGCGTCTCGAGGTTCAGGAAGAAGTCGGCCGACGGGGGCACGAGCATCGCGTAGGCCGGCTCGTCGACCTTGGGCCGGACCTCCACCCCCTTCTCCTCTCGGATCTCCTCCCGACAGAAGTCGATCGTGTTCTTGATCGCCGGAGGCGGCAGGCCGAGGTTGTTGCCCGTGCGTTCGCTCGTCTCGATGACGGTGGCCACGTAACGCGAGGCGATCCCGCAGTCCATCAGGACGGATCGTATCGATCGGGTCACGTCAGCCTGGTCGAGCCCGAACGGGCAGATCTCCCCGCACCGCCGGCATTCCAGACACTGGTAATAGTAGGTGGCGAGCCTTTGGATGCCGGCTTCGTCCCGAGCCTGGGCCCCGTCCCGGGACCTGAACAGGCGCCCCCAGAAGGTATCGGCCCGAAGGGCGCGCCGAACCATGTCGGCCCGGCCCACGGGCGAGTTGTGGATGTCGCCGGTCGAGAGGTACGTCGGACAGGCGTCGAGACAGGCGCCGCAATGGACGCAGGCGTCCAGCGTGAGCTTCACGTTACGGTTGCGGGAGACCTCCTCGCGGATCCCCGCAAGTACGTCGCTCGGAAGGTTTCCGGTCCCGGACGGGGTCGACACCTTGTCTTTCAGTTTGGCGAGGAGCTCCGGCTTCGCCCAGAACGGCCTGACCGAGGAGCTGTCGCCGTACGTGAACTGGGTCGCTTCGGTCATCGAGAGCTACCTCCCTCTGGGCGAGCGCGTGACCGCTACCGAGGGGAGGTTCTCGGCCGCCACCCGAAAGCTCGGGCCGACGATCGTCGGATTGAACAGATAGGCCACCATGTGGGCCATCCTCCCGTACGGAACGTAGGCGATGAACACCAGGGCCAGCGTGACGTGAAGGACGGTGAAGAGCCCCACGTTCGCGATGGGGGCGAGATTGGGGTGCAGGGTGAGTATCGAGACGAGCCAGGGGGAGACGGTGTCGAGGTAATCGGGTTTCACCACGAGAGTCTGGAGGAGCCCGAACGCGATGATGGCGAGCAGGAGACCCCCCGCGAAGTAGTCCTCGAAGAAGCTGATCTGGCGCATGCGGGGAGCCCCAATCCTCCGCGCGATCAGCACGAGCAGGCCGGCGAGCGTCACGAGACCCGCGGCACCCCCCACGTACAGACCGAGCATGTCGTGGACCTGGGCGGTGATCGGAAGCGGAACGATCAGCCCCAGGTGAGAGAGAAGGACGACCCAGATGCCGTAGTGGAACATCATCGTCCCGACGATCAGGGCCCGGTCCTTCTCCGTCTTGAGCAGGGTGTAGAACCCGAAGAACCGCTTGATGAGGTCCTTCACGACGCCGAAGAAGCCGAACGTGTTCGGGACCACGGCCACGGACCGGAGCCCGGTCCTCCCCTGTGGAGCCAACCACTCGTACAGACGGTAGATCACGCCTGCGGCGAATGCTACGATCGCCGCGTACGGCAGGACAAGGAATATGGCGACTTCGACGAAGGCGTCCATCGCCTCACCGCGGGAGGAACTCTCGGACCCCGAAACCGGTGCTGAGCTCGACCGGCCGGTTCCACGGACCGACGGGTACCTTGAGCGTGTCGAAGACCGCCTTCATGCCGACCCGGTTCACGTAGTCGGCGACCCTCTCTCCCGGTTTCGCGCCGGCTCTCCAGACATCGATGATTTTCCGGATCACCGCGACCGGTTCCCGATACCTCGGAGGGTGGACCGGTATCCAAGGGACAAGCACCCGGGCCAGCGTGGGCCCGACTCCGGTGTTGCTGCTCTTTCCCCCGATCAGAACCGAGACACCGATCTTGCTCGGGTCCCACGTGATGTGGTCGCACACGTCCTTGCATCGGCCGCACCCGATGCACTTCTTCTCGATGATGTTAATCCCGACCGAACCGTCGGACTTCGCGAACGATTCGATCGCGTTGACCGGGCAGACCATCTGCACCTCGGGAACGACCTGCGCCAGGACCTTCGCGCTGGCCGGAAGGCAAAACCGAATCCGCTCGGGGTCGAACGAGGGAGCCGCACCGTAATGTCCCGCCAGCATGATGTCGGCTACGAGCCCGCCGCACGCTGTCGGACATCCGGCCACGTTGATTCGTAGCTTGGCCGGGAGGGGGATCTCGCCGGTGAAGTACGGGACCATGGTGTCGTAGAGCGCTTGGGCGATGCTCGGGGCGTCGACGACGGCGGTCGTGCAGGTGAGATAGGCCGTGCACGAATTCACTGACCAAAGGGCAGGGCCCCAACCTCCCACGTGGAATCCGATCCCCTCGACCGCCTTCTTCACAGCCAAGGCGTGCTCCAGGCTGCCCGCCAAGATCTCGATGCTACCGGAACGCGTGAATCGAAGGGAACCGAGGCCTTGGTCGTCGGCAATCTTGGCGAAACGTCGCAAGGTCACGGTACTGAACCTCGCGTTGGGAGTGCCTCCCGCCTTCACCGTGAACAAGTGGTCTCCCGTGTCGGAGATGTGCTCAATGATTCCCGCCCCGTGATATTTCCGGTCGATCCAGTGACCGAGGTTCCGGCGTACGATGTCAGGGAGGTTCCGCGTGTACGGGACCGGAACGGTCTTTTTCAGCCGGTACGTGGGAGCGCGCATGCCAGCCTGGGATGCCGGCATGGGACTCAACCCTCGTACTCCCGGGCGATAGCATCCGCCCAGGCCGCGAAGGTCACCCGTTCCTGATCGGTCAGAACGCTACTGTTGACGATCCGCGGGGCACCCACCATCTGACCGGCCGTGTCGACCGGCAGGCAATCCTTGAACTTGGCGACCATCTCTTGGAATCCTTCTTCCACGAGAAGGTCTCCGAGTCGGTCCTTGTGAGGCGATCGGTCGGACCAGTAATCGATCAGCCGGTCCATGAACTCCCCGGCGCTCTTCCAGTCGTCGAGGAGCGCCACGGGCTTCGCCATCTTGGGCCCGAACCTCCCTTTCGAGTTGCCTCCCATCATGAAGGCGATCTTTCGGTTCGGACCCGGCTTGATCGCCGGGAAGGCTTGACGGATGCAGTTCATCGACTTCTTGCACTTCGCCCCGTCAATCGAGAGCTCCTGGGTGGAGGATTTCCATCGGATCGCCTTCCCCGGGCATCGCGCCGCGAGGTCCTTGCCGGAGACCTCACCGGCCTGGGATCTCGTCCGAAGGGCGGCCTGGTCTACCTCGGGGGCCCCTTCCCAGAATCCCACGAAGGCGAAATCCGCTCGGTGAGCCGCCCGCGCGCAGTCCATGGGGCATGCGCTAAACTTGAGCTTGATCTTGAACGGGAACGGCTGGCTCGCGAGCTTGTCGTAGAACGGCGGGTAACGGAAGTAGTAATCCCGCGCGGCCAAGGAATCGAAGAGCGCGTACTCGCACAACGCCGGACCGACGCACGCGGCAGAATCCCGGAACGTATCCCCCGTGCCGCCGAGGTCCGTTCCCAGAGCCCGGAGCTCGTCCACGGCCTCGTCGGCGAGCTCGGGTTGAATCGGCATGACGAGGTCTCCGGTCTGCCCGACCGTCTCGACCGAACCGAGACCGAACTTGTCGGAGAAATCGAGGAGCTTGCGGAGTTCGTCGGTGCGATAGAACTGACCGGACGGGTGGTAGATCCGGAAGTGGAGTTCGGTCTGCTGGCCGTCCTTGGTCCGCCGCGCGATGAACCCGGTGAACTCGCACCGGATTCGAGCGGACCCGCCGAACCAGGGCGAAAGCCCCTGGCCCAGACCCTTCGCGTAGGCCTCGATCGGGTACCGTCCTTTCTTGAGCTCGGAAACGTGGCTCGGCCACGGTCCCTTCTCGAGCTCTTCCAACATCTCTAGACCCCTCCGGAGGGAGGGATCGTCCGTTGGCTTCGCTCGAACAGCCTCCACCATGAAAACTCGGCCAAGAGAAACGGGTCGGACTGGCTAGTTCAATACCTTGTCAACTAGATTGGAGCAGGACGCGACCCGGGGCAATCCCGCGGTTACGCGTATCGCGGACCTCGAGTCGGACGACGTTCCGTAGCTTCTGGTAGAACGACTCCACCGTCCCGTTGAAACCATCGCGCGGACGGTCGGTCGCACGCACCTCACGCGTTTTCCCCCATCGACCAGTTTCGGCATCTGGATCTCGTTACCCCTCTTTTGGAACCAGTCGGAGCGGCAGAATAGGTCGGGGGTCACATGCCGAGAACCGATGCTCATCTCAAGGCCGCGCGAGCGCAAGGGAGACATTTCACAAGTCGAAAAGGGTCGTGCTCAGGTATCTCTCTCCTGAATCGGGTAACACGGCGACGATGGTCCTGCCCTTCCCCAGCTCCCTCGCCTTCTTCAGGGCGACGTGCACTATCGCCCCAGAGCTGGACCCTACGAGCAGCCCTTCCTCCTTGGAAAGCCTTCGAGCGGTCTCCATGGTCGCCGGTATCTCCTCCTTCGCCAGTTCGATCACCTCGTCGAAAGCCTTCCTCCTGAAGAGCTTGGTCGGGTTGGATTCTCCGGGGTTCCTCAGGCCCGGGATGCTCACACCCAGTTTCGGCATGACGCCAACTACCCGGATCGCCGGGTCGTATTCTTTGAGGCGCATCGATACGCCGACGCCTGTACCCGCGGTTCCAACCCCGACGACGACCATGTCCACGCTCCCGCCGGTCTGCTCAAGGATTTCCTGGCCGGTGGTCTGGTAATGGGCCATGATGTTCGCGGGGTCCTGGAATTGATTGACATCCACGTATTTCTCGGGCTGTTCCGCGAGGAGCTTCTGCTTCAGCTCGACCGCTCCCCCTGTGCCCTTCTCTCCGGGTGAAAGGATGAGCTCGGCGCCGTACGCCTTGATGATCCTTCGCCTTTCAAGGCTCGCCGACTCAGGCATGACGATGGTGATCTTGTACCCCTGAGCGGCGGCGATCATGGCCAAGGCGATTCCCGTGTTGCCCGACGTCGCTTCGAGGATGGTCTTGTCCTTGTCAAGCCTGCCCTTGGACTTGGCGCGCTCGATGAGGTGTAGTGCCATCCGGTCCTTCACCGAGCCACCGATGTTGTACCACTCGAGCTTCGCGTAGAGCGTTGCATCGCCCGGGCCGACGACCTTGTCGATCCTCAATAGGGGCGTCCTTCCGATCAGATCCGTGATGTTGTTCGCCACGATCATCTCAATCGTTCTCTAGACCATGCGGGAGGGAAACTGGGTTACCCTTCGATGACCGAAATATGTCCCGATCTCCGCCCTCCGGTCCCTGCCCGGCCGAGGTGAGGACGACGTTTCGGTGAGAATCATCGAGGGCCGACTCGGACGGACGGCCGGGCGGCCGCCCCAGCAACTCCTCGAGCCGGGTTGGCCGCTTCGGAAGGTCGACCAGGACCGTGTGGCGAGTCGTCTTCGGGGGGAACGGAGTCCCCAGCCTCGCGCGGCGGACGACCTCCTCCTTGGTCACCGGGGGGCCCTTCCCCCAGCAATCGAGCTTGATGACGGAGTCCCGGTAGTCAAAGACGAACGCCGGTATCTTCCATGCGCCGAGACGAACGAGGGCGTGGAACCGGTGATGGCCGTTGAGAATCACGTCGAACCCATCCAAGCGGGCGACCCAGATCGGTTCATACAGGACCCCATCCCCGCGGATCGATCGTTCGAGGAAGCCGACGTGCCCTGGATCGACCTCTTCGTGGATGCGGAGACGACGAACACTAACGAACCCGAAGGCAGGAGAACCCGTCATGACACCTCGGACCGGCCCACGGTTGCCCCACGCGCTCTCCCTAGAGCGACTTCTCTCACCCGCCGTCGACGATTGGCGAGGAGGAACGCGACTGGGCGGCTCTCGCCTCGGCCAAGCCTAGGCGCAGGTGCTCCGTAGAGCCGATGCGCCGGGGGCGCTAACGCGGCATCCTCCGATAGACCCGCCTCCTGACGGCAAGAAACGGACCGCCCAACGCCTCCTCGGTGACCTCGACCGGCACCACCAGCATCTCGTGCGGCTTCCATCGAGGTGCCCCGCTTCCCTTTCGATAGGGAAACCTCGAACTACCCTGCTAGAGGCGGTACTAGGTGGGCGTCCGCGCTCATCACTACCTCCCCTCGAAGGTCCCGCCCCGGGTGGGGGGTGGGCGGGACCGAGAATCTTGAGGGCGGATCAGGCAGCTGACCTGCCGGTGCGCAGGTTCGGTTCATCTCGCTCGCGCGGAGAAGCTTGCCGTCGGGGGACCTTACGGCAACACCCATAACCCGCCCTGAAAAGCCGGGGCTATAAGACCGGCCCAACGACCCGTAAGTACAACATGCTCACCTCACCTTACAGGCGCCGACCGCGGAGGGACGGTTCCTCTGAGCTTTCGGCCAGCTCCGCCAGGCCCCGCGGGCTCTCGACGTTCTCGAGGGGACGGTGGAGAAGGAACTCATAGCTGGCGCTACTTACGGTCCGATCGCGTCGGACGCGGCGCGGTCCGCGCGTACCGATAGACGGTGGGGGCGGAACGCCGGCGGTCGGGTGAGAGCGGCACGGGGGAAGCTCCGGGCCGGGGCTCGGCCTTTTCTAGACCGGGCGCGGTACTCACCCGTGCCCGCTTCGGCGGTTCCCGTGGAGTCGGGCTGGGTCGCCTGGATCGAGGGGCTCCCGTGCGCGGGCAAGACGACCGTCTCCCGGTCGGTGAGCGAGCGGCTGCGCGCCCTCGGCCACGAGGTTGAGGTCCTGGACGGCGACGAGGTGCGCCGGATGTTCTCGCCCGATCTCGGGTTCTCGCGCAAGGACCGTGAGATGCACGCGCGTCGGGTCAGCTACGCCGCCCGAATGCTCTCCCGCCAGGCGGCCCGCGCGACCATCGGGAACCGCTTCAGCGAGATCTGGCTCAAGTGCCCCGTCGACGTCTGCCGCCAACGGGATACGAAAGGCCTCTACCGTCGGGACCGGGCGGCGGGCAGCTCGAAGGTCACCGGGGTCGACGACCCTTTCGAGGAACCTCTCGACCCGGAGCTCGTGATCGACACGTCGGTCGAGAGCGTCGCCTCCGCGACCGAGAAGATCGTGGCGCACCTCGCCGGGCATGGCATCGGCGCGCCGCTTGCCGCGCGGTAGACGGAGATCCGGCCCGCCGCGGTCGCCGGGCTCGAAGCCTCTCCGCGTTCAGCTCCGTGCGGTCGAAAGAGGAGGGAGGAGCCCCCGGCGCTCGAGCTCGCTGAGAATGAAATCGGCCGACTCGGCCGGCGCGAGGCGGACGGCGTCGATGACGATCTCGGCGTGCTCGGGAGGCTCGTACGGGTCGTCGATCCCGGTCATCTCGTGGATTTCCCCGGCGCGGGCGCGCCGGTAGAGCCCCTTCACGTCTCTTTGTTCGCAGACCTCGAGCGGGGTGTTGATGTAAACCTCCACGAACCGTCCGATCTCCGCCCGGGCTTTCGCCCGGGATGTGCGGTACGGCGAGATCAGGGCGACGATCGGTATCGAACCGTTGCGGGCGAGGAGCTTCGCGACGAACGTGACGCGTCCCGCGTGGGCCTCGCGCGAACGGCGGTCGAAACCGAGGTCGGCGCTGAGCCCCTTGCGGATTTCGTCACCGTCGAGCAGTTCGACGAACCTTCCCCGGGCGGTCAGGCGCTCGACCAGCACACGGCCGATCGTCGTCTTGCCGGAGCTCGGCAGGCCCGTGAGCCAGAGACAGAACCCCTCCGGTCCGCGCGACATGCTTTGGCCGCCGTCCCTCACGAGGTCAAGACGGTATCGGGTCAGCGGAGGATCTCGGAGACCTCCGGTCGGAGGATCTCGGTCGGGAGGCGCTCGACCTTCGTGAGGCTCTCGCGGATCCGTGTCTGGCTCGTGACGACGCGCTCGTTGGGCCCGGGCGGGCAGACCTTCTCGCTCGCCATCCACCCGCACCTCCGGCAGAGGAACGACTCTTCGTAGCGGAGCGGGGCGATACCGATGTCGAATTCGTCGAGGATCCGCTGGCAGGTGTACGGGTGGTAACACTTCCCCATCCCGGCCTGGTCGCGGCCGACGATGTAGGCCTCGCAGCCGCAGTTCTCCAAACTCGAGTGTCGGAGGGGGGATTTGAACCCCCGACCCCAGGATCTCTCCCGGCGCCCGCCTCGGGCGCCGCTATGAGTCCCGTGCTCTGCCAGGCTGAGCCACTCCGACGGTGAGCGGGCCGCCCATCCGGTGCCCCCGCGGCCTACGCGGCCGGGCTCGCGCCGACCTCCGGGGTCGGCTCGGGCGGGGTCTCGGGAGGGGCGGGGCCCTCCGGCGCAGGTTCGGCCGGAGCGGTCGGGATCTCGTCCGAGATCGTCCCGAGGACGATCGAGCGGCGGATCTCGATCTTCTTGAGAGGGTAGAGGGACTTCACGCCGTGGGCGAGAAGCTTCGACAGCTCGCCCTGGATCATCTGGTGGACGAACTCGGCCGAGGTGCGGAGTTTCGCCTCCTCGGTCAACACCTCGACGATGCGGTGGCGCAGCTCGGCCCGCAGGCGGGCCTGGAGACGCTGCTCGCCGACCGCCACCGGCTTGAGGATGATCTCGACGCCGTCCTTGGTCGTCACCGTCAGCGACTGGTCGATCTTCGAGCGCTTGCGCCGCGCGAGGCGCCGGACGTAGTCGGTCGTCAGGTCGTGGCCCACGAAGCGGGCCTCGGCAAAGCCGTCCCCGGTCAGGCGCTCGATGCGGAACCGGAGCTTGACATGGGCCTTCCCCGTGTCCGCGGCCCCGGAGAGCTCGGGGAGGGTCGTCTCGAGGGTCCGGCCGACGATCTGCTCGGGCTCGCTCGCGGCGGTCTCGCCGAGGTCGACGTGCTGGAAGAGCCCGGGCGCCCGGATCTTGAACCAGTGCTTCGACCGCCACTTGTCCTTGACGGTGCGGGCGAGCGTCGTCTTCTTTGTCGGGCTCTCCGACTCGGGCATCGCGCGGGCGGCGAGCCGGGTCACCTACTTCAAGGTTCGGGCCGGGCCGCCGCTCGTCCGGCGGCGCCGGCGGGCGGACCCCTGGCGGGCGCGGCTGGCCCCGGCCGAACCACCTCCGCCCGCGCCGGTCCTGACCGGTCCCGCGCGCAAAACTACATATCTTGTACCCAGTTGCGCGCGCCATGAGCGCTCCCTCTCGAGAGGGGCCGGCGCCCGGGACCCGGGCGACCGCGGCCGACCTGCGGGCGGCGAAGGCACTGGTCGAGGCCCCGGCCGATCGCTTTCGGAATCACATCCTGAGGGCGCTCGAAACGCTCCGCGGCCGCGGGATCGAGCGGCCCGACACGTTCCGTGCCCTCTTTCCCCGGACGATCCTGCCCGAGTCGACGTACGAGGACCTCGTCGCCTCGCTCGTCGCGGGAGCGCACGTCCTGTTCTTCGGCCCCTCCGGCGCGGGGAAGACGAGCCTCGCGAAGGACCTCTGGGACCTGTTCCCGAAGGGGGCGTGGGTCGTCGACGGCTGCCCGGTGCTCGACCACCCGCTCGCCCTGGTCGACGCCTCGGTCGCGGCCCGGTTCCCCCCCTGCCCAATCTGCCGCCGCCGGTTCGCCCCGGAAGGGGACCTGGCGAGGTTCGACTCCACCGCCGTAGACCCGACCCGGGTGCCGGGGGTGTACGTGCTCCTCCGGGAGGGGTTCGGTTTCGCCCGCGTCCAGGGAAGCTCCGAGGTCTTCCCCGACCACCTTACCGGCAACATCAACCTGCGCAAGCTCGAGGAGGTCGGCGACCCGATGAGCCCCCTCGTGCTCGAGCCGGGCAAGCTCCTCCAGGCGAACCGTGGCTTCCTCCTGGTCGACGAGATCGGCAAGCTGCCGCTCGGCACGCAGAACGTGCTGCTGCAGGCGCTCCAGGAGGGGACGGTGACACCGTCCAAGTCGCGCGAGAGCTTCCCGGCGTCGTTCGTCGCGGTCGCCACGTCCAACCTCTCCGACCTCGACAACATCAACGACCCGCTCTCCGACCGCCTGACCAGCCTGCACGTCGGCTTCAACGAGCGGCACGTCGACAATCGCCGGATCGTCGAGCTCGGTCGGGAGGCGACCGGTGACGTCTACGTCCCGGAGATCCTGATCGACGCCGGCGTCCGTGTGATCGAGGCCTGGCGCCTTCGGATGAGCGAGGAGAACCCGGACGTCGGGGAGGTCGGCTCGAACCGCACGCTCATCGACGTCGCGGAGCGGACGAGCGCGATCGCGGTCCTCGCCGGGCGCGATGTGGCGACGAGCGCCGACCTGAAGGCCGGCCTTCTCCACGCGATGCGGGGTCGGATCCGGGCCCGCAGCGGGGACTCGTTCCGCCAGAACGCCAAGCGGGTCGGGGAGTTCATCACGGAGTACGCCGAGCCGGCGCTCAAGCGGAGCGCCGGGGTCTACTGGTGCCGCTACTACACGGGCACCCTCAAGGAGCAGGCGAAGGACGCCGAGGCACTGGTCGGGGAGGGCCGACGCCTGAAGGACGACGCCGCCCTGATCGCCAGCCTCGCGAAGGACGGCTCGGTCTTCCCCAGGTTCCGTGCGTTCGCCTCGTACCTGGCCGAGCGCGAGCACCCTGAGCCGCCCACCGCGCCGACCGACGCCGCCGTCCAGGTCTTCCGCCTCCTCGAGGAGTTCTCGCTGTTCTCCTGCAAGGAGGAGGACCGCGACGACGCCCCCCTCTAGTCCCGAGTTCGAGCTTCCGGACTGCTCGACGTTCCCGGACGACGTCCGGTCCTACGACCTGCTCGACGCGGTCGACCGCGCCGAGCTCATCCGCGCTCTGGCCGAGGGCGGGCTCGAGGGGGCGCGCGCCCTCCTGCGCACGAAGGCCGAGGAGGACGGCGAGCTCAGGTCGCGCCTCGAGCACCTGCGCGAGCGCCTGCGGCGCCAGGCGGCCCGCCAGGTCGTCCGGAAGGTGGAGGCGTACGACCGGCAGGTCGCGGACCTCACGGTCCTCTCCCGGAGATCGGACGAGGAGGTCGCCCGGCGGATCGCCGAGCTCGAGGAGCGCCTCCGGCGCTCCCGCGCGGTCGATTGGTCGAAGCTTCCCTCCTCCGACCTGTGGGGGGACCTGCAGAGTGCGCTCCTGGTGCCGGAGGCGTCCTGGAACAAGCCGGTGGCCCGGCCAGGGATCCTGGCGAGGCTGCGTGACGCGTTCCGAAGGTTCTTCGCCTGGCTCCGCGGCCTCTTCTCCCGGCGGCGCGCGAGCGCTCCGCCGCGCCGAGAACGCACCGTACCGATCGCCGTCCTGGCGGCCGACGGCCGGAGCCTCGGCGGCTCCGAGCTCGGGGAGGCGCTCGCCCGCCTCTCGGACCCGCAACGCCAGGAGCTGGCCGGCCGCGTCGAGGGGTCGATCCGCTCGAGGGAGCGGGAGCTCGAGCGGGAGGCGGAGGAGAAGCGGCGCTCCGCCGAGGCCCAGCGCCGCCAGCTGGAGCGCGAGCGGGAGGAGGCGCGCCGCAGGGCCGAGGCGGAGACGGACAAGACCGTCCGGGACGCTCAGGAGCGCCGGCTCGAGCGGGAGCTCAAGGAGCGCGGGTTCGTCGCCGAGCGGGGCGGGGAGCTGGCGGTCACCTATGGCCTGGTCGAGCGGTTCGCGCGGTTGCTCCTCGAGGAGACCAGCCGCCAGCTTCCCGGGGACGTGCGGCTCTCCCTCAAGGGCGGGGGGTCGACGGGGATCTACGAGAAGGCCCGCCTGAGGAGGCTCGAGGAGGTCGCGCACCTGGACGTGCCGAGCTCGCTGCTCGAGGCTCGCCTGGTGGGCTCGCGGCACATCGACGAGCAGACGAGCTACGTCTACCGCGAGATCACGTCGGAGCGGGTCCACGTCGTCGTCGCCTTCGACCGTTCCGGCAGCATGGCGGAGGGCGGGAAGCTCGACGCCGCGAAGAAGGCGCTCCTCTCGCTCTACGTCGCGGTCCGGCGCCGCTACCCGGACGCGACGATTGACGTCCTGGCGTTCGACAACGCCGTCGCGGCGCTCGACCTCGTGGAGCTCTGGGAGTGCAAGCCGGGGGCGTTCACCAACACCGCGGAGGCGCTCCGGGCCGCGCACCTGTTGTTGCAGGCGTCCCGCGCGACCCGCAGGGAGCTGTTCCTGATCACCGACGGCCTCCCGGAGGCGTACACCGACGAGGGCGGCCAGGTCCGCTCCGGCCAGCTCGACGTGGCGATGGAGCGGGCGCTGGAGCGAGCGCGCGAGCTCGCGACCGTCACGCCGTTGCGGACGGCGGTCATCCTGCTCAAGAGCGAGCACCCGGAGTACGAGGTGGCGGCGCGGGCCATCGCCCGGACCCTGGGAGGGGAGATGGTCGTGACGGAGCCGACCCACCTCGGCATCGAGCTGCTCGTCCGTTGGGCCCACGGCGCCGAGGTGGAGCGCCGGCCGTCGGCCCCGGCCGCGCCCGCGCCGGCCGTTCCCCGGGTGGGTCGGGCGCGACGGCGCAGGTCGGACCGGCGGATGGGCGGCTGACCGCTCCGCTCCAGCGGTTAACCTATATCGTACGCCCGCCACGTACCTCCCCCGAGGGAGCGATGTCCGAGACCAGGGAGCAGGCCGAGTTCCGTCGCCATCTGGGGGAGCTGCGCAGGGCGGCGAGCGGCCTCGGACGCGACTTCGGGACCGAGATCTCCCAGCTCGATACCAAGATCGAACGGATGGGATCCGTGACCGCCCGGGACGCGAGGATCCTCGGGCGCGACATCGAGGAGGACCTGGCGAGCCTCGCCGGGTCGATCGGCGAGGAGGCGCGGCGCCTTCCCCACCGCATCGCGGACGCGGGGAGCGCCCTCGGCTCGGGCACGGCCCGCGCCGCCCTCGCGGCGAAGGACGCCATGGTGTCCGCCGGCAAGAAGGCGAAGGCGGGGACGAAGAACGTCCTCGCGACCGCCGCCGGGGTCCGGCGTGCGCCGATGAAGTCCTGGAGCCCGCCGGCTACCGACGAGCCCGTGGAAGAGCCGAAGGGCGGCTCGGGCTCCGGGTAGGCCGGGGCGAAGCCCCCCGCGCGGCGAGCTCGGCCCGGACCCGCCGGGCGGCGACCTCGAGGTAACCCTCGTCCAGGTCGAACCCGACGAAGTCGACCCCGAGGCGCGCCGCGGCGACGGCGCTCGACCCGATGCCGACGAACGGGTCGACGACCTGTCGGGTCCGCGCCAGGCCGTGGAGCCTCACGCACCACTCGGGCAGCTCCGTCGGGAACGTCGCCGGGTGCGGGCGGTCGCGCTCTCGGTCGCGGATCGTCGCGTACGGGAGGAACCAGGTGTTCCCCCGGCACCTCGTCGGGGTGGACGGGCGGCGCCATCGGCGGACGTTCGACAGGTCCTGGTAGGGCACGCCGATCGCGAGCCGGTCGATCGGCACGTCCCCGCGGTGGGTGAAGTGGAAGATGTACTCGTGCGCTCCGTGCACGTAGCGGGCCGAGACGAGCGGCTTGTAGTGGCCGTACGCCGTGGGAGGCCCCCGGTCGGTCGCGTCCCCGCGGCCGATCGCGATCGACTTGATCCAGTGGAGGACGTTCTGCAGCACGAAGGAGCGGCCGACCTCCCGCGCAACGTCCCAAGGGAGCCACGGGTCGCTCGGCGAGCCCCCGAGGTTGAGGAAGAACGATCCGTCGTCGACGAGCACGCCCGCGACGACCTCTCCGAGGCGCCGCATCCACGCCAGGTAGTCGTCCCTCGGGCGCGCGTCCGCGTAGCCGCGGTAGGGCATCCGACGGTTGTAGGGCGGGCTCGTGACGACGACGGAAGGATGCGGCGCGCGGCGCGGGAGCCAGGCGAGGGCGTCCTCCCTCCAGAGGCGGACCGACCGCCCCGGTCCGAGCGGGATCCGGGCGACGGGGCCCCGAGAGGACGGCACGGCCGGGGGCCGGGGGGCTCGCCGCACCGACGACGGGCTACCGCGGCGAGGCGCCGGGTTGGCGCGCGCGGGCGAGGACCGCCTGCGCCTCGGCGAGCGCCTTCTCCGGTTCCTTGTAGTAGAAGGAGACCATCTGACCGACGTCGCGGTGCGTGAACGGCTTTTGCCGTGTCGCCTGCGCGTCCCGCACCATCATCGCCTCGAGCATCTGGACGCGGTTGCGGACCTCGCGCTCCATCTCCTTCATCGTCCAGTTGCGCATCAGCGCGACCCGTTCGTAGACGTAGGAATGGCCGCTGAACAGGAACGTGTCGTCGGCCGGGTTCCAGGAGTAGACCGAGTTCGTGATCAGCTCGTTCGTTTCGGGGTCGAGCCCGACGATCTCCGTGAGGGACTGGACGCGTCGGGTCATCTTCTGGCCGACCTTCACTTGGCGCTGCAAGAGGACCAGGTTCAGCGCGGAGACGAGCGAGCGGGGGAGGGAGATCGGCGGGTTCTCCATCCGGTGGACCATCGCGCTCACGCTCTCGGCGTGGAAGGTCGTGTAGCAGGTCTTGCCGGTCGCCATCGCCTGGAAGACGATGAACGCCTCGGCCCCGCGGACCTCGCCGACCATCAGGTACTGCGGGCGCTGGCGGAGCGCGGCGGCGAGGAGGTCGAACATGTCGATCTCCCCCGGGGCCTTACCGGTCACCTGGTTCTTGGCGCCGTAGCCGGCGCGGGTGAGCGAAGGGACCCAGTTGTCGTGCGGGAGGTTGAGCTCGCGCGTGTCCTCGATGGAGACGATCTTCATCTGGGGCGGGATGAACAACAGCGTCGCGTTGAGCGTCGTCGTCTTCCCGCTCGCGGTCCCTCCGCAGACCATCATCGACTGGCCGGTCTCGATGGCGATCCAGAGGTAGGCCATCATCTCCGGGCCCATCGTCTTGAACTTCAGCAGGTCGACCGGCGTGAACGGGTTGTCGCGGAACCGCCGGATCGTGAACGAGCTCCCCCGCTTGGTCACGTACATGCCCAGGGTCGCCTGAAGGCGGGAACCGTCCGGCACCGTCGCGTCCAGGATCGGGTTGGCGACCGAGATGTGCTTGCCGGAGCGTTGCGCGAGCCAGATGACGTAGTCGTCCAGCTCCTGGGCGGTCGTGAACTTGAGGTTCGACCGAATGGAGCCGTAGCGGCGGTGGTAGATGTAGAGCGGGATCCCGACCCCGTCGCAGGAGATGTCCTCGACCTCGGTGTCGAGCATCGGGACCTCGACCCGGCCGTAGCCGATGAAATCCCGCTCGAGGTAGTACAGGATCCTCGCCTTGGTCGTCGGGCCGGGCGACATCGCCCACTGCAGCAACAGCCGGTCGACCATCTTGCGGAGCTCGTCGGCCTTCGTCTGAGGGTCGTGCTCGGGCAGGGGCTGGAAGTCGCCGATGAGCGCGGTGTGCAGCCGGTCCAAAAGGTCGCGCTCGATCGGCGAGAGCGGCGGCTCGATCACCTCGTAGAGGTGCTCGTTGCGCTGGGTTTGGAGCGTGATCCGCACGAACGAGAGCTTCGGCACGATCGGCACGAGCTCGAGCTGCTCGAGCGCCGGGTCGCCGAGCGGGGGGACCGGCGTGGCCTCTCCGGCGCCCTGGCCCGACACGCCGAGGCGCGCGAGCTTGACCGGCCGCGGGGCGGAGGAGCTCCTACGGAGGGCGGCGCCGAGCCGCAGGAACGGCGAGAAGAAGGGCCGTTCGTGGCCCTCGCGGGCGTCGTCGGCGGGGGACGGTGCGCTCTCGGTCTCTACGGCCATCGTGACCTCCTTAGGTGTGCAGGATCGGGACAAAATAGCGCATCATCAGCCAGCCGATGGTGAGCATGATCGTCGCGTGCTGCAGGCCCTCGGCCATCCGGCCGTTGTAGAGGACGCCGGCCATGATTCCGTCGCCGACCGCGTGGACGATGACCGCGACCAGGAAGGCGAGGAACAGGACCGGGACGTAGGCGAACTGGAGCGTGACGGCGGTCCCGAGGCTGGACGAGGCGACCCCTTCGCCGGCCGTGATCATCTGCGGCAGGAAGACGGCCGCCATGATGTAGACCGTGACGATGAAGACGAAGAACGCGATGTAGATCACCGTCACGTACGTCAGCATCGAGATTTTCCGGGACTGCTCGGAGAGCTGCGCCTCGCGGGTGTCGTGGGCGACCATCGACAGGACGTCCGCGACATTCCCCCCGGCCTCGTTCGCGCGCGTGATGATCGACACCACGCGCTGCACCAGCGGCGTCGGCACCCGCTCCTCGAAGAGCCGGAGGGCGGTCGCCACCGGCACGCCCCACTCGAGCTGGCTGGCCATCTTCTTGATCTCGTCGGTGAGGAGCCCGTAGCGGCCCTTGCTGGCCACGACGATCGCGTCCGAGAGCGTCATCCCGAACCGGCCCGCCTCCGCGACGTCGCGCAGGAAGTCGGGAAGCCGATCCTCGATCCTCGCGATGCGGCGCTGCTTCGCGGTCGCCACGAAGCCGTACGGGGCGATCAGGCAGAGCAGTCCGAGCACCATGAAATCGATCGCCGGGTTCGCCCCGCCCCCCTCCCCAGGCCGGAAGACGAACGTGACCGTCCCGGTGTAGGCGAGGAAGGCGACGACAAAGAGGGCGACCCCGGGGACCCCGCCTGCGATGAGGGCGATCATCTCGCGCGACAGCCCCCCGGTGCCGGGAGCGGTCGGCGCCGGGAGGGCGGGGACTCGGCGGGTCGACGCGGGAGCGCTGGCCGACGCCATCGCTACATCATCTCCTGCGTGAGCGAGTGCATGAAGAAGATGAACCCGAGCTGAGAGAGCGGGATCATCGCGAGGACGATCGCCCAGAGGATGTCGATCATCGTCGCGCCGCCCCCGCCGATGATGGCGAAGATCGCGATGATGATCACGAGGAAGAGGGGGAACGCGACGACCACCGTCACGAACGTTTCGGCCAGGAGGCCCATCGTCTCGACCCGCTGCTGGACGTCCAGCTTGTGCTCCCGCTCGAACTGCTCGGCCTTCAGCAGGAAGTAGGGCTTGAGCTGGCCGCCGCTGGTCGCCGTCGTGACGACGCCCTGGAGGAAGTCCTGGAACTTCTTGGAGGGGGTCCGCTGGGCCCCGCGCCGGATCGCCGTCAGGATGTCGACCCCGAGGAGCTCGGTGTCCCGCGTGATCCAGGCGGCCTCTTCCGCGACCTCCCCGTAGATTCTCTGGCGGCCGAGCTCCTTGAAGATCTGGTCGATATTCACGTCGGCCGAGCTCATCGCGGAGATGAAGCTCATCGCCGGACCGATCGCCCGGTCGATCTTCCTCCCACGCGTCTTCGCGTTCGAGGACGGGGTCCCCCCCAGGACCATGAAGGCGGCCGGCGTGGCCACGACCGGCAGGAAGAACAGGCCGATCCCAATCAGGGGCGAGCCCGAGAGGAGGAGGACGACGCCCAGGCCGACACCGACGGCCGCCGTCGCGATCCCCACGACCAGCGCGGTGGCGTAGACGGTCGCCTGGTACTCGTCGGCCCGGACGCGCATGTGGGCCTTCACGAGGCTGTCCTCGAGGAGGACGTTCGGCTCCTTGGCGCTCAGCCGCGCCCCGAACGTCCGCCACGCCCACCGCTGGAACGGCGAGAGGGTCGAGGGCGTGGGCTGCTGACCGCGCTTCAGGCGGACCGGCCGGCCCGCCGCCTCCGCGCTCGCCCCGGCCTTCACGCTCGGCAGCGCCATCCTAGCGCTCCTTGGGCGCCGCAGGCGCCGGGTGGACCCGGGCCATCACTTCGCTCGGGTCCTTGTAGTACTGGGCGATCGTCTGCCAGAGCTGGCGGTAGTCGCGGATCTTGTGGTCGACGAGGTAGCGGATGACCTCGGTCCGGCGGCGGAACTCCGCCTCCATCTCGTCCGCGCTGAAGTTGCGAAGCTCCATGATCTTGTCGAAGAGGAACGAGTGTCCCTTGAACACGAACGTGTCGGTCCCAGGGTCCCACTCGTAGACGGTGTTCGTGATCAGCTCGTTCGTCTCCGGCTCGAAGCCGACGATCTCGAGGACCTGCTTCAGGCGGCGCACGACGCCCTTCTCCGTCCTCGTCTGGAGCTGGATGACCACGTTGTTGAGCGCCGAGAGCAGGATCCTCGGCGTGTTGATGGGGGGGTTCTCGAGCCGGTTGACCATCGACTTTACGCTGTCGGCGTGCATCGTCGAGTAGGTCGTGTGGCCGGTCGCCATCGCCTGGAACATCGTGTAGGTCTCCTTGCCGCGGACCTCGCCGACGATGATGTAGTTCGGGCGCTGCCGCAGCGCCGCGCGCACGAGGTCGAACATGTCCACCTCGCCCGCAGCCTTGCCGTCCGCCCCGCGGTCGCCGGTCCCGCTGCGCGTAGCGCCGGGGATCCAGTTCTCGTGGGGGAGGTTCACCTCGCGCGTGTCCTCGATCGAGACGATCTTCGAGGTCGGAGGGATGAACAGGGCGATCGCGTTGAGCGTGCTCGTCTTGCCGGACGCCGGCCCGCCGCAGATGATCACCGACTCGCCCTGCTCGGCGGCGAGCCAGAAGTAGGCGACCATCTCGTCGCTGGCGCTCCCCATCTCGATGAGGTCGACGGGGGTGAACGGGCGCTCCTTGAACCGCCGGATCGTGAAGCTCGACCCGCGGGTCGTGATCTCTCGGGCGTACGTCGCCTGGACCCGGTGCCCCTCCGGGGTCGTCCCGTCCAGGATCGGGCCGGAGACGCTGACGGCCTTCAGGCACCGCTGGCCCAGCATGACGATGAACGAGTTGAGCGACTCCTCGTCCTCGAAGACGACGTTCGTCTTCACCGACTCGAACTTCGAGTGGAAGACGAACAGGGGGACCCCGACCCCGTCGCACGAGATGTCCTCGACCTCCGGGTCCTGGATCAGGGCGTCCGCCGGGCCGTAGCCGACGAAATCCCGTAGGACGTAGTAAACGAGCCTCTCCATCGAGAGCGGGCTGAGCGGGATATCGCGGGAACGGAAGTAACCCTCGGCCTCGCCGCGAAGGTAGGCCCGCTTGTCGGTCCCGGAGAGCTTGACGATGTCCGCCCCGATGATCTTGGTCAGGGTCTCCTTGAGGTGCGCGACGAGCTGGAGCTCGTGGGCCGTGAGCTGGGGCTCGATCACCTCGTAGAGGTACTCCTTGGTCAGCTCGTTGTACGTCACGCGGGCGTACGAGTACGGGGGGGTGACCGCACGCACCTGGAGCTGCTTGATCTCCGGGCCGGCGAGCGGCGGGATCGCGGTGATGAACGTCCCCGGAAGGTCGGTCGTGGAGGGACGGGTCCCGGCCTCCGGGGCGGACGCGGGGGGCCCAGGGGCCGCGCCGTGCCGGGGGATCTTGACCCGGAGGGAGCCCGACGCCACGGTTACAGGCCCCCGGCGTTGAAGCTGAGCTTGTCCTGCGCGATGAACGTGATCGCGTAGGTCACGCTGAGGATCTTCAGCGTGAGGTCATAGGTGGTGGTGAGCGATTCGGCGCAGATGCTGGAGGTCGGCGGAAGGGCCAGCGTGCCGCCCGACTGAGCCCCGGTGAGGGTCCAGAGGGTGCTCGAGCTCTTTCCCAGCGCGTTGTAGCTCATGTTGTACAGATAGTTGTACCAGGCACAGACGTTGTGGACGCCCATCGTGATCGAGATGTTGAACGTCACCGCCACGCCGCCGGGGTTCTCGAAACGACCGGTGGAGGAGACGTTCGTGGTCGAGAGGTAGGTGCTCGTCACATCCTTGGAACCCTGCCCCGAGAACGTCTCCGCCGGACCCTCGAGGACGAGGAAGCTCGACGTGAGGCTGATGGCCCCCGAGTTGTTGGTGACGTTGAACGGCGGCGGCACCAACATCCACTGATGCACGGAGTTCTGGGCCTCGGAGACCCCGTCCAGCTCGAAGAAGTACGACACCGGCGTGTAGTAGCGGCTCGGGACCACCACGGCGAGGTAATCGGAGGGTGAGATCTGGTGGTAGGAGTTGTTCTGGCTACCGGTGGCCAGCTTCCCGGCGGTGTAGCTGATGTGCTCGAAATCGCAAGCTCCTACCTGCTGGGGCGCTCCGGTGGTGGGGCTGAACCCTCCCGGACAGCCCGCGATGTAGCTGAGCGTCGCCACCGTGGGCTGGGCGAACAGAGGGACCGATTGCGAGCCGAGCGTGAACGGGACCGAGTAGCTGGGGATCCCCCCGATGAGGTACTGGTCGTCGACGCCCGACTTGAGGGTCGAGAGCGACGTCTGCAGCTGGTTCGAAAGCTGGCTCTCGTTCTCCTCCATCCAGAGCGGCACGTACTGGGTGATGAAGACCCCGAAGAGCGCGAAGAAGACGAGCAAGGCGAGAAGGGTCCCGATCACGGCGACCACCCCGCGCCGATCCTGACGGAGCCGGCGGGACCGGCGGTAGCCGGACCGAGACCGTACCTGGTTCCGCCCCCCCATTCGATACCGTCCGGGCGCCTTCGCACCCCGCGGCAGCGGTTCGTACGTCGGCTCGTGATATAAATAGGTACGGGAGCGCGCGCGCACGACGACGGCGAACGTAAAACCCCCCGTCCCCTTTCCCACCCTGCGGATGGTCCTGCGCGAGATCTCCCTCACCCTGCCGAACCGGCCGGGGGCCCTGGAAGGGGTCGCCCGTACGCTGGCGGACCATAGGATCAACCTCGCGGCGCTCGGCGTCGACTCCTCGCCCAAGGCCGGTCGGGCTCGCCTCATCGTCAGCGACCCGGACGCCGCCGTGAGGCTCCTCTCGGCCGCGGGATACGACCCCGAGGTCCGGGAGATGCTCGCGGTTCGGCTCGAGGACCGGGCCGGAAGCTTCCTGCGGGTGCTCGAGGTCCTCGGCCGGGAGAAGGTCAACATCCAGAGCGTCGCGATCCTCGTCGCCCGTGAGGGGAACCGGCCGCTCGTCGCGATCTCCTCGAACGACCTGCCGCGCGCCCGCCGGCTCCTCCACAGCGCCGGGCTCGTGAGCCGGGCGGCGGAGGGGCTCGTGTCGAACGGCGACCTCCTCGCCGGCTCGCCCAAGATCCCGGGCGAGTCGGTCGGCCTGCTCCTCTGACGGACGCCCCTCGCACAAACGGTATGAGTGGGGGGGCGTGAGCGGACGGCGCGCGGTTGTGGTCTAGTGGTTAGGACGGTAGCTTCCCAAGCTACCTACTCGGGTTCGAATCCCGACAACCGCATCCGGCCCGGGGCGCTCCCGGCGCTAGCTGCCGAAGGTGGAGAACGCCGAGGGCAGCAGAGCGTCCGCGCGAAGCCGGCGAGCTCGTCCCCTCCCCGCAGGAACGAGGGCATAGGCGCGCGGAGCGTAATCGAACAGCAGTTGGCGGCACGTGCCGCAGGGCGGCAGGATCTCGTACGCTCGCCCTCGTCGGCGGACCGCGACCATCGCCACGATCGCACCATCCCCGGCGATGACGGCGGCTCCCACGGCGACCGGCTCAGCGCACGGCGTATGGATCCCGTCGAGGTTGACGCCGAGATAGACGGCCCCTGATCGGGTCCTCACGGCCGCCGCCACGGTGTGCCGCCCGGCGACGAAACGTCGCCGCAGGAGCTCGATCGCCTGCGCGACGAGCTTCCGGTCGTCGGGGGAGCTCCCCGGGGGACGACCGGCGGAGCGGACCTTTCGCGCTAGGGTGCGGGACATGCCGCGAGAGAGCCTCCTTGCCACGCGCGAGCGGTCGGGGTAGATGAGCCGTCGGGATGGGTAGGGCCGGTCCACGGGGAACCACCACGCCGGCCGGTGGACGCGGACCGGCGGTCGGAGGCGGGTCTCCCTTGCCGGTGCGGAGCGTTCCGTCGGTCCCTCGGTCTCCGGCGCTGCTAGGTCGGGGGGTTCGCCCGCTAGGCGAACGGCGCCGACGGCGTGGTGGTCCCCGACACCTGGTAGGCCGGGGGAAGCAGGCTCGGGTCGATGTTCCCGGTCGTCGCGTAGCGGTAGAGGGCTGCCCGGAGGATCCCCTCCGCCGCCGAGCCGATGAGCGCGACGATCACCGCGACCGCGATGCCGACGCCGAGGAGGACCAGCCCCAGGACCAGGGAGCCGCTGGCGACGAGCACGACGCCGAGGATCGCCAGGACCACGGCCGCGACGATCCCCACCCCGAGGAGGAGGCCCAGGACCAAGTTCGACACGAGCGAGCGGCCGAACGTCGACGTGAACAGATGGGCCGAGCGCTTCAGCGCCGGCCAAGGCCGTTCGTCCTCGAAGAGGAGCACCGGGATCATGAAGTAGGTCACGACCCCCCACGCGACGCCCGCAACCCCTCCGATGATGAGACCGCCGATCCCGCGGACGCGGCTCGAGATCGCTTGGACCACGAGACCCACCGTGGCCGTGAGGAGCGCCCACACGAGCAGCCGGCCCAGCCGCGCCCGGGCGACCTTCCACCCGTCCGCCGCGGTCGGCTGTTGGCCCGAGAGCTTCAGGGTCGCCGCGCCGACGAGCGCGGCCGTGCAGTACACGGACAGGAACGTCATGGCCAGGTAGGCTACCAGGAAGAGAACGACCCCCGCCACCTCGACGAGGGTGGACGGTCCCCCGGAGGACAAGGCCGGGGCGAGGAGCCAGAATTCTCCGAGGAGGAGGAGCGCGACCACGCCCAGGATCGAGAGACCGGCGACCAGGGGGAAGACGAGGAGCGCCCGATCCTCCCGGATGAGCCGGAACGACGTCTTGGTCAGCTTCCACGAATCCGAGAACGTGCCCACCATGGAGCCAACCCCAAGTTCACCACCGCGGGCCCTGAGGAGGTAATCACGGCTTGGGTGGGTCCTGCACCGTTCCTCAGGTCCCGGCTGCCTGACTCGAACAGGCGACCTGAGGATCTCCACGGGGGCCGCCGGGGGTTCCGGCAGTCTCGCCTACAGTCCCCCGCTCTACCACTGAGCTAAGCCGGGACGCAGGCAAGGACCAGGACGCGACCTATAACCTCTGCGAGGCGGCTGGGGTGTTGGCGCGACGATGCGGACCCTCGTCCACCTTCGGCACGGAGAGCGCGGGCCCGGCGGGGTCCACCTCACTCCGAGGGGAGCCCAGCTCGCCGCCCAGCTCGGCCGGCGGCTCCAAAGGTTCGACCGCGTGATCACCTCGCCGAAGCCGCGCGCGGTCGAGACGGCCGAGGCGATGGGTTATGCGGTCGACGCCGAGCTTCCCGAGCTCGGGGGGCTGCCCGCCCCCATCGACCGCTGGGTGGATCGCGAGGACCCGCGGTCGTTCGCCGACTACGTCGCGCTCGTCGACCGTCTCGAGGAGGTGAAGGCCCATGCCCAGGTCCTGGCCGGCCGCTGGCGCGATGAGGCGGAGAGGGTCCCCGAAGGGGGTCGCCTGCTGCTCGTGTCCCATGGGGGGATCATCGAGCTCGGGGCCGTCGGCGCCCTGGGCGCCCTCACCAGCGCGTGGGGACCCACCCTTGGCCTCCTAGATGGGGTCGAGCTCGATCGGGACCGGTCGGGCTGGTGCCGCGGAGCGGTCGTCCGTTCCGAGCGCTAGACGGGCCGCCACGCCGAGCTCTCCCGGGCCCGAGGACGCGCCCCGGCGCGGTCGCCAGGCCCGCTCAGCGGTTACGCCCGTCCGACGGGGAGGCCCGGCCCCGGTCGACCGAGGGGTCGGCGGAGACCAGTCGGCGAAGTCGGAGGGCGACCTCCGCCGGCGTGCCCGAGGCGTCCAGCGGGCGAAGCAGGCCAAGGCGCCCGTAGTAGTCGAGGAGCGGTGCCGTCTGCTCCTCGTACACCTTCAGGCGCACCTCGACCGCCTCCGGCCGGTCGTCCGGTCGCAGGATCAGTTCGGCCCGGTCCCGGTCGCAGCGCCCGGACTCGCGGGGAGGGCGGGTGATGAGGTTGTAGACCGTGCCGCACTTCGGGCAGAGCCGGCGTCCGGTGAGCCGCTCGATCAGGGCCTTCGGGTCGAGCTCCAGGGAGACGACCACGTCCAGCCGCGCGAACCGTCCGAGCGTCTCCGCTTGGCCGAGGGTCCTCGGGAACCCGTCCAGGATGTAGCCGGCGGCGGCGTCGCTGCGCCGAAGTCGCTCGCGCAGGATCTCCACGACGAGCTCGTCCGGCACGAGCCGGCCGGCGCGCATGTGGCCGTCGGCCGCGCGGCCGAGCTCCGAGCCTTCCGCGACGGCGGCCCGGAGGAGATCGCCGGTCGACAGGTGGACAAGGCCCAGCTCCCGTGCGAGCTCGGCAGCCTGGGTCCCCTTGCCGACCCCGGGGGGGCCAAGGAAGACCATGTGGCGCGGGGAGCCGGGGCCGGGCTTGGCGCTCATGCGACCTCCCCGGCAAGCTCGCCGACCATGGTCCCCTCGAACGTGGCCCCCTCGATGGCCTTCTCAAGGTTCGCGAGATCGCGACCGGCGACGATCGCGAGCGGGATCGACGCTCGGGCGAGCGTCTCCGCGCCGAGCCGGTCGAACGGGAAGTTCTGCCCCGGCTCGCCTCCCGTCGTCCGCCGGAGGAGGTCCAGCAGCGCGGGCCACCCGATCTTGGAAAGGCGTCGGGCGTTCGGGTGCGTCTTGGGGTCGGCCTCGTAGAGCCCAGCGACATCGGTCGCGTTGACGACCCGCGCGGCCCGGAGCCGGACCGCGAGCAGCGCAGCCACCGCGTCGGTCGTGTGCCCGGGTTCGGTCCCGCCGAGGACGACCGGGGAGCCCTGACGCGCCGCCTCGACCGCCTCGCGCACGCTGGTCGGGGGATGCGAGGCGGTCGGCAGTCCGATCCGACCGGCGAGCAGGCGAGCATGGAGCCTCGTGACGTCGATTCCGAGCTCGTCTTGCTCGACGCTCGTCAGCCCAAGGGCCGCCCCGAGGCGGATGTACTCTCGAGCGGTGCGCCCCCCTCCCGTCGTGATGACCAGGGGGATCGACCGGCCGAGTCGCCCGAGCAGGTCCGCGAGGTCGCCGAGGAACCGGGCATCGTCGCGTCCGTCCATCAGTACCGAGCCTCCGACCGAAACGACCACGGGGGACGTCGGTCCGCGCTTTCGCCGCTCCATCGTCCCGCGGGAGGGGAGGACCGACTTAGCCATGTCGGGGCCGCCCAGCATACGCCTCATTAGGCCACGGCGTTCCCCGGGGCGTGACCGATCCGCTGGACGCCGCGAAGGCGTCGGCCGCGCGGCACGCCGTCGAGCGGTACGTCCGGCCCGGTGCTCGGCTCGCTCTCGGCACAGGTTCGACGGCGGAGCACGCGGTCCGGGCGATCCGCGCCGTCTTCCCGACCGACACGTTCGACTGCGTCGCGAGCTCGAGCGCGACCGAGCGCCTCGCCGCCTCCCTCGGCCTCGCGGTCCGTCCGCTCCGAGGGAGCGACCGCTTCGACCTGATGATCGACGGGGCGGACGAGGTCGCCCCCACGCTCGACCTCACGAAGGGCGGCGGGGGGGCCCTGCTCCGCGAGAAGCTCTTGGCCCGCCTCGCGGCCCGCCTCGTCATCGTCGTCGACGACGCGAAGCTCGTGACCTCCCTCGGGGAGCGCGCACCCATCCCGGTGGAGGTGGTCCCCTACTGCCGCCCGGTCCTGGAACTCGAGCTCGCCGCGAGCGGCTACCGCGTCCGCCTGCGAAGCGTCCCGAGCGGGAGACCGTTCCTGACCGAGAACGGCAACGAGATCCTCGACCTAGTCCCCGCGGCCCCCCTTCGGCGCCCCGCGGAGGCCGAGGCGGACCTCCGCTCGAAGGTCGGGGTGGTGGAGACCGGCCTCTTCATCGGCCTCGCCGAGCGTGCCGTGGTCGGCTCACCGGACGGGACGATCCGGGAGCTCGTCCGGGCCGCTCCGGCCGGCGTCGTCGAGCCCCAAGCTCGCTAGCCCTGCTCCCGTGGGTCGCCCTCTTCCCCGTGCCGGGGTCGGGCGAGGGCCGCTTAGAGAACGGCGGAAGAGGTACCCTCGACGCCAGGGGGTCGGGTGGGGCGCGCGGGACCGGCCGGACCGAAGGGGCTAGCGCCTCGCGGGCCGACCGGTCCCGCGAACCCGATCGCCGAGGCGGTGGGCCCCGGGTCCAGGGCGCACGACCAGGGTCTCCCTGACCCCGGGGACTTCGGCCAGGCGCCGCCGGACCGCCCGGAGGTGCCGGGCGAGGGTGAAGACGTGGACATGGGCCCCGGCGTCGTGGGTGTAGGCTGCCACGGGCCGGCCGGCGGCGCGGTTCAGGGAACGGACCTCGGCCAGGACGGCGCGGGAGACCGTGGTCAGGTAGTCGAGCGGGGGGCGGGTCGTCTCGCAGACGTCGCGGAAGCTGTCGCACTCCTCCATGATGAGCGGGAACAGCTTCTCCGCGTCCCGTGCGCGGATCGCCCGGGCGATCCGGACGCTTCGCGCCGGTAGGCCCGTAAGACGACCCGGGTAATCGGGGCTCGTCCGGACGGTCGCCTGCATCGCCTCGGCGGAGCGGACCTCCTTCAGCGGAGCGTTCTCGACCAGCGCGATCACGTCGACCAGCTCGGGCCAGTGGTGCTCGTCGTACAGGCTCCGGGAGTACGAGTCCTGCCCGTCCGACCGGGTCCCCGCCCTCCACAGGACGAACCCGCCGAAGATCGACCTTGACGCGCTGCCGGAGCCGAGCCGGGCGAGGCGCGACAGCTCGCGCGGGGAGAGCACGAGGCCCGCGGCGGCGCTCGCGGCCCCGGCGAGCGCGGCGAACCCGCTCGCGCTGGAGGCGAGGCCGCTCGAGGTCGGGAAGTTGTTCTCCGAGATGACTTCGGCGCGCGCGAGGACGCCCGCGCGCTCGCGGACGCGGTCCAGCATCCTCACGACCGCGTCCCGAGGAGGCCCGGTGGCGGCGTCGCGGTTCAGGACGACGCGGTCGTCCCGCAGGTCGCGGTCGAACCGGACCCGCGTCCGGGAGCGGAGGCCTCCCAGCGTCACGGAGATCGAGGAGTTGTACGGGAGGACGAGCTCAGGGTCCCGCACCCCCCAGAACTTGACGAGCGCGATGTTGGGCGGGGCATCGAACGTCGCCGAGCCATCCTGGCGCGTCGTGCGGAGCACGGAGCTCGACGGAATCCTCGACTACTTATGCCGCTCGGGACCTCTGCCCGGCATGCCCGCACGGTCGCGCGCCCCCGGTTCCCCTCCGAGCCGCCTGAGCCCGGACCTGTTCCGCGCCGCCCGACGGCGCGGGTTCCACTACCAGGTCGGCTTCCGTGTGCTGCCGGAGAGGAGCGGAAGGGGGTTCTGCACCGTTTCCGGCCGGGTGGAGCCCCGCCATCTCAACCTCCACGGCGCGGTCCACGGGGGGGTCTACGCGACGATCCTGGACACCGCGATGGGCGGGTCGGTCGTCTCGCTCCTCGCGCCGGGGGAGACGGCCGCCACGACCTCCCTCTACGTCGAGTTCCTCCGGGCCGCGCGGGAGGGCGACCTCCTGACCGCCGTCGGCAAGGTCGTGCGACGGGGCCAGCACATCGCCTTCGCCGAGGGAAGCCTCGTGGGGAGCGACGGGGAACCGCTCAGCCGGGCGGACGGGACCTGGTACATCTGGTCGGCGTCCGAGCCCTCGGCCGCGCGCGCGAAGCGGTCGGCGGCCGCGCGCCGCAGACCTAGCTGAGACGCGGGGCGAGCCGCTCGACGATGTCGAGCCGCTCGAGGCCCTTGGCGAGCCCTCGCGACCCCTCCGGGGTCGCGTGACCCTCGAAGAACCGTCGTACCTCCGCGGCGCGCCCCAGGCCGAGGAGGGGGATCGTGTGCTCCAACAGGAGCGGAAGGTACCCTGAGCCCCGGAAGATCTCCGTGAGCCCGTCCAGGTTCTGCTGGACCCAGGCCCACGTCACGTCCCTTCCCACCGGGTTGGAGGCCGCCTGGAGGGCGACACGGTAGACGTGGCCGCGGTTGATCCCGCCGGCCGCGGCGAGGTCGAGGATTTCGCGCACGCGCGCCGCGTTCGGGCTCCAGGCGAGCCCGCGCTCGAGGCGGTCCGCGTCGGCGTCGGAGCCGGGCCGCTCGAGGGCCTTGCGGACCGCCTCGAAGCCCCGCTCCCCGCCCGCGCGAACGCGGGCGATCGCGACCGCGAGCCTCAGGTCCGGGTCGAGGCGGTCCCAGGAATCGAACCGCGGGGAGATCTCCTCCGCGAACGCCGGATCGACCCGGACCCGGGAGAAGGCGACCCGTTCGCGGATGATCCCGTTCCCGGGGACCTCACCGGCGCCCCGGTCGAGCCCGACCCTGGCGACCTGGCGCGAGAGGAACTCCTTTGCGGTCCGCTCGACGCCCTTCGCGTGGGGGAACTGGAGGGCGAACATCGAGAGGTCCCTGGCCAACGTCTCGACGACCAGTCGGTCGGGACTCTCCTGGAAAACCTCGACCGCCCGGGCGTAGGTCGCCCAGTCTACGTCGCCCGACCAGACGAACGCGGCGAGGTCGTTGACGACCGCCCACGCGTCCCGCGCCGAGCGCCGGGGGAGTGCGACGAGAAGTCGGTCGAGGAGCGGCCGGTCGTAGAGCACCCGGTAGAACCCGATCGATCCCGGGTTCAGCAGCACCGTGGATCCGGGCGGCGTGCCGATCCGCCGCTCCTTCCGGTCGAAGAGGATTCGCTCCACCTTGCCGTCGACGTCGACCACCATCGGGATCGGCCAAGGCTCCTCGTCGGTGGAGCCGAGGTAGGAGAAGCGACGCTGGGAAAGGGCGACGCCCCCGGGGTCACTGCGAGCCGTGACCACCGGCAGACCGGCCCGGTCGATCCACGGCCCGGCGAGCGCGGGGACCGGCTCGCCGCTGGCCCTTTCGAGCGCCGCCAGCAGGTCCTCGGTGCGCGCGTTGCGGAAGCGGAACCGCCCTAGGTAGTCGGTCACCCCGGCGCGGAACCGCTCCTCTCCCAGGTAGCGGTCGAACATCGCGAGGACGCTGGAGCCCTTGCCGTAGCTGATCTCGTCGAAGATCTGGCTCATCTCCTCCGGTCGGTCCACGTGCTCACGCACCGGATGGGTCGAGCGGAGCGAGTCGCCGTCCAGCGCCTCTCCCTCGCCCATGACCCTCAGGAAGAAGTCGTTCCAAGGCTCGAACGACGGCTCGAGCGCCTGGGTGATCTTGGTCTCCATGAGCGACGCGAAGCTCTCGTTGAGCCAGATGTCGTCCCAGGAGCTCATCGTGACGAGGTTGCCGAACCACTGGTGAGCGATCTCGTGCCCCGCGGTCGTGAAAACGTCGCGCGCCGCGAAGGTGCCGCTCGAACCGTCGACCAGGAGGCGCGCCTCCTGGAAGCTGATCGCCCCCCAGTTCTCCATCGCGCCGAACGCGTGTTCGGTGACGGCGATGAGGTCGAGTTTGCGCAGGGGGTAGGCGATCCCGTAGTACTCCTCGTACGCGCGCAGGATCCGAGCCGCCGATCGCAACGCCCACGCGCCAGCCTCGCCGCGGCCCGGTGGGGTCGCCACGCGGACGGCGACCTTCGACCCCTCCGCGGACTCCCGGAAGTCGAACCGGCCCACGCCGAGGTAGAACAGGTACGTCGACATCGCGGGGGTCGGTTCGAACTTCCACTCGCGCCGACCGTCGAACGGGTCCTTCGAGAGGACCGACGCGTTCCCGATCACCTCGAGCTCGCTCGGGGCCCGCACGGTCAGCACGATCCGCGCCTTGTGGTCCGGTCGGTCGATGCAGGGGAAGATCCGCCGGGCCCCGGTCGGCTCGCAGTGGGTCGTCAGGATGTAGCCGGAGCCTTGATGGGAGCGGTAGAGGCCGAAGAGGTTCTTCGTCTCCACCCGGCCGGAGAAGTCGACCGCGACGCTGGAGCCGTGGCCGCGCCCCAGCTCGAACGACAGACGGTTCGCTCTCGTGTCGTGCGAGAAGCCGACCGGTAGTCCGCCCACCCGCACGGCGGAGACCTCCAGTCCCTCGCAGTCCAGCGAGAGGCGGCTGGGGACCCCTGAGACGTCGAACTCGACGGTCCCGTGCCACCGAAGCCTTTCGAAGTCCAGGTCGAGGAGGAGGCGGTACTCCGGAACCGTCGGTTCAGCATCCAGCATCGAACGCCCTGAGGTCGAGGCCCGGTCCGGGCCCGGCTCAACGCTCGAGGAAGGCGGCGAATTGAAGGTTTGCGGCCGCGGCTCCCCCCCGCCGTTTCCGCGCCTCGGCGCGACGCAGGATTAAATAGGTCGCCCCGCTCGGGCCCGTCGGCTGACGGCCAAAGCGGTGGGGAAACACCCGGTCCCATTCCGAACCCGGCAGTTAAGCCCACTGGCGTTCCGCGCGGTACTGAAGTGCGCGAGCCTACGGGAACCGCGGAAAGCTGTCAGCCTCCGGGACGTTCGGGGCCCCCGCTAGGGTAATCGACCGGGCCGAGTGCTGCGGCACGATGTACCTCGGTGCGCATCTGGGGATATCGAACGGGTTCGCCGAGGCGATAGCCGCGGCGGGGCCTCTCGGCGCGGAGTGCGTCCAGATCTTCTCCAAGAGCCCCCAGATGTGGAAGGGTCCCCCGGTCGCTCCCCAGGCGGCCGAACGGTTCCGGGAAGCGGTGCGCACCTCGTCGCTCCGCGCGACGGCGGTGCATCATGGCTACCTGCTGAACCTCGCGAGCCCGCGGCCGGAGATGCTCGAGCGCTCCCGCCTCGCGTTCCTAGACGAGATCGCCCGCGCCGACCTCCTCGGGGTCGACGCCCTGATCTTCCATCCCGGGGCCCACCTCGGCGCCGGCACGGCAGTCGGCCTCCGGACGCTCGGCGAGAGCCTCGAAGGGGCGCTGGAGGCCACCCCCACGTCGCCGACACGGCTTCTCCTGGAGAATGCCGCGGGCCAGGGCACGACCCTCTGCGGCTCGATGGAGGAGCTCGCCGAGGTCCTCGGCCGTGTCCGCGGGGCCCAGCGTCTCGGGGTGACCCTCGACACCTGTCATCTCTTCGCCCACGGGTTCGACCTCCGCACGGAGGAGGGCTACGGCGCCCTCGTCGACCAGGTTCGGTCGACGATCGGCGAGGCGAGCGTCCGCGCCTTCCACCTGAACGATGCGAAGGCGCCCCTCGGCTCGCACCTCGACCGACACGAGAACATCGGTCGCGGCGAGATCGGGACGGAGGGGTTCCAGAGGATCGTGAGCGACCGCCGATGGGCGGAAGTGCCCGGGTATCTCGAGACCCCCTTGGACGAACGGGGTTACGCACGGTACGCGGAGGACCTCACCACCCTGCGGGGGCTGCGCCTGTCCCAACCTCGTCGGCCTGGACCGCCCCGCGCCGGGGCGGCGACCGGTCGGAAGGGTCGGTCGAGGTAGGTCCCCGGACGCTGCGGGCCGACCGGCCTAGAGACCGGAGGGTCGACCCCGGAGCTGGGGGCCGATGGGAGGCGGCCGTGCCGCCAAATAGGTCGAACCCTCTCTGCCATGCTCGGATGCGCGGGGCGGCGGGCCGGGGCGATCGCGCTCGCGGAGGACCCGGCCGATGAGCGCTCGGGAGCCCCCGATGCCACCGGTCGCAGCCTACCGCGAGGGGCTCCTGACCGCTGCCGAGCGGCTCCCTACGCTGCTCGTCCTGGAGACCGGTCTCCCTCCCCCGGTCGCCTCCACCTCGTTCGCCACGCGCTTTCCCTCCCGGTACGCTACTCCGTCGGACGCCGAGTTCGTCTCGGTCGCGACCGAACGGTGCGCCGCCGGTGGCCCGGTCTTCCTCGGAGCCCCGATCCCGTGGGTCGTCGAGGGAGCCTATCCTTCGCTGGTCCGCTCGCTCGTCCTGCCTCGCCGGAACGTGAAGCTCGTAGGCTTCCCGGCGGAAGCGTTCCCTGCCGGCAGCCGCACCCCTCCCCCGGTCCGCGACGACCTGGGCACGATGCGCGCCTTGCCGGGGTTGACCGTGGTCGCCCCGGCGGATGGCCCGACGGTCCGCTCGGCGACCCTGGCCCTCGCCGACCGCGCGGGGCCGGCCTACGTCCGCCTCCCCCGCTCGGACGCCCCGGCCGTGACCGACGGGACGTTCTCGGTCGGGCGGGCCCAAGAGCTCCGGTCCGGCGGGGATCTGACGATCGTCGCCCTGGGTCCGATGCTTGCCCGGGCGCTCGAGGTCGCCGACGAGCTCGCCCGGGTCGGGATCTCGGTGCGGGTCCTCGACGTCGCCTCGGTGAAACCGCTGGACGAGGCGGCGGTCCTCAGGGCGGCCCGCGACACGGGGGCACTCTTGGTCGTAGAAGCGTCCCCCGCAGGGACCGGCCTGGGTTCGCTGGTCGCGTCGATGACCGCGGAGAACCATCCCGTGCCCGTCCGGCGGCTCGGCTTCCCGGACCTCTATCCGGAGGACGACTCGGCCGCTCGCCTGGACGAGCTCGGCCTTTCCCTCGACAGGATCCGGGACGAGGCGTGGGAGCTCCTGCGGCTGCGGGGTCGAATAGCCTAAGTTCCGGGGGCGCCACGGGAGGCGGACGGAGATCGGACCGATGCAGCTCTTCCTGGACACGGCGAGCGTGACCGAGATCAAGGCGATGTGGGAGATCGGGATCCTCGACGGGGTCACGACGAACCCGAGCCTGGTCGCCAAGGAGGGACGGACCTTCGAGTCGGTCCTCCGGGAGATCTGCGCCCTCGGGATCCCGTCGGTCTCGGCAGAGGTCGTCGCCACCGACACCGAAGGGATGCTCCGCGAGGGGCGCCACCTGAAGGACTTCCACCCGTCGATCTACGTCAAGATCCCGATGACCCCGGCCGGGCTCCGGGCGACTCGCATCCTCTCCGGCGAGGGGATCCGGGTCAACATGACGCTCGTGTTCAGCGCGAACCAGGCGCTCCTCGCCGCCAAGGTCGGCGCCACGTACGTCAGCCCCTTCATCGGCCGGCTCGACGACCAGGGCCAGGATGGGATGGAGCTGGTCCGCGACATCGTGACGATCTACCGCAACTACCAGGTCCCGACCAAGGTCCTGGTCGCGAGCGTCCGCCACCCGGTGCACGTCCTCGAGGCCGCGAAGCTGGGAGCCGACATCGCGACGATGCCGTACGCCGTCATGGAGAAGCTCGTCCAGCATCCGCTCACCGACCTGGGCCTCGCCCGGTTCCTGAAGGACTGGGAGAAGGTGCCGAAGGGATGAGCGGCGGCGTCCCTGCGGAAGGCAGCCCGCCAGGAGCCGGGGGTCCCACCGGTCTCCTCGCGCGATACCTTCGTCTCACCCGGGAGGCGATCGAGCTCGTCCGGCCCGGGACTCCCGAGCGGTCGTTCCTGCGGGGGGGGTCGGACGACGTCCTGGCGATGGCCCGGTCCTACCTCGCCGACGCCGAGCACTTCTCCACGATCGGCGACCTCGAGCGGGCGCTCGCCGCGGTGAGCTACGCGCACGGTTGGCTGGACGCCGGGGTCCGCCTCGGGCTTCTGGACGGAGGGGGCGATGCCTCCAGGTTCACCCTCTTCCGCTAGTCACGGCGGCGCCGCCCCGCCCGGGCTCGGCGAGGACGTGCTCGGGACCATCGAGACGCACTTGCGCCAGCGGGAGCTCCGGCGCGAGGAGCTCTACCAGCAGGCGAGGCGGTTGCGCCGTCTCGCGCAGGGGACGATGACGCGGCTCCACCTGGGGTCGGCCGAGCCGGCCGAGCTCGCCGCGGTTCGCACGGGCCTCGCCCAGCTCAGCGACCGCCTCCGCCGGGAGGGCCGGGCCGACGAGCCGCTCGTCCACGATGCCCTCCAGGAGGCGGTCGAGGCGAGCCTCCTCGGTGCGATCGTCGCTCGGGACCCTCTGCCGAGCCCCACCGACCTCGCCGTCGAGCCGGAGCCGTACCTGCTCGGGCTCGGGGACGTGGTCGGCGAGGTGCGCCGGCTCGTCCTCGAGCGCCTCGGCGCGGACGACCTCGAGGGCGCCGAGCGCCATCTCCGCCTGATGGAAGCGCTCACGCAGGCCCTGTTGAGGTTCGACACCAGCCGGGCGATCGTGCAGCTCAAGCCGAAGCAGGACCAGGCCCGCGCGCTCGTGGAGAGGACGCGAGGCGAGGTCGTGATGGCCCGCCTCCTCGCGCGGGGGCGGCCCCCGTCCGCGGGCGGAGGCTAGCGAGGATGACGCCCCGGAGGACGATCGGGGTGATCGGCGGCTCCGGCGTCCGTGGGATCCTGGACGAGCGCGACCGCACGCTCCACAGCGTCGCGACGCCGTGGGGAGCCCCCTCGGGCCCGGTCGAGGAGGGCCACGTCGGCGGCGTGCGCGTGCTGTTCCTCGCCCGCCACGGTCCCCGACACACGATTCCGCCCCACCGGGTCAACTACCGGGCGAACCTCGATGCCCTCCGCGCGCTCGGCGCCGAGGCGATCGTCACGGTCAGCGCCGTCGGCTCGCTCCAGGAGGAGCTGCCGCCGGGCTCGCTCGTCCTTCCGTCGCAGTTCGTCGACTTCACGAAGCAGCGGCCGACAACGTTCTTTGACGGAGGGAAGGTCTACCACGTCTCGCTCGCCGACCCGTTCTGCCCGGACCTGCTCCGTGCGGCGGCGGACGCCGGGCGCGCCCTCGGGACCCCTTTCGCCGAGGGGAAGACCTACGTCTGCGTCGAGGGACCGCGGTTCAGCACGCGCGCCGAGTCCCGGTTCTTCCGCGGGTTCGCCGACGTGATCGGGATGACGCTCGTCCCCGAGGTCACCCTCGCCCGCGAGCGGGCGGTCTGCTACGCGTGCCTTGCCATGGTGACGGACTTTGACGTCTGGGCCGACCAGCCGGTCGACGCCGCCGAGGTCGGCGAGACGATGGCCCGCAACGCCGAGAAGATGGGCCGGCTGTTGGAGCGGCTCCTTCCGAGCCTGACGCGAGAACCGAGCTGCTCCTGCTCCCACGCCCTCGACCAGGCGGGGGCGTGACCGGCGACCCTACGCGTTCGATCGCCGCCGGACGGTGATCGGGATCCGCCCCGCCGCGAACTCGAGCTCGGCGATCTCCACCGGGTCGACCAGCGACGGCAGGACGTCGATCAGGATCGGAGCTCCCAAGGAGATCTGGAGCGCCCGTGCCCCTAGGATGCGCGCCCGCTCGAAACGGGTGTACTCCTCGGGAGACCGGAGAAGCGGGGCCGAGCGGTCGCTCACGCTGCTCTTCCCGGTCGCCGCGACGATCGCAGCGGCCGTCAAGGAGTCGTCCACCTGAGGCACGCTATTTGACCTTTGGGGAAGCTCGGAAGCCGGCCGGACCCCGCCCCGCGGGCCGCTCCCACTGCTCTCTCGTCCGCGCCCGCGGTGGAGGCGAGAACCCCCGAGCCCGTCCGGTCAGGCGTAGCCGAACTGGCGCCGAGCGAAGTCGGTCATCCGCTCCGGCCCCCACGGAGGCTCCCAGACGACCTCGACCCGGACCGACCGAGCGCCGGAGGGCGCCCGCGCGGTCCTCTCGACCTCGCGGACGAGCTCCTCGACCGCCGGGCAACCGGGGCTGGTCATCGTCATCCGGATCGTGAGCGAGCCGTCCGCTCCCCAGTCCAACCCGTAGAGGAGCCCCAGGTCGACGATGTTCATCGGGATCTCGGGGTCGTAGACGCTCTTCAGGGCCTCCCGCACCCTCTCCTCGGCGTCCGCGTGGCCGTCCCCGGCGGGAGCCCGGGACGGCCCCGGTTCGGGAGCGGAGGGGGGCGCCTGGGCAGGGCGCGCCGGTAGGAACGGCCCGGTCACCTCGAACCCCGGCGGGTCCGCGTCCTGGCGGTAGCGGACCTCGGCGTCCCTCAGGAACGACACGCTCGCCTCATCGACCAGGAGCGTGACGCCGTCGACCGAGAGCGGGATGTCCCGGGCGCTCGGCCGGTCGACCATCATCTGGGCGTGCGGGTGCATCCCCCGCTCGACCCAGATGCGGATGCCGGAACCGCTCGGCCGGTCCGAGAGCGCCGCGGAGAGGGCGTCGCGGGCCTCGGGGCTCAGGCGGAGGCGGATCGACTCGGGAGCCGGGCGGCCGCCGGCGGTCGGGTCCCGGGAGGGGGGCATCGTGGGCTCCTCGCCGAGCCTCACCACGTCGGCGGCTATACTCCTGCCGGTCCCCGGGTCCGGGTCGCAGGTCAGCCGCCGGTGACGTCCCCGAGGAACTCGCGCACCATCCCGACGAACTCCCTCGGCTGCTCGAGGACCGCCATGTGGCTCGACCGCGGGAGGACCCTCAGGTGGGCCGGCTCGATCCGCTCGTTCGCCTCGATCGCGGCGTCGAAGAAGTAGTCGTACCGCCCGACGATGACCACCGTGGGGACCTCGATCTTCGAGTAGTAGCGCCGCCCGTCCCACCGGGCGATGGTCCCGTCGACCTCGAACTCGTCGCCGGACCGGCACATCATCGCCCGGTAGATCGCCGGCGAGAAGCGCGTCGCCTTCCAGTCCTGGGGAACGGTGCGGATGAACCTCGTCTGGAACGGCGCCGCGATCGCCTCGCAGAGCGCGCGGTACTCGGCCGAATCGAACGTCTTCGCGCGCGTCATCTCCCGAAGGCGGGTCCGCTGCCCGGGCGACGCCGCGGCGACCATCCGGCGGTTCGCCGAGCGGATCTCCTCGGTGCTCCCGGCGCTCGCGCAGAGCAGGAGGGACGTGAGGTTCTTCTCGTAGCGGTGGGCGTACTCCAGGGCGACGAAGCCTCCGACGGAGTACCCCAGGAGGTGCAGCTCGCGGATCCGCAGGGCCTTGCGGATCGCCTCAACGTCCTCGGCGAGGTTCGCGACCGTGTAGTCGGCCGGGCGACGGGGAGCCCAGCTGTGCCCTACGCCCCGGGGATTGAACAGTACGACCCTCAGGTTGGCCGAGGCGAGGCGCAGCAGGGCCCGCAGGTAGTGGTAGCTGAGCCCCGGGCCACCAGGGTGGACCAAGAGGGTCGCGGGCCCCTTGCCCTGGGCGATGTATTCGAACGAGCGATGCCCCGGCACATGCACGGTGCGTACGCGCGCCACAGCGACCGGTAGCAACCCGCGCTCAAAAACGTCGCGTCCGGGGATCGCGACTGCTGGGAGAGGCTCCGGGGCCCGCGCCGGGACATGCCGGCGAGTCCCGGATCGCTCGGGGCCGCGGAGCGGCCGGGGGGAAGTCACCGTCTCCGGTTCACAGTACGGGGCCGAGCACGTGAGAGAAGGCACCCCGGACCGGGTGAGCCGCAGCGGTCCGTGGGTTCCTGTTGATGACCGCCGGGGACATCGACGCGACAGGGTGCTCAACGGCGAAGACGATCATGCGGGTCCCACGAGAAGACCGGGAGGGGTCGGTCCCGCGCCACGGCCGTGCCGAGCCGGCGGCGACAGAGCGTGGGATGCGGGCACCGGGATTTGAACCCGGGTTATAGGCTTGGCAAGCCTATGTGATGACCAGACTACACTATGCCCGCGCGAGGTCGCGACCGGCTCGGTCCACGGGGACGCTCCACGGGGCCAGGTGCCTCAAGCATCGCTCCCCGATTCGTCGGCGGTCCCTCCCGGCCGGCCCGACACGAGTCCCCACTATAAGCGCACCCCGGTCCCTACACGGACGACTCCGCGCCCCCAGGGGGCCACCCTCGGTCCGACCGAGGCCGGCCCCCGTCAAGGGCGAGCCCACGTCGGTCGATCCGTCCGTGTTCTCGCCTGAAAGGAGCTAAGCGGGCCGACCGGCTGGGGCACCCGCGGCGGAGGGCACGGGCCGCCCGCGTCGCAGAGCGGGGGAGGGGATGATGGACCTGTGGGCGGACGGTGACGTGGCGGTCCTCGCCCGTTCCGGCGGGCCGTCCTTGTTGCTCCGCATCCAGCGGAGTCCCCAGGCCATCGGGGACCGGGGCGTCCTCGACCTGTCCGGCGAGATCGGAAAGCCACCCGGCGGCGAGGTCGCGTGGCTCGGCCACCGCTACCGCCTCGTGCGTCCATCGCTCGCCGACCTCCTCGGGACCCTCGAACGGGGGCCGCAGATCGTGACGGCGAAGGACGCCTTCCACCTCGCGTACCTCGCCGGTGTGGCGCCCGGCGCGGAGGTCGCCGAGGCAGGGACCGGCTCGGGAGCGCTCACGCTCGTGCTCGCGACCCTCGTCGGTCCTGCCGGTCGGGTCTTCAGCTACGAACGGAGGCCCGAGTTCCTGGACGCAGCCCGCCGGAACGTCGAGCGGGCCGGTCTCGCCGAGAGGGTGAGCTTCCGGCTGAGGGATGTCGCCATCGAGGGGATCGAAGGTGACCGGCTGACGAGCGTCATCCTCGACCTCGCCGAACCCTGGTCGGTCGTTCCATCGGCGAGGAAGGCCCTGCGCGAGGGCGGATGCCTCGCCACGTACACCCCGACCTACAACCAGCTCGAACGGACCGTCCGTGCGATGCGGGACGCCGGGCTAGGCGACGTGCGCGCGCTCGAGCTGATCGAGCGCCCGATCCACGTCGGCGACGGTGGGACCCGACCGGCGTTCGAGATGCTCGGCCACACCGGCTTCCTGGCGGTCGGCCGGAAGGTCGGCTGACCATGGTCGTCGCCTCGTTGACGTTCGGCGGGATCGTCGGCATCCTCCTCTCCGGCGGGTTCATCTGGTGGGAGGTTGGCCGCTACGCCACCCCGCAGGTCCCGGTGACGGTCTTTGACGAGCGGAAGGTCCTCGCGGCCTACACGGTCGGCCTGTTCGTCGGGGTGCCGCTGACAGTGGCCTATCTCCTGCTCCTCGCCTCGCTCGCCAACGGCGCGCTGCCAGGAACCGCGTTGTTCCTCGGCGGGCTCGTCGTGGGCACGGAGGTCGTCCAACTTCTGCTCGAGCGATCCGCGTACTGGGGCTCCACCGCGGCGGTCCCGTTCTACGCCGTGTCGCTGCGAGCCGGGGTGGGCGGGATCCTCGCGATCGCGGCGGTCACCTCCTACCTCGGGACCGTCGCGCATCCCACCGCGCTAGGCATCGCGTCGACGCTCCTCACGGCGGTCGCCCTCGTGGCGCTCGAGGTCTCGGGAGGTCTCCTCTCGTTCCGCCCCCGCGGCCGCTCGGGCCCGAGGGTGGGAGGTCCTCTGGCCGGGGCCATCTTCGGGGCGGTGGCGTTCTTCCTTCTGGGGACAGGGCCGACCGTGGGCCCGTTGGGGGCCGTGGCGGCGTCGATCATCGTCCTCGGAGGGGCGACCCTCGCCTTCCGTGGAGGCCGCAGGGTCCTTGCCGACGTCCCGGCTCCGACCGGGCCGCCGCCCACGCCGGAGGCCGGTCACCCGCTCTCCTACGGCCGGACGACCCCGCTCCCGTCGAGCGACCCGAGCGAGGCCGAGCGCCGCTAGGTGCCCGCCCGGTCCGCGTGGGACCGCCCCTTCTCCCCCAGGGGGATGACGCGAGGATAGAATCATAAGGCGGAGAGCATGGGCCCCCCGCATGTCCACGGAGGAGAGCGAGCTCCCGTTCAGCAGCCGTCTGCGGGATTGGGTGCGGACGCAACGGGCGGCGATCTCCATCGCGGTGCTCGCGATCGGTTTCGCGCTGACAATCCTCGCCCTGGGTGCGTTCACCCCGCTCAGCACCGCGCAACCGTTCCTGACGATCAACCACGCGACGGACACGCCGTCCGCGAACTACAACCTGGTGTTCGTCATCCTCGGCCCGATCCTGATCATCATCGGGGGCTACCTGGTCGCCTCGTACTTTCACGCCCGCCGCCAGTTCGAGCATCTGATGATGACGAAGAGCAAGGCCGAGTTCCTGCGGAACATTCCCGAGCTCGAGGAGCTTCTTTGGGACCTCACCCCGAACGACCAGGTCCGCTACGAGCAGAAGCTCGGCGAGCTCCGCCTCCGCCGGTGAGCCCCGACCGCCGGGCGGTTAAGTAGCGCGCCCCGGTCGCGAGACTGTGGCCACCCCCGACCGTCGTCCGGGCGATTTCGCGTTCCGGCCCCTGAGGAAGCCCGAGGAGTTCCGCCACGCCGAGCAGCTGCAACGCGAGGCGCTCGGGAGCGAGGAGGTGCTGGCCGTCCCCTCGTCCCTCCTGCGTTCGATCCAGGACAACGGCGGCCTCGTGCTCGGGGCGTTCGCCGACATCTATCTCGCCGGGGTCACGGTCTCCTCGATAGGGTGGGACGGCTCAACGCTCTACCACCAATCGCTCGTCACGGCGGTGCGCCCCGAGTACCAGAACCACCGGCTCGGCCTCCGCCTGAAGGCGCTCCAGCGGGACGAGGTGCTGCGCCTCGGCCTGGGGGAGATCCGCTGGGCGTTCGATCCGCTTCAGCGCGCCGCCGCTTCCCTCGCGGTGAGGCACCTTGGAGCACGGCCGGATGCGTACCTGCCCAACTATCATGGCCACCTGGAGGCGACCGACCGGCCTCGCGACGAAAGCGACCGGCTCCACGTGCGCTGGGCCCTCCGCGGCGCCGAGGTCGAGCGGCGCCTTGGAGGCGAGCTCCCCCGGCCCGAGGACGACCTGCGACGGCACGCCTCGTCGTCCGCGGTGGTCGAGACCGAGCCCGGGGAGAGCGGGTTGCGGCTTCCGTCCGCGGTCGCGGAGCCTTCCGGCCCGACCGCGTCGCTCGAGATCCCGTTCGACCTCGGCTCGATCCTCGTGCACGAGCCGGGGTCCGTGCGTCGCTGGAGGCACGCGGTCCGGGACGGGTTCCGCGCAGCGCTCGACCTCGGCTACGCCGTCGAGGATATCGCGACCGTGAGCCTCGAGCACGAGCGGCGCTGTTTCTACTTCCTTTCGCGATCCTCGACGGCCGGGGCCGGTCCCCCGTCCGTCCCAGGATGACGGGTCGGGACTCCTCAGGGCCCGCCGACCAAGCTGTTATTTTGTGACGGGGCGGTACGGTCCGGTCGAGGAGCGAGCATGCACGAGCCGTCGATCCGCTCGTACCGAAGCCGCGCTCCCCTGTACGCGCTCCTCGGCGTGTCCGTCTTGGTCGGGATCGTCGCGAGCCTCCTCGTCGGCGCCGCGCCCCCTCCGCCCCCGGCGCAGGCCGGCGAGCTGACCGTCAGCCTCCCGGCGACCGTCTGGGCGGTCCTCTTGCTTAGCCCGTTGATCGCCGGCCTTTCGGTCATCATCGCCCGTGCGTGGATGGAAGGGACGATGGCCCGGAGCAACTTTCTCGTCATCCTGGTCACGGCCGCGGTAGTTGGCGCGATCGCGACGGTCTGCCTCACCCTCGCCCACGGGGGAGGCTCGATCGGGCAAGGGACGATCACGATCTCGGGGCCTGGACACTCGAACTCGACCCCCCCTGCAAGGACGAACACCTCGGGCCCTCCCACGAACGGGACCACGGTCCCCCCCACGTACATCGTCACCGTCACGCCCTGGGTCCTTCTCGCGGTGGTCGCGGGCATTTCGGCGTGCGTCGCCGTGCTCGCGCTCCCGGGGATACTCTCTCGCCTGATCGACCGCGCGCCCCGAAAGGCTCGCGGCCCCCCGACCGCCCGTGCGCAGGTCCAGGCCGCCCTCGCCGACGCCGCGGAGGCGATCGACCGGGGGGCGGACCCTCGAGAGACGGTCATCCGTCTGTATCTCCGCCTCCTCTACGAGATCGCCCCTAGGGTCGGGGACGTCTCTCCGCTGACGCCCGACGAGATCCGGGCGTACGCGCTCGCCACCCTCGGGGTGGGGGCTGTCGCATCGGAGGTTCTGACCCGCCTGTTCGAGGAGGCGCGCTACTCCTCCCACCCGATCGGTCCGGAAGAGGCCCGGCGGTTCCGAGAAGCGATCCGCCAGGTCGACGACGACCTTCGTCGGAGCTACGACCTTCACCGGAGCGTCGCCTCGTGAGGGCGCCGTTCGCCTGGTGGTGGCTGGTGCTGGCCGCCCTGTTCTCTGCCGTCGCGCTCTGGCAGTCGAGCAACTACGCCGTGGCGGTCCCCGCCGCGGCGGCCGCGGTGCTTGTCGCCGCGTTCGCCGTCGGGGACGCCGTGCGACGCACCTCCTCCTCCCGAGCGGTGCCCTACCGGCTCCCGCCGTTCCCAAGGAGCGGCATCCGCCATTGGCTGGCCGCCGGAGAGCTCGGGCGTGAGGACATCATCCTCCTGCTCGACCGCCTGGAACGGAAGGTGCTGCGTCCGGACCTACCGGCCCGGACCCCGATGGAGATCGGGGCGCTCGTCGCCCTTCGCCCGAGCGAGTTCCATCGGTATGTCGCCGACCGGCTCCAGGCCCTCGAAGGAACGGTGTGAGCGCCGACGACGTGCGGGGGACCGGGGTCCGGTGGACCGGCCGGGCGTACCTCCTGATCGGGGTCGGAGCCTTCCTCGCGGTGGCCGCGGTCGCCTCACGGTCGGCGGTGCCGCTGTTCGTCGCGCTCCCGCTCCTCCTCGTCCCGTTCGCGGTCGCCTCCCTCACGACGGGCCGGTCGATGCGGGCCGACCTCACGTGGGCCGCCGGGGGCATGGGCGCGGACGTGGACCTCACCGGGGAGTTGCGCGGGTCGCTCGGGACCGGGGCCAGGGACCTGGTCCTCGAGCTGTTCCCGCCACCAGGGGCCGTGCCCACCGCACCGCTCCGCATCTCGCGCGGGTCCGAAACGATCCGTTTCACCGTCGGTTGGAGGCTCTTGGAGCCTACCATCTCGACGGTGCGTCCCCCCCGCGTCGTTTGGCAGGACCCCCTCGGGCTGGTCGAGCAGGACGTCGGAGGGAAGCGGCCCGGGCTCGAGCTCGAGCGGTACCCGGCCGAGATCCACCGCCTCGGCGCGGTTCGCCTCGACCGGACGATCACCCTCCCCGGCGAGACCCGCTCCCGTCGTGTCGGCGCCAGCGGGGAGTTCTACGGTATCCGCGAGGCGGCGCCGAACGAACCTTGGGGACGGATCAACTGGCGCGCGTCGGCTCGCGTCGGCCGCCTGCTGGCGAACGACTACCAGCTCGAGCTCACCGGTGACCTACTGATCGTCCTGGACGTGCGCCCCTGCTCGTCCGACCGGGCCGTGGACGCGCGGCTGCTGGGCATCGCGCGGGCCGGCGTCCACGGGATCGCCGACGCGCTGTTCCACAGCAAGGTCCGTGTCGGCTACGCGACGTTCGGCGAGTTCGTCGAGGCCGTGCCGCTCTCCACGGGCCGCGGCCATCGCGCGCGGGTCCTTGCCGCGATCGCGGCGAGCCGACTCTCGCCGGTCGCCGGGCCCGCGGAGCGCTGCGCCGTCTCCGTGAGACGGTACTATCGCCCCGGGATCACGACGATGGTCGTCTCGAGCTGGACCGGAGACGTGGCGGAGGAGCTCGTGCCGTACCTCCGACGGCAAGGGTTCCCGCCCCTTCTCATCAGTCCCTCGTCGCTCCCGATGCTCGAAGGGACGGGCGATCTCGCTCCTGACGAGGAGCCGCTCGCGCGTCGGCTCGAGCTCGTCGAACGCCGGGTGCGGCTCTCCGAGACGTGGCGGTACGCCCCCGTGATCGACTGGAACGATTACTGGTCGCTGGAGGGTCTCGCGAGGTTCCTCCGCCGGCCGACGCGCCGGAGGGTCTCGTGAGCGCGTCACGGGTCGACGCGCGCCGAGGAGGGAGCGGGCTCACGTTCGCGCTGGCCGTCCTTGCGGTGTCGGCGTTCGGGCTCGTGGTCGGACTGCCGGACCTCCTCGGGCCCGCGATCGGCGTCGCCGGGCTCGTCCTCTCCTCGCTCTGGCGCCGAAGGCCGACCACCGGGCGATCGTTCGCGCCGTTGCCCGCCTTGGTCGCCCTCTCGGTCCTGGCGGTGAGCGCGCCGGTCGTCGCCTCCGCCGAGCTGTTCGGGGGCTTCGCGACGCTCGCGTTGCTCCTCTGGCTGGCGGACGACCCGGCCCGCCCCGCCGGCGGGGGTCGTAGGGCGGCCAGGGCCATCGGGGCGTGCGGCCTCGCGATCGGGATCGCCTGGTCGCTCGTGCTCCTGCTGCCCAGTTCGTCCCGTGGCGTCGGCGTCGCCGGGGCGTTGCTCGCCCTCGTCCTCCTCGTCCTCGCCTATCTCCTCGTGCGCGAGACCGAGGGGCGGATCCCCTCCGCCGCAAGCGCTTAGGGCGGGCCCGAGATAGGTCCCGGTGGCGCGGGCTACGCCAGCGCCCGGGTACCGACGAAGGGTCCCTCCTGACTCCATGCGGACGGGTCGTCCGCCGAGAGTGACGCGAGGACAACCCCGGTGTCCGATATCCCGGCCGGGGTCAGACCGCCGAGAGGGCAGCGGCCTACCGTGACGCGGATCGTTACGGCCGGGGCATACGCGGGGCCTGCCTGGTCGCGCGGATCCGTCGGGCTCCCCACGGTCCGCGCGACGTCGAAGGTCTGCCCTGCCACGGTCCCCGAGGCGGCGTAACGGCGTCAAGGACTCGCCGGAGCCGGAGCACCCTCCGTGGCCTTCCATCCGCCAAGGGACCCGGCGCGGCGGGAGCGGGACGTGACAGTCGCTCCATTAGGTCCGTTCGGCGACGTGGACCCGCCTTACGTGGAAGGGCGAGGGCCGGCCTCGTTGCCCTGCCTCCAGGCCCAGGTGCGGGCGAGGGCGCGGGCCGGTCAGGGCCACGCGCCGATCCCTGGTGGTCCGCCCCCTCGTCGGACCGAGGAGCCGACCGACCCAAGCCCGTCGCCTCTCCCGCGCGATATGCGAACTGTGCAGCGGGATGCCCGCCATCCTCCCTCGCAGCTCCCTCGACCGGCAGAAGGGATTATCGAAGGCCGGCGCCATACCGGTACGGCTCGTGGCTATGAGGAGCCCGGAGCGGGCCCCACTGGCATCGCTCGGCGCAGGGGCCCTGGTGGCGGTCGTCGCACTCCTCGGCCTCGGCGGCGCCCTCTTGGCCGGTCGTGCCGCGGCGTCCCCCGCGCTCGCCACGAGAGCCTCTCCGGAGATCGCGTGCTCGGCCCCGCCGGTGGTCTGGGCCATCCTCTTCCTCGTGCCGCTGGTGGTCGGGTTTCTCAGCTACCTCCTCCGCTTCGCCCTCGATCCAGCCGCCGGGCGTCCGGCGCGGGTCGGAGCCGGAGCCGTGATCGCGGTCGTGGCCGTCCTGTTCGTGGCCGTCCTCCTTCCGCATGCGGCCTGGAACGGGAACAGCACCGTGACGCTAGGAGGCGCCGGCGTGGTCTCGGGGAGCGATGCCTCGTCCTCTGGGGGCTCGGGTTCGGGGGGGTCGCACGGCGGCTCGACCGGCGGCGTCGGCTCGAACGGCTCCGGCGCGTCGGGAACCGGAGGCAACAATTCGACCTCGGCCGGCGGTTCCGGCGGAGCCGGCTCCGGTGGCGCGAATGGTGTCGGCGGAAACAATAGCGGCTCCTCGGGCACCGGCAGCTCCACCGGGGGCGGGTCGAACGGCCAGGGCGGTTCGACGGGCACCGGCGGCTCCGGCACCGGGGGCGCTTCCGGGACCAAGGAGAACTGTTCCACGCGAGCGCGAGGTGGTGCCCCGGCGATCGAAGGCTCTCCGATCGACACCGGGAACTGCACGCGGAGCCCCGGTGACGGTTCTGGCGGGTCGGTGGGGACGGGACATTCTCGCGGGAACAACACCACCGCCGCGCCGAAGGCCGCCGTGCCGGCCCGCGGGATCGCGGTGGGTGTTCCGAACTGGGTGTTCCTGCCGGTCGGGATCGCGCTCTCCGGCGCCATCGGGGTGCTCGCGATCCCCGGTGTCCTCTCGCGCCTGGTCGACCGGCGTGTCCATAGGCCCGCGCCTCCCATCGTGGCGACGGTTCCCGAGGGGGCCGCCTCCGCGTTCCGGGATGCCAGGCTCGCGATCGAGAGCGGGGAACCGCCTCGGGAGACGATCGTCCGCCTCTATGGACGTATCCTCGGGAGGGTCGCGCCGACGGTCGAGGAGCTGGCGACCTCGACGGCGGAGGAGATCCGGCGGACCCAGTTCGCCGCCCTCCCCGTCCCGGCGACGAGGTCGGAACTGATCACTCGACTGTTCGAAGAGGCTCGCTACTCGACCCACCCGATCGACCAGCCGGTCGCGGACCGGTTCGTCGAAACGCTTCGCGAGGTCGAGCGGGACCTCGCGGTGGCCGGGGCGCCCCGTTGAACTCCCCGGTCGGTTGGTGGTGGCCTCTCCTCGCCGGGATCGCCACCGCTGTCGCTTTGCTGGCCGGGCCGGCGCACTGGCTCGTCGTGCCGGCGGCGACGGTGGCGGTCGTGGGGGCCGCCCTGACCATCCTCGAGGCCCTCGCGCGGCAGCGAGGCGGGGCGAGGACGCCGGTCACCCCTACCCCGGCACACCCGGGAGGCCTCCGCGAGGCGTTCACCGGCGGCGAGCCCGGGCGTGAGGACATCGTGCTGGCGTGCGACCTCCTTGAACGCAAACTTTCCCGACCGGATCTCCGCGCACGGACGGCCGTCGAGCTCGCCGTGCTCGCGACGTTGCCGCCGGAGGAGTTCCGGCGTTACCTCGCACGGCGTCTGGACGAGCTCGAAGGTGCCTCGTGATCGAGGCGGAGCCGTCGTCCCCTCCTTTGGGCTCGGTGCACTGGACCTGGCGTGCCTCTCTCCTCGTAGCGTTCGGCGGCGGCCTGATCGCCCTCGCGGTCGCTTTTCGTGACGCGGTGCCGCTCTTTGGCGGGATCCCGCTCCTCCTGGCCCCGCTGCTCGCGGGGTCCCAGGGATCACGACAGCTTTCGGGGGCGGACCTGGAGTGGCAGGCGAGCGGTCTCGGCCCGGAGGTCACGATCACCGGGGCGCTGCGTGGGGATCTCGGCAGCTCGGCCGTCGACATCTCCATCGACGTCCCGAGGCCTCCGGGTGCGACCGAGGCCGAGCCGCCCCGGTTGGAGCGGGATCCCACGGCGATCCGGTTCACCCTCCGATGGAGGCTCTCCGAGCCGGCGGTCCTGACCCTGCCCCCTCCGCGGATCGTCTGGGCCGACCCGTTGGGGCTGACGGAACGGCTCCTTGTCGGCGCGCGGCCCTCGCTGTCCATCGAGCGCTACCCTCTGTCGCTGCATCGGCTGGGGTCGATCCAACTTGCGAGGACCACCACCCTCCCGGGCGAGATCCGATCCCGGGTGCTGGGCGCCAGCGGCGAGTTCTTCGGGCTCCGCGAGGCGGCCACCGGCGAGCCTCCCCGCATGATCAACTGGAAGGCGACCGCTCGTGACGGTCGTCTCCTGACGAACGAGTATCGGATCGACCGGACGGGCGACCTGATCGTCGTCCTCGACGTGCGCCCGACCTCCCTGGGCCCGGACGCCGACGATCGCCTCCTCGCCGTCGCGCGGGCCGCCGTCCATGGGATCGCCGAGCTGTTGCTTCAGGAGAAGACCCGCGTCGGCTTTGCCTCCTTTGGGGAGTTCCTGACCACGGTCCCCCTCTCGACGGGCCGGGGCCACCGGGTCCGGATCCTGCGCGCGATCGCGGCCGCGCGCCGGGAGGAGATCGCGGGACCCGCGATGAGGTGCGCCCTCGGGCTTCGCAGGTTCTACCCGCGCGGGGTGACGATGCTGGTCGTCTCGACCTGGACGGAGGACCCGTCGTTCAACCTCGTGCCGTACATCCAGCGGCAAGGTTTCCCCGTCGTGCTCCTCAGTCCCTCCCCGCTCCCGATACGCGCGGGGACCGGCGGGCTCGCCCCGGCGGACGAGCCGCTGGCTGAGCGCCTCGAACGGCTCGAGCGGAAGGTGCGGCTCTCCCAGCTCTGGGTCCACGGGCCGGTGGTCGACTGGGAGGACTTCTGGACTCTCGACCCGCTCTCGCGGATCCTGCGCCGGCCCACCTACCGGAGGGTCTCGTGAACGGCGGCCCGCCCCCTCCCGGTCGAGGCGGAGGGCTCGCCACGACCGTGCTCCTGGGGGGCACCGCGTGCTTCCTCGGGCTTCTGGGCGGCCTACCTCTCCTCCTCGGCCCGGCGGTCGGCGCCCTCGGGGTCACGGCGTCGGCGCTCTGGCGGACCTACGGCAGGGGCCGGGGCGGCGCGGTCGCCCTGGTTCCGGCCCTGCTGGCGCTGGTCGTCCTAGCGCTGACCGCCCCGGTCGCTGCCTCCACCGACCTCTTTGCGGGGCTCACGGGGCTCGCGTTCCTCCTCTGGGTCGCGGACGATCCGGGGCGGCCGGCCGGCGGGGGTCGCCGGGCGGTGCCCACGATCGCGCCTGCCGCGCTCGCCCTCGGGCTCGCGTGGGCGATCACGCTGGCCCTCGCCGGCCAGCCCCAGGAGGTAGGCCTGGCCGGTGGCCTCCTCGCCGCGGCGCTCGTCCTTCTCGCCGTGCTGTTCTCCGGCCTCTCCCGCCACGCTCCCGCCCCTCCCCCGCCCGCCAAGCCGCTCCGCCAGGCCTCGCCGCGCCACGGGATGTAAGGCCCGGCGTCCGGATCCCGGCGGGGGGTCCTCCCACGCCCTCCGATGGATCGTCCGCCCGGTACGACGCGAGGTCGCGCCTCGCCTTCGATGCCCCGACGGAGGCCGATGGCCGGGAGGGCCGGGGGCCTCCATGACCCGCGTCGTCGTGGCCCCGCCGGCGGGTCGATCCGGGCCCCCGGACTTAAGAGCGGGCGGGCACCAGACGGGCGGGGGGCCAACCGTGAATCCAACCGAGGCCCGAGCGCTCGCGGAGAGGATTCGCCAATCGGTGCATACGGCGGTCGTGGGGCGCAACCAGGCGGTCGAGACGACCCTCACCGGGCTTGTCGCCGACGGCCACCTGCTGATCGAGGACCTTCCCGGGCTCGGGAAGACGCTCATGGCCCGGTCGTTCGCGCTCGCCCTCGGGCTCGGCTTTCAGAGGATCCAGTTCACCGCCGACCTCCTCCCCCACGACATCACCGGGGGCGAGATCCTCGACACCGCCAAGGCAACGTTCACCTTCCGCCCCGGACCGCTGTTCACGAACGTCCTTCTGGCGGACGAGATCAACCGGGCCCCTCCTAAGGTCCAGTCGGCGCTCCTCGAGGCGATGCAGGAGTACCAGGTAACGAGCGAGCGGACGACCTACGCCCTCCCTCGACCGTTCCTCGTCCTGGCGACGGAGAACCCGCTCGAGCTCGAAGGGACGTACCCCCTCCCCGAGGCTCAGGTCGACCGCTTCCTGCTCCGCCTAAAGGTCGGCTACCCGGATCTCGACGAGGAGCGCGGGATCCTGGCACGACGTCGCGCCCGCACCGACGACCGTGTCGACGCCCCCCAGGCCGCCGACGCGGCGACGTTCCGGGCCCTCCAGCTCACGGTCGAGTCCGTCGAGATTGACCCGTCGGTGGCCGGCTACATCGTGGACCTCGTGCGCGCGACGCGCGACGACCCCCGGAGCGAGGTCGGCTCCTCCCCGCGCGGGTCCCTCGCCCTTCAGAAGCTCTCCCGGGCGCGTGCCCTTCTCGCCGGTCGCGACTTCGTCGTCCCGGACGACGTCAAGGTGCTCGCCGAGCCGGCGCTCGCGCACCGGATCGTCGTCAAGCCCGAGCCGTGGATCCGGGGCGTGCGGGGCGAGGCGATCGTGAAGTCCGCGCTCGACCGCACGGCGGTGCCCAAGGCGCGCGCGTAGCCGGCGAACGCAAAGGGCTTTTGAACGCGACCCGGCTCGCCGCGCCGATGGCCGCGCTTCCGGTCGTCGTAGTCGCCGACCCTATCGATCGCGCCGCGCTCGAGGCGCTCCGCGCCGGCCCCTGCCAAGTGGTGGACGCGAGTGGCGAGCCAGGCCGCCTCGCCGACCATCTCACGTCGGCGTGGGGACTTATCGTCCGGAGCCGGACGAAGGTCACCGGTGAGCTCATCGCCCGCGCGCCGAACCTGGCCCTGGTCGCCCGCGCCGGCGTCGGGCTGGACAACGTAGACCTCAAGGCCGCGAAGGCGCGCCACATCCAGGTCGTCAACGTTCCTCAGGCGGCGACGACGAGCGTGGCCGAGCTCACGGTCGCGCTCTACCTGATCCTCGTGCGCGAGCTTCTGCCGCCGATCGCCTCGACCAAGGCCGGCCGCTGGGAGCGGGGCCTCCACGGGCACGAGCTCCACGGACGGACGATTGGGTTCGTGGGGTACGGTCGGATTGCGCGGGAGGTCGTCCGCCACCTGGGCCCGTTCGGGGTCCGTACGCTCGCCTTCGACCCGTTCGTCCCGGGCACCTCGGACGGGACGGAGCTCGTCGAGTTCGACCGGCTCCTCCAAGAGTCCGACATCGTGAGCGTCCACGCGGCGCTCACGGACCAGAGCCGGCACCTGATCGACGGGAAGGCCCTGGAAAAGATGCGCCCTGGCGCCTTCCTCGTCAACGTGGCTCGCGGGGCCCTGGTCGACGAGGCCGCCGTCGTCGACGCGTTGCGGAGCGGCCGGCTCGCGGGGGCGGCGCTCGACGTCTTCGAGACCGAGCCTCCGACGCGGCAGGAGCTGCTGAGCGACCCTCGCGTCGTCGCGACCCCCCACCTCGGGGCTTCGACCGAGGAGGCCCAGCGTCGGGCGGGGACGGACGTGGTCACGGAGGTGCTCCGCGTCCTGCGAGCCGAACCGGCGGCGCCGGGCTCCAGCGGAGGAGCGCCATGACGCTCGACCCCGAGACGGCCACGTTCCTGATTGCCGGGCCGGTCCGCATCCACCCCCGCGTGCTGCGCGCGATGGCGACCCCGTCGCTCAATCACCGGGGCGATTACTTCCACGGGGTCGTCCGGGAGATCCGCGAGCTCTTGCCGGTCGCGTTCGGCACGAAGGGTCACCAGGTCGTCGTCACGGGCAGCGGCACCGCCGGCCTCGAGGCGGTCTACTCCGGGCTCGTCCCGAAGGACGGCCGGACGGTCGTCGTGGCGAACGGCAACTTCGGGGACCGGACCGACAAGATCGTCCGGCGGTACTCCTCCCAGGTGACGACCGTGCGGGCCCCCTGGGGCCGGGGGCTGCCGGTCGACGAGGTTCGCGCGGAGCTCGAGAAGGGGGACGTGCGGGCCGTATGCCTCGTCCACAACGAGACGAGCGTAGGGCTCGTCAACGACCTCGGCGCCCTCGCGCCGGCGATCCGGCGGGCCGGGGCGCTGTTCCTCGTGGACGGGATCAGCGCCGTTTGCGGGATCCCCGTGCCGATCGAGGCGTGGGGGATCGACGCCGTGGTCGCCGGGAGCCAGAAGGGCCTCGCCGCGCCCGCCGGCCTGGCGCTCGTCCACCTCTCCGACCGGGCCGTGGCCGCGCTCCACCCCGGCTCGTTCTACCTGGACCTCTCGGCCCACCTCACCTCTCTCGAGAAGAACGACACGCCTTGGACCCCCGCGGTCCCCCTGTTCCTCGCGCTGTGCGAGGCGCTCCGCGTTCTCCGCGACGAGGGGCTCGAGCACCGGCTCGAGAGGACTCGGCGGCTCGCCGAGGCATCCCGCGCCGCGGTGGGGGCGCTGGGGCTCGAGCTGTTCCCGGACCCGAAGTTCGCCTCCGACACGGTGACGGCGGTCCGGAACCCGGAGGGGCTAGGCGACCCCGAGCTCCGCAAGGTCCTCGAGAAGGACTACCATGTCCTGCTGCAGGGCGGGCAGGGAGCGCTCGTCGGGAAGATCTTCCGCCTCGGGCACATGGGGATCGCCGACTGGCCCGACCTCCTCGTGACGTTCGCCGCGCTCGAACGGATCCTGGGAAAGCATGCCAAGCTCCCGCGGCCCGGGGCTGCTCTCTCGGAGATCGTCGCGCGGATGCCTTAGCCGGCCCCAGTTCAGAGGTCGACGATCACGCGCGCGCGCCCGGCGCGCGGGTCGAAGAGGAGGCCGTGGTAGGTGATCGCCTTCACCTCGGTCCTCGCGACATGGCGGCGGGCGTCGAACGGCTCTCCGAGGACACGAGCGGTCACGGTCGTCACGGGGCGGCCCCGCGTCGTCGCCGCGATCCGCCGCCCGAGGAAGCCGTCCGTCTCCTGGAGGACGAGCAGCGCGCCCAGGAACGCGACGGCGAGCTCGGTCGGGTCGGCCCCGTCGGCCCGAACGATGCGCTCGTCCCGGGGCCGGACGTGCCGGGGATCGGCAAGGAGGCTGTAGAGGGCAAGCCCGAGCCCTTCCAGGAGCGCCGCTGCGGTCGGGCCGCTCGCCCAGATCCCGACGTCCGCGGTCGTCGGGAACGTCCCCCACCGGCGCGCCGGACGGGCTGGCCGCGTGAGCGCCAAGGCGGCCGTCAGAACCGCTCGGGTGCCCTTAAGCGACCCGCGGGCTCACGCGACATCCGATGCGCGCCTCGCTGGTCGTCCCCACGCTCAACGAGGAGAGGTCGATCGCCGAGGTCCTGCGGACGTTCCGAGCGGCCGCCGACGAGGCGAACCGCACGATCTTCCGGGAGACGCCGGTCGACTGGGAGATCGTCGTCGTCGACGGCGCTTCGGCCGACCGGACCCGCGAGCTCGCGGCGGCCGAAGGGGCCCGCGTGATCGTCGAGCCCCGGCGAGGGTACGGGCGAGCCTACAAGACCGGCTTCCGCGAATCGCGCGGTGACGTGATCGCGACCTCGGACGGGGACGGGACGTATCCGGTCGAGACGATCCCCGCCGCCGTCCGCCGTCTGCTGGACGAGCGGATCGACTTCCTCAGCGGCGACCGGATGAGCCACGTCACGCGGCGGTCGATGACGACCGAGCACCGTTTCGGGAACGGGTTGCTCAACCTGTTTCTCAGGATCGCCTACCACCGCTACCTCACGAGGCTCCCCCGCGGCATCGTCGAGGACAGCCAGAGCGGCTACTGGGTCTTCCGTCGCGAGGTCCTGGACCGCGTCCATCTGACGTCCGACGGCATGGCGTTCAGCGAGGAGCTGAAGGTCGAGGCGATCGTCCGGGGGCTGCGGTTCGTCGAGGCCCCGATCGCCTACGGGGAGCGGGCGACCCCGCCCAAGTTGCAGAGCGGCCGGGACGGGATCCGCAACCTTTGGTTCCTCGCCACGAAGCGGTTCGCGGTGGCGCGGGAGGCCCGCCGGGGTCCCCCGGTCCCGTTCGCCCGGGGCGAAGGCCCCTCCGTGCCCCCGTAGGCTACTGGGTCTTGCCCGAGCGCTCGCGCGACTTCACCCGCAGGCCCTTGTAACCGCACTTGCGGCACTGGACCGACCGCGGCGGGTTCCGGGCCGAGCAGTTCATGCAGATCTTCTTGTTGAGCAGGCGCTCGATCGCTTCGGGGAACGGCATCGGGTCGGCGCCGACGGCCGTTCGCTATAAAAGGTCGCGGCCGGGGAACGGATATGCCCGCCCGCCGCGTCCTCTCGGCGTGGTCTCGAGCGAGGACGGAGCGAGAGCGGTCCGGCTCGCGCGCGGGGCGGTCGCCCGGGCGCTTGGAGCCCCGGCCCCGCACCAGGGTCCCGAGGAGCTCCCCGCGGTGTTCCGCGAGCGCCGCGGGGTGTTCGTCACGTGGTACGGCCATCCCGGACGGAGCCTGCGGGGATGCATCGGCTACCCCCAGCCCGTGCTCCCGCTCGCGCAAGGGGTGCGCGAAGCGGCGATCTCGGCCGCGCTCGACGACCCCCGGTTCCCTCCCGTGACGGTCCGGGAGCTCGCCTCGCTGGTCGTCGAGGTGTCGCTGCTGAGCCCCTTCGAGCCGATCGGACCTCAGGAGCGGCCCGGCGCGGTCCAGGTCGGCAGGGACGGGCTGGTCGTCGAGGCCGGCGAGTTCCGCGGCCTCCTCCTTCCCCAGGTCGCGCCCGAACAGGGCTGGAACCGCGAGGAGTTCCTGGACGGGACCTGCGAGAAGGCCGGGCTCGCTCCCTCGGCCTGGCGCTCCCCCAAGGTGAACGTCTTCCGCTTCGAGGCGGAGGTCTTCCGAGAGCTCTCCCCCGGTGGCGAGGTCGTGAGGGCCTCGCGGGCCTCCGAACCCTAGACCGGAGGGCGAGGAGCCGACCTACGTCCGGTCTCCGCCGTGGCCGGCGTCCGGTCGCGCGGACGCGGTCGACCTTCGGACGACCGCAGAACAGCTCACCCCTCCAAACTCCCAGCTCTTCACGTCCGGTCCCGCCGGAAGCGGGTCCTCGCGGAGCTCGACGGTGTCGGCGAGCAGCTCCCGGCCGAGGAGCTCGCGACGGGAGGCGATCGCCTTCAGGAGCGGTCCTCGGGCGCTGACGACCAGGGTCACCCGGTCCCCGTAGCGGAGCTGGAGCTCCTTGCGACGCTGCTGAAGGCGTCGCGCGAGCTCGCGGTACCACCCCTCCTCCAACAGTTCGTCCGTGGGCCGACGAGGGAGCGCGGCGACCGGCCCGTCCCTCTCTCGCCGGACGACCCAGGCCTGCTCGTCGAGCCCGCCCCCGGGGGCGGTCGGCTCGCGCACGATGCGGCGGACGTTCAGCTCGGCGGCGAGGAGGCGGTCGGCGTCCGATCCGAGCGCCGGGGCGACCGGCGCGAGCTCACCGAACAGCCTTAGCTCGGCGAGCGGGATCCTCGACTTGACCCCGGCCTCTTGCCGGAGCGCCCGTCCGAGCTCGACGGTCGCCCGGAGCGCCTCCATCGCCCCGTCGAGCTCCGGGTCCCGCCGAGCGAGGGGGCCGGGCCAGCCGGAGAGGTGGACCGACCCGTCCGCCGTCTCGTACCCGCGCCCGCCGACCTCTTGGAACGTCCACTCGGCGACGTACGGAAGGAAGGGGGCGATCGTGCGGGCGAGCCCGAGCAGGACGTAGGAGAGGGTCGCGTGCGCCTCCGCGCGGGCGATGGGTCCGTCCTCGCCCCAGAACCTCGGTCGCGACCGGCGGAGGTACCAGGTGGAGAGGTCGTCCACGAACGCCCGGACGGCGAGCGCGCCCGGGCGGGGGTCGAGCGATTCGAGCGAGGCCTCGACCGCTTCCCGGGTCGCCTCGAGCCGCGAGAGGAGCCAGCGGTCGAGGACCCCGGTCGGCTCCGGGCGCTCGCGCTGCGGAGGGAGGCGGTCCTCGCGGGCGTTCGCGAGGTGGAACGCCACGACGTGGCCGAGCGTTCCGACAGTGCGGTGCGCCGACCGCACGACCTCCGCGGGGACGATCCGCATCCCCTCGGTGAAGTCGGTCGAGAGGAACCCCCACCGCGCGGCGTCTGCCCCGACCTCCTCGAGGAAGCGGCTCGGGTCGAGCGCGTTCCCCTTCGACTTGGACATCTTGCGCCCCTGGTCGTCGAGGACGTGGCCGCTGGTCAGGCAGGCCCGGTAGGCCGGTCGGTCGAACAGCGTCACCGCGAGGACGAGGAGGGTGTAGTACCATCCCCGGGTCTGGTCGATCGCCTCGGCGATGAAGTCGAGCGGCAGGGCGGGCTCGAACGGGCCCGGCGCGAACGGGTAATGGAACTGGGCGAACGGGGCCGCCCCGGCGTCGTACCACGCGTCGATCGTGTACGGCTCGCGGCGGGCCTCCTTCCCGCACGTTCGGCACGCCAGGTGCAGCCGGTCGACGCTGACCCGGTGCGGGTCGAACGCCGCGTCGAGGGCGACGCCGCACTGCTCGGCGAGGTCGGCGAAACTCCCCACGCACGTCGCGTGGCCGTCCGGGCAGAGCCAGATCGGCAGCGGGGTCCCCCAGTACCGCGCGCGGGACAGCGCCCAGTCCTTCGCCTCCGTGAGGAAGTTGCCGAACCGTCCGTCGCGCAGGTGCGACGGGATCCACGCCACGGTGCGGTTGTGCTCGATGAGGCGACCGGTGACGCGGGAGGTGCGGACGAACCAGGAGTCGATCGCCCGGTAGAGGAGCGCCGAATCGCACCGCCAGCAGAACGGGTACGTGTGGCGGACGGTCTCGGAGCGGAACAGGAGCCCGCGCTGGCGCAGGTCCTCCAACAGGACCGCGTCCGCGGCCTTGAACGTCTTGCCGGCGACGAGCGGGACCTGGCCGGTGAAGTGGCCTCGGTCGTCCAGCGGGTCGAGGACCCCGACCTTCTCCCTCGCGCCGATGCGGTAGTCGTCCGGGCCGAAGCTCGGAGCGATGTGGACGAGCCCCGTTCCTTCCTCGACGGTGACGAAGTCGTCGGCGACGATCCGGTACCGTCCCGGCCCCGGCCCGGCGGCGTCGAACGGAGGGCGGTACCGCTGGCCCACGAGCGAGCTTCCGGCCATCCGCTCGACCACGACCGCATCGTCGGGAACGAACCGCGAGCGGCTCGCCTCCGCGACGACGGCCTCGTGTCCGTCCGGCCAGCGGACGACGACGTAGTTGAGGTCGGCCCGGACCGCCACCAGGAGGTTCGCGGGCAGGGTCCAGGGGGTGGTCGTCCAGACCAGGAGCGCGCGTTCGGGTCCCTCGGGACGCTCGAGCACGAACCGGACGGTGACGGACGGGTCGGTCGCGTCCCGGTAGCCCTGGGCGACCTCGTGCGAGCTCAGGGTCGTCTCGCATCGCGGGCAGTACGGGAGGACGTAGTGGCCCTTCTCGAGCAGCCCGCGGTCGAACAGCTGGCGGAGCGACCACCAGACGCTCTCGACGTACGGCGCGTCCATCGTGCGGTAAGGGTGCGCGTAGTCGAGCCAGTAGCCGAGCCGTTCGCTCATCGCCTGCCAGACGGAGGCGACCCGCAACGTATCCTCCCGGCACTCGTCGCAGAACCGCTCGACCCCGAACGCTTCGATGTCGCGCCGCGAGCGGAGGCCATGCCGCTTCTCGATCTCGATCTCGACCGGCAGGCCGTGGCAGTCCCAGCCGGCCATCAGGCTGACCACCCGATAGCCGCGCTGGCGGCGGTACCGCAGCTGGACGTCCTTGAGGATCCGTGCGATCAGGTGGCCGATGTGCGGAGGGCCGTTCGCCGTGGGCGGACCCTCGCTGAAGCGGAAGACCGGCCCGTCCGCCGGCCCGGCGAGGGACCGCGTGGGCACGTCGGCACGCCGCCAGAACTCTCGGACCCGGGCCTCGACCTCCGCGGCCGAGAACGTCGCAGGCTCCTCCGCGTCGTCCGGCATCGCCGCTCGCGACGAGGTTTCGGGGATAAAGGTGCGTTGGCCGTCTAGCGGCTGAGCCCGTAGGGGGGTCGGCTCCACGACTCCGGTCCCACCTGGCTCGACGCGGGGGCTCGGACGACCTTCCCCTCGACCGCCCCGACGTGAGCGCCCCGGCCGAGGACGATCTCGCGGGCCCGCACGAAACGAACCCGCGCGCCCTCGATGCGGGCGGACTCGGCCTCGACCCGCTCGACCGTGACGACCGGGGGTCGCCCGAGAACCCGCTGAACGATGTTCGGGACCGGGCCACGGAGCCGGAGCTGGCGACACTGGATCGTGCCGATAGCGGAGTCGGCGACGAGGTCGGCGTCGACCGAGGTCGCCACGACCGCCCCGAGGATCGTCGCCGTGCCGGACAGGTCGACCACCCCGCACTTCACGCTGGGGGCCAGGAGCGTCCCGTGGACGGTCAGCGTGCCGTCCACGACCAGCTCCCCGCCGAGCCGGCTGGGCCCTCTCAGGACCGCCTCGCCCGCGTGCACGGAGCCTCTCGCGTCGAGGGACCCGTGCATGGAGAACCGGCCAGCCACGGTGAGCGGCCCCCGAACCTCTAGGGCCCCCACGGCCTTGAGCTGGTCCGCGGTGAAGGCGCCTCCGACGACCACGGTGCCGTCCAGCTCCCCGGCGCCGACCTCGGCGCTTCCCACGACCTTCGCGATCCCGCGCACCTCCCATCGATGGGCACGCAGTTCGTCGTGCCGGACCGCGCCCCGTTCGACGAGGTGAGGTTCCCTTGCGGAGGGCCGGGGCGAAGGGGATGCCGCGGGGAAGGCGCCCGAGGCGCTGTGAGGTGCCGACGCGGTCGCGGTCACGGTCGTGGGGCCGCGGGTGGGAGCTTGAGGCGCCGGTGAGCGGCCATCGAGCAGGTGTCCTCGACGACGGCGAGGCCGTGGGCCCGGGCCCTCTTCGCCGCCTCGGGGTTCTGGACCCCCAGCTGCATCCACACCGCCGGGATCCCCCGGGCGATCGCCTGGTCGACGACCGGCGGGACCGCCTCACCGCGTCGGAAGATCACCGCAAGGTCGACCCGGACCTCGGCCGGGATCGCCGTGAGCGACGGGTAGGAACGCAGGCCGAGGACCTGGGGGAGCGCGGGATTCACCGGGACGATGGAATAGCCCTGGGACCGCAGATAGCGGGCGACCTCGTTCGAGTCGCGCTCGGGCTTCTCGGACACGCCGACGACGGCGATCGTGGACGCTTTCGTGAGGATGCTGCGGAGCTCCTCGTCGGTCGGGGCCATCGCCGCGGGGGTACGGGGTGGCGCAGATGACCCTGTCGGCTCCCGCCGCCGTCACGGGACCGACGGGGGTGCGTCAGGGTCCCGGTTCGTCGAGAGGAATCTGAGGAGGTAGACCAGGACGATGATCAGTCCGACGGCGACGAGGAGCCAGTGGAGGTCCGTGCCGGCGGCCAACGAGATGAGCGTCAGGTAGGCGGCAGCGTCGTTCGCTCCGTGGAGAGCCGCGGGCACGAACAGGTTCCCCCCGTTGGAGCGGTAGGTGGCCGCGAAGGCGAACCCCAGAAGGAAGAGGGTCGGGAAGATCAGCGGCGCTGCGATCCCGTAGGTCGTGCCGTAGTAGATGTGGACCGCGGCGAACAGGGCGCTGGAGAGGATCGCCGGGGTGAGCCAGGCACGGGTGCGGGCCATCCAGAAGCCGAAGATCCATCCGCGGAAGATCGTCTCCTCGAAGGCGCCGACGACGAAGGAGAACCCCACGAAGAACCAGGGGTTCCCGGCGGCCGCTTGGAGCGCCGGGTTCGGTCGCTCGAGCAGCTTCAGGGCTCCCGGGTCGACCGCCAGGTAGACGACGGCGAGGGCGACCGTGACGACGAACGCCAGCGCCGCCATGGCCCCGTACCAACCGAGGCCCTCGACCGTCGCCTTTCGGGGGTTCGCCCTCCATCCCCGCAGCGGCCCGGTCCCCACCAGGAGCGTGAAGGCGACGATCGGAAGGCCGTAGACGACCGCCACGTCACCCGCCAACGAGCGGTAGACCAGCCGGCTCGCGGGCCAGGCCTGTGGGACGAAGTACTGGCTCGAGATGGCGAGAACGACCACCGCCACGCCGAGCGCATACCGTGCGATCGACCCGTCGCTGCGGCGGAGAGGGCCCGTCGGGCTCGGTCCCGCCATCCCCTTCCCGACCACGGCGCCGCTATTATCGCTCAGCGTTGGAACCCCCCTCGGGTCCTCCGTGGAGATCGCGGTCCTCGTCAAAGCCGTTCCCCGGTCCGAGGCGGTCCGCTACGACCCGGCTCGTCACACGCTCGTCCGCGAGGGTGCCGAGCTCGTGCTCAACCCGTTCGACCAGCGCGCGCTCCGGGTCGCCCTCGAGCTGCGAAGGGCGGGTGAGCGCGTCACGGTCGTCTCGCTGGGACCCCCTTCGGTCGGCCCCCTCCTGCGAGAGGCCCGCGCGGCCGGCGCGGACCGCGCCCTCCACCTCTGCAACGACGCTTTCGCCGGCTCGGACCTCCTCGCGACCTCGGCCGCCCTCGCCGCCGCGTTGAGGAACCTCCGCCCGGGGCTGGTCGTCACCGGCGCGCGATCGACCGACGGCGACACGGGGCTGTTGGGCCCCGAGCTCGCCGCGCGACTCGGGCTACCGGTCGTCACGCTCTCCCGGGCGATCCACCGACGCGAGGGCTCATCGCGGATCGCGGTCGAGGTCGACACGCCGGCGGGCTGGGCGACGGTCGAGGTCGACCTCCCGGCCGTCCTCACGGTCGGAGAGAAGATCGCGAAGCCCCTCGCCGTCACCCCCGAGCAGTTCGCGCGCACCACCCCCGAAAGCGTGGAGGTGCTCGGGTTAGAGGAGCTGGGCCTTTCGGCCGCCGAGGTCGGGTCGTTCGGCTCGCCGACGACCGTGGAGGCGGTGCACGAGGTCGCTCCGACGCGGCTCGGGCGGACGTTCGCCGGCGGCCCGGTCGAGGCACGGGTTCGCGATGCGCTCGCCGCCGTGGCCCCTCTCCTAGAGGGTTCCTCGGCTCCGCTCCCACCCCTCCCCTGGCCGCCGGCTTCGGAGGCTGACCGCGAGATCGTCGTCCTCTGTACCGAGGCGCGGGGGAACCTCGATCCCCCCGTCCTCGGGATCGTCGCCCACCTCCGGCGCGCCCTACCGGCTTACACGGTGTCGGTCGCGGGCTATGGGTCCCGGCTCGACGCCTCCCCACGAGGCCGGCTCGAAGGTGCGGGGGCGCTCGGAGGGTACCTCCTCGACCCCGGCGAGGCCCCGTTCGACTCGGGGGACGTCGCCCGAGGTCTCTCGACGCTCCTCGACCACCGCCCGAAGCTCGCCGCGATCGTCCTCCTCGCCTCCCCGTTCGGGCGCGAGGTCGCCGGCCAGCTCGCCGGTTCGAGGAGCCTAGGCGCGGTGGGGGACGCGATCGACGTGCGAGGGGTCACGGACGGCCAGCTCGAGTGGTCCAAGCCCTCGTTCGGGGGGCGGACGCTCGCGACGATACGCTGCCGCTCGAGGCCCGTGGTGGCGACCCTTCCCGCAGGCCTCGCGCTCCCGATGGCGAACGGCCAAAAGGACCGAGGGTTCGCCTGGATGTCCCTCGCGCCCCCGGCCCCCGAGGGTAGGGTGGTCCGGACGGCCGAGCACGTCGAGCCGTTCGACAGCGCCGAGCCCGACGACGCCGAGGTCGTCGTCGCGGTCGGGGCCGGCGTGGGCGGACCCGAGGGGATCGCGCGCCTGCTTCCGACCGTCCACCGGTGGGGAGCCGCGTTGGTCGCGACGCGGCGGGTGGTGGACGCGGGTTGGGTGCCGGCGCGACGCCAGGTCGGCCTGACCGGGCGCCTCCTCGCCCCGCGCCTGGCCGTTCTGCTTGGGGTCCGGGGCGCGGCCAACCACATGGTCGGCTGGGCCCGGGCGGGAGCGGTCCTCGCGGTCAACCGGGACCCGAACGCCCCGGTGTTCCGGCAGTCGGACGCCGGGATCGTCGGGACCGTCGAAGAGGTGGTCCCCGAGCTCGCCGAGCCGATGGAGCGGGCCCTGCGGCCCCGGCGTCAGCCGTAGCCCCCGGGAGGAGCCGCTCGGCGGCCCGCAGGCAAGCGAGAAGGTCGTCGACCGTCGCCCGGGCGCTCGAGGGGGAGTTGGCCTCCAGGGTGACCTCGAGCGCGGACCCCCTCACGGCGAGCCGGACGAACGATGGGGTATCGGCGGCGACGGCCTCGTGGAGCGCGCGCGCGAGCGCGGGCCGGCCGCACTCCGCGCGGAGCCGGAGCGTCAGTCGGACCTGCGAGGTCGGGATCGTTGCGTCGACGATCGGCTCGCTCCTGGGGGCCCTGCCCCCGGTCCTCGCTCGAGCGCCCCGGGGACGGCCGGCGCGGTCCGGGTCCTGCGGTCGGTCTCCTCCGCCGCTCGTTGCTGAAGGTAGGCGCGCACGGAGGGCCACACCGTACCGTCCTCGCGCTGCTTGTTCTCGAAGTTGTGCTCCCCGATGAACCGGGTGAACGCGGCCTTGCTGGCGGCGTCCCAGGCGCCGGTGAGCCGACCGGTGTAGTAGCCCAGCACCGCGAGGTCATGCTGCAGCGAGGTCGCGACCTCGCCCTCGATCCGCAAAAGGGTCGCGGGGTCCTCGCGCGCCAGCATCGTAAGGTCGTAGAGGCGGAAGACGCGGACCAGCTCCTCGATCGGGCTCGGGTGGTCGTCGACCCGCACGTCGACCCACCGGTCGGTCCCTCCGTAGCCCTGCCCTCGGCGGACGACGAGCAACGCGGCCGACTGCATTCCCCGCCGGTCCCCTCCCTCGCGCTGGCCGGCGGCGAGCGCGGCCAGGAGGCGGTCGACCAGGTCCCCCGGGGTCGTCTCGTACGACCGCGCCATCGCGTGGACGACCGCCGGGCCGAACAGGATGTTCCCCTGGCAGGTGAAGCCGTCCCCGACCTCGTGCCCGGCCCAGTCGAGGCATTTCGAGCCGGTGAATGCGGCGGCGCGCCCGCGTGTATCGACCACGCCGAGCTGACGGTGGTCGCGCTCCGGGTCGGAGGAGGTCAGCTCGCGGACCGTCTGCTCGGCGCTCGCTCCCCGGCGGAGCCTCGCCAGCGCCTCGGGCCCATAGGCCACGTTGGCGAGCGCCTGCGTGGCGACGGCCCCGACACCGGCCTCCGCGAACGGGACGATCGATCCGACGGCGATGAACCGCGACTGGACGGCGACCCCCCACGCGGCGATGTCCGGGTCGTGGGCGACGATCGAGAACGTGCCGAACCTCGGCGCGGTCATCCCCGTCGAGGACGCGTACGGGCTCGTTAGGTTATCGGCGAGCGCTCGGGGTGGAGCATTCGGCGACGCGCGGCTCAGGCCTCGTCCGTGGCGGCCGGGACCGCCTTCGCGGTCCCCTTCGGGGACGGGAGTCTCTCGCGGAGCCCGCCCCAGATCCGGTCGACCGCGGGGTAGAACTCCGCCGGCACCCCGGGTCCCGCCAGGGCCGTCCGGGCCGACCCCACCAGGACCGCAAGGTCCTCGGCGCGCAATCCGTGCGCGGAGGCCCACGCGACGCTGGCGTCGGCGAGGGCGAGCTGCTCTTCCGCCACGCGACGCGCCTGCCGTGCCTCCTTCTCGGCCGGGGGCACGCCATGGTCGGGGTCCCAGTGCGGGGGCACCGGCACCGGGATCGACACCCGCAGGCGTCGGAACGGCTCGACGAGCGTGGGCCAGCGCGGCTCGGCGAGGCGGACGCTCAAGAGGTCCAAGGCGGCGCCCGCTCCGGCGAAGTCCGAGGCGCGGAACGCCGCTTCGGCCTTCTCGAACGGCGCGGTCACCTCGGCGGGCGGGGCACCCTTCCAGATATCCTGCAGCAGGGCGACCTGCGAAGGGACAAGCCGACGCAGGAGCTTCACCTGGGGCGGGTCGGGGGCCGGCGGCGAAGCTGGGGCGGCCGTGGTCGCCGGCGGACGGTTCGGTGCACCCGGCATCGCGACCCTTCGGCGTTCAGAGGAACGCCTCGAACTCCTTCGTCACCTCGGGGTACTTCGAGTGGACCGCCTTGAGGATGTTGTGGACGCTGAGCTTCTCGAGCCGGACGCCGGAGAGGACGTCGATGATCTTGTCGAACGTCTCGTCGCCGAGCGTCACGAGCTTCTCCTTCGCGAGCCAGTTGCGGTAAAGCTTCTCCTCGAGGCGGGCGCGCCAGCCCTTCTCGTAGCGCTGGAGGAACTCCTTCGATACGTCGTCCGCGGCGACCGCCTCGGCAGCGACCGTCCCGCAGATCTTGCCCGCGATGCACCCGTTCGCGATGCCCCCGCCGGTGAGCGGGTCGATCATCCGGGCGGCGTCCCCGACGAGCATCATCCCGTCCGTGACCGTCTGCTTGAGCGGCGCGGAGATCGAGACCCCGCCACCGACCATGTCGATCTTCTTCCCCCGGGCGTACTCCGGGTGCCGCTCGATCCAGCGGTCGAGGAGGGTCCGCGGGTCGGCGGGGCTCTTCACTTGGCTGACCTGGACCCCGATCCCGACGTTGGCGAGGCCGGGGCCCTTCGGGAAGACCCACACGTAGCCGCCCGGGGCGACCTTGCCCAGATAGAAGTCGCAGTAGCGGACGTCGCACCCCACGTTCGTCATCCGGTACTGGAGGCACGTGTCCATGTCCCGCAGGGAGATGTTCGTCGGGATCCCCGCCCAGCGGCCCACCTGGCTCTCGAACCCGTCCGCCCCGACCGTGATGGCGGCGTGGATGTCGACCTTCTCCCCGAACTCCTTGACGGTGGCTCCGGTGATCCGGCCGTGGTCGCGGAGCATCGCGATCGCGGCGGTCTTCAGGCGGACCTCCGCTCCGGCGTTCGCCGCGTCGATCGCGAGCTGCTTGTCGAAGGCGTCGCGCTCGATGACGTAGCCGACCTCGTTGCCGGCCTGCTTTTCGTTGATCTCGAAGACCTTCTCGCTGGGCGAGAAGATCCGGGCCCCTTCGACCTCGAGGTTGATCCAGCGGCCGGGGGTGATCCCGACCTCGGGAAGCCAGGCCTTGCTCATCCCTTCGCCGCAGCGGACCGGGCTACCGATCTCCTGCCGCTTCTCGACCACGAGGACCTTGGCCCCGTGCTTGGCGGCCCACTTCGCGGTCATGGTGCCCGCCGGGCCGCCCCCGATCACGAGGACATCGGTCTTCAGTTCCTTCGCCACGAGACCCTCCCTCCTCGCCTCCGTTCAGCCGATCTCGATCGCCCCGACCGGGCAGGCCTTGACACAGACCTCGCAGCGGGTGCAGACCTGCTCGTCGAACGTGATGCGCGTCTCATCGAGGTAGATGCAGTTGAGCGGGCAGATCCCCACGCAGGCACCACAGTAGATGCACAGCTGGCCGCTCGACTCGATATGGAGGCCCCTCTTGCCCGGCACTCGCCGATACCCGCCGGACCACCTAGGCCGACCCTCTTAAAGGCTACTTGACCGGCTGCGTCGGGGCGTCGCGCGGGGCCCGCTCCTCCAGCCACCGCTCGGCGTCGATCGCCGCCATGCACCCGCCCCCGGCCGCGGTGACCGCCTGGCGGTAACGTCGGTCTCGCACGTCTCCGGCGGCGAAGACCCCGTCGACGCTCGTCCGCGTGCCGTCGTGGACGACGATGTAGCCCTGCGGGTCGAGGTCGAGCGCGCCCCGGAACACCTCGGTTGCCGGGGCGTGGCCGATCGCGACGAACAGCCCTCCGACCGACAGCTCGCTGGTCGCGCCGGTGCGCGTGTCGCGCAGCCGGACGCCGCGGACGGCCTGGTCGCCCAGGATCTCGACGACCTCGGCGTTGAGGCGGAAGGAGATCTTCGGGTGTCGGCGGGCGCGCTCCTGCATGATCGGGCTCGCCCGGAGGCGGTCGCGGCGGTGCACGACGGTCACCGACGAGGCGAACCTCGTCAGGAAGAGCGCCTCCTCCATCGCGGTGTCGCCACCGCCGACGACGGCGAGGTCTCGGCCCTTGAAGAAGAACCCGTCGCAGGTCGCGCACGCGCTGACCCCGTGCCCGACCAGGCGGCGCTCGGACGGGAGGCCGAGCCACCGGGCGGTCGCCCCGGTGGCCACGATCACCGCCTCCGCGGCGTACCGGCCGTGGGTGCCGGTCTCCAGTCCGAACGGCCGGCGCGTGAAGTCGACCTTGGTGACGTTGTCGTCCAGGACCTCGGCCCCGAACCGGGTCGCCTGCCTCCGCATCCGTTCGACGAGCTCGGGGCCCAGGACCGGGTCGGGGAAGCCGGGGTAGTTCTCCACCTCGGTGGTGATCAGGAGCTGCCCCCCCGCTGGGACCCCCGCGACGACCAGCGGGGCAAGCGCGGCCCGGGCCGCGTAGAGCGCCGCGGTGAGGCCGGCGGGGCCACTGCCGACCACGACGAGCCGAGCCGACCGGTGGGTCTCGGGCACGACCGTCTCGACGCCCGGGCCGGGTTAAATCGGCACCGGCCCGACTTCCCCGGCCCCCCGGCGGCTCGAACCTTCCGGCAGGATCAGGGCGACCGCCGGGGAAGATGGAGGGAATCGTCGGCCTCCCTCTCCCCGTAGCGCCCGCGGTAGAACAGGAGGGGAGTGCTGTCCGCACCTTCCTCGATCCGGAGGACCTCCCCGACGACGAGGACGTGGTCGAACACCGGCGTCTCCGAAACGACCCGGCATTCGACGGCCGCGAGGGCTCCGTCCAAGAGGGGCGCGCCGGTCACGCCACGGTGGACGGGGACCCCGCGGAACTTCTCCTCGGAGGAGACCCGGAGGGCGAACCGTTGGCTCCACGCGCGCTGCTCCGCGGAGAGGAAGCTGACGCCGAACGCCCGGCTCCGCCGAAGAACGGGAAGGGTATCGGCCTCGCGCTGGAGGCTGACGAGGAGCGACGGAGGCTCCAGCGAGACCGAGAGGAGGGCATTGACCGTCAATCCGGCATCGCCGGCGGCGTCGCGCGCCGTGACGACGCTCACGCCGGTCGCCCAGCGGCCCATCACGGCTCGGAACCGCTCCGGAAGGACCGAAGGGCCGGGGACGGAGCCGCTCACTCGTCCCTCCACTTGAACAGGCGCACGGCGGCGACGAAGACCACGACCGAGCTCACCAGCACGACCAACAGGTCGACCAGGGCGCGCCCCGCGTTCGCGAAGAGCATCACCTGGTTCAGGCCGTCGATGACGTAGTAGAGGGGCAGGACGTGGGCGAACGTCTGGAGTCCGGGCGGGAAGCTCGAGACGGTGAAGAACGTCCCCGACAGGAACATCATCGGGAACGTCACGATGTTGCCGATCAGCGCGGCGCTCTCGGGGGTCCGTGCCGCCGACCCGCAGAGCATCCCCAGCGAGACGAAGAAGAACGGTCCGACGACCAGGAACGGGAGGACCCCCAGCGTCAGCGTGACGTGCGCCCCGAACAGGCCGATCCCCGCGCCGATCATGATGCCGGCCGAGATGAACGTCAACAGGACGTACCACACCACCCTCGCCGCGAGCCACTCCGAGCGGGTGAGGGGGGTAAGGGAGAGCTGACGGAAGATGCCCTCCTTGCGGTACGAGGAGCTCACGTCGACGAGCGAGAACATCGGGCTGGTCAGGATGGAGAACCCGATCAGCCCCGGGATCAGGTAGTCGATGTACTTGTAGACCGGGCTCCCGACGTTCGCCAGCTGGATCCCGACGACGGTCGGGCACGACGGGCGGAGACCGCAGGCGCTGTGGAGGTTGAACTCGTTCACCACTCCTTGGACCGCCCCCAGGACCGCGCCGCTCGAGGCGGCGTCCGCCGGGTCGGTGAAGACCGTGACGTTCACCGTCCGGTTGTGGGTGTAGTTCTCCGCGAAGCCGGCGGGGATGAGCAGCCCCACAGGATAGTCGTTCTGGCCGAGCCAGGAGGCGAAGCCGCTCGCGTTGACCTGGACGACGTGCACGCTCACGACGGTGGTGTTGGAGAGCGCCGAGAGGAACGCCCCGCTGACCGCCGAGCCCTGGTCGTCGTTCACGACATACAGGGCGGCCGGCGAGCTCCCGACGGACGAGAAGATCAGCCCGAAGAGGCTGATGAGGATGATCGGGAAGACCAGGGAGAAGAACAGCGCCACCGGGTTGCGCGCGTAGGAACGGTAGACGACCTTGAACTCGGCCCCGATGTGGCGGAGCTTCATGCCGGGGCCTCGGATTTCAGGGTCCCTTCGTCCATCTGGCCGACCAGCCGGACGAAGACGTCCTCGAGCGTGTCATCCTCGGTCGCGACCCGGTCCCATCGGAGCCCACTGCGGTCGATCGCCGCGAGGATCCGCAACGCGTCGTGCTTGTCCGACAGCTCGATCTCCACGTGCCCCGCATCCGCCCGGGCCGCGAGCCCCAGCTCCCGTCGCAGGAGGTCGGCGACGGCGGGCGGGCCGTCGATCCTCAGGCGGGACGGGCGCCCGTGCGTTCGGATGATCTCCTCGGGCGTGCCGGAGGCGATGATCCGGCCGCGGTGGATGATCGCGACCTGGTCGGCGAGAAGCTGAGCCTCCTCGAGATAGTGGGTCGTGAGGAACACGGTCCGACCCTCCTTGCGCAGCGACCGGATGACGCTCCAGATCGCGCGGCGCGCGTGGGGGTCGAGGCCGGTCGTGGGCTCGTCCAGGAAGCAGATCTCCGGCTCGTTCGTCAGCGACAGGGCCAGGCCGAGCTTCTGCTTCTGGCCCCCCGAGAGCGTGTCGAACCGGGCGTTCGCCTTGTCCAGGAGCTCGACGCGGGCGAGCAGATGCCCCGGGTCGACGGCGGTGCCGAAGAGGCTGCGGTAGTACTCGATCGCTTCCCGTACGGTGATCTTCTCGAAGAATCGGAACTCCTGCGGGATCACCCCGATCCGCCGGTGAAGCGCTTCCCCCTCGCGCCAGGGGTCCAGCCCGAGCACGCGGACGGTGCCCGCAGAGGCCCGCCGCAGGCCCTCGAGGATCTCGACGGTGGTGGTCTTCCCGGCCCCGTTCGGGCCGAGGAACGCGAAGACGGTCCCGGGAGCGACCTCGAACCGGATCCCGCCGACGGCCGCGAGCGAACCGTACCGCTTGACGAGCCCGTCGACCTCGACCGCCGCCGGCATCGCACTAGGGAGATGGGCGGATTCTTGAAGCCTCGCTGGGGCCGGGGACGATGACGTGGCCAGCGCCCGGGGGGCGTCGGGGACGTGCTCGGGCCCGAGCGGGACGTCGCGTGCTGAAGGTGGGAGGCCTCGGCGGCGATGAGGACGTGCACGACGACGATCGTCGTCGTTCGGTACGCCCGGGACCCACCCCCTCGTCCGCGGGCGGATGCCGAGGTTGCTACACCGGTAGGCCGTGGGCGGACCGGCGGTGTCCCCTCAGTTCCTGAGGCGAGGCGAATCGCATCCCGCAGGCCTCGCAGGCGCCCGTGAACGGCCGACCCGTGTGCGCCGACAGGAGGTGCTGGTGGAGGGCGGAAACGTCCGGGAAGAGGCTGCCGCAGAACTCACAACGAAATCCGACTCCGTCCGGCAGGAACGCTGGCCGCATCGCCTCGGCTGTCCGCGTCGGACCCAAGGGGAGGCAGTCCTTACCCTCGTCGGGCCGGGAGTCTGCAGAGCCTTCGGGTTCGACAGGCCGTTCAGTTCCGCTGAGCCCCGAGGCCCCGCCCCCACGACCGAAAGCGTCGACGGCTCGATGCCCGGGTCCATGGCCTGGCCGATCTGGACGAGCTCCTCGGCGAGGCGGAAAAGCTCCCGCTCGGGGGCCGCACGGGGGTTCGGCTTATCGGCACCTGCCACCCTCTAGAGCGACGGGAGATCGCATGGGCTTTCGGCGGGAGAGCTGGGAGCGGGCCCTGGCGTATGTCGAGCGAGTTCTCCGTGCGAAGAAGATCTCCGTGACCCGCGGGCCTGGCCACTATCCTTGGCTCATCGCATCGGACGGATCCCGAAGGGTCGAGATCGAATGTCACGGGGAGGAAGGACGAGGGCCCCGGCACCTCGGAGCCCGACTCACGCCAAGGGGCGGCCTGCATGCGATTTGGGTGCACCTGGGAGAGGGGGGGAGGCCCGTCTACTCGGATATCCTTCCGGCCTCCGAGGCGATCAAGCGTCTGGACAAGAGGAGGACCTGGTGCCCGGTAGGGGAGGACATCGGCTTCAGAAATCGCTGGGACATTCTTGGGTTTCCTTCGCAGGGGGCGGAGCCGCGCTGACCCATTGGGTCGTGACCCGAAACGGAGTCGCTTCGAACCCGCTTCTGGACCGTTCCCGATAGGCGGGAACCTGATCTGACCCGAGCGGTTCTCGGGACGTAGCCTCGGCCCGGCGGCTCGCCGCCATCGTGTTCACCGACATGGCGGGCCCCGAGGTTCGAGAGCCCCCGGCCCCGGCGTGGGCACCTTGCGATCCCCTTCCGACTAAAGTCGGGTTCCCCAGCTCGCGCGGTCGAGGAGATCCTGGTCCGTGGCCCGGAGCCCGTCGCGCACGTCGTCGTCCGAGAGCCGGCCGACGTTGCCGTGACGGAGGGTTGCGAGTACATGGGCTCGGGAAAGGGTCACCGCGGCGATCCTGCGCAGCTCTGCGGCTACGCGGTCTGTGACCGATCCTTCATGATCCTCGAGCATCGCGAGGTGGACCACGCCGAACAGCAGGTCGCGCTCGAGCCAGTACCGGAGATACCCCGCCAGGGTGCGGGCAGCGTCATCCGACAGCGCGGGAGGACGGTCGGGCGGCGGCACGACCCCCAACGAGCTTCTGACGCCTCCGGTGGGATAGAGCTCGACCAGCTCCCATCCCCCGGCCTGGCTTGCCAAGGCTACGGGGCCAGCACGACGGTCAAAGAACAGCGGGAGCGACGCCAGGCCCTCTCGCTGGGACGGGGGACCCTCGACCGGAAAGTCGTCCGCGACGGGAGTCGGGACCTGGTCGCGCAATCGCCCCCGGACCGCATCCTCTTCGCGCCATCTTCCGTCGGCCGTGAGGGTTCGCTCGATCTGCCGTCGGCGTCGTCCGCTGGTGTCCAAAGAGCGTCGAACGCTTCCGTCCACCCGGGCCCGGAGCGCGGCGAGCTCGGTATCGAAGCCCCGGGGAGGCGCCGCCCGTTCGGGGCCACCGTAGTCGTGAAGCGGCGAGAGGTCGACTCCCGGGCAGCTCAGCACGACCGTGGCCTGCACCCGGACCCCGACATGCGCGGTCAAGGGGAACTCCCGGCACGGCGAGGGCCGGGCAGGATGCGCGAGGCAGCGATTCGTCTCGAGAAGGAGACACGCCCCACCGTCGGAATGCGACCGGAGGAACTCGTATCGACCCCGGGTGACGAACTCCGCTTCAGGAACGATCCGCACCAAGCCTGCCTTCTCGGCGGGAGCCACGAGCGGTTCGGCGTAACAACAGAGACCGCACTCGGGGCGGCAGGCGTAAGAGAACCCGGAGAGCGTGGAGATGTCGACGGGAACGGTCGGCGTGCGGGTCGTCACGGCTCGGGCCGGCTCGAGACGCGCGTCCCCGGTATTAATCCCGCGCGCTCCGTCCTCGGTGACGGTCGTCCTAAGGCATGACCCAGAACGGGCCGAGTTCTAGGGTTGTCCGCTCCCGGGTCGGCACGTGCGGCGACGTGACCGAGGATGGATGCTCCCGGCGTGTCCTCCACATTCGATCCGTCGCTTCACTCCGGCGCAGCCCCTCAGGGTCGATACGAACCCTCCCGCCCTCGGCGGCAGACCGCTCTTCCGCAGGCGGCCCCGCTTGCCCAAGGACCCGAGGACGGGTCCAGCCCGTTGCGGTGAAGGTCACGGCCCCGGATTCCCAGCTCCCGGGGGGCAGGTCCGGTTCCTAAAACGGACCGACGTGCTGGCCGTCCCCGATGATGGGCATTCCCCCGGGTCTGCTCGGTGCCGTGCTCTCCATCCTCGGGGCGTCACCCCACCCTCTGCGGCGGAGGGACATTCTCGACGAACTGGAGCGTCGCGGGCACCGGATCTCCTTGGCAGGGCTGAATCGCATCCTGCAGCACTGTGCCCAATCCGGACTTACCACCGAGGGACCGGATGGGGTCAAGCTACGACCTCGTCCATGAATTGGGACGGGCCCGAGGGGATTCGAACCCCTGATCTTGCGGTTAAGAGCCGCCTGCTCTACCGGGCTAAGCTACGGGCCCTTGGGCGCGCGCAGGCCCGGCGGCTCCCATAACGTCAGCGTCGCCGGCGCGATCCTCCGGGGGTCGGAGGGGCGTCGCAGCCGGCTCCAAGAGAGACTTCTTCAGGGCTACGTCGGGGCGGCCGCGCCGATCCGCTCCAGGGCCGCTCCCACCATCAGCGGGAACAGGACCGTGGCATCCCCGTCGACGGTGACGTGAGGCGCCTTGGCCTTGATCTTCCCCCAGGAGATCGCCTCGCGCGTCCGGGCGCCGGAGAGGCTGCCGTCCCACTCGACCGCCGTCGTGACGTACACGGCCGCGTCCAGGCCGTCCCGGAACTGGTTCCACCAGATCGTGTGGTGCTTCGAGATCCCCCCGCCGAGCATGATCGCCCCCGTGCGCTTCGCGCCGTAGACCAGGTCGGAGATCGCCTGTTCGTCCGAGAGGAGGTCGAGCGAGAGCGCCCGATGGTCCTGCCAGAAGAGCCATAGCTGCGCGCCGACCGCCCCGTCGGTCAGGCCCGGCACGAACACCGGGACGTCGCGGTCGGCGGCCGCGCGGAGGATGCTCGTGGTGGCCCGCGCGGGGATCGCCTCGCCGAGCGCGCGGGCGAGCCGGCGTCCGCTGAGCGTCCGCTCCCCGTCGCGCCAGAGGCGGCGCAGGACCGCCTGCGTGCGGCGCTCGACGACCCCGCCGTAGTTCGCCTGGGGGATCACGAGGTTGCCGAGGCGGTAGAGCTTGCGTCGGTGGAGGTCGGCGTCGTCGAGGTCCCACGCCCCGTGGTAGTACGGCCGGAACGACCTCGCGACGTCGTGGTCGAGGGTCCCGCACGTCGTGACGATCGCATCGACGTACCCCCCGCGGACGAGGGAGGCGAGCACCCCCCGGGTGCCGGTCGCGACGATGTCCGCCGGGAAGGAGAGGAAGACCGTCATCTCGCGGTCGGCGAGGATCTTGGCCAGGACGTCGACGGCGTCGGACACGCCCTTCGCGCTGAACCCGCCGGCCGCGCCGAGGCGTCGCACGAACGTGTCGAGGCCGGGCCGGTCCTCGACCCGGATGTCCTGGACGGCTCGGCGCACGGCGGGGCGGACGCGCGCGGGGTTAAAGCCCTCCCGTGAGCCCGAACGTGTACGCCCGGAAGACGAGAAGGTAGCAGAGGAGGTAGCCGCCGATCGCCCCGCCGTTGAGGAACGGGAGGCCCGCCTGGGGGTTCCCCCCGGCGACGAGCCGCATCAGGACCGCGTAGCCGACCAGCGAGCCGACGAGCGCGCCGAGGGCGACCCAGAGGTTCGCGCCGATGCCGAAGAGGTGAGGGCTCGCCGGGAGCCAGACGAACGCGCTGACGACCAGCGTTCCCGGGATCACGACGTCCCCGAGACCCATGAACACCGCGCTCCGCTCCTCGACGGGCCGGGCCCGGTGCTCGCGGAGAGGGGCGGCGCGGGGGTAGTCGAAGTCCACCGAGTCGGGCATCACCATCAGGATCGGGAGCTTCATGTCGGTCACCGCGTCCGCGAGGCTGACCATGTGCTTGGTGCGATAGACCGCGATCGCGTCGTAGACCATCAGGACCGAGAGCAGCACGAGCGCCGGCAGGATCGCGAACGAGATCCCGAGGATGGCGATCAGCGCCCCGCCCGCGGCGAAGCCGACGAGGTCGACGACGTACCACTGGGGCTCGAGGAGGAGGGCGAGGTAGAGCCCCGCGCTCGCCATCGCGGCGAGGGTGAGGGCGGGCGTCAGGACGATCCCCACGGGGTACGGCGGCAGGAGGACCGCCCCGGGCGCGAGGCTGAACGTCGCGAACAGGGTGAGGTAGAGCGAGGCGGCGATTCCAATCAGGATGACGTGGCGGATCGCAAAGAGGCCTCCGCGTCGCCGCGCGAACAGGAGGATCGCGAGCGGCGCAAGGACGATCACCAGGAGGATGAGGAGCGGGGCGGTCGGGCTCTGGGGGTTGGAGGTCGTCGCGAGGCCTTCGGAGCGGAACGGGTTCGCGAGCGCGAGGCCGACCAGCTGGGCCCCGATGTAGAGCGCGGGCAGGCCAAGCCAGCGCAGGCTTCGCATGCCCCGCCTAGGGCTGGACGATGGCGTAAGCGTTGTTGCCGAGGACCTTCGTGATCTTGGCGTTCACCGTCGTGCCGCGCTGGGTCGCCCCGGTGACGAAGATGACGAACCCCTCCTTCTTGGCGACTCCGTCCCCGCGACGGCCGATGTCCTCGATCGTCAGGCGATAGACCTCGCCCACGACGACCGGCGTCTTCGGCTTCTCGACCTCCACGGTGCGCCGGACGGTGACCGGGCGCTGGGCGCCGCACGCCTCGCAGACGAGGAGCGTCAGGCGGCCCTCCTTCTTGAGGTGGGTATCCGGTCGCTTGCACTCCGTGCAGATCACGTACTTCGCCGTGTAGTCGCGGACGCGCGAGGCGATCGCCTCCTTCGTCAGGCGGGACTTGAGCACGCCGCGGGGGAGCTCGAGGACCCCGGGGCAGCCGAACTCGCGCGCCAGGTGCCCGATCAGGTGGTCCGGCTCGCGCCGGAGCACCCCGGCGATGTCCGCGAGGTTCCGGACGACCGTGTTTCGCCCGTCGGTCATGACGTCCGGGTCGGGGACGACGAACCGCTCGCTCCCGGCGCGGACCGGGGGGAGCTTCGCGCGCGCCCGCTGCAGGAGGACGGAGTACGGTTCCATCGGTCGCGGGCCCACCCCGGTTCGGAGGATAAGCCCTTGCCGCGCTAGCCCGCGGGGAAGTCGGCGAGGGCCTCCAGGACGCGCGCGAGGTCCCGCTCGGCCACGACGCGGTCGGCGTGCCGGCGAACGGCCTCGTCCTCGGGGAGGAACGCGACCCCGAGGCGGCTCCGCCGGAACAGGCCGATGTCGATCTCCGAGTTCCCGACCGAGGCGGTCTCCTCTGGACGGACCCCGAGCTGCCGCTGGAGGCCTTGAAGGACGCCCTCCTTGCCGTGGATCGGGACCCGGACGATCCCCTCGCCGGTGAGACGCCCCGAACTCGTGGCGCGGAAGCCGTTCGCGAGCGCGATGTCGATGCCGAGCTCGCGGGCCACGCGGCGGGCGAGGAGGTCGATCCCCCCGCTCACGATCGCGGTCCGGACCCCGCGGGCGCGGAGGCCGTCGACCAGCCTGGCTGCGCCCGGCATCAGCGGGACCTCGTTTAGGATCGCCTCGAGGTCGTCGAGCGCGAGGGTCGGGAGGTGGCGGCGCCAGATCGCGATGTCCGACCGGATGAACTCCTCGTCGTCGATCTCGTTCGCGAGGAACCGCCGCAGGCCGTCCGGGTTCCGGTCGCCGAAGTGCGCGTGGACCGCGGCCCAGGAGCTCCCCACGTCGACGAGCGTCCCGTCCATGTCGAAGGCGACGAGCCTAAGCACGCTCCCCCCGGGCGATCGCGTCGGCCCGCTCGAGGACCTTGTCCGGGGGCCGGCTCCTCCAGGCGGCCACGTTCGCCTCGACCTGCTCCGGGCGGCTCGCCCCGAAGACGGGGGCGGCTCCCCGGGCCCGCAGCCAGTGGAGGGCGATCGACGCGAGGGGAATGCCCGCCTCCGTGGCGAGCTCTCGGAGGGCGCGCGCGCGCTCCACGAGCTCGGGAAGGCGCGACTCCCCGAACAGGTCCTGGGCGAACTGGCGGACCTCGGGCGGGGGTCGCCGGCCGTCCAGGTAGCGTCCGTGCAGGAGCCCCCGCGCGAGCGGGGTGTACGCCTCGACGACGATCCCGTGGTCGCGGCAGTACGGCAGGACCGCCTCGGCGTCCTCCCTGTCGAAGAGGTTGTAGCGGACCTGGTTGACGACCAGACGGGTCTCGGCGAGGTGCCGACCCGCCTCCTCCATCTGGGCGACGGAGAAGTTCGAGACCCCGATCGCGCCGATCCGGCCCTCCTTCCAGAGCGCCTCGAGCGCCACCATCGTCTCCTCGAGCGGGACGCGGGGATCCGGGGCGTGGACGAGGTAGATGTCGACCGACCGGCGGCCGAGCCGCTCGAGGCTGCGGAGGAGGGAGGCGCGGACCTGGCCCGCCCTCAGGTGCTCCCAGGAGAGCTTCGTCACGACGAGCGCCTTCTCGGTCCCCGCGGACGCCCGTCGCAGGACGTCGCCGAGGAGCCGCTCCGAGCGGCCGGCCCCGTAGACCTCGGCCGTGTCGAACCACCGTACGCCCAGCTCGTAGGCCCGCGCGATCGTCGCCTTGGTCCGGGCCTCGTCCTCGACCGACCAGCGGCCGAGACCCCAGAGGCCCAGGCCGAGGAGCGGGTGGGGCTTCGGGCCGACCGAAAGCGGGACGGTCTCGATCTCCCCGGGGCCGGGCGGCGGCGCCTTCGAGCGCTTCCCGCGGGGGCGTCGGGGGGCGGCGGCCTTCGGGCTCATGAGGCTGACCCCTTTAGCTGTCGGTCGATCTTCCCGATCCGCTCCGCGAGCTCGGCCTCCTTGCGACGCTGATCCGCCACGACCTCCGGAGGAGCGCCGCGGACGAAGCCGGGGTCGGCGAGGCGCGCCCGGGCCTTGGCGAGCAGGACGCCGAGGCGCTCGCGCTCCCGCTCGAGCGCCGCCGACCTCGCCGGGCCGGGGACCGGCCGCTCGAGGTAGCATTCGCCGAGGGGGGCGACGCGGCCCGCCGCGGCCGGCGGGGGCGGCTCGGAGGCGCTCAGGAGCACGACGTCGGAGAGATGGGCGAGGCGGGCGATCGTCGGGCCTTGGGCCGCGAGGACCCTCGCCGGCTCGGGGCCGGCGGGACGGATCCAGCCCCGCGGGCTCGCCTCCGCGGGGACGTCCTCGTCGGCCCTCAGGTTCCGGAGGAGGCGGACCGCCTCGAGGACCGGCTCCATCTCGACGACCGCGAGCGGGTCCTCCTCGACCTCTCCGGCGACCGGCCAGCGCGCGAGCGCGAGGAGCTCGCCGTCGTGCGGCAGGGCGTGCCAGAGCTCCTCGGTCACGTGCGGGGCGACCGGGTGCAACAGGCGCAGGGTGCGCTCGAGGACGAACAAGAGCGTCGCCTGGCTCTCGCGTCGCGCCGGCTCGCCCGCCCGGCCCGAGAGCGCGTCCTTCGCCATCTCGACGAACCGGTCCGCGATGTCGTGCCAGACGAACCCGTGGAGCGCGGTCACGGCGCGGCTCGGGGAGAACTCGCCGAGGGCGACGTCGACCTCCTCGACGGTCCGGCGGTACCGCTCGAGGACCCACCGGTCGGCGAGCGAGCCCGCCGCCGTTGGCCGGGGCGGCGCCTCCGGCGCGGGGGTCCCGGGGGGAATCTGGAGCTGGGCGAAGCGGACCAGGTTCCAGAGCTTCGTCAGGAAGTTGCGGGCCCCGTCGAGCACCGCGGCCCCGAACGGCCCGTCCTCGTCCGTGGGGTTGGGGAACAGGACCGCGAGGCGCACCGTGTCCGCGCCCCGCTCCCGGATCAGGGCTCCCGGGTCCGGCGAGTTGCCCAGGTGCTTCGACATGCGCCGGCCCTGCTCGTCCCGCACCATCCCGGTGAAGTAGACGTCCCCGAACGGGGGGCCACCCGTGAACCGGTAGCCGGCCATCATCATCCGGGCCACCCAGAAGAACATGAGGTCCCGGCCGGTGACGAGAACGCTGGTCGGATAGTACCGCTCGAGGTCGCTCGTCCGCTCGGGCCATCCCAGCGCGGCGAACGGCCACAGCCAGGAGGTGAACCAGGTGTCGAGGACGTCCGGGTCCGGGCGGAACGAGCGTCCGCGGCACTTCGGGCACTCGCGCGGCGGGTCGACCGAGGCGACCGGCTCCCCGCAGGCGAGGCAGTAGTCGACCGGCACCGGGTGGCCCCAGATGATCTGGCGCGAGATGCACCAGTCCTGGAGCTCCTCCATCCAGCGGAAGAACGTCCGCGCCCACCGCTCGGGGTGGATCCGGATCTCGCGCCGACGCACCCCCTCGACGACCGGGACGGCGAGCGGGGCCATCCGCACGAACCACTGGGTGCTGAGCCGCGGCTCGACCACGGCCTCCGACCGCTCGGACCGGGCGACCGAGTGGCGGTAGGGCTCTCGTCGGACGAGCAGGCCGGCCGCGTCGAGCGCCTCGACCGACCTGGATCGGGCCTCCTCGCGGGTGAGCCCGTGGAACGCCTCCGGGACCCAGGGGCCGCGCAGCTTCGCCTCCTCGTCGAAGATCTCCTCCGCCGTCGCGAGGCCGGGATGTCGCTGGAAGATCTCCCGGTCGACCGGGTCGTGCCGGGGCGTGACCTTCAGCGCCCCGGCCCCGAACGTCGGGTCGACGGCCGGGTCGGTGACCACCGGCACCGGTCGGTCGACGAGCGGGACGACGACGGTCCTCCCGACAGCCGGGCGGTAGCGGTCGTCGTCCGGGTGGACCGCGACCGCGACATCGCCGAAGATCGTCTCGGGCCGCACCGTCGCGACGTCGATCCCGCCCGGGCTCCCGTCCGCCCAGCGGTACCGGACGACGACGAGGGTGTCGTCCTCCTCGTTGCGGACGACCTCGAGGTCGGAGATCGCCGTCTTCAGGCGGGGGTCCCAGTTGACCATCCGCTCGCCCCGGTAGACAAGGCCCGCCCGGTAGAGGGCGACGAACGCCTCGCGCGTGGCGCGGCCGCTCGCCTCGTCCATCGTGTAGCGGTAGCGGGTCCAGTCGAGGGAGAATCCCGCCGCCCGGGTCTGTTCCAGGATCCGCCGCTCGTGCTCCTCCTTCCACGCGGCGATCGCGCGAAGGGCCTCCTCGCGTCCGAGCTCGTCGAACCGGACCCCCTCGCGCGAAAGGCGGCGTCGCACCTCGACCAGCGTGGCGAGTCCGGCGTGGTCGAGGCCCGGCACCCAAAGGGTGGCCAGGCCCCGCATCCTCGCTCGCCGGGCGAGGAGGTCCATCACCGTGTCCCCCAGGACGTGCCCGACGGTCAGCACGCCGGTGACGTTCGGCGGCGGAAGGACCAGCGAGAACGTGGGCCCGTCCGGTGGCGTGGGGGCGCGGAACGCCTCGCTCTGCTGCCAGGCGGACTGCCAGCGCGCCTCGATCGGCCCGGGGTCGAACCTCGGGGCGAGTGCCGGCGCGCTCAGGTCGCCCCCCTCCCGAGCGCGAGGAAGCCGGCCAGTGCGAGCTCGAGGATCGACACGACGGCCATCCCCCCGAGGCCGACGAGGACGAGCGTCACGAGCGGCGCGCCGGCGACGATGACCCCGGGGATCGCGACGAGGATCACGTTCCAGGTCCCGGCGTACAGGTTCGTCACCGGCAGTCCGTGGCGGCGGGCCCACCGGAACAGGATCGTGAGCTCGATCAGCCCGGCGGCGACGACCGCGGGCAGCTCGGCGACGACGAACGCCGCGAACAGGAGCGGCGCCGCGACCCGGAGGGCGCTGATCGCGAGGACGGTCCCCCCGGCCACCAGGTAGATCCCGGCGACGAGGGCGACCTTGCCCAGCGCCATCGACCGGGTCGTGAGCGGGAGGGTCCGACCGTAGCTCTGGGCTATCACCTCGAGCGCGAAGAACGCCGGGCCGAAGAAGGTTGCGAGGAGCGCGGCGGTGCTCACCGCCCCGAGCGCGATCACCCGGGCCGCCGAGGGACCCGCCGCGCCGGCGTACGAGACGAGCCCGAGGGCGACGGCGTCCAGGACCGGGAGGAGGATGAGGAACGCATAGCCCGGGGTCCGGCTCGCGAGGCGGAGGTCCTTCGTCAGGACCGCCCAGATGGGCCTCTGCGGCCGCAGGTCGAACCTCGAGGGTCGGCCCGGCGCGGTCGCGGCGGTGGGGACGGAGCCGGCCTCGGCGACCGAGTAGTAGAGCCAGACCGCCGCGTACGCCGCGAGGGCTGCATAGAACGTGCCGGCCGCGAGGCCGATCAGCGGCACGGTCCACGGGGTGTGGAAAGCCGTCGCCCCGCCCGACGCCAACGGCGGCAGAAGGGCGAGCGCGAGCGGATACACGCCGACCAGGGCCTCGGCGGTCGGCGCGAGATGGGGGTTCGCGAGCGTCCCGAGCGCGCGGAAGAACGGCGGCGACGCGGTGATGAACGCGAGGAGGCCGAACGCCGGGAGGAGCCAGAGGACGAGGTACGCCCAGCGGGCGACCGTGCTTCCCCCTCCTCCGCGGGCTCCCTGGACGCGGCGAACGAAGAACCGTCCGGTGACGAGCGACAGCGCCAGGGCGAAGATGACGGCGCTCGTGCTGGCCGGCACGGTGGCCAGTCCGGCCGCCGGGCCGAGCGCGAGGCCCACGAACAGCGGCGTGGCCACGAGGACGACCACGGCAGGAAGGTCGAACAGGCGGAGGTAGAGGAGCACGGCGACCTGACGCAAGGTCGATCGATCGACCGGGAGCGTCTCGAGGACACCGACGGCGGAGGAGCTCAGGAACGTCGGGAGCGCCTGGAGGCCGGTCCACCACAGAAGGGCGACCTCGAGGCCGATCAGCCCCGTGAGCACGCCGGCCTGGTAGAGGCCCGCCTGCACCGGGACCGGGACGATCAGCTCCGTCCCTGAGACGCTCCTCTGCAGGAGGAGCGCCGACCCGAGCACGAGGAACCCGAGGAGGCCGGCGACCAGGGCCTTGCTCTGCGTGACACGTTGGCGCGACCGCCGGACGAGGAGCTTGCCGCCCGTCGCCGGGACCGTGTTCCCTTGCCGGAAGGCGTAGGTCGCCTGCAGCGCGACCTCGGCGAACGCTACGTCCGCCAGCCGGGCGGCGTCCTTCCAGCCCATCTCACGGTCCGTCGAGCGAGGCGACCACTTCGCTGAGCCCCTCGTCCTGTCGGGTCAACCGGAGGAACACCTCCTCCAAGGAGGCGTCCCCCCCGACCGCCCGGGTCCGGAGCTCCTCCAGCGTCCCCTCCGCGAGCAGGCGCCCCCGGTCGAGGATGCCGACGCGGTCGCAGAGCTCCTCGGCGACCTCCATGGTGTGGGTGGAGAGCAGCACCCCGCGGTCTCCGCTCCGGACGAACCTCAGAAGGAGCTCCTTGACGATCCTCACCGAGCGCGGGTCGAGGCTGTTGAGCGGCTCGTCCAGGACGAGGAGGCGCGGCGAGTGCAAGAGCGCCGCGATGACCAGGACCTTCTGCCGGGTCCCGTTCGAGAGCGTCGCGATCGGCTCCTCGAGCTCCTCGTCGAGCCGGAAGGCGGCCGCGTAGGTCCGCAGCCGCTCGGAGGCGGCCTCGCGGTCGAGGTGCCGGACCCCGGCGACGAACTCCAGGAACTCGCGGGGGGTCAGCGCCTCGTAGAGGAGCGCGGTCTCCGGGACGTAGCCGAGGCTCTCCTTCGCTCGGATGCCATCGCCGACCGCGTCGTCCCCGAAGACCCGGGCCGTCCCGGAGGTCGGTCGGACGATCCCGACGATCACCTTGATCGTGCTCGACTTGCCGGCCCCGTTCGACCCGAGCAGACCGTAGATCTCCGAGGGGCGGACCTCGAGCGAGAGGTCGCTGACCGCGCGGTGCGTCCCGTAATCGACGGTCAGCCGGTCGACCTCGAGGGGGGGCGCGGTCCCGCCTCCGCCCATACCCCCTACCTCCGGGCGGCGTTATCCGGTCGGGGCTCGGGCGGAGGTGCAGGGCGGACCAGGGGGAACAGGAGGACGTCCTTGATCGACGCCGCGCCGAGGAGGACCATCAGGAGCCGGTCGACGCCCAGGCCGATCCCGGCGGTCGGCGGGAGGCCGTAGCGCAGGGCGCGGACGTAGTCGTCGTCGTAGGCGTAACGGTCGTCCTCCCGTTCGCCGAGCTGCTCGCGGAACCGGCGCTCCTGCTCGTCCGGGTCGTTGAGCTCGGTGTAGGCGTTCCCCAGCTCGAAGCCCGGGACGAACACCTCGAACCTCTCGACCCGGCCCGGCTTGGAGCGGTGACGCTTGGCGAGCGGCGTGGTCGCCTGGGGGTGGTCGACCACGAACGTCAGCCGGTCGAACGTCGGCTCGACGTACTTCTCGAACAGCTTGTCGAGGAACGTCCCGGTCGACGACGCGTCCGGCACCGTGGAGCCGGCCTGCCGGGCGAGCTGCCGCAGCTCCTCTCGGCTCTTGGAGAGGACGTTCGTGATCCCGCTCCGTCGCTCGAGCTCGTCGACGAAGTCGACGGTGGCGAACGGGGGCCGGAACAGGGCGGTGCCGCGGGCCGTTCCCGGCTCGTCCGGGAACAGCTCAGCGGCCCGGTCGGCGAGGCGCGCGAAGAGGCGCTCGACGAGCCCGCGCATGTCGTGGTAGTCGGCGTAGGCCCAGTAGGCCTCGAGCTCGGTGAACTCTGGCGAGTGGGTCGAGTCTAGGTCCTCGTTGCGGAACGTCTTGCCGAGCTCGTAGACCCTCTCGAGACCGCCGACCAGGAGCCGCTTGAGCGGCAGCTCGAGCGCGATCCGCAGCTGGAGGTCGATCCCGAGGAAGTTCGAGCGGGTCACGAACGGCGCGGCCGCCGCGCCGCTCGCGATCGGCAGGAGGACCGGGGTCTCGACCTCGAGGAATCCCTCGCCGTCGAGGAAGCGCCGGATCTCCTGGAGGAGTGCCGTCCTGGCCCGGAACCGCCGCCGGCTCTCGGGGGAGGCAAGAAGGTCGAGGTACCGGCGCCGGAGCTTCGCCTCGGTATCCTGGAGCCCGTGGTACTTCTCCGGGGGCGGGGAGATCGCCTTCGCGAGGAGGGTGAGCCGGCTCGCCTCGAGCGACGGCTCGCCGCGGCGGGAGACGGCCGCCCATCCCTCCGCGCCGACGATGTCGCCGGGGTCAAGGTCGGCCAGCACCGAGCGGTACTCCGCCTCGCCGAGGAGGTCGGCCCGCAGAAGGAGCTGGAGCTCGCCCGTCGCGTCCTCGAGGTCGGCGAACGCGGTCTTCCCATGCTCTCGGACCGTCCTCAGGCGGCCTGCGACACGGAACGTGCGCGACCGCTCGTCCTGGCCCGGGGCGAGCGAGGCGCACGCCGACCGGACTACCTGAGAAAGGCTGCGGTCCGGGAACGCCCACGGGAACGGCTCGCTTCCCGACGCCCGGAGCCGCTCGACCTTCGCTCGCCGCTCGCGTTCGAGGTGAGGGACGTCGTCCATCGGACAGCGGTCGAAGGCGAGCCGGGGGAGAAAAAGGCTCGTGTGCGCCGCGCGGGCGACCTACCCGACCGACGGGGAACAGCTCTGGCCCTCGTCGGCCGACGTCCCCGCAGTACCGTTCCGCGGTGCGGCAGGTCCCTGCCCCGGTGTCCCGGGGTCGTTCCCCCCGGCCGCCGATCCTTCCCTGCCAGGGGCCCGACGGAACCGAACGACCGTGCCTCCGGGAGGAGGGCCCTCCCCCCGAGGACCTCGGCGCTGTGCCCCGAAAGGCCCTACGGCCTGTACGCTAGCTTGCCGGAGCTGCCAGGGCGAGCCTTTCGACCCCGGTCGGCCGGTAGAGCGCGAGATGCTCCGGGACCGCGGGGTCCTTGCCCGCCGGCCGGGCGGGCTCGTAGAGGAGGAGGTAGGTCCCGAGGAAGAACTCCGCGGTCGCGTCCCCTCCGCCGATGCCGTAGCTCACGTAGTCGGAGAAGTAGACGTGGACTTGACCCGAGCGGTGGCGGCGCAGGGCGTCCAGGAACCGCGCCGCTTCCTCCGGGCTCTTCCGCCCGACCTCGTCCATCAGGTCCCGGACGATCGGGCGCTGGCTGATGCCGGCGAGGCCGTCGTAGGCGAGGTAGACCGCCGGCCTCGGGTCGAGGGCGACCAGGTCGACGCGAAGTACCCCTTCGGCCGGCTTCGTGCGCATGCGCGAAGCCTATTCGGTCCTCGTTAAGAGGACTTCGGGTCGCCCGCCGCAGGGCGGGCGACCGCTCCCAGGGCGCTAGTGGTCGTGGCCGCCGGGCGACGGGGTCGGCGCCGACTTCTTCGACGCGATCACGTCGTCGATCCGCAGGATCATGCTCGCGACCTCGACCGCGGAGGTGAGCGCCTGGCGCTTCACCCGCGCGGGCTCGACGACCCGGAGCTTCCACATGTCGGCGGCCTTGCCGTCGGCAAGGTTGACCCCGACGTTGCGGTTCGCCGTCGGCCCGTCGTGGGCGCTCCGGAGCTCGATGAGGGTGTTGATCGAGTCGTAGCCGCCGTTCTCGGCCAGCGCCCACGGGACCGACTCCAGCGCCTGGGCGAACGCTTCGACCGCGAGCTGCTCGCGGCCGCCGACCGTGCCGGCCCACTTGCGCAGGCGCACGGCGAGGTCGATCTCGGTCGCTCCCCCGCCGGGGCAGACGACGCCGTCCTCAAGGACGCTCCCCACGACCTTGAGCGCGTCGTGGAGCGAGCGCTCGACCTCCTGCGTCACGTGCTCCGTACCGCCGCGGACGAGGATCGAGACGCTGCGCGGGTTCGAGCAGCCGGTGACGAACGTCATGTCGTCATCCCCCACCTTCCGCTCCTCGACCTTGGCGGCCTTGCCGAGGTCGGCGGGCCCGAGCTCCTTGATGCCGGTGACGATCTTGCCGCCGGTGGCGCGGGCGAGCTTCTGCATGTCCGACTCCTTGACCTGCTTCACGGCGTAGATGCCTTCCTTCGCGAGGTAGTGCAGCACGACGTCGTCGATGCCCTTCTGGCAGACGACGACGTTGGCCCCGGAGGCCTTGATCGCGTCGATCATCCGCCGGAACGACTTGTCCTCCTCGTCGAGGAAGCTCTGGATCTGGGTCGGCGTCTTGATGTTGATCTTGCTCTCGATCTCCGTCTTCTTGATCTCGAGGGCCGAGTTCAAAAGGGCGATCTTCGCCGAGGTGACCTCCCCGGGCATCCTCGGGTGACCGCGCTCCTTGTCCAGGACGATCCCCTCGATCAGCTCGGTGTCCGAAACGGTCCCGCCGTGGCGCTTCTCGACCTTGATCTGGTCGACGTCGCAGACCGTCTTGCCGCCCCGCTCCTCGGCGATCCGCTTGACCGCCCGGACCGCGATGTCCGAGAGGGTCTCCCGCGAGCCGACGACCCCCTTCGAGCCCATCGCCGTGGTCGCGCAATCGCGCAGGACCGCGTCGTCGTCGTGCTTCACCGGGATGCCGATGTCCGCTTCGAGAAGGCGGCGCGCCTCCTGGAGGGCGAGCTGGAAACCCCGGGTGATGACGGTCGGGTGAACGTTCTGCTCGAGGAGGTACTCCGAGCGCTTGAGGAGCTCGCCGGCGAGGACCACCGCGGTGGTCGTCCCGTCGCCGCACTGCTGGTCCTGGGTCTTGGCGACCTCCACCAGCATCTTGGCGGCCGGGTGCTCGACGTCGACCTCCTTCAGGATGGTGACGCCGTCGTTGGTGATCGTGATGTCGCCCATCGAGTCGACGAGCATCTTGTCCATCCCGCGCGGGCCGAGCGTCGACCGCACGGCGTCCGCGATGGCGCGCGCAGCGGCGATGTTGTTCGCGGTAGCGCCCTTGCCCCGCTCGCGTTCCGTTCCTTCTTTCAGCACGAGGATCGGCGTTCCCTGAAGCATACAGTCACCGCTTGTGGCGAGATTGCCCTTCTATATAAGGACGGGCTACGCGAGGTTCTGTCCCTTTTCGGCGGGTCTCGGAGACTCTAATAGATGTGTAACTTTTCGGTTGACGGTGCGGGTTGTGTTGGGGGCACACCGCAACGAACGCCCGTTTCGGTTCCTTGAGGGGGTTCTTATAGGCGACCTAGGCGTCCGATAGACGGAAGTAATAGCAGTGTGGATGCTAGGGGGGCCGGCATGACCGCTAAGGTGGGGGCGGACACGCCCATTGAGGATGCGAAGGAGGACGGCGACGCGGTTGCCGTCTGTCTGTTCGCACAGGATCTCAGTGAGTACGCTGGGGAGTGGATTGCGGCCGACGAGCGGGGGGTCATCGTCGCGCATGATCTCAGCCTCCGCGAAGTGCGGAAGGTTGTCTCGGCGAAGGGCCCTCCTAGCGACGTGCGCTACTACGCGGTCCCTGGCGAGATCCAGGCTACGTGACTGTCGAATGGCGAAAGGCCAATCCTGACCGGCCTTGGAACGGGTCTTTCCAGTTCCGACGTATCAGAATCAAGGCGGCGCCCGGAAATAGGCTTCGGGCTCTACGACCAATCCTCACGGCGGACCTTGTCTATCAGGGGAACCGGTTCCCAACGTTCGCCCTCATCGACAGTGGTGCGGACTGGTCCCTTATTCCGTGGGAAGTGGCTCTCGAACTAGGTATCGATGTGGCGACCCTACCCGGTCCGGACCGAGGGGTCTCTGGCTCAACTGGGGCAGGTAGAGGTAGAGCTGTCGAGGTTGAACTCGACCTCCGTGTTAATCCGCCACCCGGTCCCATGATCCTGCCGTTCGTGGCTATGCGCCCGCCGCTCGACACGAAGGCGGCGTCCACCGCTTCGAAGACGGTCTTGGTAGGTAGACATCCATTTTTCGAGTGGTTCGATATCCATTTCCGGATGGGCTATACGACCGACCCTGACCTAGGGAAGTGGACCGTTCGACAAGTGACCAAGAAACACCCCGCAGATATGTACAGGAAGGCACCTACCATGCCCACCGTGGAGGGTCCTGTAACTTAGCGGGTCACGGGTCCGTTTGTCGGACAGAGATCGGGAGGCTGTCGGACATACGGGTCCCCCACCGACAGTGAGTCTTGCCAAGGTCAACCGTGCTTCGAGCGCCGCACGGGCACCGATGATGTTCACCCCCGGACAAGGGAACTATGTGGAACGAGACTGTCCGCGGCCTTCGGACAAATCGGTTACGTTATGTATCCCGTAAGCTACTAGGGGGCGGCAGGTGTTGATATGGGGACGATGGCGGAGTATGAGTACCCTGACATCACGGTCAGTCAGGCCGTCGATATCATTCGCGTGATCGAGGAGAAGAACATCGAGCGGCTCGACGTTCTCGCGAATTCAGTAGGCCATCAAGGCCCGAGTGCATACAAGGGAGGAGCCTTCCGTGCCAAGCTCTCCGCGCTGAATCGTTACGGCTTCCTCGTCGGGAAGCAATCTGAACTCCATCTCAGCGACCTAGCGAAGCAAATCGTCCACCCACGGAGTTCTGGGGAGAAAGACGAGGCCATCTGGAGGGCTGCGATGTCCATCCCTATTCTCAAGAAGGTTCACGAGAAACTGAAAGGGAAGGTTCCCGCAGACTTTTGGGTCCCCCTTTACGACTGTACGGGGGTAGACCAGAAGATCGCTAAGGAAAACGCTGAGGACATTAAGCGGCTATACGCTGACGCCATCCGATACTTCCAACAGTCCGCATCGGAAAGGTTCGAACCCAAGCCAGACAAGTCGGACGTCGACAATGGGGTCAAGCCCCTCGACAGCCCCATTCCAGAGACCCTGATGCGATTTCGGAGTGGGGAGATTGACGTGTCCCTGCCTATCTCGGACCGCAATCTCGACGTGATGAACGCCTTGCTCGACTCTCTGAGGGGGGACGCGCACGGAACCAAAGATGGCCGACCGCATCCTCGACCGGCTCGCCACCGGCGTACTCCCACCGAAGAGAGTCGGGGATCTGCACCCCCGCCCTCCCCGCCATGATTACGCAGGAGATGTTCGGGAATGAACGAGTCACACTTCGCTAAGGGGCACCGGGCAAGAGGAGGTGGAGGGACGCCCGGCCGAGCATGCCCGCCCGCCCGTCCGCGCTAGGCACGGAGTGGGTGAACCAACCCGCCTCGCGTCCCGCTGCCTATGATATAAGTCGAGTATTTTACGACGTCGACGGACCGGCCTGGCGCGTTTGACTGTGTCTTGGGCGGTTCCAGTACGGGCTCTTGCACTTGGGGCAAATGGTCGGGAGATCGTCCTTCTCTCGCTCCTCTCTTGCAACCCAGATGTGCTCGCAGCGCTCGCACCGGTAGCCGTCTACCTTCACGAGAGCCATCGTACCGGGTAGGGTTCGCCCCCTAATTACCCTGTGGGGGGCACCCAACAGGTCTAACCTTATATACCTTTTAGACTATACCTAATAGGTAATGACATGACGCCAAAACCCTTTGCCGACCAGCGCACCCCAGCCCTAGCCATCGTGGCTCGGGGAGACCAGATTGAAGACCGTTCCGCGACGGAATTCGCGGTCCGCAGCCAGAGTCGGCCCGAGACCATCTACGAGGTCTCGGTTCGGGGCGACAAGTGGTCGTGCGGCTGCGCCTTCTTCACGGAGACCAAGCTGCCGTGCATCCACATACTCGCCGTCAGATACCGGGCGGGGTTCGGCGAGGCAAAGGCCCCTGCCTCCACCGCGAAGCCCGTATGCGAGCGGTGCAGGTCAACGGTGGTCGTCAAGGCCGGGGTCCGCCGAAACAAGAGCGGCCCGGTCGCCCGGTACGTCTGCCGCACCTGCGGGGCGACCTTCACCGGGCGGCAGGGCTACCACAAGCGCCGCTCCGATCCCGAGATGATTGCAAAGGCCCTCGACCTGTACTTCCGGGGAGTCTCCTTCCGTCAGGTCGCGGACCACTTCAGCCAGGTCTACGGCCTCCGCCTCTCGCCGATGACCGTCTACCGGTGGGTGACTCACTTCGGGAAGCTCGCGGCGGAGTGGATGGATAAGCAGGGAGCGCAGACCGGCGAGCGGTGGCACATTGACGAAACGGTTGTCTCGGTCGACGGGGACAAGCGGTGGGTCTGGAACGTCCTAGATGCAGAAACCCGGTTCCTCCTCGCCACCCATGTGAGCGCAAACCGGAGCATCGCAAACACGCGAGCCCCGATTCACAAGGCAAAGCAGGTGGCTTCCAAGGAACCTGAGGAAATCCTGACGGACGGGATGACTGCCTACCCGGAGGCCATCCGAAAGGAGTTCGGGCGTTACCGCCGACCAGGGGACACGCTGGCCAACTGGAAGATCGGTAGCCACATGCACTACTCCCCTCACCGGGTCGTCCCCTCAATCCGCGCACCCGAGTCAAACAACCTCGTGGAGCGGCTTCATGGCTCGGAGAAGGACCGAATCCGCCCGATGCGGGGCTTCGACACTATGGACGGGACAGCCGCGCTCATGGAGGGATACCGGGCCCACTACAACCTCGTCCGGAGGCACATCGCGCTAGGAACTACGCCGGGGCTGGCGGCTGGCCTACCCGACCTCGGAGGGTTCCGGTGGCGGACCCTCATCGACCTCGCCGTACGCCGAAATGATACGCCCGGGTCGGGGGTCCCGGAATCCGCCGATTAGGGGACAGAACCGCTACGCGACCGGCCGCCCAGGAGCCCTCGGAATCGCCCTCATCCCCCGACCGGGGCCAGGGCGGTACTCGGGTCCCGACAGCGTCGCTCAGGACGACCGTCTCCGGTGCGACGGGCCCGGGAAAGGACGCGCCCCGCGTTCCCGCAGGTACCGCAGCACGTTCTCCCCTACCCTCGTGACCTCTTGCCCCCGGTCGGTCAACGAGTACTCCGGGCGCGGGGGCCGGGACGGTACGATCGTGCGGTCGACGAGGCCGTGCTCCTCGAGGAGCTTCAGCTTCGCGGAAAGGACCCTCGGGGAGATCCCGTCGAGCAGGCGCCGCAGCTCGCCGAAGCTCGCCCGGCGCCGGGGGTGGAGGATCTCCAGGATCTCGACCGACCACTTCCCGAACGCGCTCCGGGCGATCCTGAGGCTCGCTTCGGCCTGCAGGGACCCTAGGTCTCCCTCGAACGCGCTGAGTGTTTCGATCGACCGGACGAACTGGCCGGCACGGTCCCCGAACCGACGGAACCGTACGTCCAGCGACGCCGGGCCGCGAGGCCGCCGGGATCGTGTCGGTGAGGGGGTGTGTGGAGCCGGGGGGTCGGGGGCCATGTTCAGGGCTACGCAGCGGCCGCGGGCTCTATCCTCCTCCTCCAGAAGAGAATTGATGTCGCCCGAACGCGGACGGACGTATAATCCTCGCGTACCCCGCGGCGGGACCGGTCCCCGAACGTCCCCTCTAGCTCGCCCCGGCGCGGCGTTCTCCGGCCCGCGACGACGGAGGGGCCAGCTCAGAGAGGCGGACGGTCCACGGGCCGAGGAACCGCGCTCGGGTAGTCCCGGCCCGTGCGGTCCTCAAGGACCGTCGTGAGTCGGAAGAACGCCTCCGGGGCCAGTTGCTCCGGCCGCAGGGGGGCCCAGGCCTCCGGCCACCCTGCCTCGCGCGCGAGCTCCTCCGCGTCGGCCCGGTCGGAGGCGAACTGGGGGAGGAGGTTGCCCAGCTGCTTGCGGCGCGAGGCGAAGAGGCGGCGCACCACCGCCTCCAGGTGGTCGACGGAACGGACCGGGAGGGCCCCGTCCCGTGCCGTGTGGGCCCAGAGCCGGCTCGCGACCCGGGGCACGGGGTAGAACGCCTCGGGGCCGACCTCGCGCAGCAGCTCGGGCTCGCCGTAGAGACGGGCGAGGATCGACGGGCGGCCGTACGCCCGGCCTCCCGGGAGGGCCGCGAACCGCTCGGCGACCTCCTTCTGGAGGAGGACGGCGACGCGCCGGACCCTCCACTGCAGCAGCTCCAGGACGATCGGCGTCGCGCTCGAGTAGGGCAGGCTGCCCACGACCGTCGCGTCGGGGGGAAAGTCGAACGCGCGGGCGTCCGCGCATCGTACGGCGATCGAGCGGCCGAACGTCGCCTTGAGGTGGTCCGCCAGGCGCCGGTCCCGCTCGACGACCGTGAGGTCCTGCACGCCCCGCTCGAGCAGGGCGCGGGTCACGATCCCCAGGCCCCCGCCGACCTCCACGACCGCCCGGCCACTGGCCGGCTCGGCGAGGGCGGCCAGGGCGTCGGCGACGAAGCGGTCGACCAGGAACGACTGCCCGAGGCCACGGGACGGCCGCACCCCGAGGAGGCGCAGGGCCTCGTCCACCGCCTTCGGCCGGTCCGGCACCGCCGGGACCCCTCGGGTCCGGCTACCGGGCGACGAAGAGCCGGTACTTGTCGTCGACACCGCTCAGCTCCTGCTCGATGCGGGCGACGACGAGCCGCTGGGGGTTCTTGAGCCCTAGCCGCTCCTCGATCTCGCCGAAGCTGCCGAACGGGGCGCGCCGGCGCTCGTCGACGATCTGCTGCATCGTCTTCTTGCCGATCCCGGGAAGGAGCTCGAGGAGGTGGAACCTCCGCGAGACCGCCGGGGCCTCGTTGAAGAAGCGCAGGTACCGGGCGCTGTTCTCGCGCACGATCGCCTCGAGCGCGACCGTCAGCTCGGCCCGGGCGGAGACCGTCAGCTCGTCGTAGCCGAGCCGCCGGCGGACGTGGTCGATCACCGGCGGGACGCCGGACTGGGGGAGCAGGGGGATCCTCTGGCCGGGGGCGAGCGGGGCCCCGGGCCGGGGGACCAGCTCGAACAGCTTCAGTTCGTCGTCGCCGATCGCGAGGGCTAGGGGCTCCCGGTGGAACCCGTGGTCGGTCTGCCGGCCGTTCGGCAGAACGTCCAAGATGTGCGCGTACTGCTCCACGGGCCCTCCCCGCTCATCGGTGCTGAGCGGTGAGTTCGAGGAGGCGGGCGATCTGCTCCTCGTCGAGCACGACCCGTTCCTTCGAGAAGATCAGGCGGATCTCCTCCGGGTACTGAGGGAGGACGTCCGCGATCTTCGTCGCCAGGCTCGTGTCCACGAACGGGAGCGCCTTGAGCTCGGCGACGAGCTTCGAAGCGTCCTCGGCCTCGAGCCTCGCGAACAGTTCCGCGTGCTGCAGGGCGAGCGCCGCCTCCCGGGGGAGCGTCCGGCGGGTCGCCTCGTCGGCGAGGAGCTGCTTCACGCGGGCGAGCGGGACCGGCTCAGCCATCGATCTTCCTGCCGGCAGGGCTCAGGTGGATCGGCAGGCTGACGAGCTCCTTGCGCTTGCCGCCGTCCAGGAACTCCAGGCGGTAGGCCTTCCCCACGCGCCCGAGGACCGTGCAGGTCCGCCCCTGGTAGCGCGGGTGGGGCTGGCCGCGGGGGCTGGACGGCTCGAGGCGGACGACGACCTTCTCGCCGACCTCGAACTTCCGGTAGAAACGGCTCACCGGGGGAAGGCCCTTCTCGCGGACCTCCTTGGTGAACGTCCCGCGCGAGCGCGAGCGGAACCCCTTCGAGCTCTTGACCATCTACGTTCCCTCCGTGTCGTGGACCTCTAGCACGTCCAGGAACTCGACGTGGAGCGGGGCGCCGACGAGGGAGGCGAGGCTCGGTTCGGTGCGCCCGTCATCTCCTTCCACCCACTCCTTGACGTACGTTCCGGCCTCGGTCCTGAGCTCCACCGTGAACCGCCCCTCGGCCTCGTCGACCACGCGGGCATCCACGATCCGGCGCGCGCGAACGCGGTCGGACCGCCGATGCGCGACGCGCGCCGGCGTGCGCTGGGCGATCGTGTGGCCGATTACCAGCGACAACGCCTCCTTAACCTTTCCGAGCGGGACCGCCCCCGCGACACCGACCCGGTAGCTCTTCTCCGGGGCGGCCTCCTTGATCCTCACGACGTCGGCGCCCTCGGCCGGGCCGACCTCGAGCATCTCGACCCTTCCAGCCGCGTCGGGGCCGAGCGCCCCCGCGAGGGCGGCGAGGTCGACCGAGCGGACGCGGGGCCGCAGGAGCTCGAGGATGAACGGCCGCCCCCTTCCGAGCATCCGGGCGTCGATGTCCTCCCGGCCCATGCCGTGGAACCTCGTCCCCTCCGCCCTGCAGGCCGCGACGAACGGGGCGGCGACCAGCTCCTCGACGCTCGTCGGGTAGGTCCGCCCGCTCCCTCCGCAGTAGACGCACCCGCGGCCCGCGCAGCGGCGGCACGGCCACCGGGTCTGCGGGATCGAACGGTCGAACTTGCGGTAGCGGCCCCGTACGTAGAGCGAGGCGACGGTGAGCTCGACCCGGCCGACCGGAAGATCGGCCAGAAAGATCAGGTCCGGGTGGAGGGGACCCCCCTCGGCCCCCGAGCGCGCCTCGAGCCGCTTGCCGAGCTCGCGGTTGAACGCCGCCCGGGCGCTCTCGCCCCAGGAGCTCCCGACCTCGTTCCAGAGCGCCTCCTCGGCCGCGAGCCGCTCCGGGTCCCAGCGCGAGCCGCAGGTGAACCGGTGCCATTCGTAGCCGTCCGCGGCCCGGACCGCCCGCTCGGCCCACACGTCCAGGCGGGAGAAGATCCCCCCGCAGACCGGGCACGCCTCCGAGGCGGGGCCGGGGGCCGTGCCGAGCGCCGCGTGGACCCGCGCCGCGCGCTCCGGGTTCGAGAGCCCGTGTCCCCACCGGCCCAGGACGCGGCCGGAGCACTCCGGGCAGAGGCCCCGGCCCGCGGCCCGCCGCGCGGCGGCGAGATGGGCCTCGTCCAGGTCGAACGTCGGGTCGCCCGCCACGGTGGGGGCGACCCGGTACTCCTCTTAACGGGCTTGGGGTCGTCCTCCGGCGTGAACGTTTTGCGTGGCGTCCGCCTCGGGCAGTGATGGCGTCGATCACGGAGGCCGAGCTGACCCGCGCGCTGGAGCGCACCCTGGTCGCGCGCGGGAAGATGGCGCCGGCGGAGGCCCGCCCGACCGCCCGGATGATCCTCGGGTACTTCGGGGCCGACGATTCCGTTCTTGACAACAAGCTCTCGAGCGAGGACCGCGACCGCTTCTACGCGCTCGAGGAGGAGGGGCTCCTCACGAGCGAGGAGGAGGACGCGACCGTGTCGCGGGGGAAGACCTGGAGGATCCACTACTGGCTCCTCCGCAAGGGCAGGATCCGCGACGTCGGGACCGAGGACGACGCGCCCCGCGCGGACGACGCCGGGTCGGTCTACCGCGGGATGGGCGAGTCGGACTGGCGCCGGGGCGAGGGGAAGCGCGACCGGTCCTGAACGGGCTAGGGCCCCTGGGCCGGCGGCGGGCGCTTAGCATACGTCGTCGGAGGCCTCAGGAGCGCGGGATAGTCGGCCGCCTGGGTGACCGCGCGGACGTGCTCGATGGCGGTGAAGGCGAAGGCCATCGCCGCCACGAGCGCGATCGTCGCGCCGAGGTCGGCCGCGTAGCCGGTGATCCCGGCCAGGGCGAGAAGGATGCTCGCGGAGGCGAGGGCGTTGAACGCGGCGTGCATGCCCACCGCGAGCAGGTAGTAACTCCCGCTCCCGGCCCCGCGGACGCCGAACTTCGAGCGGGCGTACCCGTAGCCGAACATCCCGGTCGAGCTCCCGTGGAGGAGGACGCTCGACAGGCTCCGGATCACGATCAGGGTGATCCCCGCGACGAGCCCGCCGACCAGGAACGCGCCCAGCCCGTAGAGGAACGTCTCGAAGAAGCCGAACCCGAGGCCGACGGACGCGCCGACGACCGGCCCGTCCGCGATGCGGGTGATCGAGGGGCGCCGGGCCGCGACCCCGGACGCCTTCAGGGCCTCCTCGACGAACGGGGCGACGACGAGGACGAGGAAGAACGCTCCCGCGGTCGAGTTCCCGTTCAGGAAGACGAACTCCGGGGCCGGGTACCGCTGGCTGACGCTCGTGCCGAGCCCGACGATGACGAGCTCGACGACCCCAGCCGCGAGGGTCGCGAAGATCGCGCCGTAGGCGAACCCTGCGAGGAGCGTCCCCCAGGCCTCCCCCGCCCCCCTCTCCCCCTTGCGGACCCATACCAGGTAGGCGAGGGCCGGTGCGAGCGCCAGTAGCACGAGGAGGACCAGGTCCTCGACCGCGGTGACGTCGCTCACGGCGGGGCCGCTCCCCGGGCCGGATAGGTGAAGAACCCCTGGCCGGTCTTGCGCCCGAGCTTCCCCTCGGCGACCATCCTCCGAAGAACGGGGGAGGCACGGTAGCGCTCGTCGCGCAGGCCCTGGTAAAGGATGTCCAGGATCGCGACGGTCGTGTCGATCCCGACCAGGTCGACCAGCGCGAACGGGCCCATCGGGTGGTGGAAGCCGAGACGGTAGGCGGTGTCGATGTCGGCCGGCTCGGCGACGTGCTCCTCCAGCATCCGGGCCGCCTCGTTGACGAGCACGGCGAGCGCGCGCGAGGTGACGAAGCCGGGGGTGTCCGCGCTGCGGACGACCGTCTTCCCGAGCCCGGCGGCGAACCGCGCCGCGCGCTCGACGACCTCCTCGCGGGTGCAGGCGCTCGCGATCAGCTCGACGAGCGGCATCTGGAGGACCGGATTGAAGAAGTGCAGCCCGACCACGCGGCCGGGGTCGCGCAGGTCGCTCCCGATCGAGGCGATCGGCAGGGAGGAGGTGTTGGAGGCGAGGATCGCCCCTGGGGCGGCGACCCGCTCCAGGTCGGCGAACAGCCTCCGCTTGAGCCCGAGGTCCTCGGGGGCCGCCTCGACCACGACGTCGGCCGAGCGGGCGCCGTCGAGCCCTACCGCGCGGGCGAGGCGTCCTAGCGCCGCGTCGCGGCGCGGGGGGTCGAGCTCGCCGCGCTCGAGCGCATGGTCGAGGGCGCGGCGGGCGCGGGCCATGCCGCGCTCGACCAGCTCGTCCGTGATGTCCTCGAGCGTGACGGGGAACCCTGCGAGGGCGCATTGGGCGGCGACCCCC